>Ga0307517_10004037_pt1 | contig 22690 bp, 12 predicted proteins | sample 23_EM_MG_FD_194515 | JGI IMG/M metagenome (GOLD analysis project Ga0307517, IMG submission 194515) | Populus trichocarpa ectomycorrhiza microbial communities from riparian zone in the Pacific Northwest, United States - 23_EM | ecosystem: Host-associated > Plants > Roots > Unclassified | place... | reverse complement strand
GGGAAAAATAAATTGTCCGCAGGGGGTGTTATATGTTAAGGGGGCAGGGGAGTAGAGTAAACAGGAGATAAATAGAGAAGCATGTGAAGGGAAGTTTAAATTCTCAATAATAATTCAACTATCCTTGTGATGGGTGTAGGATTTACGACCCTAATCACTAGGTAGGCCAGTGACATAAAGAATGAGCCAACTCAAAAACCTAATGGGCTAAGATGTGTTCTAGGTTTAAAGCTAGAACACTAATTATATTTTTTTATATCTAAACATGCTTCATTAGATCCAATTGATCCATAATACATTAGTTTGTAGATTAAGATAAGGGTAAATGGACAAAATACATGAAGGCACAAGTCCAAACAAAACCACCTTTAAAGGCACAAAGCTGCATACATACCTCAACCTTAAAATATTACACAAACTTTTCATATAATTGTTATCAAGCATTAAATATTCTCGCATTCTCTAGTCATAATTGGATTTATAAAATATAATGCCCAAAAAACAACATCATTTTAAGACTTTATTCCTCCTTTATTTATGCTAACTAAAGCATTAGAAGGTCACCCAAGCCCAATATATAACTTGTTTTTATAGGCGTTTATGATCTCCAAATTTAGTAGTATATCTTGAACCTTTAGCCCATTCATCAATATTGAAAAGATCTTAATTTTATAGGGTTTACCTTAAACCTTATTAGTGGTATTGTTTCTGAGGAATTTTTGAATAAAAAGTAGTTTCATTTATTTTTTTATGTTTTTCCATGGCTAACAAGCCAAAAATTCTAGTACATGGGTGCATCATCATCACCAAATCTTTAGTAATTAGCTTAACAAGTGAAATACTTAACAAACTCTTTTACCTATATAAGAGCAACTATAGGCCTACCTCTTCCACAACAAGTGGCTCTCCCGTTAGCACCACTTACACCCTTAAATTGTGCGAACAACTCCAATTTAAGGGGGAAGTATACTAAAATGATGTACAAAAGAGTAAAAGAGGGTGCCACCTTTATCAAAGCCCTTATAAAAGCTTATGTCACTGTCAAATTATTCAACTTAATCCTTATTTCTTTGATTTCAATTAAAAAATTCTTTGATTTCAATTAAAAAAACGATAAAATTTATTCTATTGTGTCCTTAATATTTTGGTCTTGATCACTAAAGTATATGGAAACTTCAACAGGAAAAGATATCCATAGATATTAGAAAACCATGGATTTGTAATGAATCAATCAAAATAAGATATTGTTAAATTGAAAATAAAATGATCAAGATAAGCCTAATTACAAAATCTAATAAGTACGGATTGAGACGTGAGTTTGATAGGAATTAAGGACTAAACTAAATTTAAAAAAAAAACAATAAAGAAAATATTATGGTATGACATGTGTATGTTTGGGATGTGGAATGACCACTACCTCAACAATCTTTTCTTCTCTCATCTTTATTTTTATACCTTGGTATATATGTTTTTGTCTTTTATGATTTTTTGAATTTTCCTTTTCCTCTCTCAACGTGTGTGCCATATATCAAGGGTAGATTATATATATATTGGATACCATTGTTGGTTATCGTTTTATTTATTTATTTTTCTTTTAAAGGAATAAAAATTGGATGATGAAAGTCATGATTAAAGATCGATGAATGATGATTTTTATAGGACTATTATGTTTGTTAAACTGCTAAGGAACTAACTTAGAGCACACATTTATACATGTTTGTACCTAGAAATATTTAAGAGAATTTATTTATGGATTTTGTTCTTAGGTTAACTTGTATAAGGAATATAATTTGTCTTTATTGTTGTTGACAAGTTTTTCAAGATGACACATTTTATTTCTTGTAAAAAATCTTTAAATGAAGCTAATACTGCCAAACTGGTTTTCAAAGAAGTTGTTTTATTCCATTTAAAAGAGACCTTAGATAGACAAAAAATTCCGTAGTTATTATTGGAAGATTTTATAGTGAGAATATGACTTTTCTAAATTTAGTAGGAAGATATGATATATATCTCTATGTAGATAGATCAATTAAATCCATAAATAAGACTAGATAATTTGATTAGAAGTATATGTACATACAAGACCAATCTTTGAGATATTGTTTTAACCTAGGACCAAACATGGTGTCATTATTAAATCTTTGTCTAAGATTGTTTATAGCGAGTGTTCATCATAAATATTTTGGATTTATTTTCTATTAGAAAATGTCCAAATTATAGTAATAAAATATCCGGAATGAGAATAGAGAAATCAAAATTAGAATGGCGGAGTTGAAATAAAATTAAAATAAAATTAAAATTTTTTAATGTTTTATTTTAAAAATATAAAGGAATAATGACAAACAAACTAATTTTATTAATAGTGATAGAAATAAAAATAATAAAAATGATAATAATGGTGCGGTGCTAATTGAGAAAAAGAAGGAGGAGTGATAGTAGGGTAGTAATAAAATATACTAGTAACTATATTGTTTGACCGACCGACCGAAGTCTTCTCTAGTTTATTTTATTTACGTTGCTAAGTACATGGTTTTTTTTATTTCGGTTGGTCAAGGTCTTCTCCAGTAACTTGACACGTACTCAAATCCCTTGACTTATGGGTCAAGAGAATACTCTTATTATTAATCGTTTCCGTGATTTTCGCTTCTCTTTGTAATTAATTTATTCGCAGCAAATATTCGGTTAGTTCTTGCATTCATTGGTTTTATTATTTTTTTAAATATTTTTATTTAAAAATATATTTAAATAATATTTTTTTTTTATTTTTTAAAATTATTTTTAAAATCAGGGCATCAAAATAATCTAAAAATACCAAAAAAATATTAATTTGAAGCAAAGAAAAAAATTAAATTTAAATTTAAATGTTTTTTAAAATGTTTTTGAAAGGTAAAAACAAATAGGTTTATTTTTTTTCTTCTCAATCCTCAAACAAGTTATTTCCCCGAAAAGGAAAAGGTCATTAATTTTAGGCTATTTTATACATTACTTTTCAGCAAATCTTTTCTTTTCTACTAATATTAGTGTTAGTGCAAAAGACTGAAATATAATAGAGGATAATAACTATAAATAAACTAGGGATTCAGTTTAAAATTTAATTTAATTTATATTTAGTATTAATTTTAATAGTCAAAACAAAGCTCTAATATAAAACTATGCAGTTTATTAGTGATTTAAGTACGTTGTTTTATGTCAAATAATGTAAGAATCCCTAGTTTATTTATAGTGTAAGAATCACTCGTAGACAACAACCTTTTATGTCAAATAATGTAAGAACAGGATTGACCTCTATTTTTAGGATTCGTTTTTATTAATAATTTGTTTTTTAGGAAATTTCTCAATATTAATATTTTTTTTTATTAACGTTGGTGTTCGGACCAGTTTGCGCGTACCTTGACTAATCCCACGGGCCCTGAAGTTAACGACCATGTAAGCTTCCAGTAGCCCTGATGTTTGTGAGACTCGAACCGGTAACTTCTAGGGAGCAAATCAATGATCTGACCAGTTAAGTTACACTCCCATGGTTATATTAATATTTTTCTTAATTAGAGATGAGGTTGAATATAATTACTAGTATTGGTAATATTAATAATATTTGCATGAGGGTATTATTTTAATGCCAAAATTATTTGTTTTGGGTGTCATCATTTTTCTTTGTTTTTTTTTTTTGAACTTTTTCTTCTTTTTATGGTAGAGGAACCCTTGCAAGCAACAGCCCAATTTCAAAATCTAAACAGAACTAATAAAGCAAAAGGCAAAGAATTCTCCAGTCTTGTTGCGTCAAGAAGATAAATCTCAAGCAAAGAAAGCTCGACGAGATGAAGACTGAAGTTCATTGTGGCACGTGCCAGTGTCACAAGCGTGCATAATTCTTAGGACATGGAAATATTAAGCAAGGATGGCTGGAAACAAATTGTTAGAGGGACCAAAGTCAAGAAATTCACCAGCAAAATTCATATTGACAAATAGCTACAGTATGGGTCCCCATGTATTAATTCGCCTAAACCTTTTCCATGGTCTTCAAAGAATGAGGAAGTCCCCATGTATTCGCCTGCTAGACCTTTTCTTGGTCTTCAAACAATGAGGAAGTCCGAGGAGGATTAAGTTCTGTCCAAGAAAGTGGGAAGTTTTGCGTGAACAAAATATCTGATTCCCCCGTTGTATTTATACACAAGACTAGACTAACTAAGCCTTATCCCTACTCTTTGTTTTCTCCCATTTAATCTTATGCATAGATTGACTATACTTTACCTGGAATCAACTTTCTCAAATGGCTTCCTCCTTTTCTGCTTCAGCTAGCATCCCTGCAAGAAAATATGATGTCTTTATCAGTTTCAGAGGGGAGGACACTCGTGATAATTTTACCAGCCACCTATATGCTGCTTTGTGTAGAAAAAAAGTCCTGACCTTCGTAGACAACAACCTCAGGAGAGGAGACGAGATTTGTTCATCACTCTTGAAAGCAATTGAAGAATCCAAGCTTTCTGTGATTGTTTTCTCTGAAAACTATGCATCCTCCAAATGGTGCTTGGACGAGCTTGTAAAGATCCTGGAATGCAAGGAAATGAATGGACAGACGGTTATACCGGTGTTCTACCATGTCAATCCATCTCATGTAAGAAATCAAACTGAAACTGTTGGGGATTCAATCGGTGAACTTGAACTAGTAACAGAAAAGATGGAAAAGGTGAAGAGATGGAGAGCTGCCTTGAAGGAAGTGGCTACTCTAACTGGGTGGGATTCGCGGAACATTAGGTGAGCTTCTTCAAGATTTACTCGTCAGAGTTTGACAAAGTCAACTTACACTATGTTTATTTTGAAATCCAACTTAGACAAGGTCCTAGTTGAATTTGCTGAACTAAGCCATGTTTATTATCAGTAACCAAGAAAATAAAATATATTTAAGTGATTTGTTCTAAAAAAAATATCAATAAGCTAGACCATTACTTCAAATTGTTCAAACATTCGTTCAGACCGAAAGGTTCACGAAGCAAAATTCTAAAGTAAATAACATGTATTTTTTTAATGATGTGCGATGTCTTGTCCATACAAATATCAGAATACAGTAATTAAACAGACGTCGTGGACCCTTCAAGATCTTTATTTAAAATCATTTATTCTTATGTAGTAAATCAAATATATTATATGCTTACTTAATATCTTTAAGAAATTTAGCAGCGTTATTAAACCCAGATTCTGAAAATTAGATATGATACTTTGTGTTATTTTCTGTAATTTCTCAAGAACTTAAAAGATGTATTCTTTACGTTTGGTAGATCAGAGTCTGAACTTATTGAGGCGATTGCTGGAGATATCTTGAACAAGTTGTATAAAATGTCTCCTGGTCACTCTATGAATCTGGTTGGAATTGAGGAACACATCAAGAGAACTGAATCTTTGTTGTGCATGGAGTCACAAGAGGTTCGGATCATAGGAATATGGGGAATGGGTGGTATAGGAAAGACCACCATTGCAAGAGCTGTATTTGATCGAATCTGTAATCAATTCGAAGGATTCCACTTTCTTGCAAATGTCAGGGAAAATCTAAGAAGCTATACTGCAGTTGATTTACGAAACAAACTTCTATCTAAAATATTAGATGAAGATAATCTACTTGAGCAGCCTCCAAGTTTGGCAGTTGCTTTTACAAAGGATTGTCTCCGCCGCAAAAAGGTTCTTATTGTCCTGGATGATGTGGATAACTCGAGGCAATTGCAGGAGTTGTCACTTGGGGTGCATGATTTGTTTGGCCCAGGAAGCAAAATCCTTGTAACAAGCAGGGATAAGCAAGTGCTTATAAAGAATGGAGTTGATGCCATATATAAGGTGCAAGGACTGAACAACCATGACGCCCTTCGACTCCTGAGTTTGAATGCCTTCAAGAAGAACTGTCCCAAGAGGGATCACATAGAGTTGTTAGAGAGGATGGTAGATTATGCAAAAGGTAATCCGTTGGCTCTGATAGTCTTGGGTTCCTCTCTTTATGATAGAAGCAAAGAGAAATGGTACAGTGCATTGAATAAGTTGGGGAAAGTTCCAAACCCTGAAATTCAAAGGGTGTTGAGGATTAGTTACGATGGATTAGATGGGGAACAGCAGCAAATATTTCTTGATATTGCATTCTTTTTCAATGGCGCAGAATGGAACCATGCTGTAAAAGTTTTAGACAGTTGTTATTCCTCTCTGCAGTTTGACTTGAGCATTCTCATTGACAAGTCTCTAATCACCATTTCTCAGAACACACTAGAGATGCATGATATACTACAAGAAATGGCTTATAGCATCGTTCGTGAAGAATCTAAGAATCCTGGAAAACGCAGCAGGTTGTGTGATCATGAAGATATCTATCACGTACTGAAGAAAAAGAAGGTAAATTCTATAGTTTGTGAATATTTTTTCTCTCGTAAGCACAGGTCGTTATGTATCGTGAACACAGTTGATTTTCCAAGTAGCTCAAAATATATCTATCACATGCTCTAAATTATGTATTGCAAACTTATTCTCTGCCCTTCGTTATCAGGGAACTGAAGCAGTTGAAGGCATTTGTTTGGATATATCTAAAATGCCGGAGATGCACTTGGAATCCGACACATTTGCAAGGATGAATAGTCTCAGGTTTCTTAAATTCTACCATCCCTTTTACTTCATGGACTCCAAAGACAAAGTGCACCTTCCTCTGAGTGGCCTCAAATATCTCTCTGATGAACTGAAATATCTCCACTGGCATAGATTCCCTGCAAAATCTCTGCCACAAAATTTTTGTGCCGAAAACATTGTTGACCTTACACTACATTCTAGCAGAGTTGAGCAACTTTGGACGGGGGTACAGGTACGATTTGTTTTTGCTATGGAGTATCTATATGAGAATTATGAACTTCAAGACTCCTAATCTCTATTTAAGCCTTTGTTCTTTTGTTTGTCCTGTTTTGCTTCTGACAGGATCTTCTGAATTTAAGATGGATTGACCTCAGTAGGTCGACATATTTGTTAGAAATTCCAGATCTGTCGAGGGCCAAAAATTTGGAGTATATAGATCTTAGTTTCTGTGAGAGTTTGCTTGAGGTGCACTCATCCATTCAACATCTTGAAAAGCTAGAAATCCTCATTCTCAGTGGTTGTAAGAATCTAGGGATTGTTCCAAAAAGGATTGAATCGAAGTTTCTGAGAATTCTTGATCTATCACATTGCAAAAAGGTCAGAAAATGCCCTGAAATTTCAGGATATTTGGAAGAATTGATGTTACAAGGGACTGCAATAGAAGAACTTCCCCAGTCGATTAGCAAAGTGAAAGAGATAAGAATTCTTGATCTATCAGGCTGCTCAAATATCACCAAGTTTCCCCAGATATCAGGAAATATAAAGCAGTTGAGGTTGCTTTGGACAGTTATAGAAGAGGTTCCCTCATCGATCGAGTTTCTTGCAACTCTCGGTGTATTGGAGATGAATTTCTGTGAACAGCTCTCTAGTCTCCCAACCTGCATCTGTAAATTGAAGTGCCTTGAACGACTTGAGCTAAGCTACTGCCCAAAACTTGAGAGCTTCCCAGAAATCTTGGAGCCAATGGAATCTTTGAAATGTCTTGATTTGAGTGGAACGGCTATTAAAGAGTTGCCCTCATCGATTAAATTTTTAAGCTGCCTTTACATGCTGCAACTCAATAGATGCGATAACCTTGTCAGCCTTCCAAGTTTCATTGAAAAACTTCCTGTGCTGAAATATCTTAAATTGAATTATTGCAAAAGTCTTCTTTCTCCACCAGAGCTTCCACCGTCAGTAGAATTCTTGGAGGCTGTTGGTTGTGAATCACTGGAAACCTTATCAATCGGCAAAGAAAGCAATTTCTGGTACTTGAATTTTGCAAATTGCTTCAAATTGGATCAGAAGCCACTCTTGGCAGATACACAAATGAAAATTCAGGTCACTTTCTCTTCCTCTTCGTGTTTCTCTCTCTCTCTCCCTCTCTCTCTCTCTATACACACACACACACACACACACACACACACACATATATACATACATAAAAGGTGACTGCTGATTTCTGTGTTACAGTCGGGAAAGATGAGACGCGAAGTCACGATTATTTTACCAGGGAGTGAAATTCCAGGATGGTTCTGTGATCAAAGTATGGGATCTTCGGTAGCCATAAAGTTGCCCACAAATTGCCATCAACACAATGGTTTTGCCTTCGGCATGGTCTTTGTATTCCCAGATCCTCCAACAGAATTGCAATGCAACAGGATATTTATATGTGAATGCCATGCTAGAGGTGAAAATGATGAACATCATGATGTCATTTTCAATTTGAGTACTTGTGCTTATGAACTCCGATCAGTTGAGTCAGATCAGATGTTACTCTTGTACAATCCCTGCGAGTTCGTAAAACGAGATTGCATCAGCCAATATTCTGGAAAAGAAATTTCATTTGAATTTTACCTGGATGAGCCGTCAGGGCTTCAGAATCGTTGCAAGGTGAAAAGGTGTGGAGTTTACCTCCTGGATGAGTGATTTCCACCCAGCAGTGAGGTTTTTGTGTTTTCGTAATGAGGAATTCAAGATTTTTGGAAATCAATCAGAGTATAATATTATGGGAGCTTGCGTCGATTGCTGCCTCCTGCTATAATGATGGCATCGATTCGAAACAGAGGAAGTGAAGAACTGATAAGCTGGAAGAGGAACCACGCCATATCTGGTTTAACACTATGAATGATCGAGATTCCAGCAGGACAGACCAAGCAGAGTCTTTTTTGTGAGATGATTGTGTAAGATAATGTTTAGTTTTACTCAAATGAACATAGAACTAAAATTCTTACTTTGTTAATCTTGTAAACTTAACGTTGTATAATATATGATTTATTTTAGAAATAAAATGTATACTAAAACTTAGATTAAACAAAATATTTAGTATAATTACTTGTTGAAATATTTAAAATGTATATGAAGAAATGCATATCACATTAGGATTATATCTATTGTTCTTAAAACTTTTGATCATCATTTGGTATAAATATATCATCAACACCTTTTGATTAGTTGTACATCTTATCAAGGTCTATGAATGTGAAAAAAAAAAAAAACATTCAAAATGTCTCCACTAAATACCAAAATTTAAGCTAAAAAATAGAAGAAAACGTACAGAAAGCAGTAAATATAAAGGAAAATAAGGTAAATGAGCTACTTCTTGTAGTCCAAATACCTCTCATTCAACTCCTTTTTATACTAGATTTTTTAACCAAAATTAATTCAGAACATAATTAATTCTTGATTCTCGTCATTTATTACCTTAATTATGCCATGAAATAAAATAAAATCTAATATATTCTTTCCTTAAAAAACACACATTTTCCCTTTAAAAATAAAATATTTAGGTAAATAAAAGTTATTATTCAGACAATTCATTTATGGATTACCTAAAAAATAATATTTTAGGTCAAAAACTTATTTTATATTAAATGTATACCTAAGCTCAAGCTCGAGTCGAGAATGTATGTGCATGACTTACACCCAAAGCTTACTTGGCTTAAGGTCTTTCCCTTCTAAAAGCTTTGATACCTTGCTATCTATACCTAAAATATATGTATCTAATATAAAGGATAGTGATTGTTCACCAGAAAGAAAGGGAAGACAGTTGAAATTGTTCATAAATCAAAAGAATCGATCATGAAGAAGAACTCATGTTTGACTAGGAGAATTGACCAAACAATCAAAAGTCATGATCGACCAAAAGAAAATGATTGATTAACAAAGTTTGAATACACATTGAAATAAAAAGATACAATCTTATTATGAATGGAAGTCCACAACATAATAACTAATCAGAAGTCAAGGATTATCCTAGGATTCACACATATATTAATAGAAGATAAATTTAACTTGTATTAGGATTGAATATGTTTCTTTATCTAATATCAATATCTATATAAAATTAGAATTAGAATTATATATGTAAGTAAGATTCAAACTCTATAATAGTATAAATAAAGTCAAATACTATATGAATGATGGTCAACCCTATATTTTCAAATTCATGCAATCTACATTCTTTTCCCCTCAAGAGGTTTTATTTCTTTTCTTGCTTTATTTGTTGCTTTATTTATTTTCTATACTTAAGTTTCTTGCAAACTCCATCTCTTTTAAAACTCATATATTTTCTTATACGATGGTTTTTTTTTACAACAAATTACCTTTATTAAGGGTATGAGATCAAGAATCCTCATTTTATTTGATTAAAGAAAGTTGTCATCTCGTCGCAAGTTTAGTCCTAAGTAAAATTAACTAGCAGCATAATAAATTGGCACACCTAGTGGGACAAAAATTCAAAATTTGTTCCGTAAGCAATTAAAATATGCCTCCAAGAAAAAATACAAGTGAACTTATCCTTGCTGAATTGGATGAATAATAAGTACAAACAATAAAGGAATGTCATTTTCTTAGTTGTGAAGAGCTTGAAAGTCCACCATCCTTAGATTTTAGTGCTCAATCGATGGTAAGCACTCCTAGATATGGGTCTTTATCATTTAGACTTATCTCTAGTGACCCTCTATAGTCCCTTACATTCTTATTGGTTCTAATGGGGTCATCACCACTAACCACAGATAAACAAATTGATGAATCAATACCCTATACATAGTTGTACATATATCCATTGTATGGGTCAGGTGGTGTCATATAGATATGAAAAATTTTAGCCAACCAATTATGGTTGCTCTTGAAGAAGCATCTTATTATCAACATATAAATCTTTCTAATGCTAATATGAAGGCTTTCTAAATGGAGATGAAGAAGATGGCTAACATGTCCTACCAAAATAACAATAGTGGTCAATTGAACCATACAAGCTATATATGATTAATTGAATCAAATATATAATAAAATTTATAAGAATAGGCTTAGTAACACCTACACGTACATATCGCAAGGATAGATCCTAAAGAATTCTACAATAATGAGCACTCTAGTAGGGGTGTTCGAAATGAGTATACCTATTACGAGGGTATTTCTCAGCATATCAAACACAAGAATAAATATAGCCTAACTTGGAGGTGATAGCTCCTAACACGCTAGCCACTCGTTAAGTATACAAACAACCATAAGCCAACTACTTACCCTATAGAATTTTTATCACACACCACAATTTGTTACTAAGCAATTTTATGCCCTACAAGTTGTGTTATAATAAAGGAACCTCAATATCTTTGCTCAACAATTTCTTGCAGTTGACCAGTAATAAAAAAGAGGGATAGACATAATTGAACTAGCCCAACACTTAAGAGAGATGAAGATAGAAGTAGGATGGATAAAAAGACCTACTTATAATCAATCCATACCTTAAATGGGTTTATAGGCTACATATGATCCCTATAAGAATAAAAATTGTTGATTTCAAGTAATTTTTTTAAGAGGATAACCAATTAACAAGGGAACATATTACAAAATTCATAGATCAAGGTGTCAATAGTGCAACCAACCCTTTCATGAAGCTAAGATGTTTGGTTCTTTATTGATTAAAATAGTTTTTCATTGGTTCTCCATACTACTATCAAACTCAATCAATAGTTGGAAAAGATAGAAACTAATTTCTATGAGCGCTTCTAAAAGAAACAACTAAAATACATATTGGTTAATCTAGCCAAAATAGTCCAAACCCTAAAAAGGCTATAGAAAGTTATGCCTTATGATTTAGAAAATTAAAAACTAAGTGCATTGCAATTATAATTGATAATAAGAGCATAAAGTTACTACTACAAAGAATATAATAGAACATAAGAAAAAATGTTCATAGGAACTACTTATTTAGACATATACACCCTCACAAATAATGATGCTCGTTATGAGAAGATGTTTACAAAACAAGCAAAAAAAAGAAGCCAATAAGATGGACATTTCTTGTTGGCTATTCAGATAATATTGTGAGTTCTCACTCACTAACTGATTTAAACTCTAAAAGTTCGAAGAGGTTCAGTAATAGCTCATATATTTCCCTTAAATCAAGGATGAAAGACTGTTTAAGATTGTAACATTAAATAAGCCTAAAAGGCTATTAAACCTAATAGCAAAGAAGTAAACACTACCAAAATAGTTAAAGATTATGAGTACTCTTTTGATATTAAAGAGTTAGAGAGATCTTCAACATGTACGAGGGAAATTAAGCTATTTGGAAATCATATAACCCTTGCTGCTAATAAAAATAAGGAGAAACAATATTATAAATAGCATGACTATTAGAAGCACGTCATTAATGAGTGTGTGGTCTTCCAGAACCAAATTTAAAAGAATCCAGAGTCTGGACACATCTATTTTCTAGACAAAAAGATAAGGGTGGTTAATGATCCATTCCTTAAAATCACTATAGTAGTGGCTACCCCTAAGCTTGATGGGCTTCATACAAAGGGAAAACTCTAAAAGACAAAGGTTGATCGACAAGATGACTTCAACTTTGCCATACCAGTCTAATTGTTTTAAGATCAATATATGATTGTTAAAACTATTAATTCAATAATCTAATACATTCTTTTATTACTTAAGAAAATAGAAAGTCTAAAACAAATTACAATTTCCAAGTTTGAAATATTTCCATCTTTATAACCATAATGAAAAAAGAAGAAGTTCAAATACTTTTTGTGTTACTCATCATTTTAGCTTGATTTGAGTGTAAATGTTTTGATTAGTTTTGGAAAAAATAATTAAATGAAATTGTAATTATAAAAGTTATATTACATATATTATACCAAGTCATACTATAGTGGAAGATCCCATAAAAAGAAATAGCAATCATATCCTAAGAGATAACCTTTCATAGTTCTAGACTTCTAGCTAGAGAACTTTTTTCCCCATATACTTATCTTAAGTCTAAACTTCATAACCAAGTGTTTTCTCTTAGGCCTTTGAAACTTATGAATGAGATATTGCAGTATGTTCTAATTTTTTGATAAAATAGTTTAGGAATTTTATATTTTCTAAGTCTTGAAAGAAATATAGGATACTTACTTATCACTCATGATGACATTTCAAAAGTGTTTAAAAATGAACAATAACTGCTATCGATTAGATCGAGTCTTTAAAATTTTCCCCAACTATGGATACCTAATTAATTTTTTAATTACTTTATTTATTATTCCTTACATCTTTCATTAGGGAAAAAATAATAAAACATTAAAAGCTAATTGCTTTATTGTTAATTTTATATCCAATTGCATTGTGGGTTCATTTTATTTTATTTTTCTTTTGCTTTTTATTTTTGTCAATTAGCCTTCTTTTATTGTTGTCATTCCATATTTATTTTATTCCAGATTGACCTTAATAGTTTGTTTTGATGACTAGTTATGCGGTTCTTATGGGGTTAAAAAAATCATATCATTGGATTGGCGCTCAATTTTAAGAAAAATAGTTTGGATTTTTTATTTTTTAAAGGATTGAAAATGAAGGGACTACAATTGAAAATGAGGCAAAAAAAAAGTCCTTTTTTGTCCTTAAAGAGAAGAAGAGAAGAGATCATGCATGAAACCAAGGTGATAAGAGAGAAAAGAGAGAGGAAGAGAAATAAGAGAATAATGGGTCATTAGAGCTACACCGCAATCACGCGTTGCCTTTAAAGGAAGCCTCTTCTAAGACGATTTCAATGGCACCAAGAAGGCCTTCATTAGCGCTTGAAAAAAGTTGCATGCGCCTCCTAAAAGTGGTGGCTTCCTCACACGCCAACAAGAGTGTTACACATAACACACATTTTTTGCCCTCTTCGTTTAATTTAGTCCCTGATTGTTTAATAAATCTTCAATTTAGTCTCATATTTCATCCAACCCGAGTTCAATAAATGCCCAACCAAGGAGAGAAGAAATGAAGGGAAAAGAAAGAGACAAATGGTGCAACAAGGTTAGATTATTATGGTCTTATCCATGACTTAAGTTGTGAATTTTGACAAGTTAACCTGATTTGACCCGTGTTGATCCAATATATCACTATCTCAATATTTTTTTTATAAAAAATATCTTTTTGATTTTATTTTTAAAGCCAAATCATGTTTTTTTTTTCAGGTTGTCCAAGTTACTTTTGGATCCACCAAGTCAACTTGATCAATTTAAAATCAAGCTAAGCAAGAAGTCGAGTTAAGATTTTGAAGATTGGTTCACTAGGTCTAGTTTAATAACACAATCAAATAGATTTCCATGGCTTGGACATTTTTTTTTAGAAAAAGTTATTTGTTTTCTTAGTTTTTGTTTTTCTATCTAGTTTGGCAAATTAAATATTATGCTTAATAATCTTATTTTTTTCTAATTTGTTTATGACTTTTATTGATTTTCCTTCATTTTTAGATTTTCTAATTTCTTTATATTAGTTTTTGTATTTATTTAAGGAATTGTAAACCTCTTAAAGAAGCACATTTCTTGAACAAAAAATATTTAGTAATAAAATTTTAAATTAGAGATTATACATGATATATTTTTTAGTATAATTTTGTGTTTTTATGCTTGCTATCTTTCTTGTGTTGTTCTTGTGTGCGTTAGTTGGTATTAAAGCTCATGTTAGTTGTTAATAGGTATGATGTTTATAATGGAAAGACTGAGCGTGAAAATAATTGTAAATTCTTAATTAGACATTTATGAGATTGAAGCAAGAAGAATTTGAACTCGAGGGCAATTTCTTTTTAACCTAAAGAGATTGATGCATGAGGATTTTTATGAAAAATTATTTGTTTTATTAATTATTTTTTATTTTTTTTCCTATGTAGTTTAAGAGATTAAATATTATGCCTAAAAATTTTATTTTTCCCAACTTGTTTAGGACATTTATTGCATTTCTTTTATTTTCAGATTTTCTAATTTGTTTAGGTTAATTTTTGAGTTTATTTAAAAGGTTGTAAATCTCTTAGAGACACAAACTACTTGAATAAAAAATAACAAGTAATAAAATTTTTAATTGGGATTTTAATATAATTATATATTCTTGTGCTTTCTGTTTTTTTTTATTGTTTTCCATCTATGTTGTAATTTTTCTTTTGGATTGATATCATTCTTTGAAAATATTGTTTCAACATTTTGTAGTTCTTGTTTTATAATAGACTTATTTAGGAGTAGATTTTAGCTACTTGGATCATAGTTATCAAGTTCGGCTTGGCCTAACAGATCAATCTAATGATTCGTTGATTTGGTGCCTAGCCTGATATCAATTTATTTTTTAATCAGGATGGACATTGATTCGATCAAATCTAGGTGACCGGTAGGTCAATTCATAAATTAGTAGACCTGATTAAATTTAGACAAGACCTGGTTCGGTCAACTCTAGAAATTCTTTTTTTTTTTCAATTTATATTGTTTCCACTTTTTAAAATTTTTGTTCAAAACAATCTCACTTTATTTTATTAAAAAAAACTTATTAAAACAATATTATTTTAGGATTGATCTGATCAAGACCAACCATGCTTCGAAACTAACCATATTTTAGCCCAAACAAAATCCATTAAAGAAACCTGAAATGTCGAAGGAGTGCATTTTCTGATTCTTTTATTTATACTCCACTTTAATCTTAGTGATCATTTATATTGGGACACCTGTTCGTTTTGTACTTATTTGTTTTTTTGGAATTAGACCCTTTTATTTACCAAATACATCTTTCAAATTGCAAGAAAAAAACCCCCAAGTGGGGTATTTTTTCATGTCAAAGTAGGTTTCGAAGGTGATGATGCCCAAAAACGCGGTTCAAAGCAAGCCCCATTTCCTTTCTTTCTTCGCCATAGACTCTGATCTGCTGAATCACAAGGAATTGTAATTTTTTTTTTTTCACATGGCTTCGACTTCTTCTTCAACAACCACTCCTCAAGAAAAATACGATGTGTTCCTTAGTTTCAGAGGAGAGGACACTCGTGTTTGTTTTGTCAGCCACCTCTATGCTGCTTTGAAGCGGAAACAAATCTCAACCTTCATCGATTACAAACTTAACAGAGGGGAAGAAATTTCTCCATCCCTTTTGAAAGCAATTGAAGATTCCAAGCTTTCTGTCGTTGTTTTCTCTGACAACTACGCGTCTTCCAAATGGTGCTTGGAGGAACTTGCAAAAATTCTTGAATGCAAGAAAGTTAAAGGGCAGATGGTTATACCCGTTTTCTATCGGGTTGATCCATCTCATGTTAGGAATCAAACTGGAAGTTTTGCCGATGCATTTGCTAGGCATGACCAGTTATTGAAGGAGAAGATGGAAAAGGTGCTCAACTGGAGAGCGGCCATGAGGGAGGCAGCCAATCTATCTGGGTGGGATTCACATAACATTAAGTAAGCTTCTGCTTTCTTGAATTTCAACTTGGGCTTTCATATTTTGAAACTCTAGTGTTTTCTGGCAATTGCATATTTGATTTATTTTAAAAAAATCATTTTTAATCTGATTTGTAGTAGTTTAAGAGTGTTTATTTTCATTAATTTATGTTGCATTATCAGTTACCGATAACAATGTACTTAGTCTTTGGGGAAATGATGATCTTTTTAAAGGTGTATGCATTGATTTTGCTAAAGAGTGCCTATTGTTCTGTTCTGGTTCTCTCCAACTAACAAATATGTGTTTTGTGTTTATTAGATCCGAGTCTGAATTTGTTGATGACATTGTTAGAGATATATTGAACAAATTGCATCAAACATCTATGAGTACTCATCATACGAGTCTGATTGGAATTGATGCACGTATTAAGAAGGTTGAAACTTTGTTGAAAATGGAGTCCCAAGATGTTCGGATTGTAGGGATATGGGGAATGGGTGGTATAGGTAAGACAACTATTGCTAAAGCGGTATATGACAATGTCTCTGCTCAATTTGAAGGGTTCCTCTTTGTTGCAAATGTTAGGGAAGAAATAAAAAGACATTCAGTGGTTGGTTTGCAGAAAAATATCCTTCCAGAATTACTAGACCAAGACATTCTGAACACTGGCCCTTTGAGCTTCGGAAATGCTTTTGTAATGGATAGACTTCTCCGTAAAAAGGTTCTTATTGTTCTCGATGATGTGGATAGTTCAAGGCAACTGGAAGAATTGTTACCAGAGCCACATGTTTCATTTGGTCCAGGAAGTAAAATTCTTTTAACAAGTAGGGATAAGCAAGTGCTTACGAATGTGGTCGATGAAATCTATGATGTTGAGAGATTGAACCACCATGAAGCTCTTCAACTCTTTAACATGAAAGCCTTCAAGAATTACAACCCCACAATTGATCATAGTGAGTTGGTAGAAAAGATAGTAGATTATGCACAAGGCAATCCTTTGGCTCTTATAGTTTTAGGTTCTGCTCTCTATGGTAGAAGCAAAGAGGAATGGTGTAGTGTTTTGAATAAGTTAGGGAAAGTTTCTAGCCGTGAAATTCAGAATGTGTTGAGAATTAGTTATGATGGGCTTGATGATGAACAACAAGAGATATTTCTTGATCTTGCATTCTTTTTCAATGGGGCAAATAGGGACCGTGTTACAAAAATTTTGGATGGTTGTTATTCAGCTGCTTGTTTGGATATAAGTGTTCTTTTTGAAAAGTCTCTCATCACCACACCTGGTTGCACAGTCAACATGCATGATTCACTACGAGAGATGGCTTTTAGCATTGTTCGTGAAGAATCTAAAATTCCAGGCAAACGTAGTAGGTTATGTGATCCTGAGGATGTATATCAAGCATTGGTGAAAAAGAAGGTTAAAGCTAAAGTCACTAACTATTCTTAATTTCCCGCATGTGATATTTTTACCATGTTGTTACATGTTTTCAAGTAGTCGGAGATGAGTATATTGTTTGCTTATTCTCTACCCTTGATTTTAGGGAACGGAGGCAGTTGAAGGCATATGCTTGGATATCTCTGAATCACGTGAAATGCACTTAAAATCTGATGCCTTTTCAAGGATGGATCGGCTAAGAATTCTCAAATTTTTTAATCATTTTTCCTTGGATGAAATTTTCATAATGGACAACAAAGATAAAGTGCACCTTCCTCATTCTGGCCTCGATTATCTTTCTGATGAGCTGAGATATCTCCATTGGGATGGGTTCCCTTTGAAAACCTTGCCACAAAGTTTTTGTGCTGAAAACATTGTTGAGCTTATTTTCCCTGATAGCAAGATTGAAAAGCTTTGGACAGGTGTACAGGTATGATCATGTCTATATATGAATTATAAATTTAAAGATAGTCAATCTTTTGTTATACTTTTCCCCCTTGTTTTGTTATGACAGGACCTTGTGCATTTAAGACGTATGGATCTCAGTGGCTCCCCATATTTGCTTGAAATCCCTGATCTCTCCATGGCCGAAAATATAGAGAGTATAAATCTTAAATTTTGTAAAAGTTTAATAGAGGTGAACCCCTCTATTCAATATCTCACCAAGCTGGAGGTCCTTCAGCTCAGTTATTGTGACAATCTTAGAAGTCTTCCAAGCAGGATTGGTTCGAAAGTTTTGAGAATTCTTGATCTATATCATTGCATTAATGTCAGAATATGCCCTGCAATTTCAGGAAATTCACCAGTTCTTAGAAAGGTTGATCTACAATTCTGCGCAAATATTACAAAGTTTCCAGAGATTTCTGGGAACATAAAATATCTATATTTGCAAGGGACGGCAATCGAAGAGGTGCCTTCATCAATTGAGTTTCTCACAGCACTTGTTAGATTGTATATGACTAACTGCAAACAGCTCTCAAGTATTCCCAGCAGCATCTGTAAACTGAAATCCCTTGAAGTTCTCGGGCTTTCAGGTTGCTCAAAACTTGAGAACTTCCCAGAAATCATGGAGCCCATGGAATCTTTGAGACGTCTCGAGTTAGATGCAACAGCTATTAAAGAGCTACCTTCATCAATTAAATATCTGAAATTCTTGACACAGCTTAAGCTAGGTGTAACAGCTATTGAAGAGCTATCCTCATCAATTGCACAACTGAAATCTTTGACACATCTTGATTTAGGCGGAACAGCTATTAAAGAGCTACCCTCTTCAATTGAACATCTGAAATGTTTGAAACATCTGGATTTAAGCGGAACGGGTATCAAAGAGTTACCAGAGCTTCCATCGTCACTTACAGCTCTAGATGTAAATGACTGTAAATCACTTCAAACCTTATCGAGGTTCAATCTAAGAAATTTCCAGGAGTTGAACTTTGCAAACTGCTTCAAATTGGATCAAAAGAAACTAATGGCAGATGTGCAATGTAAAATTCAGGTGAATCTTCATAAGTTCTCTCTGCTTCTCACGATCATCAATTATATTTTGAATCTCTAATTTCTCCTCTATGTTTTCGGTGTCACAGTCTGGAGAGATTAAAGGTGAGATTTTTCAAATCGTTTTACCAAAGAGTGAAATTCCACCATGGTTTCGCGGTCAAAATATGGGATCTTCAGTTACCAAAAAGTTGCCCTTAAACTGTCATCAGATCAAGGGAATTGCTTTCTGCATAGTCTTTGCATCTCCCACACCACTTCTGTCTGATTGTGCCAATTTTAGTTGCAAATGCGATGCCAAAAGTGATAATGGTGAACATGATCATGTCAATTTATTATGGTATGATTTGGATCCACAGCCAAAAGCTGCTGTATTCAAGTTAGATGATTCGGATCACATGTTATTGTGGTATGAGAGCACAAGAACAGGTCTTACTAGTGAATATTCTGGCAGTGAAGTTACATTCGAATTCTACGACAAAATCGAGCATTCCAAGATCAAAAGGTGTGGGGTCTATTTCCTATTTGATAAGAATCGATCCAGCAGTTGTGATGAGGATTCGAGCCACCAGGATGACAACTGACGAGATTTCACACCATTACTGGTGAGGGAATTCAATCTTCTTGGTTTAACTGCTACTGAAATATTCAAATTACTTCAAGACTGAGCTGGAAAAGTCTATATCCTACCTGTCTGATTATCTTGATGTCCTCCTTTGCTTCTTGAGTTTTGCCCATTTCATTCTCCTACAGGGCATCACATCTTCAATCTCTAACTCGATTCATCCGGTAATTCACCCCTTCCATTTTTATTATTTATTTTTTCTTCTTGAAAGTATTCTAGTTTTTATTGTCAGTACTGTTGTCTCAAATACACTAATTAATATTGGCGGAACAACGACCCCAATTTTATTTACACAACATTCTATGTATACCTCTACCTCTACCTCTTTTATTACTATTGAAAGTACAAGAATTTTTTTTTTTTTTTTTGTATTTAACTAAAAATCGGACAGAATTTCCTCTATTATTTTTAGTACTAAGTTATCAATTCCAAAATATTTATAACTTGCAAACAGTAATTCCAATGTTTGTTCCACCATTTGAGACTTCCTTAATCTAACCATATGGACTTTTCATTTTCTTCAAGTATTACAAATAATATGACAAGTAAATTAGTTGCAACATAAGTCAAGACACACATGTTCATTTTTTTTAAAAAAAATTGAAGGTAGATGCTTCAACAACAATTATTTTAAATGTATTATCCATAATTAATTTAGATATGTAAATATATTTTTGGATACAAAATAATATTACAAAGAAAAATTTTTCTTCTCCTAATTATATCATTTGATTAAATAAAAATATATAAATTCATGAATCTACTACTAAGCATTGTGTTGCGCGAGATACTTTAAAATTTATTTAATGTCTAATACAATTAGTTTTATATTTAATAATTTAATATTATCTCCTGGATATATATTGACAAGAACATTTATCAAACAATTAATTTCTTAATATATCCTTATCTTTACAATTCAATGCTAATAGCACAATTTTAAAGACTTGCCAATATCATTTCTAACTTAAACCAAGCTTTTATTCTATTACTAAATCAATTGGTTTTTTAATGGCTCATTAATCAAGACATTGATTTCATTAACCATGTAATAAATCTCTTCAATTGCCTATTAATCAAAATACTAATCTCATTAACCATAAAGTTATTTTTATCCAATTGCTCATTATCCAAGATGCTAATCCTATTAACAAAAGGATCCCATTAACTAGGGAATGAGTATTTTCAATTGTCCATTAACCAGGGCACTAATCCTATTATCTAGGGAATTAGTTTCTTTTATCTTTCATTATCCAGGGCAATAATCCTATTAATCAGGAAATTAATTTCTTCAATTTTTTATTAATCAAAACACTAATCCTATTAACCAGAGAATTAATTTCTTCAATCGCCTATTAATCATGACATTAATCCCATTAACCAGAGAATTAGTTTTTCTAATTGTTTAATATTTTCCAAATAAAAATCGAGATACGATTAAAGAAAATTGCAATTACAATTTAACTAATATTATAGTTGTAAGGTGCCGAACATCCATCTAGTGTCTAAGTGCGTATAATGGTTCCTTGTTATTGAATAGGTCTCGTGACCTCTCTTGTACTATTAGAATCAATGTCATTTGTCATTGATCACCATAAAAATCAATTTCATTCTCCATGTAGATTTAAAATTCTCAATTTAATCGAATTGAAAATTCTAAATTTTCACCATGCATGAATGTCCATTTCTTTTTCTTCTTTTTTTGGCAATTTGATCCTCAACCCCACATTAAGTGTTTCAGTCATCATCATTAAACATTCATATTATATTAAATTACATCAAACAATTCCTATCTCCCTTAAATAAACTCAAAAGAACAAAAAAAGAAAAACTAAGAAAAAACTCAAACACAAAATCAGACCAAAACTAGACAGTAGCCAAAACGATCTGATCATTTTGAGAAACGGTCCGACTGTTTCTTAAATCGGTCTAGCTGTTTTTTAAAATGACAAGATTGTTTTTAGTTATGAGAAATTTCTCTTTCATGTTTCTTTATTCATGTTTATAAATAAGATTCTACCATAATATTCCAAATTAAATCAACAAATTCCTCAAATTCAAATTTCATAATAATACATAACATCATTCAAGCTCTCATTCATGGAATTATTCAAATCAAACACAATAAAAAGCCATGCTTACCTTGAAATAACAAAGATTCAAAAGAGATTTAAGATGGAAATCAACCATTTATCCTTTTCTTTCTTCCTTCTCTCACCAACCCTTGTTCTCACTTTTAAGTTTCTAGAACTCCCTAAATCACTCAAATACCTCTTTATGATCACTTACCAACTTTTTTAATCACCCCAAGTTAGTCTTTTGTTGAGGATTTTATCAAGAAAAAAGGAAGAAATCAAAGAACCCTAACCCCTCTTTTGTTTTTGAAAAATCATAGCATGAAAGAGAATGGAAGTTAGGGGTGTTCAAAAAAACCGACAAACGGATTAAATAAAAAAAACCGAGAAAAAATTAACTGAAAAAACCAAACCAAACCAATAGAAAAAACCCAATAAATCGATTAAAAAATAAAAAAACCACCCGATCCGGTCCGGTTCCGGTTTAAAAAAGTTTAAACCGATTGAATTAGACCAAACTGATCCGGTTAATTAAATCTAAATAACTTTAAAAAAGCTATAAAAAGAAACATCCCCAACCCTAAATCATTTTATCCCTTTTTCCCTTTCCAGGCGCACCCCTACCCCCTTCCCCCTTCCCTTTCCCTCTTTCCAGCCGCCCCACCCCTCCCCTCCCTCCCTCCCTCCCTTTGTGCTCTTCTCTCTCAGTTTCTCTCATATGGTATAAAAATGATGCGAAGACTTCGCCCAATTCCAGCAATAATGGTGACAAAGTCGACCTTCTTGATTTTGAAATAAATAACCCTTAAATTGGTGGAAGCAACCAACCAA
>Ga0307517_10004036_pt1 | contig 22694 bp, 22 predicted proteins | sample 23_EM_MG_FD_194515 | JGI IMG/M metagenome (GOLD analysis project Ga0307517, IMG submission 194515) | Populus trichocarpa ectomycorrhiza microbial communities from riparian zone in the Pacific Northwest, United States - 23_EM | ecosystem: Host-associated > Plants > Roots > Unclassified | place... | reverse complement strand
TAGCCTTCTTCGTTGAACTTGTTTATTACCAGGATTCATCTAGCTATATGCGAACTAGCACAACTCTGTGTCTGATAGTTACTGTTACCCACTTATCGTCGACTCGTAGCCGGAAACTAGGTTCTTCCATTCTAACAGGGCACGAAGAATCATTCATAATATTCCAAGCACCGAGGAGTGGAAAGATTAAATGCCCTGCTCACACATTCTCTCTCTAAACTTCTTAAGAAAATTGCATCCACCCATTGAGAGATCAAAAATCTGCAAATCCAGGCCTTCATCAGTGAGTTCTAAGAGTTGGAGGGCAGTTTCATCGGTTATATCTAATTTGTGGACGACAGAACTCAGGGTTAGTGACCGCTGGTGGCCTTGTCGATAGAGCTGCGGTATACGATCCCAAGTAAATGGAGCATATCGCCCTAGTGTGGTACACTCCATGAATTGAAGGAGAGGTAGAAAGGATCCAGAAGCGGGGTCGTCCCCTGAACTATTACTGCTGCCAGGAGCCGGGCGAAAGATTCGAGCAAGGATGTCATCCATCATAATATTGACTCCAAGTCCATGGCGGAAGGATAACCGGAGGCGTTCGAGTGAGGGTATGGCTTGAAGTAAAGTGGTGAGACCCTCCAAGTCATGGGGGAGTGTTGTTAAGTGTAAGACTTTGAGGCGGCAGCCTGATCGCTCAAAAAGCGACAGTGTGGCTGCCACGGGCAGTTCTTGACTGTGAACATCCTGTGTCCATTCTTCAAGAGATGGAAGATTGAGTGCCTCCAAGAAGTCTTTAATATCATAGGATGTTGACAGACGGAGCGAACGGAGTCGGGGATGTCGATGAAGGATGGGCTTTATAAAGCTGGTCTTGTGTGACGGATATATGAAAAGATTATACCATTCCAGGCCAGGTGCTCGTCGTAAGACATCGACGCATTCCTCGATACTGTTATTGCGGAGGGTTAAATGAGTAATGCTGTCCCACCGAACGTTGATGGACGCCAAAGGAAAATCAAGCGCCAAGTGTGTCGGGGTGAGCTCCGATTCCATCAAAAAATTTGGTGGTTGGAATGGATTTGATGATTGGTAGACGAGCCGAAGGCCAAGACCAACAAGCTGGTTAGGTTGGATAGAAGCGGAAAAGCGCCTGAAGGTGTGTGCGGTTGTCGTAAGATTGAGGATTCGCCACCTGTGCGAATGCGAATTAAGAATTTCTACAATCAATTCATTCGCAACTTCCGCTGCGTCGTCAGAGTCCAATGCGCTATAGAAAATGGTTAACGGCAGGTTCCTCGATCGTTCGAGCCATTCACAGACTAAATCTGGCAGCAATTTGGCCACCGACTGCGAGCATCCCAGCCGTCCAGCCCTAAGGTATAGGATGTCCCAAAGATCCGGCGTTTCCCATGCCAACTTGCGCCACATGCGACACACACCCCCCAGTCTCAATATCTTTGCTGAATCCCTGTTATCCCACGACTCAAGTATAGCTTCCAAGTGTTCTTCGTTGGTTAATGTGGGTAACGAGAGGCGAAAGATGGAAGAGCTGATTCGTGGCGGTAATTTGTGAATAAAAGGATCATGGATTGCATTCATCGGAGTTGTGAGGGTGTCATGTTTGGCCTTCATTTTCGCGATTTCGTCTTCTAGCTGTTTGATTTGATCACGGATGGTTGCCCTCTCTTTGCATACCGAGCAAGGACCACTTTCCGATAAAAAGCAGGTTATCGGTTCCTCGAATTCCCTACAACGACTGCATAAGACCGCCATATCGACGACAACTTACTGCCGACAGGAGGACGACCGCGTTTCTTGTAAAACAAATCGAGATTAAGTGAATACCTTGCTTCTCTAGAAAGTAACGGTGAAATAACAGAGCTGAGAGATCTCGAAAAGCTTTTTTGGCGCCGAGAGTGAGAGTAAGTATTACAGTGTTTTACATTTGACTCGGGCTCGGAAACTAAGTACGCCGGCATATTCCGGACGTCCCATGTGACCTTCCTGCCGCGTGATGCGGAATTGTTCTTGAACATCAGTGATCAATCCCAGTGAATTTTGAAAACGGGCTCAGAGCTAGTCTGGGGTTTTCCGGCAGGATCTGGAGTATTTATGGTGAGATCAGATATTTTCTGTAAGCAGGTGAGGCCGCTACACGTCGGATGAGCTGGGATCAAGTCTGTTTTTTTGGGCCGTTGAACCACCACGCAAACTCCCACAACTGTCAACCCAACGATGCCCACTCCGGGACCGTCATTTCCTGTGTACAACCTTCAAACCCCAATGCGTGTTCAACAACAACTACCACCCTCGGTCTCTCACCCTGGTTTCCCGAGATACTATCCGTACTATCCAATTTATTCCACTCCACATCCTTACTTCAGTCCCTACCCTCCAAGCCTACAAAATCCCCCACAGTCCTTCTCAAACTCACCCAGTCCTTTCCAAAACACACATAGCGAACCATCCCAACCTTCCGCATTTCGTTTTATCCATCACGATCCCCATTCCGGCCGTCCAACTTAACGTACAAGTAAATTTTAGTGAAAAATCACCTTTTTTTGACCTATACCATTCGATTCTACGGGTCTCAAAATGTACAGGAAATGCGTTTTTACGAGGATGATTATGTGGGTGACGAAAAGTGTTTTTTTCTAAGTCGGCGTCACGGTACACGCCCATTTGAGTCAGGTATCTCACGGCTAACTAGCGGAGACAGCCGTCGGTTATGAAGTCCGATAGCGCGTGAATGTTCGTCGGATCAATCAACGACATCTCTGCCCTGCATCGCACAGTCAGCCCCGGAATCTGCCACTGATGTGCTTTGGTAGATCCTCTGGATATGCTTGGCCGGATATCCTGCTGGAGTATTGCCAAAAATTAAAAACATCGCTGGATGGGAGCTATACCAGTAGGTACATGTAATAGTTATTAGATATGCATTTCTCAGCATTCTCATTCTTTTATTTAATGACGGAAATAGATACAGAAATGGAGCGAGGCGAGCAAATGCGAAGGTTGCAATTCCGAGAGAAAGAGTAAGTCCGAAAAGGCTGCCCTAAATCAAATCCAGTCATGTGCCATGCTCGATCAAAACTTGAAGTTGCCACATCACTCGTTACTTGTCCTAACCACCCAAATCCCTTCCTCGCCGCCATTGCTGGCTACAGGAGACACACGCGCAACACCACCTTTCGAACTCGGAAAAATGAAGTAAGCCCCTACTAGCAACTACCATCACAAGCCAAGCCCAACAATATATCAGCAGCATCCACTGCACCACTTGCGAATAACAGGGGCTGTTGTCAACTTTGGTGAGTACAACCAACCTTAGCCTCTCATCAACGCCATCAATTAACAACTCCAACCAGCCACCGAACTTGTGTCGTTGTTGGTTATTCGTGGTTTGGTGTCAAGGGTAAGCCAGTTTTCATTTGTATTTAAGTCTTTGATACTCATTTTGTGTTTGGGTAGTACCCAGCTGCGACGCCATGGCCGATAGTGGCCCCAACCTCCAGGTAAGCACCTCCTCACCTCGGCCAACCTGCTTGCCAATGCTAACCACCCACGACAGGTAGTGGGATATCCGCCACGTCACGCCTCCTCCCCCTCCTCTTGATGATGAAAACAACACCGACAAAGACAAAGATGTTGATGTCAATGCCAACGAAGCGTAAAGCAAAGACGAAGAATCCAGGGGGAATGGGGTTGGCCATGGATATGGATAAGAGCCGGATGGAAGCAGGGGTCGTATTATTATTGTATCTTTTTGTTCTTGTATGGTGTACCCTGTAACAGTAGCTGGATAGCATAATATATCACCTTTTTCCAACCTCCTATTAGTTACTGAAAATGCAATAGTGCAACGAAAAGCGGCCAGAAACCTGGTACGAAGCTATCAATTTGATATATCCACAGATCTACGAAACATATGCTCGAGGTATTTATGAGACCTCCCAGCATAGACATACGTAGGTCATCCTGACGGGATGTCCTCAGGATGTCAGTCGCCTGGCATATGATCGGAGATGGGAATCCGAGACGCGTCGGATATCACGTTGCATATCCCATCATGTTCTGCCCATATCCGGCGACATCCATCAGGACTGATCCAGTGGTCATCTGGCCCGAATGGGCGTGTAGGGGGGACTCCTTCAAAACAAGGCCGTTGCTCCCAGCCCTTACGCAGTGTTCATCCTTTTCAAAGTCCGCCTACCTTTTTGGGTAATGTGTGTGATTGTTTGCTATTGATCGTCGAATGATGAAAGAAGGAATGAACACTGCGTAAGGTGCTGGTCGCGAGCCTACGAATCCTCGTAAACTCGGACTCGTAACAAGATAACAAGACGCTCCGATCGAATTACGTAATGATTATGTCAGCGAGCGATGACTTAGCTGAGACGGTCAGAATGCGCTAAAGCCTAAAGAACTCCTTTAATCCAACTTCAATCTTGCTTCAATCCCGCCATGGCCGAATTCGATTTAACATCAACCGCCAAAGTCCTCTTCCTTGTGCTCATTGTGCTATTATCTGTTTTACTTGTAATCGCCCCAACCTTTGCTCCGGAAAAATTTGCGCTGCCTCTTCAAGCCGCCGGGATAGCGGCCTGCTTTGCCCGCGGCGCCATTGTGCCCTTGCTCTGGGATATGAAGCCCTACATACTAATTGAGTTTGCGGTTGCACTCATCTACGTTGTGTACGTCATTATCAAACATTGTAAGTTGCCTGTCCTGTGTATACAAGCGCGCACTAACGATTCATTGGTAGGGCCTACTCAGACCCCACCATCAGGAAATCGGGGAAAATCCGATTTAGCAATATGACTTTCACGAACCCGTCACAATATTATAACGCCCAGACAACAGGTTATAACCGTGTATCTGCGACTTGTAGGATTATAGTAGCATCATCGATTAGGTACAATATTATTTCTGCAATGCAAAATAAATATAATATGGCGATGAATTTATAACTAGATTGTGAGGTGGCTGCCGGTTTTGCAAAAAATCATAATATGCGTGTCAGATGTTAGACGGTTCGTAGCTCATTATCATCCTTCGGCAGGATTGTAGGCTGGATATGAGATGGGCATAATATGCCATGTAAGTTTATAACTAGATTGTGAGTGGCTGCCGTTTTGCAAAAGAATCATAATATGCGTGTCGGAGCATCAGGAAATTGGGGAACCCATTACAACATTATATTGCAGCTCATAACCTATTAAATGCATGCTGCAGGACGACCATGGTATTTTCAATTGAATACAACATCGCTTCTGTAATGTGTAATGATTAAAATACGGCAAGGAGATTGTAACTATGTTATGAAGTGGCTGCGAAGTTCGTAAGAGGAATGACGATATCATACCGCCTCGACAACAAACTCACAACCTGTTAGATGCACACCGTAGGATTACCAGGGTATTATAAACTGGATACAAGATCGCTTCTGTAATATGAAGTGATTAAAATATGGCGAAGAGATTGTAACTACACTATGAAGTGGCTGCAAGTTCCATAGGGGAATCACAGTATTAATGGCGGGTATTGGACGCTTCACTGCTCATTACGATCCTAGCATAAGATTGTAAACCAGACATAGGACAGGTACAATGTCGGAATATCGCAGGCAAACACGATAGGCGCCGACGTGCCACCAGGCAGTGCAGTCCTCGTGTTGTTCGGTGTGGTCAATACTCTCCATATTTTATTTCTCCATTCTGTCTTTTGTCCCGCTGTTCGTAGCAGGCATGATGTATTCATTTTCTATGTAGTATATTAATTTATCTTCATTACTGCGAGCATACAGCATGTGCCCGTGCTCGAGATCCGTTGTATTCCATTTCCGCCACTGGCTCGTGAATTCCTTTCCTCAACATGTCCGTGATCACCATTTCACTTTCCGACTCCCTGACTTCCTTGATACCCAAGCTAGATGCAGCGGCGTCAACTGGATTATCTTCTGGATTCGTTTTCGGGACACGATTAAAGCCAATGGCTTCTGGGGCCATTTTGATGCCACGTCGCCTTGTCCCGAAGTTTTACTTTGCCTGCTTTGATTCCGGAGGAGCTAGCTACGGCTCAGGCTCAGTGGGATAGAAACAAGAGATTGGCGAAGTTGTTACTTACCCAGAAGTCTTCGAGGACTGGTTGGCCAAGGAACTGGCAAGGCGCAGTGGAATACGAATGAGCTGGGTGAAACTAAGCATGAGCGAGGCAGGTGAATACTGTGGCGGAAACACCTACCGTGGTTTGTTTGGACCGCCAAATGGGGCACATTATGCCTCAGGTTGTTCAGGAAGTCGAGAAGGGATGTATGACAAACGTGCGATTGGAATCGACGCCGTTTGGTTACGCTGTGGTCGACAAGTCCTGAGCGGACGGATTTTCTCCATGCGAGGTGCCTTTCGAATGCGACCTGGGTGTGCTTATGGTATGAGAAAGGGCAGAGAAGTTATGGGAGGATATCGAGTGCGAAGGGGAATGCGGAGGCAGCTTTTTTTGAAGTACGTGGAATGGAAAGTGGAGGCGACAATCGGTCGACGTGGATCCTAGTTAACTGGCTGGACAGCTTGGCAGCCGGAAACGAATGGGGCCATGTCTGTGACAAAGTATATTTGTCACCCTTACGTTTCGAGGGGAGAATGGGAGAGAAATTGGCGAAAGGCTCGCCAATAAACCTGGTATAATTCCATTCCCCATTGTACCATTCCCATCAGACATAGCGGCTGCCCGTTGCCAAAATTCCTCGTGACCTATGTAACAAGCCCGATTCCGAAGCTGGAATTCCTATTAGCAAGCCTAAAATTGATCCCAACGCAGTGCGCGATTCAGATGAAGCGGAGGGCCGAATCATTTTGCAGGATGTCGAATTGGCGATGCGCGATGCCCCGGAGCATAAGGCTGCAGTTGCAGCAGGTGTTGACGATGCTCAGAAGGCAATTCTTGAGAAGCCCCGAACTGAACAGTTACAGCGGATTTCGTCGACGAAGGGGCTCGGGTAGCCAGAGAATGCGAAATGAGGCCGCAAAAACCCCATACACCGATTACGCGAGGAGCACTGCAAAATGGGCAACACTAGGCGACTGTTATCGACACCGAGATGCCTTGTGTTGGCTCAATTTTGTGGGCAGAACCTATCAACGAAGTGTTAACTGCCTTTAGAACCAATGGACCCGCAGAGAAACTTTACGAACCTGAAGAAGGCAGCATTTTCAGCTCGACTCAGATTTTCCATGCAAAATGCAGCGCTGTGGACGATGACGAGTGCAGTACAGCACTGTGGGTAGCCGAACATGCTGTTGGCAGTCTTGGACCGGTGTTTAACGTCGATTTGAGCCACTGAAAACATCGAATTCAGTCAGTTTGATATGCACGACGCATATGCAAAGGTATTACTTACCTTGAATGACCCATTCCGCCTCTACTTCCTGGAGCTCCTGATAACTCCCCTCCTGCTGAATTCAGGGGAACGTTTATTTTTTGACCAAATTATGCCGTTTAGACTAGGATTCAAGCCAGGCTGCGCGTAAGAGGCTCGCGGATACGGTATTGAACAAGCTGGGTGTGAACGAGCTGGGCGTGAAGCGACGTGGCAAGGACCCTCTCGCCGTTACAGAGAGACCTTAGTCGTGGTTGATGTCCAAGAGCTGGAAACCACACAGCCACCGATCAAATGCGTCTGAGTCACGCTGGATGTTCAATTACGAAAATTATCTGAATCTGGACTCTGGAGAGCCAATTTTGGCATGAATAGGGTGCGGAACACAAATAGAAGAGACTCGATAAAAAATTTGACATTTACAGGTGTTTGCTATTCAGTATGTACAGGTATCAGGCTCATGGCTTTCGTCGGATTTGGTATGTACGGATTCATGGCATTCATCGGGTTTCCGAGTCACGGAGAAGTTCTTGCAACGCACTATTGATATCTCGTGCTTCAGCAGCCACCTTCTCAACCCTCTCCTTAAGACCAGCAATCCTATGCCGCAACAATTTCATATCATCTTCATCACGAAAAGTAACATGCCGCTTTTTCATCGGGCGTTCATCAGCAACATCTTGAATTCCCGAGCCTCGCTTTAAGGAGGATTTGGCCTGATGAAAATAAAAAACCATTCGTGATCAGCAATAGCGACATATATATAAAGAGTATATGGTCTCACCGCAACCGTGTTGACTACGTTGGCTCTTCCCAGTCCCATGCTGGGCTGTCGACGATGCTGCGATTGAGAAGGTTCCTCTTTGCTGGACAAGGGAGGTTTCTGTGAACCCCCCTGAGTTGCCTGAGGACAAAGTGTACGAGAACGGCCTCTAATGGGTGGGAAGTAACCATAAAGTTTAGCTTCGTCCTCGTAATCGAGCCCTGTCTGTGTGGCCCGGTCGCAGTAGAGCTTAATGTACTGGCGGGGAGGGTTATCGCCTTTCATTTTGCATTAATCACTCGCCATCTTGACTCCTTATATATTCGGGAGGAGTTTGCGCAGCCGGTTCAAGAGTGGAGCATGACGACAACCTCTTCTAATTTATGGAGCGGTCTCCAAGGAAAAAAAAAACCAGAGGCGCTACTCGGAATCCTGGCACAACACAATGCCATAAATGGTATAGGGTATGGAGTATGGCTTGCAACCGGAGGAACATAAATTGGCTGTTTTAGACTTGCGGCAGTACTATGGTCTCGGTCGATTTGCGCTGTTGGAAACTTCAAAATTGGTCAGATTGATACAAAGGCCGCTTTTCTGAACGGTTTGCTCACTTTTGATGATTCTATTCCAATAAACCATAACCTGCATGTCTTAGGTATCCCATCTCTATACAATGGAGGACGTGCGGAGCTCCGCGCGATACGAGAGGCATTGAGGGGGATCCTTTTGACGGGTCACGGCGCGGTAAGTGGTTGATCGTTCAAAATGGGAATGACGCCGCCACAGCCACTGATCGATTGTATTGCAGCCGAGATCATAACTGACAATCAATAACGTTATGCCTGAGGGAGACTCCTTTCTCCCTCGTATCCAGTCTGCCTTCTATGCTGTATTTGATGTTCGACAAGGCTCCAAGACCGTCTACTAAGTCCCTGAGGGTCTAATTGCTGTTCCACCCCCCAACCTAAATGGCTCAGTAGGTAGACGCCCACAAATCGTAAGCATGTGACTCTGACGCCCGACCTCTACTTGAAATTAGAAAACCTCCTCATCCGTTCTCGAAAACGAGAGTTTCACACTATCAACTAGGATATTCACCTGCAACTTATACCCGCACCTCTCTCGCTTACACCTCTCTCGCTTACACCTTTCTTGCTCAGAACCACAACACACCAACAACACACCGCCCACTTCAACATCTCGCTAACGAAAATGTTTTTGGGTCTAACTACATTAATTCCAAAAGGTGCGTCGCCTGACAATTTTCTGGAGTTTCCTTCCGGTTAATGTCGTCCAGAACTGTTAAGGAAACTCTTACGGCGTATACTTCCCGGGATCGCGGAATGGGCTGGAGGTAAGGGCATTCAAAACTCTGCTCCCTCTGTCTCAAATCAGCCTTAGTTCCCATCGGCCGGACCATCAATGTGACTGGTGGGACCTTCATCCATGTAGAGGGCGACGCCTATGTTCAAAATCCACCTATCGGTAAATGACTTCTCCTTTTTTCGTGTTGTCCTAACTGAGTATATTAGTGTCCCCGGGCCCTTGGGTGGAATACAACGCAGGTAATTTGTTGGTGATGGGCGGGACTTTCTGGGAAGTTAGGGGAAATGTTTACGCCATGGGAGGTAAGATTTTGCAACAATTGGGCCGAAGTCGATTCGAACTCATTGGGTTTTCATTCTGTGTACCTCCAATCACATTTATTATCGAAATATCCTTCATTGTCGTATTTAACATATATATATATATATATTATGCATAAAAAACAGATGCCGACGCTGAGATTGAGTGAAGAATGACTGTTAGACAGAACTGTAGATATCGCATTGGTGGAAAACTCAGCTTTGAGAATATACGACAGAAATGAACAGCACTCGCTGGGGCGCGAATCCCACATCTACAGGTCCTACTTGCCGAATTTCTTCGAAGTTCCCTATTATCTACTGCCACCTCCTTCTCAGCAAGCCCCTGGTCAGCCATCGCAACAGATGCAGGCACGCCATGCCACTGTTACGCAAACATACTGAACAGGTGGTGGCGAACAGAAGCCTGGCGTAATGCGTACGCCCTCAGACCCTCTTCAAACGCTGCTGTTTTCACCTGAGCGGGCGAGGGAGTTGGAGAGTGGGTAATGCTGTCGACCCTTTGGCGAACGTGGTATGCACGGTTCTTCCATTGATCTCGATCCCACCCGAGGAACGCAAGAACGCGGCGCATCTCCTCAGGCAGGAGTTCCACCTCTTCCACATGCCGCATTGCCCGTGCATGAGAGCAGCACCATTCTACCCTTAGAGCTGCGGTGCATAGTTAGCTTTGCAATTGGATGGTTTGAAGCGTACGTACCCTCATTCCCTGCATCCGTACCGTCTGCCACAACACTTGTGTTTGTAGTCCAGATCCATGGTGAACGTTGCCTTCCTTCTGAACCGCCCATCAATGCCTCCGATAATCCACAATTGTCCTCAACCTTCAGCGCGGGTAACGTGTCGTTCCAGTCAGGGATTACTGGCGGGTCTGAAAGTGACAGCGTCGCATCCCGCGATCTACGATACTTCTCAACTGCCCTATTCACCCTTCCTTGACATTTTATAATCACAGAGTTGGCGCGAGAGCGTCAGATGCGCCAATGATGCGACCTTCATGCAACGCAAACTGCACTTCCTAAGTTCGATGGTTTGGGGAGAAGAGAGAGACTCACTTAAAGCAAAGAGAATTTTAGAAAGCTCTTCGTCTTGACCATTCCATTTCTGTGCCAACATTGGAGACGCTGTCCCGGGGGAATAGTGGATTTCAAGAGCATGTTGAGGGACAGGGACGCTATCTGCATCAGGCCGCCTGCCATTGCTAAAAACGCGAATGCGTGGATATGAGAGCGCAATGTTACAGAGCTCAGGCTCCGACTCGACAGAATTGTCGAGTTCGTCTTCTCCAGCGTTGTTGCCTTAGGAATCTTGACACTTCATTTTTTGAAATGTCTGGGATGACCCAGAGGCCTTGCGCTTGGACGTGGATTTCGTACTCAGGATTTGACGCATATACAGTCGCAGGTACAGTGTGGTGCTGAGCATGATGAACTAAATAAAGTGCGAAGTTAGAAGCGACGCAAGTATGAATTAAAATACTTACTGTGATGTTCATGCTCTTTGACCCAAGTGACTTCTTCTGTTTCTTCGGACCCGTTCGCGGGCTACGGCTGAAGAAAGAGATCAAAGTTGAGCGCGCATATCCACGAAATAGGGAGATAACTCACGCCTAAGCCAATTGGTACCTTCCAGCGCTTTACTGCCTGACGTTGACTTCATTGAAGTATGGCCGAAGGTACGGCCGCCTTCGAGGGCTGCCACAGGAATATCAGAATCGAGGATAACAGAGATAGGGCAACAGAACTCATTACTAACATGACCAACACGCCTCCTGCCACTTCCATTGCTACCCTCAGAATTGCCATTATCGATCCCATCTAAGTGAACGAAAGCCAAATTTCAGATAATGAAAAGTGATATGAAATTGAAAACATACACGAGCCAGAACCAAAAACGTTTTCGGCGCGAGTCCACTCTTTGTTTGATTAGCCATTCACGCCATTCGACAGCACCCATGGCACGAGTGAAATAGGAATGGCCATAGGTGCGGAGTGGCTGGGCTAAGCCAATAGATTTGGGGTTGAATATGATCCTGACGATGGTATCAGTCAGGATTTGTGTCGTTTGTTGCAACGGAGGGAATGCGACATGTCACATCATGTTCACGTGATTATGAGAGAACTTCACGTTTAATGGACTTTGAGCTTGATCTCTCTTTCCTAACGCTTCCACTAAGTATCCCTCTCCACAACACCTCCAGCCCAGTACGACCGATGCTTCCACCGCTACCCACTGACCTGTGTTCCGCTCTTTCAAGAGATGTGGGCCGGGTGCACGGCTCTGCACGAAGAGAAGCACCGACCGCCGCAATCTCCTAAGTTACAAACGGAAAATAGCAGGTAATCCTCCACCGACCTTTCCTCCCTGAACACAACCGCGCCCTCCTCTCCCTCTCCAAGATAGTTGTCCGAGTTGGCACAGTGACTGATGACATCCGCCTGACCACCATATTCAAATAATCATTGCTGCTCTGCACTTCACAAACTTGGTTGCACGGGACCACATCGTCGCTGCTGGTGGCGAAACTTTGGATCTGCTCGCCCTCTGCACACCAATGGCTTGAAGACCGTTCTTCTCCAAGGTTTTGAAGACGTTGATAGAGGCATACAAGTACTACTGTATTTCGGCAACCACAACGATGGTGAGCTTGTCGTCGCTGCCGGTCCTGAGATCGAGTTTCTGATGATTGTTATGTTCCTAGGTATCGACATCAAATCCCACCACGTCAAGAAGGATATTCGCATAACCTTACACAGCTATACTGTTTCCTTGTGCATCGCACAGATTCCAAGGTACTTAGAATTCAAAAAGTCCAAGAGATCTGAACTTACACCAAATCTAGGTAATCCTTCACCGACTTTTCCTCTCCAAAAAAAACTGCGCCCACTTCTCCCTCTTCCGGATCGCAAATGAGACCGCCCAAACCCCCAACCTCTCCTCCAAGATCGTCGTCCAAGTTGGCACAGTGACCGGCGACATCCGCCTGACCACCATGCCCAAAATAACCGTTGCTGCTCTGCGCTTCACCAAAGCTGCACGGGACTGCATCATTGCTGCTAGTGGCGAGCATTGTGTTCATCACTTATGCGTTTCGAAGGTCCTCACAAGAACAAAAAGCCATACACAATCTCCAAGGGCCACAAGTTTGAACAAAGTCGTGGTTGCCGAAAGTCGAGCGGTTCCGAGGTCTAATCTCCTTTTCCCCCCAAAGTTGTGCAGGAGACGAGAAGAGTGCAGAATGGATAGGTCTTTTGGGTTGTAGGCTGGCCGTCGTCGGAATCGTTTATGCATTATGTCCCATCCTCTCGCTACTCCTGTTGTCGTATCCTTTCCTCGTTATGACAAGCATATCATACCTTTTTTGTGACAGGTTAGGAAACTGCTGCAACCATTGATACGATTTTTCCGACAGAATAGTCACGATAACAAAAAAAAAAAGTTACATTGAGGGTAATACTGCAAGCTAGAATATACTTGAAATACGGTGAACGGTGGCTTCAAGATACTAGTGACTGGGAAGTACAGCGAGTTATGGTATATACAAACATGTATCAAAAGGCGAGTGCAGCTCAGGTGGCTTCCTCACGTTCGAGGGCTGCACGCTGTTCCTTGAATGCTTTGCGAGAAGCTGAGGTGTTTGATTGACGACGAAGGGCAGCAGCTGGGAATATTTTCCTACCGTGGTTGCTGTTTAATCTAATATTCTTTGTGAGAAAAGGGAACACTCACGCTGACCACCAGTTGAGTAAATCTTGGGCACGCTTCTTTGCTGCAGGCCCAGGGGTGTCCTCAAAGACATCGACGACATAGTTATACAGTTCCTGGTAGTCGAATCCATTGTAAACTGGAGTCCATGAACCCGCAGTTTGCAAATTGAAGTGCAGCTGGCAGTTACAGATAAGCCGCATAGAGCGACATACAGTACAAAGACACACACCTGGACTGCGGCATATGCAATAGATCGGGGAGTAACCCTGTTGTTCAGATGGAGCTTTGATGCCACATTGCGGCGCACATAATTGTTGTTGGATGAAGTCTTCCGTGACTTGGTTGGAGGCATATTCTCGGCATCATTTTCCTCTTCTAAAATATCCTTTGCTGAAGAGGGCGATGTGAATATGGTTTTATAGACCTGTAAAAACACTAAGTATGAAATACAAAAAAAAATCAAGAGAAAATCAACACACTTTGACGAGGAGAGCGCTTTTCAAGAACCCAGATTCCAGCTGAGTCACGTTTGGTTTGTAGCTTGCATAGAAACACCTAGAGTGGTAACTGGGAACCCAGTCAAACTCTTCGTCAAATGCACGTAGCTTGGCACGAACACTGTAAATGGAGATGGGATCATTTGGTTGGGACGAGTGATTGATTACTTACACGAGGTTGTCCCAGTCAAACTCTGCAGGACATAGGAGGCGTCCTGTGACATCATGCGCGATTCCCCTATTCATGCGGCAGTTGGCGTCCAACAGAGGAGAAGGGCAGGGGTCAGCCTTGTTCAACCACTCTGCAACACATGCACGAATCCGACTCAAGTCATCGCTACGGGCGCCATTAGCACCGTGCTGAAGCTAATGCTGATTCAGTAAGCGAATATACCAATCTCCAAAACAATGTTACCCACTTTTGCATAAAACTCACTGAGCTCTTCAGGCGACCCTTCATCAATTTTCTTCTGGAAGTTGGGGATGAGGTGGTTGAGTTCTCGGATGGCTGTGTGGCTGCGCTCCCAGCTTGGCAGTCATGTGTCTGAGTCAACCAAAACAAACAAGGATGATGATGAACGTACTTGCGCTTCAAGTTCTCAACTTCATCCTCGCTGAGCCCATCAAATTCACCATTTAAATCTATGTCATCGGGATCTTCTAGGTAAGCACAGTGCTTGTCTGAATCGGATACCAAATCTTTGATCTCTCCGCAGATAAAGATCACCTTGCGTATGCCGCGTCCGAGGCAGCTGGTGGAGGTTGTGCTCCTGATAAGTGCCAAATTATTGAGCCAGTAAGTAGATTTCGAAGTCTGGTTAAATCTACTTACTGAGACTTTCTTTTAGATGACCTTTCAGTGTTCACGCTCTCTTGGAGTGCAAGGAATCGTCGCTTCCAAATAGCACCACCAACTTGGTCCTCATGGCCATCAGCACCAGGTGCACCAGTATCACGAGCAGGAGATGATGGGCAAGGCGGGGAGAGAGGACCGGTACGCGTTGAAGAAGTTGGCATGGGTGCAGGAATTAAACAAAAAGGTACATTTTTGCTCACTTTATATATGGTATACCCTGATGTTCAATTTAAAATTGACGTAGATGGTTTTCCCTGCAGAGCCAATGTTCGGCAGCAAAAACTCAATTATGGCCCCAGCGAAGCAACGCTCCACCTTACTAGTCGGCTTTGATGTCACTGATGCAGCAACGGCCCCACTTCTTGCATATACATCTCGCAACGGCGGCAGACCAAGTGCCAAAAAAAGGATTTTCAAATACCAATGATGCCGTATGTGGATTGGGCCAAAATTGGATGTTTAGGGCAAACCTTGGTAAGTTGGTATAAGCATAGCCCAACTACATTTTCGTCATTAGTTGTCAGTACTTCGAACCACTTCCCTCTTCTCGCATATGGCGACGCGCCCTCGAAGTCGCCCAAAGCTGCGAATAGCCATCGCTTTCTCATTATTGCTTTTATTCACTCTCTCTGCGTGGCTTATGTTTCCATGCAGGCACTGTCCAGTTAGCGCCGTATCCCCTAGGGGTCTTACACAACACCAGATGAAATGTCAAGCATTTATGAAACATGAGGCGGAGGCAAATCAACGCCGAAAATCGACTGTCGCTTCAAGAAAGGCTAGACGAGAGAAACTCAAAGATCGCATGGAGCATTTGGCCTCGGCAGCTCCAGGAGTAAGCATTTTTTTCGTTTTTGATAATCAATAAATGTCGTGGTTAATTGATATATCTAGGAAAGTTCTATTACTGGATCAAGTACAAGTCATCTAGAAAACACTGTACCTCATAACTTGGAGGATCAGGCGATGGACCAAGATTTTGGTGTTCTTGAACCCTCACTACCTTCATTTCCTCCTCCTCCTACCTCCGAGTCAACACGTCCGCCACCTTCATTTCCTTCTCCCACCTCAATAACCCCAGTACCTTCGTTTTCTCCCACCTCAACACCCCCACCACCTTCGTCTCTTTCACAACCTCCTCCCCAACTTACACAAGCCGGTCGACCAAGGCGGAATTATCGGTTACCTGCTCGATATGAGGATGTTAATCCTGAGCCTTTGCGGCCGCTCGAAGAAGATGAACAGCCAGCTGAAGGCCGCCTGCTACCACGCCTACGTTTGATCGTGCGCAATCGACTACGGACTGCTGTAAATTCTTTTGGCTTGCTACGCGAATACCTTTACCGGCCTTCCTATGATCCCGACTCCTTTGTTCCTGAAAAGGACCTTCATCAAGTCAGAGGAACTGACTCGGACCATATGTCCATGCCACCGCCATCTCCAATCCCTGTTCATCGAAATGAGTCAGTCGAAATGCTTATGAACTGGAAGGACTCTGGTACATCCACCAAGTCAGACGCTGAGGTCAATCGTCTTGTAAAGGACGTTCTTCTTGACCCCAATTTCAAGCTTGAGGATTTACGAGGCTTTAATGTGGCAAGAGAGAACCAGCAGAGCGATGCTGCAGAGAAGAAGTCACCCTTTTTCGACTCTTTTCAAACAGTTGACATCAACATCGAAGTTCCTTCAGGTGCCAGAGGCGTACCACCAGGCATATTTTCTGTTCCAGGATTGCTCTATCGAAAATTGACTGCTGTTATCCAAGCGGCGTTCTCATCGCCTCTTGCTTCCCACTTCCATTTCTCGCCTTTCAAGTTATTTCACAGATCTCCAAGTGGCGAAGAAGAACGGGTATTCTCTGAGCTCTACAACTCAGATGCTTTCATTGAGGAACACGACAATGTGCAGCGAGCCCCTCTTCCTCCTGATGAGCCAGGTTGCAAGCGAGAGAAGGTTGTAGCTGCTCTTATGTTCTGGTCTGACAGCACCCACCTTGCGAACTTTGGTACTGCAAAGCTCTGGCCCATCTATTTGCTTTTTGGGAACATTTCGAAATACATTCGTGGGCAACCAAACTCAGGTGCTTGCCAGCACATTGCGTATATCCCTTCTCTTCCTGATTCATTCCAAGACTTTGCCGCCTCTTTCTGCAGTAAATGGGGCACACAAAAAAAGGACCTCATGACACATTGTCGACGAGAACTTATGCATGGCATTTGGAAATTCTTGCTAGATGAAGACTTCATTCATGCATATAAATATGGAATGGTAGTCAAATGTGCTGACGGTATTGAGCGCCGGGTATATCCCCGAATTTTTACATATTCTGCAGATTATCCTGAGAAGTGAGCAGATTCCGTTCTTTCATAGACTGTTGAGCTAATCCTTTGATAGAGTTTTACTTGCCACCATACGATTGAAAGGCCTTTGCCCTTGCCCTCGGTGTTTCATTCCGAAATCAAAACTTGACCAGACTGGCACAAAGCGCGACAGCAAATTTCGACTTGAAAATGCCCGTACATACTTGTTCGACTATGTTCAAATTGCCCGGAATGCAATCTACAGGTTTGCAGTGGCCATCGCTGGTACTGTTGTCAATCGGCTTCTCAAGGCGACTTCTTCTGCCCCAACACTGGTAAGTCACGCTCCCTCAGGCTGGTTATCTGATCGTTTATTTGAGCCTCATGTTTCATTCTTAGAATGCATTTGTTGATAAACTTGGCTGCGATTTTGACCTCGCACGTATGCTCGTTGTTGACCTTTTGCACGAGTTTGAGTTGGGTGTCTGGAAAGCACTTTTTACCCACTTAATTCGGGTTCTGTATGCTGCTGCGCCTGGTGGCAGTTTGGTTGCTAAGCTGGATGAACGGTACATCAACTTCAGTGCTGTTAGCGACTGACAACTGTAAACTTATCCTGCTGCAACCAGGTTTCGGGCCATGCCAACATTTGGCTCAAGCACAATCAGGCGTTTTGCAACAAATGCCTCGGAAATGAAGAAGCTCGCAGCACGCGATTTTGAGGACCTATTGCAGGTGAGATCCTTTTCTGGCATGAAGAAAGAGAAGGTCAACGTCTAACTTCTTCTTTAGTGCAGTATCCCAGCATTTGAAGGGCTATTGCAAGAGCCATATAATACAATTGTCATGACTCTCCTATACCGAATGGCAGAATGGCATGCGTTTGCAAAACTTCGGCTACATACCGAGAGTACTCTACAGCATCTCGAACAGCTTACAACGGAACTTGGGCAGTTAATGCGAAAGTTTAGGGACACCACACAGTCTGGTTTTGCAACATTCGAACTTCCAAAGGAAACAGGGGCCCGAAAGAGGCGCCAAAAGTCTGGCAAGGGGAAGGAGAAAGCTAGTGCATCTGGCAAAAAATCTAAAACCATGAACCTCTTCACGTACAAATGGCATGCGCTTGGGGACTATGTTCGTTCTATCCGTCTCTTCGGTGCAACAGATGGCTTCTCAACCCAAGTTGTCAGTAATTTTCTTCGTATGTATTCGACCTATTACCCATTCACACTTTCTGGTCAACAGGGTGAACTCGCTCACAAAATTGTTAAGCGCTTGTATGGATCAACAAACAAGCGCAATGCTGAGCACCAAATTGCTAAGCGTTATCGAAGGCTTGAACGTGCCCGTTTGGCCCTTTACAGGAAGCGGCATCACAACCATACCAAGCAGAAAACAACAGATCAAGAGGACAACAAGCCGGATGGTGACTCGGAGCTGAGATACTACATCTCTCCATCTAAAAATCGCCCTCAGGATATCCTCAGCACCCTTCGCAATAACAGAGGCGACCCTGCTTACCATGTACGTTTTCCCAACTAAGGCATTGTGGTTCGTAACTCATGGACTTGCCGCTGCTCTCAAGAAATTTTTACCAAAGCTTCAAGATCATTTATTAGGACGACTAATTGGCCGTGAATTTGATGGTGACATGCACGAAGAATTCACGGATTCAGATCGCAACTCCATACGCTTTGTTGGAAGCAAGATCTATTCCGTTCAAACGTGCCGCATCTATTACACCAGCTACGACTTACAGAGGCAGTGTGATACCATCAACTCTGATACACATCCAGACATTATGCTGCGCTCTCCCATTAACGAGGAAGGTGCTGAACCCTACTGGTATGCAAGAGTTCTTGGAGTCTATCACGCCAACGTTTGGGCTGAGAATTCAGTGATTCCTGGTGCCAGAAACACCAGGCGCATGGATTTTCTTTGGGTCCGTTGGTTTGGCGAGGAACCAGGCTATCGTTCAGGATTTCGTCGAGCACGCCTGCCCAAAATTGGCTTCGTAGAATCCACGGATGAATTTGCTTTCAGCTTCGTCGATCCTGCTAATGTAGTGCGCGGGTGTCATTTGATTCCGGCCTTCAATGCTGGCCGGAGTGCTGACCTCCTTCCTTGGCCCCATAGCATCGCTCGACGCCTTAATCCTAAGGACATAGATGACTGGTTAAACTTCTATGTAAACATGTGAGTAGATGCGAAATTACCCTATTTCAACCCATTATTGAACTGAATATTATCAGTTTTGTCGATCGAGATATGGTCATGCGTTACTTTGGTGGCGGTATTGGTCATTTGAAGAATACCCCTCCACAGCAAGTACCTGGATTTGATCCTATCGATCCAAGCTCCGAGGAAAGGACAGTGGAAGAAGGCGACAATGATGACGACCCTTCTGGTACAAACGAAAATCTTGGCACCATAGTACAACAACCTTCCAGAGACATCATCACGAATAGTGGTGAACTGGATATAAGTGAAGGTGACGAAGACAATGAAGACGAAGACGAAGACGACGACGACGATAGTGATGATAGCGATGAAGGTGGAGACCAAACTGATGAGGACGAGGACGAGGAATCTGGTCGCAGTGGTAATGAGGAGGAGGAAGGAGAGGGTGATTATGGTTATGCCTCGCCGTAGACTATTTCTGTAATTATATGTTCGCCGTCAGCATAATGATAAGTGCGAGATGCTTTGACTTGCACGTGCAGCTTTTGTCATGACTCATCATTCCCATCTCTGTATTCGGCTTTCATTCATATCTGTTCTACATCTCTCCTGGTCGGTGTCTTTCTATATGTCTTTCGCTCTTTTCTCCCTTGTGTTTAAATTATCAAGATGGTGCTAGCCTGGATACTCGTAAGTCTTTCAATGAGTAATGTTGTACTTGATCCGCTGACGCACACTGTCGCATTCATTCGATTGTGACTTCCCCCAGATGCTGGAGGTGCAGCTGGCGGAGGATGGTCTAAGCATGGAGATTTAGGGTCAAATTTGGGGTCACGTCGGAGGGGTAAAGCTAAATGGCAGAAAAGGTGTGTTAAAGTTCTGTTGTGGCGGTCAGCAATTCTACATCTGGTCGGTTTATCAACTTATACAAAGTGCCAGGCTGAGCATGCGAAAAACGGCCAGCATCAAGCATGGTCACGGTCGCGTCGAGGTGAAAGCAAAGGTTTCAACTGGGTAAGCTTCGTATTTTCGGCTGAAATATTATCTGAGGATGTTGACTGTGTTTATCACGTAGCTCTGGCCTGCTATTTGGACGTTACTCGTTGACAATACATATGCACCATGGCCTATCAGTGAGTTTCCGCCGGCTTTATTCACACTTCTCAGTATTATGCGGTACTGATGTATTTGCCCTTTGCGACATTATGGAAGCATGTAGCAATGGACCGAGCTATCCCAAACAGTGCGTATATATCTCGTTCCATGGGTTGATGGGTCTCTGACTACATGATAGGGGAATGAATTACGTTCGAGGATCTCTTAACTGGGGACCTTTGGCCTTGATGCACGAGGAGTTGCCTCCAGTACTGAGTGACAAGTAGACGGAAACCCAATTCGGACTTCACTACGACGGCTTAGGGATATCTACACGTATCCTCAGGTACCTCCCTTCATCAGATACTCAAAAATTCCATTTAATTGTGTACTGTTAGGTCGGTCAATTGCAAAGAAAAACAGACACTCTCCATAAGCTGGGTACCCCCAAGACTATGGATGCCGTTCTTCAGGTACGTCTACTATTCAAAAACGTCATAATTCGTAACTGACACTAAAACATAGACAATGTGATCTTAACTGGAGGACAGTCGTGTTAGACTGGCAGGCCAGGGTGAATTTATTGTCATTCTATTTTCTATTCCAGTTGCTAATCTAATTCTTAACCACAAGATCCAACTGCTCATCCAATGGGCTCAATTGCAACAGAAGGACGATTCTGTGACTAATCGCTACCAAAATGCTCTGAGCACGCTCGACTCCGCTGAAAAGGACGTCAACCAGTTTTTGGATGGGATATGAAACGATTTGGCCAAACATGACGTCAAAGGCAGGGAATTGAAGGTGTCCGAAAGGCTGCACGACTCAGGCGGGAGCATGCGACTTCGGAGACTTGGGTCACGGTCAATGCCAACGATAAGGGCAAGGGAAAAGCCCCGTAAAAGGCGAAGAGGCTCTTGACCATGAGGATGACCACCGCTTGAGGGTATAATACCCGGATCACCATCTGCACAATCGCCAAGTCTCGGCAATCTTGCACCAACGAGAACTCTTCCAACTACATCTCCCAAGGAAACCCGACGGAACGACACCATAACTCTACGTACTCAATTCCATTCGCTTCTCTCCATATTTGACTGCGTAGTCTTGCATACCTTCAAATCGAGCCCACACGCTAGGGATACGAATGAAATTCCACAACGCCTTCTAATGCTGTCGGTTCATGACACCAGTCTATGGCAAGTTTGTGTAAAGGTATGGCACTTCCAATGCTCTGGAAACTGGAAACCTTTTTTTAAACCCGAAAAACCCAGCCGCGAACGCGACATTGTATTCAGTCTCATGCGAAAGGCTATTGACGTCGAACACCCTGCCTGACCGATCCTCAGAGCAAAAAATGTTAAAAAAAACTGCCACCGGCCCAGGCTCTACGCGACCGGCCCAGAGGCTATTTAATGCGGAGGAAACTCGAATCCACAAGGTCTATAGACGCGAAAGTGCTGTTAAACGGGCCCAGCCTTATCTGCTCCGGAACAAGGCGAGTTCCTCGAGAAGGATTTCGAAACCAGCGCCTTAATCTTGGACGATGCCAACCCCACACTTGAGAAAGTCACATAGTTTACACGACGAGAAGGTGGAGGCGGTAACAATGTCGATAATCTGTCGGTCATCGCAGAGGCCTCTCGAAAAGCAACCATTGCCGCGGTTCAGCCTAGAGATCGCATTGAAGCTTTCAAAGGCGGACAATCTGGGGTGCGCGGTGTCGCGGACGAGATTGGTGGAGATTTCGTAGCTGTTACAGTGAAAGGGTTGGACATGGAGGGACAAAAGATGGAGATCCCTGCTCGAAGCGTCCGTAAACGCTTTAAGCCGGAGACCACACTAAAGCCACGGCCGGTCAAAATGCAGATGAAACAGGCTTGGTCGCGTCGATTTCTGATAACGTTGTGACGTCGATGCAGGAGGTATGCCAAATTTTTGTTTCTAGTTCGATGCATCGATCCTTATCATCATCAAACCATCTAGATTTCAGTCTTTTCCGAGAGGCTGCAGAAGTGGGATCATCGAGCCACATATTTTGATGAACTGACACATATTTTTAGCGGACCAAACGATGACTGTCTTTACATTGATGCTAATACCCGCATCCAAATTTTAGACAGCATCGATAGTTTGCCCCAAGCCGAGAAGGACCAGTGTGGTGCTTTTATTGTAAATTTTTATCCCTCTTTTACAAATGCCCGACCTAATGCTTACTATCGGTGCCTTCTAGCGCGACGAGCGTGCCGTCGTACTGTGGAGTTACAATCTGGAAT
>Ga0307517_10004035_pt1 | contig 22698 bp, 33 predicted proteins | sample 23_EM_MG_FD_194515 | JGI IMG/M metagenome (GOLD analysis project Ga0307517, IMG submission 194515) | Populus trichocarpa ectomycorrhiza microbial communities from riparian zone in the Pacific Northwest, United States - 23_EM | ecosystem: Host-associated > Plants > Roots > Unclassified | place... | reverse complement strand
CGACCAAATTCCTAGATGGCATCTATTGCTCGAACGGGATCGGGTGGTCCCCCGACAACAAATACATGTATTACAACGACTCGTACGGACTGATCACCCGGAGGTTCGACTTCGACGCAGAGGCGGGAACCATCAGCAACGGTATCGACTTTGCGGACTTCAGGAAACCCGGCGATTCAAAGTCCCCAAGGACGGCGAGAGAGCTCCCGGAGAGGTTCTTGGGTGGAGAACCGGATGGGTTGGTGATGGATACGGAGGGGAACATCTGGATCGCACTTTGGAGCAAGGGGTGTGTGTTGTGTTTCAAGCCCGACGGAGAGTTGATCCGGGAGGTGAAAGCGAATGACGCAAAGTTCACGACCTGCCCGGCATGGGCTGGGGAGAATCTGGATATCCTCTTCTGTACGAGCGCTAAGCTGTACGGTTCGGGTGGGGACAATGGGGGAAAGTTATGGAGGTTCGATGTCGGGAAGCAGTGGGGTGTCCGTGGTCAGGCCAAATACAGGTTTGCCGGATGATCCTGGTGAAGTGGTGGCCGGATTTAATCCTGCGGAAGTGGTTCGCTACGTTTGTGGTCGTATACCTCTTGGAAAAAATCCTCCCCATAATCAAGAAAGAGTTCCGTCCCTTCCTCTAGATCGTAAGCTGGCGTGCGGTTCGGTCAACTTCTCTAACAACGCACGTGAACTGTACCTACTCGCGAATACTCCAATCCGTTGCTCTCCGTTGACGAAAGTAACTATACATTCATGAGTGTCTGGTAGATCGACGAGGGGCAATAGAACTCACTCTTTGCGTAGCAATTAGGACGGGAAGAGTGATTGATAAATCTGGAGGGGTTCCCGGCGTTCACGGAATCGATACAGACTTCGTCGTTGAGGGTATACGTGTACTTCCGTCCCGTGTAATCCCCGAGGAATCTTCGAGAGAGAGAGAAGGGGGGGCATCAGGGGATTGACTCAAGGGGAGGAGAATTCTGCTGTCACTCACTGCCTGTTCAAGTCCACCGATGTTGGGAAAACCAACTCCCCCGTGTATTCTGGGACGAAACATGAAGTGTCGGTGTCGATTTTGAACGTGCTGGGGGTGAGAGTGATTACCAATGACGAGCTCATCTTCGTCCACAGGCTCGAGTAAAAATGCGCCAAAACCCCACTGGCTCTTGGTAACTTCGATATACTGGTTGAAGACAGGGTTAGGTGTTCCAGACTTTACAACCCAACCACACCAGCTGGCTTACCTTCCCTACTTCTTTCTGAATCTGAGAATTACCACATTTCGTATCCGGATCTGCAACAAATATTCAGGTGGAATCGCTCTGGAAGTCCTCGAGACAAACGCACTCCTACATAAGAGAGTGTTTAGCGGTTCTGTAAGGCAGGGCGTCGGTAACCTCACTGACCTGGCATCACATGAGACGCAAAGCTCAGGATTGCATTCTTGATTACTGTCAACACATGGGCACTCTTCGTCACATATATACCCAATCTCCTCGTTGACAACGTGACACCGACAGCCAACCCATCGGTTGGAACCTTCCAGGAATTCTGTTCAACGGCTTATAATTCAGGGAGAGAAAGAAGACTCACAACCCGGAGGGCATCCGCAATTACGGTCGCAATAGGTGTCGGACTCGTAACAGCCACAACCGTTCCCTGGTTTACAGGGTCCAGTATGTTCGCATAGCCTTCTGTTATTCTTGCATGAGAGTCCGAAGGAGGCAATTTGTTTGAGGAACATACATTCTGGTGTTCCCCCATCCACTCCTCTCGCGACGACCGCGCTGTGCGACCTTCCGCTTCCTAGCCACCTTTTGGCGATCATCCCTCCGAGCAAGGACATCCACATCATCTATGACCGCTGTCCTGTGCATGAACAACTGCATGTTTTAGTCGGAACAGCACGTCAAGGGTGATCAGGCCTCACTTCTCGACAAGGTTTACGACACAGGACGGCAAGCTGACAAGGGAGCGTATCGGGAGCTATCTCGAGAATAGTCCTAAACTCTTCCCAGTCCCAATCCTCCCATGGCGCTTCCTCGGACATGTCACCTTTCTCAATGTTGCGAAAACATTTGGGTCCGCAGGGCTTCTCGCACTCGCGCCATAGATCCCCGGTAGTCTTCATCGAGGTGGGCGGAGGCCGCCTCGGCCATGGATCATCTGTGAGCGTCCTCTTGTTAGTTTCCACGTACGGTTTCCCAGCTGATTACACGTACTGCTGTGTACAGAGCAATAGAAATCAACGCAGTTGAGGCTTGGGCAGAAATCCACATGCAAGCTGTTCACCCTCCCGCGTAAATCGAGTGCGTCGGGTACTGGTGGTCGGGGAAGGGGAAAGGAGCCCGTCCGAGCGGCACCATCCCACTGGAATAAATCCCTGAGACCAATGTCATTCTCTAAGAGCCTTCACACCTGATGAATGTAGAAATACCGTTGAGAAGCCTTGTGTATAAGCCCTGAGACACCGAGTAGAGTGAATGGGAGGATATTCGCTTCGTTGATCCTCTCGAGTTCAATCCCATAGTCAAAATGCAGCCGATGCGCCACTTCAAGCACGATTAATTCTACTGTGGCCCAATCAGAGTTCATGGAAAATAAAATAAGGCAATAGGGTGGCTTACAATCTGCATCCATTTGTTCGCCACCCTGCCACGCCAGGGTCTTGAAGAATTTCCAATACGCCTTCCCGTCGAATGCGGGCTCGTCAGCGAAAGGCATGAACTGCATGTCGTCGGAATCATCCCCCCGAAAAATGGATCTGTTCGTCGGAGTCCAGCTCTCGTACTCAGGGTAGGGTTCCACGGCAGGGGGTAGGGTGAGAGTCGCGATGTCTTTTTCCGTGCGGACGCGAGGGACGTGGAAATTGGGGGGACCGGGAGTTGATGTGCCGACACTTGATGCGCGGGAGTCTGAACGGCACATATGACGGGGCAGCGCTGCCATACTCTCTGACTCGGTGGAAGGGATGGGATCCTCGGCTACTGAAGTTGTAGCCAGTGATCCGATGGTGGTTTCACAATACTTCGCATCCGCGACGCCGAATTCTCCCCAGACTCGAGCGAAGACCTCTAAAACCAGGGCCTCGAGGCCTTCTAGGCCCGGGGGCGGCGGGGAAGGTGCATCGGCCATGTGTCATGGGTGAGGTTTAAGACTGAAGTTGCCCACGACGCGATCGGAAGCTCAACATCATGCATCACGCGTGATCGGCACGAACCGCCACGGGGTCATTGTAAGGGCGATGAAGAAAGCAAATCGGATAACATCCCTTCAAGGAGAGGTAAGGTACATAAAACATCCCGGTCGAAAACTTATTATATGAAAGGGGTTGGGGGGACGAGCAATTCGCAGTCAGCTAACGATCCGCCGCATCGAGTCCTCCCAACTAGGCCTTGAAAATCCTCAATAACCGAGCCTCCGTGACGATACGAGTTCTACACAGGGGACACTCCCGAGTCGAGCTCATGATGAGGTCTGAACACCCTCTACACATGGCCATATGTCTACGCAGCGGAATTAATACAGGAAAGACGGTGGGGAATTGAGAACACCTACCCGCAATCGACGATCGCAATGTTAGCCTCTTCATCTTGACAGATAACGCAAAGCCCATTCCGCTCGAGATTTATAGCCATGGCAGGTCTAGCAGAGAGTCCGGAGGTTGGTCGAGGAGGAGTCGGGGTATTCGCGGTAGTTTGCTGTTCGGGAGGGGTTGGAACGGCCAAGGAAGGAGTCGCATCCTCCGTGTTGATAGCGGGTATGGGCTGGCTAGTATCATTAGAGTCCGCCGGAACTTCACAGGTATCAGAGGTAGTTTCAGCGAGTACATCAGATGTCTGCTGAGGTGACTGAGGCTCTGAATCTAGATGCAGTTCGTCAAGTCGCTCTCCGTTTGCCTCCGCCTCCATCTCCGTCCGCCTGAGGCGCTCTTGCTCCTCTTCGATTTGCCTAAATATCTCCTGACGTTCTCTTTCTCGCCGTTCGTCTGCAATGAGCGTTGTCACCCTCTCAACCAGATCCGACTTCTCGATCAGTAGACGGGCATTCACATGATTGTGGAAGAGAATCTCCTTCAGCACGCTTACAGGTAGAGATCTCAGGTCCTCAGGAGCCATAGTCAAGAGTTGATCGAGTGTAGGTGGTGGAGGTGCAGTCGTAGCACCATGGGAGGTCGTGCGAGGTCGGTTGGATTGGTTCGGTTGTGGAGCATTCAGGTTCGATTGCTGCGGTCGGGATGAGGGGTTCACTGACGGTTGGAAGGGTCGGGGTCTTGCATTGTATTGAGGTTGCGGTTGCGTCTGCGTCTGAGGTGTACTCGCGGGACGGGGGTTTCGTGGAGGGGGAGGCTGCCATTGTGGTTCGACATCCGGCCGCGGGAAATACGACTGAGGGCGTTGAGAACGGGGTCTTGGTGGAGGCGTTGGGGCTGGGGCTGGGGCTGCTTGCCGTGAGAACAACCCCCGCGGATGAGGGGTGGATAAGTTGGGAACTGAATGCTTCCTGTAGAAATCCTGCCCGAGATCGTCTCATGTGAACAGCCAGTCAAGCGAGATGTTGCATCACTTACCTCATTCTCTGGAGGTAGACACCCGTCCCATCTCTACATAGGATATGAACGAGCGGTGGGTGCTGATAGGGACAACCAGACTTACTCGATACGCCATGAGCTTGTCCACCAGATCGTCTTTCTCGATGATTTGATCTGAACGCAGATTGTACGCATCGGCGTACTTCTTGAGCTTGCCGAGGGAGAGAGACTTTAGGTAGTTCCTAGAACCAGCGGTAGCTGCGCAACAGATGAGATGAGTCCGGAAGCCGAATGATGTCGACCCACTCGTCAGGTTCTCGATACAGAAGGCACAGACGGGAACGGGGTTGTAACCCGAGTGATCTCGCGGCATGAGCGCGGTGTATCCGGCGCAGGTCGAGCAGTACGAGTAGCCTTTAGCGGGTTCCTCTCAGAATGCAGCGTGCGGGTGGTTTGTAATGGCGGACTGACCACAGTGGTTACATCTCTTGCTCCGAACGAAGAGGATATTGAACTCCTTATTGCACTTTCTGCATGCGGGTTCGGGACCGACATAGTCTGGGGGCGGGCCGCTGAGCAGTGGTAGACCTCTGAGGGTGCTCATGGTGGAATGCGGTTAAGGACTGTGGGGCAACTGTGCGGCGTGGACTGACAAAGAATCTGATCGGGGTAGGTTCGGGTGATGTCTCACCCTCTCCCATCTCGCATGCACGTCCCTGGTGGTCCTGCAGCACAGGGTACATCTAGAAACCGGGTGTATGTTCTCGAAGGTTTCAATTCGGTCAAGCGGGTTCTGGTGGCCGCATCATCGTGGACATTTGAATTCGGATTGTTCCTGGAGTTGTCAATTGGAATCCGGTCATTTCTCGCTTTGCGGCTCTGGGACGTCACGCGTCATCTCGCAGAGAGCCCCGCACACACTAACCTCATTTCTGCTGTTGTCCCCGAGGTCAGGGAGGTGGCCATGCATGCCGTACTGACCCGACTGATCGTACCACCCTCAATCCTCACTGATCTCTCACAAGTACCCCCATCGATTCCACCAGTGTTCGCACCACACTCGTTCGCAACCCCCGGAAACCCACGAAACGAGTGGACTCGCCCACCCCCACCCGCGTGTTGCCATAAACCCGTCTGTCCGATCGGGCGTGTGAGTGATCCTCTGCCTTGGGGTTTTGTCGTGTTTGCCTCCAGGAGGTGAGGTGAAACTAGACCGACAAGTTTGCTGGCCCCGTCAAGAGCAAATCGTTCGAACTATAACTTAGTTCGCGGAGTCCCGCCGCCCCAACCGTAGTGTAGCACGTAGATACGTTTGGATTTTGTAAGCCCATCACTGTTACTCAAAGGTTATTTAATCATTATCATCGCCACGCGTTCGCGAGATAGACTTTGATCAGCGCGTCGCATCTACTCCGTCCAGGGGCCAACATCTCCGTCGACCACATCCTTGACCGCGACTTTGATTTGCTCTAGGTACGGCGGCGCCCTCGACCAACGCGCAATGGACTCCTCCCATCTCCGGGGCCCGCAGCCTCCCACCTCCCATGTCGTCCCCGGCGCCCCAGGCGTCACCGGTCACCCTCCGCATATCGGCTTCATAGAGCCGCCGTTCATTTTCCCCACCTCGCTCCTCACCGAGATCATCAAGTCAATTCACAACGAGTTTCTAGTCCATGGCCAATTTATCAGAGACCAGCACCACGACATGAACTCCCGCTTCGAATTGACCGTCCGCCAGACGGACCGTATCTTGACAGAACAGTATGCCCGGTTCGAGCTGAGCTTGGAGAGTATCCGAAAAGACATGCGCCAGTTCCACGAAAGTCAAACGGCTGCCATCGCCGACCTCGGAACAAGGTTGGACGCACTCGAAGGTTTGACCGAATCCTCCAGAGATGGATTGGCTTCGAAGATTGCGGACATCGTCGAAGCTATGGGACACGGTTTTGACGGCTTGGTCGAAATGATAAAAAACAATGAGTGTAGTGAGTCGCCGCAACCACCCTCTCCATACGTTTCTGAGCTTGTGCGAACCTGTTCACAGCCGCTCGACGCCCATTATCCTTCGGGAGCGGGATGCCTACGTTCACTACATCGCTAGAAGGTGCGATCAAGCTCGATCGCACCGATAACACCATCTAAAGACCCTTGCAGCTTTTCCAGGCTTTTCCAAGCTCCCTGACGATCCCACGGGGGACATGACATATGAGTCCCGGTTCCACCGCATACATGGGACAAAGGGGGCCCTGGTCCCAGCGGCATGGTCACAAACCGACTCGGAAGTGGATAGCAGCGGTGAGCGGAAGGCTCGGATTGTGTTCAACCATCGTTTTACTTATCTTTCTCTCCAGCCCCTCGCCCTCTTGCTAATCATCCATCTCTCGAATCAGGAGAGCTCCAAGAAGAGCAGCCGGCGGACCTCCCACCAGTTGCAGTCTTGAGTGATTCTGGGTCCCCTTCGAGTTCCTCTGGCGACAACCCCGAGACTGAGGAGCAGGACCAGCTTTACGAGGGTGATACTCCGGCGGTTTCTACTCCGGCCACGGAAGAACCATCGGTCCCGTCAAGTATGGACACCGGGGACGTCACCGCGGTTCCGGCCTCACCCCCTACTACCCCTCCTGAAGCCATTATTCCTGAAGTAGTCCCTCCAGAAGGCATCCTTCCCGATGCAGCCCCTCATGAACCTGACACCGTCCTTCCTGAAGCCACTCTTCCCGAGGTAGCCCCTCCCGAAGACACCCTTCCTGAAGACACCCTTCCTGAAGACACCCTTCCTGAAGACACCCTTCCTGAAGACACCCTTCCTGAAGACACCCTTCCTGAAGACACCCTTCCTGAAGAAACCCTTCCTGAAGAGACCCTTCCTGAAGACAACCTTTTTGAAGAAATCCTTCCTGAAGACAACCTTTTCGAAGAAACCCTTCCTGAAGACATTCTTCCTGAAGACGCACTTCCTGAAGACATTCTTCCTGAAGACGCACTTCCTGAAGGCATCCTTCCTGAAGACACCCTTCCTGGAGACATCCTTCCCGAAACCATCCTTCCCGAGACAATCTCTCCCCAAGTTATTTTTGCAGCACCTGCCGCATATTATGACCCTGCCCAAGACCACTCACTCCAAGGTGATCTGTTCGATGCCAATTCCCCGCTCACTCCAATGAGTAGCACATGCTCGCAGGACCAGAACGAACCTCAGGCATCCACTGCGTCCCTCGAAGATACAGTTTCTACACCCCGCGCAACATCCTCAAACACCACGACACGAAAGCGAAAGAGGAAACCGTATGGACATGGTGCGCTAAAAAGTTCTCGTAAGAACAAAAAATCGCGACCTGCGGGAATACGGGAGGACCTTGAGTATTTAACAGGACTATCCGAGGGGAGCCACGCGGATCCATCTATCTGGCCGCCAGTGATTGAGGATGGTGCCGGTAGCCAGAAGGTCAGTGCAATCGCATTGCGCCAATGTTGGTTGCGTTGACCGCAACGTTGGCAACAGTATGTCCAGTGTGACCGATGCCTGAAATGGTTCCACTTCGGCTGCGTAGGGCTCCAAGGAAACCACGAGGATGACACTCCCTGGGAGTGTCCGCCTTGTGTTCGGTGAGTGGTCGGCTCTTCACCCTCAGTCAATTACCCGTTGTTGACCCAGCCTCGTAGGGACCTTACACGTGAGCATCCTCCGGTAACTTCTTACTTAGTCTAACTCTTTCGGTCAGGAGAAGCGACAAATATTCCCCGTGATGGAAACGAAATGTGCTCCCGGCCCGGATGTACCACTTGCCAAGGCCAGGAATATTTCATGGAGCGTTTGTTGGGGCGATGCTACGTACCAAATCAGGATGTGGTTAAGTATCTCGTCGCTTATGAAGGGTTTGTCGTTCATATCTGCCGTCCGTCAAATTGTCTCATGGTCGGTTTCTAGGTATGACCTTGATCAGTGCACGTGGGAGCCGCCGGACAACTTTTCCAACGACCCGAGCAAGGTCGAAGAATTTTTGGAATGGTGGGCTACGGAGAACCCGGGTGTCGGTGTGGAGTCCCTCGATCCGCACGAAACCATCTTCCTACACGAAGCATATGTCCTCGCCCGCGCAGGCATGACTTGGGCGGGTGCATAAGCTGATCTTTAACGTTTATGAATCGCACTCCGTTGCACCCCTCAATACGCTCCCATCTCGCAACTCCGACTCAACTCGGAGCGTACATTATTCCATATGTATCATTGACCATTTCTTCCTCACCTTGAACTCTCACATAATGCCTCTCCCTCCTTCCATAGCATGGCTTTGCTCTTGTACATCGCCCACACATGTTCTCGTACCCTAGCCCCGATTTCCTAGTCTTCCTCAGCTGCTCTATCTTACCTTCAACTAGTACTGTTACTTGTACATTTTCACATTCGTCGCTCGAAGTGCCGGACGTGCATATTATTAACAACCATGGCAATGTAAACTATCGCAAGGATGTTTGACCTGCAAAAATTGCTACAACTCGTCGCGAGGGATCTCATCCACCCGTGTGACGGGTGGTTCGTCAGTGATAATGTTCACTGTTGCTTCGATTGGTTCGGCTGGCGACAATGTCTCCGTCCCTGAAAGGGGCGAGAAACTCGCGGATTCAACCAAGCTTGTAACGGAGACAGAGCTGCCATGCGGCGTAAGTGTTTAACTCGAATCGCGACGATTTTGTCCATACCTCAGCACAGAAGCCGCGAGTGTGGTCATGGTCGTGGCAACGGATGTCGCGGTGATGACGACCTCGAGATCCCCTCGTTCCAAGATACCTTTGATGGTCTTGGCCTTCCGCGGAATGAAACGGGTCCAAAATAAGGCTATCCGGATCCCTCGGTCGATCACGCGTTGTTTCAGGATAAAGAGGACGACCAGGAAGAAGAATACAAGGCCGGCCATGATAAGGAGTTTGTCCATCCGGTCCGCCTTCTCAAGGGCAGTTACGAGCTGTTTCGAAACCGTGAGAATGTTGTCGAGGGCATCGTAGGTGTTCGAGGTGGATCGGAGCGTGGAGGTCGAGGTGTCTGATTTTTGGATGGTCAGGTTTCGAGGTGAATGGAGAATTCTAGTTACGAACCAAGCATTTGTGTAGACAATACCGAACGTTCTAGCTCGCCTTGCATGAGGTTAACAGTCCGCCGAAGGGCCTCTGTAATGTCGCTGTTGGCCTTCATGAGGGCGTCCTCACTAGAGGCAACATTCAGTTCGTAACTCTATACTCTCTGGAACTCCAACTCACGCAGTCTTCTCTCCAGATACCGCTTTCTCGTCAGATACCACATTTGACCGGAACAACTCCTCTCGGTTAGTTGCATTTTGAGAGTCGATAGTACGTTTGGAAACCAGTAAGGCATTGCGCAACTCGGACTTGATCCTATACCAACAGTTAGTCGTAACCTCGTTGGTTCTGGCTTCATCACCCACCCTTTCAGGTCATTATAGAACCCTTGCGTGATTTCCCGAAGGTAACGTTTGTTGTGCTGTCCCTGTTGGTCATCGACCAGAATATCCAGTTCCTACTGCCTGAAACGTGAGAGGTGTGCTTGAGTGCAGTGGATTTGAGCACTCACATCAACCTGCTTGGCCAAGGTTTCGATGTCATCTCGCAGTTCTGAAGCGTACTGCTGCTGTATCGAAAATGGACCCGTACATTTCTCCAATCGAGGGAGCTGGAAGGTATCGATGTCTTTCCTGCGGCGCTCAATGGATTCAATGAGGTCTGTAGTTTCCTGGTCGAATTTTGGTGGGACAGGTGGCATCGCGTATATAGGGATGTGGCGGAAGGCGTGGAAGTCGGAGGTGAGGATGATGTTCGGTCACGTGAGTGCAATATTGGAGTTTCGCGTGGGTCGCCGTGTTGTGGACGGAACGCTCGTCGACGCGACAACCGCAGGTATCCTATTTGACACCCACGTCCTCCAACTCGGTGGGTTCTCGAATCGCTTTCGTGTCTCTTGCCCCGGGGGTGTCCTGGCCTGTTGATATCTGCTGTAGCGTTGAGCAATCGTCGATCTCTGTTTCATGACCGCCGGAGAGACGATCACTACCCCCATTTTCCTTGCTTAGAGGTGCCCTATCGCGTTCTTCGAGATACAAAATGCCGGAAAAAGATCTAAAACTGACACTTTGTTTCACCAGTTTCTTCTGAAGGTGGCCCTGGTAAAGGATAAAGAGACAGGGAGGGGGACCTGAAGAATGGTACATAAAGGGACTCCCCTTCGTCGAATGGCCACGTCCATGGAACTCCCCCCTCCTTCGCCTTCACAAGCCCCGGACTTTCACCAACCTACTCTGGAGGCCGACGACTTCGTTCGATGGGGAAAGGACTTACGGTCAGGTTCTTCTGGGAGTGGAGGATTCGGGACCTCCTCTAGTTATTCTTCCGTATATGGTGAGGTTTTCTCCTGGATTCCTTAACCTTTGATAATAATTTACGTTCCTAGTCTCCCGAACTTCATCTTCGGACTCGTCACTTTTCCCGGAAGACTTATCATCTGATCCAGAGGATTCACATTCCACGCTGAAACCTCCCCGTCCATCCTCCCGTCGACTTCGTGCCCGTCTATCTGACTCCACATCTCAGAGTGGTCATTCCCCCGACTCCCCTCTGTTGTGTCCCGGAAAATCTGGTGACCCTACCCAACCAAAGTTCGTGGAGATGCTCAAGGGTGCCTCTGAAGTCTTAGAGGAGAACACTCGCTTGAAGAAGAAACGGCTTGAAAAAGAGGCTCGGAGGTCCAGATTGAAGTCCAGAAACCCCGCAAAACCCTACGATTTCGCGCCCGGGGAGCGAGTTCCAAGTACTTCCGGTAAAACTGCACGCAGGGTTTCGGGGGGCTCAGGGAAGGAAATAGTCAAACCTTTGAACCCAGAACCAATGTCTGTTGATCCCGCGCCGAGAAAATCCAGACAAAATACGGTATCAAAGGGCAGGGGCAAGGAGGTGGCAAAACCCCTCACCGAGGACAACATGGATGTTGATTCATCAATCACACTTGGGGATGTTTCCATGAGCGAGGACCCTTGGCCAAAAGGTGTGGAGAGAAAGCCCAAACCACCGGCGTCCGACTCGCAGTCATCAGCGAAGATGATGCCTCCCCCTCCCGTGCCAACGAAAGCCCTGAAGCAACCCCCCAAACAAAAACCGCTATCCAAACCAACTTCCTCGAAACCCTCTCAGCAACCCTCATCACCCGCGCCATCTCTGACGCAATCTAACCCCTCTCGCCGACGGACGCTAGGAATGACCCATACCACCACCCAGACCAGTGCGGTTTCCCATTCGATTCTCCAAGTCAAACAGAAACCCTTCAAGTCTCCCCTTATCAAACAAGAACCCGGTTTGTCCCAGCCTGGTGGACCTCCTAGATCCCAGTCAAAGACGTACCCCATACCGACATCATCGACATATTCTCAGCCCGCCTGTCCCACCCAGAAACCCAAGTCCGCCCAAAAATCTCCAAAACCTAAAAAGAGCGATTCACCGGAGGCGGTCGCTAGCGGTGATGACCCGGATACGAGTTACGATTTTTCGACGTCCTCTATTGACGGGGAGGAGTTTAATAAGGCGATGGAGGAGTATGACCGTGGGTTGTGGTAGTGCCTGGTTGCATCTACAACGTCTGCTGACATCTAATACGAATCTTGTATGTTGCATGAAACCCCTTCTTTTTGGGAGTCGGCGCGAGAGACTTGATGGACTATCGGTGAGTCCGTGATATTGGGAGTATCTTGAACAGCCACCACCCGAACCTTTACCTTTCGATCATTATCCGTGTCTCTGCCTCGACTCTGGAGGCTCCACTACTAGCTCCCTTCTCTTGGGGCTCTAAACTACTTCAAGCAGACGCGCCTACCACCAGGAACCCCAGTCTCCCAACCTTGGTTGCACTTAACATTCGGAACTTACCTTCCCCGCGCATCTATACCACCACCAGCCCAGCCGCTTGATCCCCGAGGGGTTCTAATGGACTCGTTTGCTGTCGCGGCCGTCTCTTATCCGACAGATATTTCTTTCGGTGATCTGGAATGTTTTTCCAACACCCTCACTCTTCTATGATGACCCAGGCACAAGCGATTGATCATATAGCACTGTGCCGGCTACCTAATCAGCATCCGCCTTCTGTGTCTCAGCAAATGGGACTCCGGCAGTGGGAGGTGTGCTCGTACTAATTATCCGGTGATCGATCCTGCATATAGCCTGCCCATTTCGTTCACTTCCGCCTCCAGCCTAATCGGGGGAGCGACGCGATAAGCAAGCTCCATAAAGGCACACACGGAGGCACAGAAGCATCCAGGATGCTTCCTGAAACACACGCATTGTGAAACCTCCCAAACGGCTTGTAATCTCATGATAACGTTCCTTTCTCAAGCGACACTGGAATGCACCCGGTGTCTGGTTCTTATGATGCCAAAATTCCATCATGCAGACGTATCCAGAAACCCGAGTCCGGGTGCCCACCCAGACTTCTCGTGGTGTATCTCATTAAAGTTTAGATCTTTGCTGACAGTGTAATTCGCTCGATAGTGATGAACGCTCACATCGTTCGCGTTTCATATCCTCTCCGCACCCCTTCCAACCCTCGGATATACCAGTAAGCCTATTTCTGAACCCACATCTCTGTGAACACAAAAAGGTGCAAAACTAGCGGGGTACGCATAGCTCTCGCCTCGGACCGGGTCAAAGACTCCCAGACTCTACCCCGGGTTCCGCGGTGACTCGTGACCCACTCTCGAGTCATGTCAGGTGTGGCGAGAGTATATAAAACCTATTGCAACGCAGACGCGCAGCAGCTCTACTCGTTTCACATCCAACACTCTGGTCACATTTTCAATTCGCTCAACTCAATGGCAGACACCTTCGATCCGAACTTCTGTTTTCCAGTCAAAGAGCTGGAAAACGACTGGATGAAGCTCACGCCCTTCAACGTGCGTCTTCACGAATCTGAGTCGAGTACGTCGCTGTTTATTGACGAAAACGATCGAACGATATCGATCACCCCATTCAACTCGACTAATACCCCGGACCTGCACCTCCCGCTCTACGTACTATGTTTTGGGTATAGCCGGCAGTCCACGGTGATTGGTTTTGGGACAACACGAAAGATCATCCCGAACTCTACAAGTACCTCCCATTCGGTCCGTACGACTCGAAGGAGCAACTCTTCGGAACCCTCTGGGCAAAAAGAATCCAACCGAGCCCGGGCTTCATCGTCTATGCCGCGTACGATAAGGTGTTAGAGACCAACCCCACCCCTGCAGGGATTGTAGCTCTCTTGGATGCCTCCCCGGACAGCCTCTCCGTCGAGGTCGGATTCGTCGTCGCGTTCCCGAGATACCAAAGGACCCACGTCACTTCCAATATGGTCGGGCTGTTACTCCAGTACTGCTTGGAGTTGCCAGAGAATGGAGGGTTGGGGTTGCGACGCGTGCAGTGGCAAGCGAATGCGCAGAACGCTGCATCGATCAAGGCTAGTCAGAGGATGGGTTTCAGATGGGAGGGTGTGAAGAGGTGGGATCGTGTTATGCCGGCATCTGAGGTAAAGCAAAATACAGTGGAGAAGTTGCCTCGAGAGGGAGATTCGCGTAGGGCAGATTTTGGGAGACACAGTGCCCTATTGGCGGTGTGTTGGGATGATTGGGAAGATGGCACTCGAGAGAAAATTCGAGAATTGATGAGACCACGATAGAAGAACCGAAGTATGCAGATCAACACGAAATTCGAGAGACGATCAGTCCACGTTCATGTTCTGCGTCTTTTCCAGCATCTTATTGACGGGCAGGGGTCTCGGGTTAGCCAAATCGGCCATTCGCGCATCCCGCATCTTGATAAAGGCTTGGAACATCGAAGCGGCGGTCACGGGTTCGTGAGGTGGCTCGTTGGCCAAATCGATTGGAGCCGGAGGGAGCGACTCCTGAATCGGGTTTCCAGAGGCATCTCGTTTGACGCCTGCTGTGTTGCGGGAGAGGAGACTGGAAGTTGAAGGTTGGCCTGACTTGGACGTGTCCTGATTCTTCTCATCGGAAAATAAGTCCCATAGAGTGTAAAAGGAGAGGATCTCCTGAACAACGGTTCCAACAGCAGCCATCGATACATTCAGCCCGGAAAGGAAGCCGATAACGTCCTGAGGTGGTTTCTTGTCCTTTTCCTTTTCACTGTGACCGGTCCGGCCAGATCGTCGAGGTTGGGGAGAAGATTGCGATTTGTGGGAGGCGCCGGACGTTCGCTCGTTGTGCGCTTGCTGGATAATAGGCCTCGTACTCGTATGGTATGCCACGGTGACCATTAGCGCGCCGATGGCAATAAGGTGAGGAGGGTATATCAGGCACAAGTCGGTCCGATAAAGATCGTTTATGATAAGCCTGTTACCAAAGTACGTTAATTCGCTGACGTACGAAGATACGAGTGGACAACACGAGGACGTCGTGAGTGAGGCTTACCAAACGTTTTGGAACGCACTGTCGTGTAGCATGAGCTTTCCTTCCCCTGTGCCCCAGTAGCGGGGACCATCGTTTACACCGAATCCAAGTTCCCCGGCCTCCTGATCGGGGCCTTTCCCTCCCTCCTTTCCACAGATAGCCATGAGAGTGCGATAGGGATGAAAGACTACGAGGTCACACTCGAGATCGCTGACAAGATAGAACTCCATCTCTGCGAGTTTTGAAACATCCGTGGGGAAGTTCTTGACACCCAACCCTTAATAGGCACGAGAGTTTTAGTCTCGTGGCATCGATGTGACGAGATAGGCGTAATGCATACTACTGAAAACGGAACGGGATTCGTTGACTACTGTCTTGATATGCACGGGAAATTCTTCGGCCTTGGCAGCGACATAACAACACGCAGCGATGACGATGAAAGGGTCTGTTTCGCAGTACGAGTTCTTGAGATAGAACCTGCGGAACAACACGGACGCGGTAGCGGTGACGCGCTGACGGAAGGTCATTCTCTTGCATATCCGCGCTATTACTGGGGTGGGTCAGCGTTGGTGTTCCACAAGGGGGCGGAGGGAACCCGCACGATTTCCGGTGAAGATGTTGAAGAGGTCAAAGAACAAAGGGTCTTTCACGTAGCGCATATCCTCTGCTCTTGCCTGCTTGAGGGTTGCACGGTCGACGATCCACCGTTTACTGACGGGGAGCGCGTGAGCATGTGGGGGGTGGGCAGAGGGGAAAACTGACCAATGGGAACTCGACCAGAAGTCTGCGGCCATAGAGGAAAAAGACAGAAGAGGAGACGCGCCGATCAATCGATTGACACTGTCAGTAACATAAGTTGTATCAGCCTCCGCATAAATAGACCCTTTGCACGTTCGTTCGTTTTCCTCCCATCCCCATCATGGCCTCCCCTGTCCTCGCACGACGCGCTCACGCGAGCTTCAAGCAAGCCAGGAGACTCTCCGTCTCAGATTCCAAGCCCAGCGAGTCCTCGATCCGCCAACCGGGGCAGGTCCCCTCTCGTTCCCACTTCAGCAGTAAGAATCCGGCCGCACGCGATATCGTTCCCTACTGATACCCCCCACGCAGCCGTTTCCTCTGATAAATCCCGTGGCATGGCCACCATCGTTCCTCTGCCCCCCACCGCGACCGTCGTAGGGTTGCAACCCAAATGTTCAGTAACCAACGCCGACGGGCTGTCAGTCAAGCCCTCCCCGATCGTCACGTTCGATGGCGCCGGTCCCTTCTCCTCTCCCTGCGTAGGACTCGACTTTACCGTCGCGCAGCGTCCCTCGACAGACGCGGTCGCGTTGAAGTACAGATTCCGATCACCGTCCCAAGCGCAATCTGCCCACATGCCATTGGTTGATGTCCCCCTGACCTCACACCGAGATTGGACAAGGGTCCGATTAGGCGCTACCGAGTTGGAATACCAATCATCCCCGCTCAGTGATGGTTCGTCCGACACGAAAAGGGCCGTCGTCAGAACCAAGATGACCACCACCGGTCCTTCCTTATCATCCGTCAAGGTTCATTCGGTATTCATAGTCCAGAGCTCTCCCGGCTCCGGGCCTCAAATCCAGCACGTCCTCCCAAGTCACCCGCTTTTCCACACCAATTAGGTTCCTCGATACTAGGTTGGAATCCAACCTCAAGTTCAGAGGGCAGGCCAGATCTGAATATTGAATCATCAATACCATTGTATTTGTACTCTTATCCCACACGACATCAGCACGCATGCATAATTATTATTGTTATTCACTATCTTTTGGGGTAGGAGGGGTTTTGAATTGAACGTTCGCCCCGCCGACGTCATGCCCCACCACCACCCCTTCCACTCGAACACTCAAGTACTCAGGTAGTCACCCTCTGTACAACGCTCGAGAAATGTCTTCAAGCCCAAAATCAAGGACCATGGCACGTTCGGTTCATCCGCTTCAAGCATCCGACCCCACCACTCACGAGGGACTTGATCAGGCGTTTACAGTTGTAAGCGCTGCCACGCTTGCAATATGCGGACTATACTATGTCGGGCTGAAAAGTAAGAGGGAGGAACAGCAAGACTCGATCTACAGTCAGCATGCCTGTCTTCGTTCTCGCCAATCCCACGGCTTAACTTTATCTTTAGAGGTCGGCGACCGCCCCCTCTCCGACTCGGACGTAAGCAAGAATTCCACCCAGGTCCGAGAGGCGATGCACAAGACCAAAGGGACTTAGATACAACCCTCCCACGATACGTGGAAAGGGATAAAGCAGAATGTGTATTATGTACCCTCAGATACAATACAGACTTGACAATGGGACCAGAACAAAGACGGAATGGGACGTTTCCAACGTGCCCTTGAGAGAAAAGAACGTGAGAACTAGTGATACCAACAGCTGATCCAGAAGATAAGCAAGCACAATGGACCCATTCAATCCCTTCGACAATCTGCATCAAGCCCAGGTCGTAAGGGGTGGCGAGCGGGGTCGGAACGCCCCACATGAAACAATTACTTGGAACCCAGTCCCAAGGAACCGCCATAGAACCAATATTGAGAAGTGTATTTGACGGAGATATCCTGCGTCGTCCCACTAACACACTGATGGAGATCAAAATGAGCACGTAAGCACAACCATCCACGGGATCAGGTGCGAAAGCGCCTGCGATTGTAACGGGATGGGAACTTACAGAAGATGGCGCAACTCCCCCAACGGTGAAGATCCTGTAGATCTCATCCGAGATGCCACCGCTGACTTTCCCAAGGTGCAACCACGGAACGTTCTTGGTCGGATTAACATCCGGAGTGTTCGCCAGAGCCTTTCCGACGAACACGGCGTTGTCAACCCCCTTGAACTTTTGAGTTGCGCGGAAGTCCCAGACGGGAGAAATGCCTCCAGCGGCGTTGGTGGTGAAAAAGTGTTGAGACAGGATCATGTTTTGGGGAACGATGTTGGGGAGGGTCTCGATCAATTGCTGGACGGTGACACTCTCGGCGCGAGGGCTGTTCCAGAAGTTGAACAGGTCGTTGTGGATAGTCGATATGAGATTGCTGTTTGAACAAGCGAGGGAGGATATATCAAAAAGCTCAGCAACAGCTCCAGCAGCACTGTCACGCCAATAAGTCAGGATCGAGGACCCACACACGGGAATCAAATACGCACACAAACACGTTGTTGGCGGAACAGGTGTAATTCTGAACGCCAAAAGCGAGCCCCACAGCAGTTAAGGGGCCGGCGGGGGACCCAAGCGCGGTTTGTTGAGCGGGAGAAAGGGGGTTAGCGGCCTTGGAGAGATCGCAAGTTCGTCCTTGTGTAGGCAATCCGGGAATAGATGAACTGAAGAATCCAGCGACGGTGGTGATAAGGCTGGGGATGGCGACCATTTTTTTGCTTGTTCGGATAAGAGGAGTTGTTTAAAGTTCCGAGAAGGGTCTGAATGGTATGTCTGGTATCGAACCGGAAGGAAGGAAGAAGAAGAGACTGTCAAGTCTGCGTATGAGCGAGAGACAAGGAAGAAGGGAAGGGAAGAAGGGGATGAAGAAAGGACTGTGGGGGGCAGAAGGATTGTGGGGAGATAGCAAGGGACCTACCCATCCATCTATATAGTGCCATTGTCGCCCAGGGTACAGCGTCACGAGAATAGGTACCTGTTTCAGGAAACAAGCGTCAACCAAATACCAGGACTCAGCGCGATATTGGGTGACCGTCCATAAGGCCACACCGTGTGCACACGGACCCAGATGAAATGCCCAGAGGCTTCTAAGGAACATATAGAGACCCCTACCGCTCCGTCGGGTCGTGGGCAGCGCGAACCTCGGGTACTGGTACCCGTCTACGACGGTTGGCTACATCCCAAGTCTTACGGACAGTCCTACACTGACCAGATTGTCTTACCATAAGACCGCTCGCCGACCTTGAAGGGTGTACGTACGCGGGCGCGCAATGCCGGCACATCATGGACAGCGGGACGATTAAGCCTCCGCCCCGCCCATTCTCGATCCGGTTGCGAACTTCCGGTGCGCGTGCGCGCAAGGCTACTTATCAGTTGACCGTATCCGGAACTTTCCCCGGCGAAGTTCCAAGGTGAACTTGATTGGCTGGTCCATGGTTTTCCCACGACCGCAACGTTCGCAACTGAGGTTCGGTTGCTAGGCTGGTGGATATCATCCCTGGCGATTGCGGGGTCCGGATCATGATGGTCAGGGCTTCGTCCATGCTTTCGATCCCTCCCGAAACCGCGCACGAGCAGGGGTACCGCACCGCAGCTGCGATCTACAGGTCAATATTCCATTGTCGTCGAGTTGTCAAGTCGTCTCCTCCGTCTCCCAGTTGTACAAGCCCGGTGCTGGGTAAACCAGAAATAGCATGGCGCCGACGCTGGTCGGCGGGAGTGCGGGGCGACCTTTCGCTCCAAATGCGAAGACGAGGGAGTGGGTTTCGGGTCGAACTCCTGAACGATATAAATGTAAATCATTAATTGTCTGTTGGTTACCAGGCACAGGCGATCCTCGGAGTGTTCTTCTGGTGGAAGCACGGACTGAATTGAAATCTCCGGCCGAGTCGACTTTCATTCTGTTCACAAGAATCTGGGCTTCTCCAGACCGGAGTTGGGCGGACGCCCTACTGTTCTTGTGTATGACACGGCTTGATCGCGTCAACGTCGTGACAAACAGTTCATCTCCTTCCATGCCGTTCCCTCAGACCTCCCAGAATGCGACACCGAACGGATCTGAGTGCGTTCGTACGCGACTGGAGACTGCCTTTTCGGGGTGACGACCGCGACTCTGCATAACGACGTCGCAATGTGAGCGGGTGCACTGAGATGACAGGTATCATCAGGTAAATTCGGTGGTGGGTTTGGGGGTTGACAATAGTAATCAACCTTGGAGCTCGAGATCAAAGTCGTCGCCTGGGGCGAAAATGGGTCGGGTCGTCCACGTCATTCGGATTCGGGTGGATGGTTACCGACGCACCGCGGATGTGGGGAAAGGAAGATTAGAGCGATGCCGACCTAGAAACGGTTTAATAAACTCCACACACCGTTAAAGGTTTGAGTTTTGGCGCGCCCAACAGCCAAGGTAATGCGAAAACCCGTTGATCTGCCGAAAACCACAACCGGCAAAGGTACAGCGCATAATTGCAGTACACCCTAATTGATCTTCACCAGCGAAAAATTCGAGGGTCCTTGGTGATTGAATTGGCGAACACGCGTTGCCGCCACGCTGCACTAGTATCAGGATAACAAGATCCAACAGAGGGTCCTCACAGACCTATGAATTTGGACATATGGAAGGGATTACAGTCCAGAATACCAAATGACCCGTAGGTGTCGGATCAGCCGCCTGGTTTAGTCCTTAGCTTCACGGGGCACGAGGAAGCATGAGGAGGAATGGGGAAGCGAAAAGCGCAAGTGTAAATTGTCACAACCGCATTAGTCATAGATCTACTTCCGAAAAGACCACACTCGCCCCGTCGAGGCAACTGTTCTGGCCAGGGGGACAATTTGGTCGAACTTGATGGGTGAGAACTAGAACGAGGCGGGAGGAACACATCCGTACCGATTCCGCCAAACCCGGCACGCATCACTGGCACGCGGCCATGCAAACCTTCTCGGAAGGGTCGGTACACTCGGGAGAAAGAAAGATCTGACTCTGCGCAACCCGGAGTCTCTCGAATGCCTGAAGGGTCTCACGACCTCCGGACGGCGACGGCTCGGACGATATGTACATCCGGCCAATACGAAGAGATAAACTTCGCAAGTCACGTTCTCGTCGTTCCCTGACGGGATCGACGAAACGCCGGAGAGATTCAGAGAAGAACAAGCTTGGACTTCCGGAGGCAGGAGTTGAGTCTGGCGTCCGAATTGGAACCCATCTTCAGTGGATGGTGTGTCGACCTCACAAACACCGCAGAATGCCATCGATGAACGGAGCGATCGAACGTCCGAATCGTCGGTGGGAATCCGCCAAGTGCCATGCCGCGAAGTCCGTGACGGGGCTGTGAATTGCGAATGTATGCAAAGCGTAGATGAAAAGAAAAGAAAACGGAAGCAAAAGCAAAGGAATCCCGGAAGAGTTGGCCATATCACATTTTGATGGGGGAGCCTGGCCGTCTCCGCCCCTGGTCTCCGCGGACCAGGTGTGGGATAGCTTGCCCTTTCTCATTGATGCTGTTCCCGGACCGGTAGAGAAGCCCGGTTCGCTAGGGAACTCATAAGCGGATTTCGACCCTGGCCACCTGAAAGGCAAGCTGGTTAGGTGTTGGGACGATCATCGATCACTCTCCATGCATAAACCAATCCCAGAAGCGCGGGAAAGGAATCAACCAGACACTTGGAAATATGCCTCCTTGGGAGAGGAAGGAAAAGAACAAATGATTAATACCATATCCAGGATAGCACGACCTGACGGAGATGCAAGGGGCCATGACCGTGTTCACCGGTTTCACCGTTGACCAGAACCTAGGCAGCGTCCAGATTTTTCAATAAAAAGCAGAAAACCCGGGAGAACTGCGCGCCTGTACAAGATTATACACACAAGGGGCCAACGTTCGGAATACACCACTGGACCGTGGAAGTTGGAAGTTGGAAAGTCCGGCGCGACTCCCAGGGGTACCCGCCATCGCAGGCCCCTTGCTCACGGGTATCTACCCCAAAATATACCCCAGATACCAAATTGCGAGATCCCCACATGCGACACGGACATTGGGATGGGGTCAGCGGGGCGCCGAGATTTCGCTTCGTGATATTTCGAACACAGCCGCAGCCGCGATCCCCGCCCGCATGCCCGCGGGTCGATCCCCACAACGCGAAACTAGAACGATGATCTTGAGTCATCAAGCGCCGTGCGTCCGATGACTCCCCACCGATGGGCAGCGGCGGGGGGGTAGGGGGGAGGCGGAGAGGGGAGAACCAGAAAAATAGAAAGAGCGGATCGAGAAGCTTTGTCGCGTAAAGCACCCAGCTGAGGGTAGCTCTAGCTTGAAACATCCTTGGCGATGATTGGGACGACGGAGGAAAAAATAAGCAGTGAGGTAATCCGCTGCCAAATGTACGGATTGGGAGTATTTTTTCACAGGTGCCCGCCGTGGGGCAAGACAAATCCATCTTGGATTATATAGCGCAGTTCCTATTTTTAAGGCGGCTTGCATCCGCAGATATGTTTACTTCCGCAGTAGGCGGATGCTTTACCTCTCATCTGATCGTCGAGGATCAGGCCTAAGACATCGGGCCCTGGAGTTATGATAGGAGTCTTCAGATGGAGGTTCTGGTGGGCGAGGAAAAATCGAACGTTGCGCATGGTCATTGAAAACCCTGAAGAAGAAACAACTTGATCTGTGGTTAAAGCGGATGCTTACGGCGAATAACGCTCCCAGTGCATCTTCATCAATTTTCTTCTCTTCTCGCGCCCGGCGTGCCGTCGGTGCCAGAAGCATCGCTAAACGAATTAGATCTCTAGAACTCGCAATATCAGGCTGCCAATCGAAGAAGCGCTCGATGCCAAGTGCCAAACTGATGCGTACGCGAACAAGTAAATGATGAAATCGTCAAGCTCGATGACTGGCGGTCCACGAGACCCGAAACCAATTCAACGGCGTTAGTGTCCTCGGCAAACCCGCGCACGTTGTCAGGCCGGACGCCGTTACTTACCGATACCGGGGATGAACCTGTGTGACCAAGTAAGCACGAGGAAGATGGCGGAGAGACAGCGAACATCACTCAAATACCATACACTCT
>Ga0307517_10004034_pt1 | contig 22704 bp, 7 predicted proteins | sample 23_EM_MG_FD_194515 | JGI IMG/M metagenome (GOLD analysis project Ga0307517, IMG submission 194515) | Populus trichocarpa ectomycorrhiza microbial communities from riparian zone in the Pacific Northwest, United States - 23_EM | ecosystem: Host-associated > Plants > Roots > Unclassified | place... | reverse complement strand
AAATAACACAGTTTGAACATAACTGTGTTTGTAAATATAAATTCTATACACAATCGTTATTCCTATTGAATATTAATTCTAAAGATCTAATAGCCAAAAGATAAAATTCAAGATCAAATGATTAAGAAAGTGAGGTGACAAGAAAAAGAAATGAGAAAGAAAAAATAGGTTACCAAAGATACACTAAGGATCTGTTTTTGACATATTCGATATCGTTAGAAAAACTTCTATAAGAGAATTCTAACTATACCTTAAAAAACCATCAAATAAGATCGTAATTAACCCTAAATTAATCCCAAATAAAATCGCTAACCAATTACGACATCGTTTGATAATCTTTAAAGGTTTGATTAGAATCGTCTCTTCGATATCTTTCTAACAGTATCGAGTATGTCGAAAACAAAGCCTATATATGTCCCTGATGACTTTTTTTTTCTTCTCTCTTTCTCTATTATGCCACACCAGCTTCTCTATTGTGCCATTGAATCTTAAATTTCATCTCTTGGCCATTAAATCTTAATAAAATTTTAGGTGTTTTTGTACATATTAATTAATTTAAAAGAGATATAAATTTTAAAACAACTCCAATGCTATTTTTCTATCATGCTTTATTTTTTTTATTTTTATTAAGCTGTGATAAAATTACAAAAGACACTATAAAAAAAATTAATAGATTGAGTTATTAAAAGTAGCGCAACTTATTAAATTTGTATTAGTTGCGCTAGTTACAGTGGCGTAATTGCTCAAACTTTGTTATTTCTCTTTTTAATTATGCTAGTTTGCACACAAAAACAAAAAAAGAAAAAACTCGGACCGCTGTTTTTTTTTTTAAAACTCCAATATTCACGTGGTAAAAGATCTTGTCAACCATGTCACGCGTGCATCCATGTCAACAGTAGAGAGAATACAACTCTGTCCCACTTACAAAGTCTCCATGACATTATACTGTCAGATATTCAGTTTCCATGATCCATATTGTTCTCGGGGCTATTGTTAGGAACTGTTACCAGTCAGGCTTGATTTATGAGACCATTGAATATGTTGTGATGCAATGCTGTGTAGGGTCACGGCTCACGGGTCACCAATAGTCATTGCAAGAGCATTCCCCTAACTTGAAGTGATGGAATCTGAAAGAATCTCTAACAACGATTTCACGTCCAGTGATCAAGGATACCTGTTTGCCAAAATCATGGCAGTCCTTGCAAGCCCTGAGGTTCTTGAAAACAACAACAGGAGCACTACTTGGTGTAGATATGAGCCCAAATGCCAATGCAAGTCTCTCACTATGGACAAGAAGCTGTTCTTTCCTCTCTGGCAAACTATTTGATACATCTTCTTCTGTTAAAAGGCCAGTTTCTTCTTTTATAACAGAATCATTCAATGCTTCCAACTTTGAATAGATCTCTTCGGTCTGAGGGTGGTGCTTATCACCTACTATAAACCGGTGCACTTTACCCTTGACAGTAATCCAGCTGCAGCTAAGCTCCTTCCTCAAATTTCTTTCTGCCATCATCTTTCTAACATTAGCTGCTTCTTTCCATTTCCCAAATGAAGCATACAGATTAAACATGAGAATATAACCTGCAGTATCCTCTGGGTCCAGCTGAAAGAGGTTTTCAGCTGCAAGTTCCCCAATCTCAAGATTCCTATAGGTCCAGCACCCACCCAGCAAACATTTCCAACTCATTGCATCTGGTGAAAATGGCATACTCCTTATTAGTTCAAGTGCTTCCTGCAGAAAACCAGCTCGGGAATATATATCAACCATACAATCATAATGATCAATAGTTGTGGCAACCCCATAATTGCTACTCATCGACTCCAAATACTGTCTGCCCTCTATGACCAAACCCGAATGACTACAAGCAGTTAAAACTGCAATAAATGTAACTGCATTTGGTCTCACACCACAATCCTGCATCCTTCTGAAAAGCTTTAGAGCTTCAGGAGCATTACCCTGATAAGCATAACCAGCAATTATAGCAGTCCAAGCCACTGCATCAGGGTCATCTATTGATTCAAAGACTCGAGTGGCATAATCTAATCTGCCACATCTTGAATACATGGTAATCATTGCACTCTCTCCATGTTGATATGCAACCAGACTGCTTTTTATTGCATCTGCATGAGCTTGGGCACCACTGTTGAAATCTGCAAGTGCAGAGCATGCTTGGAAAATGCTTGTATATGTGAACGAATTTATATCCACACTTCTGGTCCTCAATGATTCAAAAGTTTTGAGAGCTTCCTCAAATTCACCCATTTGGCAATAACCTGTTATCAAAGCACTCCAAGAAACATCATTTGGTTCACTGATCCATTCAAATGCTTTAGTCGCAGATTCCAAATTTGAACATTTAACATAAAAGTCCACAAGCGGAGTTCCCACAGAAACTTCAGATTCCAACCCAAGTTTAACAATATGACCATGAATTTGCCTCCCAAAATTCAACTCCTCTAAACCAGCACATGCTTTGAGAACAATTGAGAATACATACTCATCCAATTCAACACCTTCATTGACCATCTTGGCAAACAAAGCCAAAGCATCCATTTGCCTCTCAGCTTGAGTGTACCCCACCATTATTCCAGTCCAAGCTACTGCATTCTTTTCACTCATTTTCTCAAAAACAAGCTCGGCTCCCTCTAACCAACCACATTTCACGTACATATTGCTGATTGCTGTGTTAACTGAAGCATTACTGCCTAACCCACTTCTTATGGCATGAGAATGTATCTGTTTACCAATCTCTAAACCGGAAGGATTTAACAAGGACCGTAGAAACCCAATATAAGTGGACCCATTCGGTTTAGTTTCCAATTCAAGCATATTCGAAAACATGCAAAAACCTTTATCAAAAACACCATTTTCTGCATAAGCTGATATAATTGTATTCCAAGAAACCAAATTCCTTTCACGCATTTCATCAAACACCTTACGAGCATCAGCTAAACTTCCACACTTGCAATACATCTTAAGCACTGAATTCTCAAGAAACTCAGGTGGGTTTTTCACTGTTCTTTGCATTTGTTCATGAAACAATCTCCCATCAAATAAAGATTTAATCTTTCCACACGCTTCAAACAAGCATTTATAAGAACGAGGGCTAACAGAAATACCAGCGTCCTCCATTTGTTTGAGAAATTCACGAGCTTCCTTGAGCTTCCCTTGTTTAGATAGAGAAATCAAGTGGATACTCTCAATTTGGGCTTTGTTAATATTTTCTTGGGTTTGGAGTGAAGAAGGAGTTGATTTTAATGAGACCCATGAAGGTATTTGAGAAAAGTTTGCTGCAGCTTTTATGGATTGTGGAATCTTGTCATGAGCTATTATTACTGGCGATGGATTGAGAGATGACACAGCAAAACAGTAGTGGGCATTCATTGAAGACAGGGAATTTGCAGGAATTTCGAATTTTTTTACAATATAATTATGCGACGAACTCTTGTTCAGTGCTAAGAGCCAGGCAGGTTGTCTTTGCATGTAAGCAAACAACACATCCTCTTCCCCTTCTCTTCTTCTGCAGAAGATGTGTTAGACGGAGTAAAACAGAACGGCTATAGCTTGTGGCTGCGCAAGTGCACTAACAATGCAATGAACGACAAAGTTGCTCACGCGCTGATTTTCTTTTTAAACGCTGAATTTTGTAATCACTGTTTATTTTTTTAAAATTAATATTTTGGAATGCTTTTGATTGTTTTTTATATGTTAATATAAAAAATAAATTTTATAAAATAAAAAATAAATTTTATTTTGATACATTAAAAAAACTTTAAAATACAACCACTATTATAATACTAAACACTATAGTATTATAGCTTGATACTCATATGTCATATTTTATTTTTATATTTTTAAAATAAAAATTTTAAAAGTGAAATTTGTCATCACTATATCCTATGCAATGCTATTAAAACTATGAGTAAAATTATAAAATTGTATAATTTTACGAATCAATATATGTTTAAAGTATTAATTCAATGTAAAATTTCAAATAGGTAAAATTGGATAAAATCATGATTTTATCTCTGTTTTTACATTTTCAATTGAAATATAAAAATTCTCACCAAACTCATACTCCATCTCTCCACATCATCAATATATAAAATTAAATAAGAATAAAAATAATACTTACTTATTGAAGCAATTTATAAAATGATCAAGCGTTGTTGTTGTTGAGGATTAATAATTTGTCCTTAAAACTTTATTGTTTTTCACTTGGTATAATATGACTTTTTTTAATAAGTCTCCCAAGATTTTAACACCATCACTTTTTTTTAGGTGGTCCAACGAACCAATGAAATATTATTCAATGATTCCTCTACAATGATTGAACTCAAGCTCAAGATTAGAATATATTTTGAGAGGAAAAAGAAAGGTTTAAAACTAGAGAACAATGATAGAAAATAAGGTGAAGAAGATCGTCAAATTTTGTATGAACAATACAAAATTAATCAACCCCAAAACACTCCTTTTCAACCCCTTTTTAAAGAGAATTTTAAGAACTAAAGGTTGATGAATTTTCCCCGATAACAACTTTGATTACCCACAATCAACTAGAATTAAACATGAATATTTTTTATTTATTTAAATCATATGACTTTTGAGCTAAAAAATCTATTCATGTAACCTTGCAAGAGTACTAGAAAAAATGATCAGATTCTAACATTTATGGACTGGACAAAACAGTAGGCTAGGCTAGAAGAAATAATTCTTCACAAATCAAACATTTAGTTAGCAAAAATAATCTTTTGTGGCGAAAAAATATATTTTACAATGAACCCAAAACCAGACCCAACTTGGAACCTTGTCAGGATAGGTCGGTGCGTGTGTAATAAGACTTTTTTCAATAAAAAATCAAAGATTCCAACAACAACACTTTATTTAGGTGCACTCCTAAACAAAGTCCAATGAACCAATAAAATATTACTCAATGATTCATTTATAAGGACTGAACCCAAGCTTTGGATTATGATATATTTTGAGAGGAAAAAAAGGTATAAAACTAGAAAACAATGCTGGAAAATAAGGTGAAGAAGAGTGTCAAACTCTGTCAAAACAATACAGAATTAACCAACCACAAAACACTCTTATTCGGCCATTTTTAAAGAGAATTTTAGGAACCAAAGGTTGATTGACTTCCCTCTTAACAATTTTGATTACCCACAATAAACCAGAAATGATTTTTTTTATTTAAATCATGTGACTTTTAAGCTGAAAAATCTGTTTATGTAACCATGAAAGGGTTGTGGAAAAACTAATTAGATTCTTATATTCATAGACTGGATAAAACAATGGGCCGGGCTAGAAGAAATAATTCTACTAGCACAGTCCAAGATTCCAACAATACCACCGTGTTTAGATGCACTCTTAAATAAGATCTAATGAACTAATAAAATATTACCCAATGATTCCTTTATAAGGACTGAACCCAAGTTCTAGATTAAGATATATTTTGAGAGGAAAAATAAAGGTTTAAAACCAGAAAACAGTGTTGGAAAATAAGGTGAAGAAAAGTGTCAAATTCTGTCAAAACAATACAAAATTAATCAACCCCAAAACACTTTTCCTCAACCCCTTTTTAAAGAGAATTTTAGGAACCAAAGGTTAATGGATTTCCCCTGCTAACAACTTTGATTACCCATAATAAACCAGAATTAAACATGAATATATTTTTTTTTATTTAAATCATGTGACTTTTGAGCTGAAAAATTTATTCATGTAACCTTGAAAGAGTTGTGAAAAAACTGATCAGATTCTAACATTCATGGACTGGACAAAACAGTGCACTGTGCTATAAGAAATAATTCTTCATAGACCAAGAATTTTAGTTAGCAAAAAAAAATCTTTTGTGACCCAAAAAAATATTTTACAATGAACCCAAAACCATACCCGACTTGGAGCCCTGTCAAGATAGGCCATTGTGCGTGCAATAAGACTTTCTTCAATAAGTCACCAAAGATTCTAACAACACCACTTTATTTAGATGCAATCTTAAAAAAAATCCAACGAACCAATGAAATATTATTCAATGATTCCTCTACAATGATTGAACTCAAGCTTTAGATTAAGATATATTTTGAGAGGAAAATAAAGATTTAAAACCAGAAAACAATGATGGAAAATAAGGTAAAGAATAACATCTAATTTTGTCTAAACAATACAAAATTAATCAACCCCAAAACACTCCTTTTCAACCCTTTTTTAAAGAGAATTTTAGGAACCAAAGGTTGATAAATTTCCCCCGCTAACAACTTTGATTACCCACAATAAATTAGAATTAAACAGTAATATTTTTTTTATTTAAATTATGTGACTTTTAAGCTGAAAAATATGTTCATGTCACCTTGAAAGAGTTGTGGAAAAACTAATTAGATTCTATCATTCATGGACTAGACAAAAAATAGGCTGGGCTAGAAGAAATGATTCTTTCATCCCAAGATTCCAACAATACCACTGTATTTAGATGCACTTCTAAACAAGATCCAATGAACCAATAAAATATTACATGATGATTTCTTTACAAGGTCTGAACCCAAGTTCTAGATTAGGATATATTTTGAGAGGGAAAATAAAGTTTTAAAACTAGAAAACAATGCTGGAAATAAGGTGAAGAAGAGTGTCAAATTCTGTCAAAACAATACAGAGTTAATCAACCCCAAAACACTTTTCTTTAGCCTTTTTTAAAGAGAATTTTAGAAACCAAAGGTTGATGGATTTCCTCCATTAACAACTTTGATTACCCACAATAAACTAGAATTAAACATGAACATTTTTTTATTTAAATTATGTGACTTTTAAGCTGAAAAATTTATTCATGTAACCTTGAAAGAGCAGTTGAAAACTTGATCAGATTCTAACATTTATATTTATGGACCAGAAAAAACAATGGGCCAAGTTAGAAGAAATAATTCTTCATAGACCAAGCATTTTAGTTAGCAAAAAATAATCTTTTGTGGCTCAAAAAAATATTTTACAATGAACTCAAAACCTGACTTGGAGCCTTGTCAAGATAGGCTGGTGCGCGTGTAATAAGACTTTCTTCAATAAGTTACCTAAAATTCCAACAACACCACTTTGTTTAGGTGCATTCCCAAAAAGATCCAACGAACCAATGAAATATTACTCAATGATTCCTCTGTAAGGACTGAATTCGAGCTCTAGATTATGATATATTTTGAGAGGAAAAAAAGGTTTAAAACCAGAAAACAATGCTGAAAAATAAGATGAAGAAGAGTGTCAAATTCTGTCAAAACAATACAGAATTAACCAACCCCAAAATACTCTTCTTTAGCCTTTTTTTAAAGAGAATTTTAGAAACCAAAGGTTGATCGATTTCTCTCACTAACAACTTTGATTACCCACAATAAACCATAATTAAACATGAATATTTTTTTATTTAAATCATATGACTTTTGAGCTCAAAAATTTGTTCATGTAAACTCAAAAAAGTTTTGAAAAAACTTATTAGATTCTAACTTTCTTGGACTGGACAAAATAGTGGACTGGGCTGGAAGAAATAATTCTTCATGGAGCAAGCATTTTAGTTGGCAAAAAATAATCTTTTATGATTCAAAAAAATATTTTACAATGAGCTCAAACTCAAGCTCGAAACTCGGTCAAATTTGGCCTAAACATGTGGTTTTAAGTTCAATGCTAACTTTTCTTAGGATCTCTTCCATTTAAAACCTTGGATGTTCTTTAGACTCAATTTTAACCTTACAACTTCCTACTTTATAAACACCAAAATAGTGTTTTTTCTTTCCCCGGTGATATAGAAGCTTTTAAAGAGTTTTCAGTTTCATTCAAACATGTCAACCAAGGATTAAAATTAATTGATATTAATTTATTATTTATTTATAATTTTTTAAATTTTATTAATGTTTTATATTAAAAATTTATGTTAAAGATTAAATTCAAATAAAGTTTTAACCTAAAAAATAAGTAGATATTACTTTTAATAACACATTAACCACGTTATTAAACAAACCTAATTCTTTCTCTAACACGGGACAGAATCTCTTGCCCCTTGCACTTCTTTCTTCCTCCCAAGAAAAAGTATATTTATCTTTTCAATCTTGCTGACTGCTTTGGCACAGAAACCATATCAGAATTGTCTTATTTGAGCATGAACTTGGCAATGTAGTGGAAGAGCTTGAAAAAGTTGCCGTTGTAAATCTCAAGCTTGTCCGCTGGCTAGGAGTTTACCAAATCTATGGCAGAAAGAAAGTCAACAACATGTTCTGTCATACATACATATATAAAGATGGAGAGTTTTAACCCTTGCCCTTGATACTAAACGGTGTTCTTTTATACAAAGAGAGATTCCAAATGTTGCTTTTATGAGTCGCTAGGATTATATGGTTCAAGTCCTTTTGCATAATAAATCTTCTTTTTTTCGTGGACACGTCATGTTATTTGCTTCTTATGGCATGTTTTTCTTGTTCTAAGAACAAATGCAGTCGATATGCAGATGATCACACAATGGGCATCCAAGGTCTTTCAACTGAACACTTTGTTCAGCATTTATGCGTCGAACTCTGCTTGTAAAAAATATTTTCTTGGTATTGTCAGTTGAAGATCTCTTTGATAGTAAATGATAGTGAAGCTGAAAGTTGTGTGAAGGCCTTTCAACAATCCCTTTTTTAGAGCGGTGATCTGCTGGAGTTAATACCAGACTGCAGGTTTTGGTAATGGCTCTCCTTCACCATTGCAAGTATAAAGTCGATGATTTCTTGAATTAGTTAGCTTCTATAAAAATGATTATGTATCTTCTTGGCTGTTTTGATTATGTTTTGAGGTGCAATAATTTGAGAACGTTGATTGAATTCTGTAGAAATTAATTTCTTCCCTGCACTCAGATCCAGTTATTCGTGCACGCTCCCCCAATTTATTTGAAGTATTAAATTTCTAGAGTTAAGTTCTCGTTTGTGTAAAGATTTAAAGAGAGAGAACGAACTTCCTCTTTCAGAGACAAGTAATATCGCCTATCAGTTAAACGATGCTTTGGCTATATCTAATTCCTTCCCTTTACGTTTTGGCATGGTGCCAACTTAACGATCACCCCAATAAAATGTCCTCTTTTTTAATGACTGAAGCGGGCCGTCCATTTTGGTGGCAATTACATTTTTGTGAGAAAAATTGATGGGAGCTATTTGCTTTCTCGATAGTCAAGCAACCGCTAACTTTCCTTGGAAACATAAATTAAGCCCGAGGGAGTAGGGACATCATTGCAACAAACCATCATATGCGATCTCAAACCATGTAATTAGTTTTTTTATTTTATTTCTTTGCATCTAACCATCATATGCGATCTCAAACCATGTAATTAGTTTTTTTTTGTTTTTTTATCCGAGAAATCAATTTGAACACTGGTTTTATTATTATTAGCTTAGAATGCTTAGGGGACACGGTCTTTTTTGCGCTACTGAGTTTACAGAAATACTGGATTTATATATATATAAGGCCCAACCCTTGTTGCATGAAGCAACGAATGGAGCCAGTAGTAGGTACGAGATGGGCATAAATGGTTAGCAAGTAGAGAGAATATAAAGTGGTAAAAAAAAGTGATAGGGTTACTTACCATGATATGTGTACGATCAAAGATTTTGTGAGTTGCAGACTAGCTGTCTCTAGCAATTTTCTTTTCACGGGCATAAATATCAGAGGAAAGAGTCGAGTGGAACGGGAAAGTGGTCCCTGGTCTGCCCGTGTGTCTGAGCATTCTAAGCTAATAAAAACAACTGATGCTATTTTTCCAATCCTCCCAGGAGTAAGTAAAAAATAAACATTAGAAGGTTACATATGCTGTATGACAAACTCTTATCTACCAAACAAGCCACGCTGCATAAGATGAAAAAGCTTAGAAGAGGACATCACAACTGCCTCAACATTGTCATCTTGGCCACAATGCAACAACTTCGTTTGTGTCACCTTTTCAGCCTCCTGACCTGAACAAAGTGAAGGGAAATAAATAGATTGAAAAAAAGTGGAAAACTCATTTGGCGAAAAAAACGCAAACAGAATTAACAGATTAAACCTATATGAAAATAAAAATTATTTTGGCTTGAATGGCTCAACAAGATTTTAGTCACTGATTAGCCTTTAAAAATAAAAATGACATTCCCTGCACCTAGCTTTCTGATGTTTCTCAAACTATGGCCTGGGCGTCCACGTAGATGAATCTCTTAACCTTACTGTCAGTCGTGTAGCACAAGCCTGAAAACTCCTAGGGACTCACAGCTGGAAGATGCTTTGAAGTTCCATCCCCCATCAAATCAACCATTTGGTCTGCACTTTGTGAATTTCCCTTGGCTTCTAGATTCAGGGATCGCGGCTCCATCCTGTTTATCTCCTCTCTAGTGAAGACAAAGATCCTGCGCACCATACTACAGAATTCCCTACATCATACAAAAACAGCAACTTGATTCGAGTTCCAAAAATCTTGTAGGCTACAGAATATGATCGTAGGATTAACACGTGAAGTAATTTGCTGATCAATTTGTGTTAAAAAAAAGGACCCGAGTTTGAGTTCTTACTGCCAGGGATCATCTCCTACAAGCATCATATCACCCTCATCATCAGTAAAAACAATCAACCAATCTTTGTTAGGGGCAACTAATTCACCATGAAATTCAAAAATCTGATCCAGTTCTGCTGTCAATTCATTATAACCATTAAACTTTGCCAGGTCCAGAGACCTCCCCACAGCAGTCCCCAGCTTGTAAACCTAAACCAGTGAAGGCCACATATACAAATTGCAAGTTCATATCCAAAATAAAAAAGAACCGAAATAAAATCTCAATAAAAGGAATCTTAGTTGAGCATTCAAATAGGTAACAACCTTTACACATCTTCTGGTTGAATCACCCTCGGGCATGCCCTGGACATCTTTAGAATGAAGAGCAGAAGCTTGAAAAATGTTCCCTTGTTCCTCAGGTCTAACATGCTTTGAATGCTTTGCTTGCTCCAAAAATCCTTCAGAACCCAACAATTTCAGGTGATCTGATGCAACATTGATTTGCTGCTGTTGTTTCTCTGTGGAGTGCCTGTGTATAATGGCTGGTTCTGCAGCCATAGGATTCCCAAAAAGGGAGAAGCCGAAAAGTTTGCAATTACCATCTTTAGATGTTTCCTTGTTACGTTGTTGAAAAGGAAGATGCTGTGGTTTAGATCCCGAAGGATGAGAAGAATTATCAGCATATGGCAAAGGTGAAAACCAGCTTCCACGCTGCTGTTGTATGTCTTTATCTTTTGCCACATGAACTTCCATCCTAGATGCCATCATGTTAAATGGGTGGCCTAAATACATCAAGGGAGCTGAATGGCAGTTGAACATGCCTGTTTCATTAAGTTTACTGGGTCGATCAACGTCATCAGAGTTCAGCTCAAAGAAGGGGCGAGTTGATTCATAGGATTCATGCAGGGTTCCAGGTCCTGTTGTTAGGTTCATGAGTTTTGCTCCATGCATTACTTGAGGAATCTTGTCATCTGGTCCAAGTTTTCTATTATCAAAAGCAGTCTGATCCTTACCTTGAAATAGAGCCTGTGCAGGATTGTGCTTACTATCTGAGTAATTCTTCCCAGCATGTGTGTTTCTCAAGGTCAAGATTTCTTTATGTTGCAGGTGTCTTGAAGGCTCATTATCTAGTTGACATTAGCATAACCAGAGCATATTCATAACCGCACAATGACAAATGAAGTGTACAGACTTGTAGTTTGCTATTTATACCTTTCTTTGTAGGAGCAGAGGAATCTGCAGATGATGTTGCCATGTTTGAACGATGCCTTTTCGATTGGCACCCCGGAACGGGATCCAGAGAAGGAGCCAAAGCACGTTCTATTTTCCAAGGAGAAACCCTGTCTGGACGGTGAACAGGAGAAGTTTCATCCCAGCGAACCTAAAGCGAGTGTGAGGAGGTTTTAGCAGATGCAAAGCAAAAGAAAAAAAATCCACATTCCAGTAAGTTATAGATATGCCGCCACCTTGAGGCATCTCCACTTTGAGCGAGGCCACTTCTTTGGATCTGCCTCTTCTACTCCAATTACAGTGCCAGAGAACCTGGCCACAGATGATGAGACAAATATTAACACAGCCCCATCCCCCTTCAACAACTATACATCTTTTCACCTTTCCTTTTTTCTGGTTATGTCCAAGTTCAAATCAATTAAAAAATGGGATGGTTTCAAGGAAAAACATACCTTTGTTCTGGGGCCTCTTCAGCTTCGAATTTCATTTTGAACCTCATCCCTATAGCATAGTTTATCTTGACAGACTCCCTATATTTATCAATTGGAATAATAAACTCGGCAGGACTAGTCCTGAAACACATCAAACACACAAAAATACAATACGGAGTCAGAAAACCATAGACAAGGGATGAGTGAAATGCATACTACAAACCATGCATATCATCCAGAGCAATCACTTAGTTTCAAAATATGTAACAATCTCGCCAGTGTCTACAGAACAAACCACAAACCTTGGTTTATAATAAACAGTGAACATTGATCCTGTCGAAACAGCATGCCACACAGTTGCAAGGATGCCAATATGCATGCTGTGACTAGACATTACAGAAGATGGGACATTGCTTGGCTGACTCAGAGCACGTCTTACCCCTACACGAAGCTCTTCAGTTTCACCCCTGAAAATAAAAATCCAGAAGTCAATCATGCTTTGTTGATTCACCATAGAATCAGCTCTGACAGGTAAACCTACTACATAGTTTCAAAAAAGTGCCATGATTAATCCTGGGTTGCAATGAGGTACAAAAAGTACTCGAGGCAAGCTAGAGGTAGCAATCTTCAAAGAGACTAAAAATGAAGATGCAAACCTAAGAAAAATAAAAGCATCTCCCGCCACAAGCTTTTTGGCACTGACAAAGAGACTCCAACCACTTTGAAGAAGGTGCCTTCTTGGTTGACCTGCAATTTGGAATTCACAATAACACATTACAACACAGCTATGTCAGATAACAACACCTTCAAATTGGCAACTATAGCATGTATATTACCAATAAATAGGTAATATCTTATCCAATAAATCACGATCTACATAAAACTGAGACAATCAACTGGATAACTTGATGCAAGATCAAAGTGAGAGGCTCATTCATGAAACATAAAGAAGAATGGACAATTGATTAATTTTAGTGGAGCAGAGCAAGGCCAAACTGTTAACTGTTAGCTACCTGGACATCCAATCACCAATCCAAGATTTTGAAAACTTGCACAAAAGGGAAAAATCAATCCTTAAACTGATGGTACTCACACACATGAAAATAAAGCAAAGAGACTTCAACATGCACAACAAAGGTTGCATAACTAGAGAAATAGGTTATATTACATGATCTGTATAAGCACAGAATACACTCAGAGAATCCATTCCAACCTGATAACAATTACCTCGAAATATGTGGCGGAAACGCCACTCATTTCCATGCAAATCTTTGGCTACCAGCTCCTGTGCTGGAGGTTGTAGGGACATGTCCTGTTAGAGAAAAAATAAAGCCATTAATAACATGAACATAAAGGAAATAAAACATCTGAGAATGGAGAAGGAAAAAAAAACAGACCAAAGGAGGTAGACATTCATCAGCATGCCGTCTCAACACTGAAAATCCACCATGTGTGCTCGTATCTGATGCTGTAAGCATCTTACAAAAGGAATGCACCCGAGGACGTGCAGGCGGAGGCGGCAAATCCTCCTTCTCCACCAAGTCCACATCTTGCTGGCAAGTTTCCATAATTTCACCAGCATTTAATTATTTTCAGTTATGAGGTGTTCTTTAAAATTAGCATTCAAAAAAATTATATATAAAAAAATCTGAATTATATAAGAATAAATCATACTTCAGCTACAGGAAGCAGAATGACTTGAGCAAACACTTCATCTGTATCCAGCTCAGCCTGGAATTAAAAAACATGAGCATAGAATCCTAACTCAATGAACCCTTGATTCTACAGATTACACGACAGAGCAAACCCTTAATTCAATATTAATTACCTTCAATTGAACATTAACCACACGACAGAGGATTTTAGGAGGAAGATTATAAGCCGGCATTTGCTGATCATCAGCAACCTGATTCGTCGATGCTTCAACCTGGATTAGTATATCACACAAATTTCAAATTCGAAAAAAAAAATGACAAACAAGGATGAGAGAGTGAAATGACAGAAGAAGGAAGCAGATGAAAGCGAACCTGTTCAATATGACCTTGAGGAAAGTAGTAAACAAGCTCTCCTTGGCGAGGCACTGTCACTAACGGACCTGCACATGCGTGCCACAGTTCCTTGTACAGTGCATCCTCTGATCCTACTCATGCCAAAATAAAAATCACATAACGTAATCATGATGATTTACTAAAACCTAACAAAATCAAAAGAAAACGAAAGGAAATCATTGAAAATCATCATAGGTACCTTCACCGGCCACCGGAAAACTCGAACTCCCTCTCGCAATTCCATTACGTTTATTATCCACAGAATAACTTCCGTTAATCATTATTATAATCCAAAACTAATAAGAGTACTCAATTAAACGACTGTTTATGAACTAGAAACTGATTAAATGATTAATTATTACAGGGAATGATTTTCTACAGAAAGTGAAACGTCAGCAATCGAAATGATCTTCTGCTTCTCTTGAAGCAATAACAAGAGTAGAGCAACGACTTCAAAGATCTGTTTGGCTTCATACGGAGAAGAAAAATAGTAGAAATAATCTGATCTAATAATGAGACTGTCCTTTCTTTGCTTCTCTGCTTCGCTTTCTCTCTCTTCAGCAACCGTCTCAGCAATAGTCGCTGCCATTAGGCCCATTACCACTCGTACACTGTTTCTGTCTCCCCCCCCCCCCCCTCTCTCTCTCTCTCTCTCTCCTCACAAATGGCACTACATTTTTATTTTATTTAAAAAAAAAATTGAAATTTCTCACTCTGTGTGTGTGCCTGCAGCGAAGTCAGATTCTGCAATTACTTCAAAGCTAGTGGAATTATTGTCCGTTTCTAGGCTACCGGTACCTCCGGTTACTGTGCCCTTCTTCACTGTTTTGTCCTCTGCTTAACCGGCAAACGGAGACATTTTCTTTTTATTCACTGGGGAAGCCACGGTTTTCGTTAACGGGGTTGTGTATTACGTTTTAGTGGCCATATTTGATTGGTTGACATAGGGACCGCGTTTGTCCTTGGAAACGGAAAGCTGTTCTGATTTTGGGAAGAGATTTTTTGTCTCGTTATTAACAGGCAGATGATCAGATTTAAATGAGGGATAATGTTAATGTCACCGTGCAGTGAATCACCAGTCAACGATGAAAATAACAGCCGTGGACAGATGTGGTTCACCAGGAAAAATCAAAGGTTGTAAATTACATTGCTGTAAAATGAAAGGACACGTGTCAGTGAGATGAGAAAGACATTACCTGTGGTGGTAGAGATGGTACAAATGTGGAAAATGCAAGAGCAGAACTCGCGCGTATTGGATGATCAATCATCAACTTCCAGGTCTTGCAGATGCAAGCAACCAATGTTCTGTTATTAACAGGTTTTAAAAAAAAAGAGAGTCAAATAACACGTGTGAAAAAGATTTTAAAAATAACACCGGTATCAAAAACCACATGTGAAAACTACGGTTTATTTTTTGTTTTTGTTTTTCTAAATTCTTTTTTTTTCAATTTTTTCTTTTAAAACCAGTAATTTTGCAACAAAAGGCTATAATTTTGCAACATCTAACATTGAAGAATAAAAAAAATTAAGAATCCAAAAAAATAAATAAATTGCAGCTAGAAAGTGTCGTTTTTCAAACAATCGCATGTGCTATTTTTCAAAAATAAAATCACATATACTGTTTTTTTTTAAAATGTTTATAAGAGGATCTTTAATGAGAGTTATTTAAAAAAGTCAAATTGATAATATGGTTTTTTAAATAATATAAATATAACATTTTTTACTTCATTGAAAAAAAACTATTTAGAAATATCAATTATATTTTAATATATTTGATTTTAATATAACTATTTATTAATAGTAACTAATTAATACAACTCTAATTAAAACTTTTTTTTACATAAAAATATATGAAATAAACTTTTAACTTTTTTGACTAACATGTAGGAATAGCTCTCCAACTATGTTAGTTTGAAAAATTATCATGTTACTTAGAGCTATGGTACACGCATTCATGTAATACATCATAGCTATAACCTTTCTTTTCCTTGCTACAGCAAGAGGCTTCTTGACATCACAAACATGAGAGAGTGGAAGGAATTCATTAATAAAGCCAATGGTGCAGATCACCTACTATTTTTCTGAGTGTTTTGGTGAAATAACACATTTAAAGAGAATTATAAATTACAATCTGTAAAAATATAATTAGAAATTTAACACAATTGAGAGAGCTATAAATAGCATCTATGACTCAATTGTCGTAAATACTATCTACGACTCGTGTTTTGTAGATAGTATTTGCACCTTTTCTAATAAAGGTGTCCAAAGACAGTCTATTTTGTCATCAACTCCTTACAAAAAAAAAAAAAAACAGCAAGTCATACAATAAAAAGTAACGAGTTCTCAACTATTAAAACACAATTCATATAAGTAACACATAATATAATTAGTTATAAATAACAAATGTATACTGACAATGAAGACAACATAATATTTTATTAAAAAAATAAACCAACTATATATCTATTCACAATTATCATAACTAATAATAATATGTAATTATATCTAATAATCTCCCCAACTTATCCAACTCAAGGTCGGTTTGTAATATCCATGTAGGTTTGAAATGGACCGATATCATCCCAGCTTATGGATAGACCTAGGTCACTCGTAGATAGACTTGGGATGCTCATGGACGGGTCAATATCCCCAACACTCCCACGATAAGCGATATCATCTTCCGTTAATTTTGCTTCAAGACGCTCAACCTTCCCAACCTATTGAATTCCTCTATGACATAAATTGAATGTGGTGTTGGCCACAACATGTCTCATCGACACCTTTGCAAGTAGCAGTTGTTGCTTTCCGAAGTTCTCATACTAAATAACTAATCTATAAACACATTAAAAACCAATTAGTAGTCAGCATCCATAATAAAATTATTCTGACATTTAATAAATATAAAACAATATTGCATATCAATCGATTCTGTTTCAGATACCGGGGGGCATAGTGCTTCAGTTTGCATGGACATCTCGGGAAACACAATCAGGTCGGTGCAATGAAACATGTAATATGCAGATACCATGTTATATAGGTATTTATATCAATCATAGGTTGTCGCTCCTTAAAAACACGATACATCTTAACATCCTAGAGATCAAGGTAAGATGCATGAATTACCAATCAATTTCTCATGCGTTTACCCTGATAACTGATATTATGCAGCTCCTCTCTAGTATCAACATAATTTAGTATATGTTGAGATAGTCCAAATTATCGCATTACTTGATTTGAACAATGCATCTCAATAATGTCGAAGTAGTACAGAGGGACTTGTGTTAATCAAATGTGTGGCCATCAACAACAAAACGAACATTGATTATTCAACAAAATAACTAAACCATCAACTAAAAATATATTTAATTAACATAATCCATAACTTAACCTAAATTAATACTAACATCCCAAACACTTAATTTTGTTAATTTACAAATAAACAACAACCTAAAATAATTGATAATTAAACAAAATAACATAATCATATCTAATTAACAACTTCAATTACATCTAATTAACCTAATTTCTAATTCAAAACCCTCACATTCAATAAAATTAAATTAACACTAATTAAATATAAATTACATTAAATTAATTGAAGGGGAGTGTTTAATATACCTTTAAAAGGAAAATGTGGGTGGTAAGGGTGAATAGTGGTGGCTGTTTTAGTTGAAAAATTCAACATTCGCTATTGGTAGAGAGAGAAAGTGTAGTTGCCACTAGTAGAGCTAGAGAGAGAGAGGAGTGTTTTTGGGCTTCTAGGGAGTGTTTTTGGTGATAAAGATAGAGAGATAGGGTGGGGGTGGGCTTCGAAACAAGTCTCAAGTAGCATTCGCGTGGGGTTCGAAATAAGTTTCAGGTAGTATTTGCGACACGCAAGTTGCATATGACATATACGATTCATTAAAGTGTTCTAATTTTTCAATTATTTTTTAACCATGTTACTTTATTATTATTTTTACTGTGTAAAAAAAGAACTCCCATTTTCTTATATTATTATATATTGCATATACAAAACAACGATTGTATCTGGGAGGCTGTGGCAATCACAAAAACTTGCTTATCTTAGGAATATGAGACCATAAAGAACTATGTTGCGCTTGAAAATGAGTATTGATTCCTGTAGAAGATTAATTCGTTCGAGCGATGATATAAACTTTTGCGCGATTATCTTTCTTGTACTCCACTAGTTGGACTACGAGTCACATTTTAACTGAGAATGGTGTGCATCTATAATATTGTGTGACCATAAAAAAAATCTGCTTCTCGTAAAATATATTATGAAACCATGAAGAACTATATATTGTCAGAATTATTCTTACTAAAATATTAAGTGAAGTACCATAATATAATTGAATGAAAAAGATTTGGAGATTATAAAAAATTCCATACTTCACACCAATTTTTTATACCACTAGTTATGTGACGCGTGCTCCGCCGCAGGTCGGATATTTTTATTTACTATAAAAAATATAAATATAGGTTATTTCAACGTCTTTATGTGGTTTTAAAAATTTAAGTTCAAATAAAAAATTTATACATACATGCAATCAAATAAATCAAGAACTATATATGCGAATAAATAAATAAAAAGTCATTAACGATACTTAAAAACAAAACTTGAAAAATCAAGAGACAAATATAGATCAAAATATTTAATCTCGAAAAATAAGATATTTACTCGGTTGTGTTTGTTAAATTTTTTTATTGATTTTTTTATTCAGGTAAACGATAATAGAAATATAGACACAAATTATATTGATTGAATAAAATAAAATGGGAAAATAACACCATGCAAAGTTGCACATATTAGAAATATTATCTGAAAATATTTTATTATTTTAAAAAATAAAATTATTCATACAAAAGAAAAAAACAAATATAGATAAATCAGAAAAACTCTTCAAATTTAAATACATAACTAAAAAAATAATTGTCATTTAAAAAATGCTCTCCAAATAAAATGAAAGAGAGAAGGTGTACTAATTTAAATTAAAATTAAAAAAATTGAGAGAAAAAACCATAACAAATCATTAATTTTAAAAAAGAATTAGAAAAAAAAATACAAAAATCAAGCGATGTTGGGTCTGGCAAGCTAGGCTAACCCGCCTAGTCCATTTTGTTGGGGCCCACGCGCGGGATTGCCCTGGTAGGACCACGCGACTAGGCTTTGATTATTTTTTTGCAACTATTTTTTTGAAAAAAAATCAGACGACACGTCGTTTAATTTGCCTAAATTTTAGTCACTATGGTGACCGGAAAATCAATGCTTAATTATTATTTTTACCCAAAACTTATTTTTCAACCCATATTTGACTTAAAGCACCTATAAAACATTATAGGAACCATGATAAACCTATTTATGGGATCAAAAAACCGCCTCAAAAACCCAAATCAACTCAAAATAAAAAGTCAACCCAAACTTAGATTTGTTTTTTTAAAATGAACTTTAAAGGTAAAAAAACACCTAATATGAACTTTTTTTTATCAAATGAAACTATTTGACATAAATATCATCTGTTTTGGTGATTTAAATCGATGTTAAAGATACTTTTCTCTACCTTCCACTGAAATCTGACAACCTTTTTCTCTTCTCTCTCAACCAGGGATTAAAAATAACAAAAAAAAATTTATATCAAAATTGAATTGAAAATTGATTAAGGTACTGAAATTATAAAATTTAAGGATCAAAGGGCACCTTTTGATAAATTTATGTCACGCCATCCATGTTTAATGTCTTTTTATATGTTGGTCCCTTTTTTTTTAATTTCACCATTTTACAAGAAATTAAAAGTAATTGATCTTTAATTAGAACTAAATTGATGGGAAAAAAAGTTTGGAGAAAAAAAAATTACACTGCCCTGTTTGTTTTTTTGAAACTGTCTTGTTTGTTTTTGTGTTTCAAAAGTACTTTTGAAAAAATTTAAAAATTTTTATTTTTTTCTTAGTTTCAAATTAATATTTTTTTTATGTTTTTAAATTATTTTAATATATTAATATCAAAAATAATTTTTATAAAATAAAAATATATTATTTTAATACAGAGTGAAAAACTTCAATTTATTACTTTTCTCTTTCTTTATTTTCCTCGCCAGATACGCGATGCCTGCGAGGCCATAGACAAAGTTCATTGAACTGGCCAGGGAAAAGCTTTGCAGAAATTTAATCCGTCCACTTGGTTTGTCTTCTAGCAGCAGTGTTGGGTCAAATCAACCCAACGAGGAATCTGGCTTAAGAAGAAAAAATAAACACGGAGAGAAAGAACCCTGGTTGTAGTGACCATTCTTTGTTGAATCATAGGAGTCAAGCACCGATAATCAAGCTAACCTACTGGTCATATACTGCTAAAATATGCCAAATTTATATTTCGAGACAAACGATTAAGCTTTACTATTTGGATATGAACAAAATAGTCAAATTGCTTTATATACTCTTATCAAAAGATACATAGTTGCGTCCACAGATACATAGATAGTTGCCGAGTAGCAGTTGAAGTATGATCCATCCATGTGTTCAAGAGTCATCTTCTCAATTGACGAGGAAAGCATCGACTACTTCTACCTTTAGGCAATAATCTCGCTTCTTCGCTCTATTTTTTCTTTTCTTCTCTTTACTCTTACTGGAAAGACTCGGGTTAATTTTACAGAGTAAGAATATTCAACATTTTGTCAACTTGTCCACAGATAACTGAAAAGAGCTGTGGAATTTGTTACGTGCAAGCCCTTCAGGATGAACTTACATCATTGACTCTCACTCTGGATCTTACTAAAGCTTAGTAGCTCTTTTCAATCATCAGCACAAATACCACGTCGGGGACAGAAGGTACTAGTGTGCACAGTACAGTTGACATATATAGAGGTTTTATGCTCGTATAGATATGGCACTCCATACTGGGACACTATAAGATAGTCGACCTAAGAATATTTTACATGGCGTAAATAACTGGCACTGGCCCAATTTGCTGGTGGTTGAACTCGTTTCAGATGGGTTTTCCCACAACGTTAAAGCAAGAAAAATTGAGTTTCAAGTTCTAGGTTTGTTTTGTTTTTTTTAAATTATCAGTTTGAGTGTAATAAATTTTAGTTTTATTAGAATTTATATGATTGTTAATTTTAAAATTTAAAAAATTTAATTAAAATACAAGTAAATGAGTTCAAACAATCACATTTAAAAAAAAAAAAAAAGAGAGAGAAAACCCACACGTACATGCCATGGTCCTTTGTATTCGCGGAGAGCGGCTGAAACTTGATGGTTGGTGCGTGGTTGAGATATAAGCCTCAACAATATTCAGACGTATGGAATTTTTTATAATGGCAAAGATCTTTTTAAATAAATAAATTATATATCAATAAAATTAAATTGATTTTATGTTTATTTTTCTTGTCTCGTGTTGTTATGTATTTTTATAATACTATTTGGTCTCGACGTTTTCAATTATTTATATGAAGTCCGCATGTGTAGACTGCGGCTTCAAAAGATAAGATCAAAAATCAGTGTGGTACAACATGCTGTACAATTATTATTTTTATTTAGATATTGCCCAATTAATAATTAGTACCATTTCTCCCTGTCTTGATTTTTGTATGGCATATAGCAAAATTCTCTATTCAAGGACATTTTGATACCGTTAAGAAGTTGTTTTTCTATCCTTCTGTGTTTAGCAGATTGATCAGACGCCTTTGCTCGCAACTGATTATTCAAACTCCATTAAATTGTGGCCTTTTTGCCCTGCGATGCAATATATATTCCTCAAATTGAACGTAATATTGCATGTTGCTATATATATGTTTTTTTTTTTAAAATATTGAATATAGAATGTAACATGTCGGTCAACGCTGTCCTGCAACTTCATAGATTCCGTTAGAGGAAAAAGCCAATTGGCTGTTAGTTCAAATCATATAGAAAAAAATAAGAAACAAACAACTGTGCAAGAGAGATCATACTATTTGCTTTGAGATTAATTGAGTTGGACTTCCGGTTATTTTTTATTTAAAATAAATTAAAATAATATTTTTAATTTTTAATATTAATATATTAAAACGATGTAAAAATATAAAAATAAATATGTTTTTAATTTTAACAAACCTCCGGCGTGGAAAGCAGAACATATTGGCATATTTGGTACGTTAGATAAACGACGGTGATCCTATGCTCCTAGCTTAGGATCTCTTTGATTAAAAGTCGAAAATGTGTACTCGGAGAGAAAGTTGAAAATGCGTATGATTAACACTCTTATTGTCTTGCAATGAAATCATTATACGACTGAACATGATGTTTTTTTTACCAATCAATGTTTCAATTGTTTTTTAATCTTGATCTATTAATCAATAAAATTTAGTAAAAATATACTAGCATACAACATTATGTTTGCCGTAACTTTGACTTTAATGGGACATATAATTGATTAAGAAAAAATAATAAAAGGAGGATCACAACAAACTATATACCACCCAACCATCGGGTCTCCATCTAATA
>Ga0307517_10004033_pt1 | contig 22705 bp, 35 predicted proteins | sample 23_EM_MG_FD_194515 | JGI IMG/M metagenome (GOLD analysis project Ga0307517, IMG submission 194515) | Populus trichocarpa ectomycorrhiza microbial communities from riparian zone in the Pacific Northwest, United States - 23_EM | ecosystem: Host-associated > Plants > Roots > Unclassified | place... | reverse complement strand
GCATTGTAGATCAAAACTGGACAGGTTCAGCGGAGCGACAGGCTACTGTTCGGCCGTGGAAATATCGTACGTTCCACGGGATCGGTGCTGGGCTACCTCAAGCTAACGAAGCACAGCGCCGACGACGTCATGAAAAGCGCTGCCTTCATCACTGACGCTTTGCTTGACCCTATAACTTCTCATTCGGAAGAGACATCGGACTCTCCTTGCTTGAGGTTGTTCAAGACGAAGAGTTACTTTGATTACATCTATGCCCCTGGAAATGAGTATCTGGGTGTTAGGTTCCAGGCGTCCATGGGTCATTTGGCGTCCTCTGAGAGTTCGACCGTTGTATCCGGAGGATTCCCTTGGGAGACCTTGTCAGAGGGGACAAGGATTGTGGATGTGGGAGGCGGCATTGGAACTGCTTGTCATGAGATCATGAAGAAGAACCCTCTCCTCAAGTTTACTGTTCAGGATCTCCCAAACGTGTGCGATCAGGCCATCGCGGTGAGGACTCCAAAATTTATGTCGACGTTTGAGCGCATGCATTGACGGTGTTTGCGTAGTACTGGAACCAGTATGAGCCCAAGGCGATCCAAGACTGTCAGGTCACGATTCAAGCGCACGATTTTTTCACTCCTCAACCGGCCAACGACGCAGACATCTTCCTGCTCAGGTATCTCCTCCACGACTGGCCGAACTCCAAAGCGATCGAGATTCTCAAGCGGTTGAGGGAAGTGGCCGTCCCTGGGAAGACAAAGGTGGTGGTTATAGATGGGATCATCCAATACGCGTGCGCAGTGGACCGAAAGCAGCTTCGCGGAGCAGAAGATATCGTGTTCGAAGGGCCGGATAAGAGTGAGGTGCCTGCAGGGTTATTGCCGAATCTCGGGAGGGCAGATGCCAGGAATTATTTCCTTGATTTGACGTATGGTCTCCCACTTCAACGGGTCGTCGATTTTCCTGACGAGACTACAGGATGTTGGCGGAGGTCAACGGGCAAGAGCGTACGTTGGAAGACCATATTCGGGTGATGGAAGCGAGTGGGTGGAGAATCAAGAAGATTTACTCTCCGGAAGGAAGTAGAGTCAGCCATGTGCTCGCTGAGGCGGTCTGAATAGGGGAGGGTCGACACTGGGTTTGAATCACAAGTGAATCCAGAACTCGAGGAGGACCCCCAGTTGAAGGATACCTAAGGTAGTCGATCGTATGAATTATCTGGATGAGACCGTCTTGATCAGTAATGTGTGCTCGGAGGGGTAGGAAGATGGGATCGAACAACCCTCCACCGGTGAACGAGCGTGATTGGGCTCGGCGACCGGGGCAGACACTCTTGACCACAGACACCAGCCATGAGGTGACGCCCAAACACGCTCTCGTTCCAATCCCGCGCCAAGGACACCTGCCGTCTAACTCACTTTCCCCCAGGCTCAATGCAACATAATATTCCCACGATGACTCATCATAGTGTTATGGGTCTGACAACAAACAGTAAAAATCCGGATAACAAATAATCGCGTCGAAAACACAGAACAAGAAAACAGATGACGAAACATATAAAGGTATATCTCCCAAAAATCTCCCGCCACCTGACCTGCCAGAGGTGAGGATGGGTGCCGAAAACTCTACCTCCTTCCACGTCCCCTCCTCCGTGATCCAGCGGCAGAACCAGTAGCGACGGGGAGCCAAGATCTCTTTGCGATTTGCCCCTTCCGCGCCGGAATAGCTGATGGCGGCCTCGCTAACAATCTCTCGTCCTCGTCATCCGAGCCATCTTCAACTCGAACCGTGACGTCCCCGTTGTGTCCTCTGAGATCGCGATCATCACCAACATCTCCAAACATTTGGCGGTCGGGCAATCCCTCATCCTCATTTTCCTCCGCACCGACCACATAACCCACGCCCATGTGCACTGGTGTCCCGGCTGCCCCACCACCTTTCAAGAACCCCCGCTTCTTGCTCATCGTTCCGACGCCAACGAGGACGCCGCTGTCAAACGACCCGCCATCCTCAGCGACCCGAATCTCCTCGTCTAGGGTCTTTCGCCTAGAGTGTCCATTTGAGAGAACGCCAGTCGCAACGGTCTTTGGGTAGGGCGTGACGCCGGCGAAGCTCTTTTCGTTTAAAAATGGTATCATGTAGTCATCATTCTCTGAGGCATATTCCAACTCGTCGTTAGAAAAATGAGGGGACGGCGGCCTGGGGAGTTCAACAGATACGACGCGGGATTTTGCAGGCCGGCGCGGCCGCCTTGGAGTTCGCATCCGAGGCAGAGGTGATGAGGGGATCCGTTTGGGGAAGATAAGTTTCGGGGTGGGAGGCCTTGCAGGAGGCGGTGAAGACGTTAATGCGGATAGTGCAGTCGGAGGAGGCATCTCGAGAATGTCTGTTGAACGTTGCCGCTCCGTGGCGCGCATGTTTGCAAATCTGGTCAACGCAGGGGGACTTTCGTCGATCACGATCGCTCCCTTGGCAGGTTGTTGACTGGAGTTCTGCGCTCCCCTGGACCTGGGTCGGCGGGCATGGGGTGGGGTGACGGGTAAACGATCTTCAGTCGAGTTCTCTTGGCTGGGTTCATGGTCAGAACACAAGGACGGTGTATCGTCTGTGGAGCCTGGGCCATGAGTCAATGGGTTGGGTTTCGCAGCCGGGTGAATAGTAGTGGATGGAAAGGGGACATAAGAGGCAGCAGAAAGAGTTGGAGGCGGAGGTTGTACTTCGGGAGGCGGTCGGGCGCGAGTAGCTGGTGGGGGGCCTTCATGTGGAATCGATGAAAAATTGAAGGAAGTGTTGGAAGTGGCCAGCCCCCGCCCCAGCCTAGAAGTGACTAGACGAATCAAGTCAGCGAGGGTATAGGCTACAGAATCAACAAACATACGGGACGGCACCAAGCTAAAACCATCTGTCCTCTGCCGTTTATTCCTAACTTCAATAACACTACCGGCACTCAGCTTACGCTTGAGTACGGCGGTATTAGTTTCCCGTTCTGGAGGGTTCGCCTCTGCTCCTGTACTCTGAATTGATGCAAGACTACCGGTCTTCCGCAGCTTGACAGCCTTCATTTCGCTGAGGAAAGCAGCCATTTTGTCGCCACCTAAGTTAACGGTCGGCTGCCCAGTACGCTTAGTCCTAGAAGGGGCATATGTGGAATTGATGGGTGCCTCGACTGGAAGAGTGGTATGTTTCAAGGCTGCTCTCGCGGAAGAAAGGAATTCCTCAGTGGATCTGGCGCCTGACCCGGGTAACCGGATGGGAGGAATGTGTGAATTCAACCCCGGCGGGGGAGGCGGGGGAGGCGGGGGTGGGGGTGGCGGCATCATTGTGTGTCCCGGTTGCGCGCTAGGTCGACGGTAGGAGTCGGATGTCTTGCGTCGCTCCAGCTGGATGGTGTCAGCAAGTACCCAACACCATTGTGTGGATGCGTACCTCTCTCCTCAACTGGGCGACTTCTTGTTCCAGAATGCGGATCCGCTCCTTGTCCCGATCACGCTCGAGTTCAATCTGTTCTCGGTCCCCAGCTGCGGCACCGTCCTCAAGTCGCTTCTCGGCGGTTTTATGCGACTCCAGGACGTTCACAAGCTCCCATTCCTTCCCGCGAACCTCATACTCTGTCGTTGTCTCGCCGGGGTCACGACCGAACGGTGGCTCTATAGCCCTCTGTTTCCCCTTTGCCTTGGCAGAGAGTATGGGTGGGGATGGAAGATCTTCCTCTACAAGCAAGGGTTAAGATAGTCCGCATCTGGGTCACGTATATAATGCACCTGAACTGATATCGACCTCTGCATGGTGATCCTCTGACGTTGGGTGGACTTGGGCTCTAATAGCATCAGGTTCGAGGGCGGGTGGTGGCACATTGCTAGATGTGCGTTGAACACGTGGAGTTCGAAGCACAGAGGCGAATTCTGGAACCATGGATGGCGAACGCGGAAATAGTGAACCTGGCATAGTTACTGGGGGAGGTTTGAGGAATGCCTTCTCACGGGGAACTGGCGAGGGCGGTTTGAGGAACACTGGATTAAAAAAGGACATGGATTGGGTATATCGCCAGGGAGTGTGATGAGCACGACTCACCAGGCTTCTGTGTGCGGGGGGCATCAGGTTCGTCGGAACGGCGTGATCGTTTGCTTGTGGTGGATCTCCCTCCAGTTTCATCCTTCTTGGGACCCTTGCCACGCTTTGAATCCGGGGGGCTGGCATACACCGTACCATTGACACGCCTTGCTTTCTTCTTGACGCGTTTAGGCTTGTGCGATGAGCCGGAAGGACCAGGTTCGGGCGGTTGCTGTGAGACGTGGATTAATATCCGTTGAACTTGTTCGTGATCGCGTTTTGCGTGACTTGCCTGGACGGAACCCCCCGCTGCATTGACTACGAACGACTCGATTTCCCGCGAGAAAAAGCCAAAAACATTGGATAGCACTCCAGAGCCTGATGCCCCGGATTTGCTCGAGTTTGCGGATGGCCGCATACTGGAATGGAACAACGGGGACAAGGGTGCAACCGTGACGTGACACCCCGTGACGCAGCCCGAAGCGCCGACCAACACACTTTGGACGAATTCCACAAAACTGCCACAACACGCGCACCGTCATGGCCTTGAAGGGGTTCCTGCAATCTCGAGCCTCCGTTCCACTGAGAGCGAAAGATTGAATGATACTTTTCATCGGAGCCTCGGAGTTTACAAGTTGCATGTGTTCCCCCCCTCGTGGACTGGACTGGGATCCATCCCCCAAGGTCAGAGCTGGGTCCCGCCGAATCAATTTGTAGACAAACGCTGAGTCAATCAATCACAAGGGCTCTCCTGGGAACGGGTGAGGATTCGCTCAGACACGACTGTTCCGACTGGCAATTTTGCGGAAATGCTCATGAGACATGCCATCACCATGGATGAGTAGTTCGTTTACGCCCCCCTGAGCAGCGCGATCTCGAGCACAGTTTTTGAGCTATTCTTGAGCAACACAATCCTATTCGGTTCGGCACCGTTACATTACGAGACCACTGGGTGGATTTCCCGAGATCGCGGACATTCAGATTTATCTCTATACATGCCGCAGGTGAGGCGACGCCCCAGGGGTCCCAAAGCCGCTAGTCACGATACAATCAACGATCCCTCTCTCTCCCGCTGCGCTATCATGTGGAACGATTCAGGGTACATATCTCTTATTCTTCCCGTGTTCGTCGCCCTCCCTGCATGGTACTGGCTGCGAAAGCGGTCGAAGAACGCTTTACAGTATCCACCTGGACCCAAGGCATACCCGCTCATCGGAAACTTATTGGATTTTCCAGTTGGGGTCCCGCTCTGGGAAGGGCTAGCAACCGTGGCCAGGCAACATGGTAGGACATTGCCACTTCATACACGTTCCAAGCCACATCGCTGACCACCGAGCCCCTGGAACCGTAGACACCGGTGTCCTTCACCTCAAGCTTCCTGGAACGGAGATGGTGGTTCTAAGCACCAGCGAGGCTGTTTCTGATCTTCTTGACCAGCGTTCGGTCATATACTCAGATAAAGTAAGAGTTCATCGTCTCAAACACATCGAGTCTCAGCCATTAATCGTCTCTTTGCAAGCCATGTCCTCCAATGATCGAGTTGTGAGCCCCTTCGACAAACTGCGCTTGATCAATCTGACCTGCTTTCTCTGTGTAACGCAGGATGGGTGCCGCTGAATGGGGCGTATCCTTCATGCCTTACGGGCCGCGGTGGCGCATACACCGAAAGCTATTCCACGATTTTATCAATATTTCAACGGTCAGGAACTACGATGTAAACTTGATCAAAGCGGCATCAAACTTCCTCGTCAACCTACACCGAAAGCCAGAAGCCTTCAGGGAACATATACATTTGTGTGTACTCTACTCCCCTGCGACGCTGATATCTTTGGTTCACCATTTCATGTGCAGGCTCACCGGCTCGCTAGCTCTCTCGATTGCGTATGGAATCCAGGTAGATACCCCGGATAACGAGTTTTTCCGCATGTATGAGGAGATGTTAGAGGGAGTGAACGAGGCGTCAGTTCCCGGAGCGTTCCTTGTTGATGTCCTCCCTCATCGTGAGTCCAACTGCTTGAACGTGGATTGCGGGAGAACGCTTACCAGCGATGGCCCGCTGCAGTCAAGTATTTACCTTCGTGGTTCCCCGGCGTACGGTTCCACGCGTGTGCGAATAAAATAAAGAAGAACCTGCACAACGCTATCACCCGCCCAGTGGAGCATGTTGCGGAACGACTTAAGGTTGAGGGGTTCCGCCACGGTTATCTGGAGTACCGACTGATCTTTACGCACAGTCGGGTGGTAACATCAATGCCTCAATGGTCTCCACGTGTTTGGAAAACTTGGAAGATATGAACAAAAAAGGGGTCAGCAGAGAAGTCGTTTGCAATACCGCAGGTATTGTGTATGTCGGTAGGTGATATAAGGATACCTCATCACCCGTTTCCCTCCTGATCGCCCCTCGCAGGAATGTCGGACACCGTGCGTGTGATGACCACTCCTGCGAGCCGATTGTCCTTACTTCCCTCTAGACAAACTCTACACTGAGTAGCTTTTTTCTTGCAATGGCCCGGAACACGGATATCATGAGAACGGCTCAGCGTCAGCTCGACAGTGTTCTAGGTGGTGAAAGGCTGCCGGATCATTCAGATATCGATGACCTCCCTTACATTATGGCCGTCGTCAAGGAGACTTTTCGTTGGGCTCCCCCCCTCCCCATCGGAGCAACTCACCGGTTGATGGAAGATGATGTATATTGTGGGATGTTTATACCTGGTGGTACGACGATGCTGGAGAATATTTGGTAGGAACGACCACCAATGCCGCCGTTGTGGACTGATGACTGTGCCAGGGCCATATGTTACGACGAAGCTGTGTATCCGGACCCACACACGTATAATCCGACTCGATTCCTTGATAAGGACGGGAGGGTCGATCCGTCCGCCAAGGCCCCCGAAACCAGGATCTTTGGCTCAGGTCGCAGGTATGAGTGTCCGCGCCAGGTCTTATCAGCTGCTTAGACTTCACTTGCAATAGGATTTGCCCTGGACGTCATCTAGCAATCCGGGTGCTGTGTCTCACCATCGCGCGTATTCTCGCCACGTTCGATATCCTCCCTCTTGTCGACGACAATGGGGGCCCAAGGATCCCCGAAGCCAAATATCACAACACCCTCATACGGTGAGTTTATAGCACCGGAGGCGAAACGCAAATGATTGGTTGACATCAAATCACTGCGTTCGAAGACATGCGATGCCATTCGAGTGTGTGGTGAAGCCCCGGTCAGAGAAGGCGGTCAGGTTGATATACGATGCTGTTCTCATTCATCGCTAAGGATTGAAGATAGGTCCATTGGCGTCCACTGCTGTACGATCCGCAGGACTGCGGCGCATATAACAACTGTATTTCCGATACTCAATTCCTTGAAGCCAGAACCGTGCCTCACCTTTGCGATACGCGCTGTGTGTGCTCGCCTGAATACGCATCCGCGTACGCGACGAACAGGCGAGCAACAAGGCCCTGAAGGAGGTTCGTAAATAAATGGCATCGCAGCTCCGTAATGTTGGGCGGTCACTGACCATAACTCATCGCTTCGAGCTGCCGCCGGCAGAGGTTACCGGCTACAGTCAAAAGGTTATGTGTCCGCTGGCCATTCGGCGGCCCTTGCCGGGCCAATGGAACGCTTCAACGATAACGATTCCGCGTATGTAAGTTATAGGGTGCCCGATTTCCAGACGACTTCACCTCCCTCTTGACGGTGAGAAAAAATCGTCACCAGAGAGCCCGAAATGTAAGGCCAGGTCGCGGCCGGAAGCTGTAACCAGGGGCAGTAGCCAATTATTAGCCGCTACTCGCTGGCACAGCGCTGAGCCGGAGCCACCGAGCTTGGAAACCTCCAGCTCCCAGAGGGTTCGAAACTCCCCGTTACGTTCCGCTGCTCTATGAGAGGGACTTCGAATGCTGCATCTAGTTGATGGTCCATGAGATTGGAGCGAGGAATATGTGTACCACATGTTCAGTAACCGGGTTCTCCCGGGCATCGTCCAGGTAAATAGGCGGCCCCGCCCCCATGAGAACGCGGATGCGATCTCCGTCCGCGTGGGTCAGGATTCTATGACCGCACCGTAGTTGGGCCGCTACGGATCTGCGACCTGACTGTACTTCCTGTGGAGATCGACGGCGTGAGACCGGCAGGGACTTTAGATATGTCGGCGACTTCTCTCGTTGTCTGGCCCCCGTAGCAGAACTGGATAATCCTCTCTCTCTCGGGTCAGAGGAATACGCAGGGGCAAAGGCCCTAATATGGAATGTGTCACTTACCGTCGCACCAATCCCACGCCAAAACGGCCCGTGCCCAAACCCGCGCGCCCAGACACGGACGCAAACTGTTGTAAGTGATCTTGTTTGTTCATGAGCTAGTCTCAGACGGAAACCCATCCAGGTGGTCCTCCAAACAAGTAGAGTGCCTAGTTGTGATCATGCAGACTCCGACCCCCACTCGCTGCAATCCCATGTTGGGCGATTCAGGTTATGCATCTCTCGTTCTCGCCGTCTGTGTCGCCCTTACTATATAGTACTGGTCGCGACAACAGTCGAAGAATACTCTACCGCCTCCGTCTGGACCCAAAGGATATCCGCTCATCGGAAATCTCTTGGATTTTCCCACTGGGGTCCCCCTCTGGCCAAGCAATACGGTGGGACATGTCCATTTTATCGGTATTTCAGGTCGCACCCTTGACGTCTTTCAACCTTAGGTACCGATGTCCTCTACCTCAATGTTCCTGGGATGGATATGGTGGCGCTCAATGCTTCGCAAGCGGTTACTGATCCATTGGATCAACGGTCTTCTATATAATCGGATAAAGTAAGATGTTGTCACCCTTACACGTCCACCTCGGTTATTTATCCACTCTTCGCAAGCCGAGCACCCCCATGGTTGAGTTGCGAGTCCCTTAGATACGCCGCGTTTGACCGATCCGACCAGTTTTCTACGTTACATAGGATCGGAGCCAATCAGTGGAGCATGGCTTTCATGCATTATGGGCCGCGCTGGCGTGTGCATCGAAAACTACTCAACGAGTTCCTCAACATTGATGCAATCAAGAGATGCAACTTGAACCGAGTCAGGGGTGTATCGGACATGCTCGTGAATCTCTATCAGCAGTCAAAAGATTTTAGGGAAGATATTCACCTGTAGGCATCTCCGCCCCTCTACAAAGTTTCCACCCTCAGATGACTACTTAGATGACTACTGGGGTCCAGTTTCACCGCCTCGCTATCTCTCTCAATCGCCCACGGGATTCAAGCGGATACTCCGGACACCAAGTTCATCCGCTTGTTCGAGGAACTGCTGGCGGGAGCGAGGCGGTCTGCAGTTCCGGGGGCTTTCTTCGTCGTCCTCGTTCATCCTCGCGAGCCTGATTCTTTGGACTTGCACGTTATCTTCGGCCCTAACACGCGACATGATACTGTAGTCAGGTATTTACCTTCGTGGTTCCCCGGCTTAGAGTTCCACAGATTTACAAAAGGTCAAGGGGATGCGCACAATGCCATGCACCTCACACTTGAACATGTCACAGATAAACTCAAGGTCAGGGCCGGCGCAGCAATGGTCCAACATATTGATTAAACTTGATGCACAGTCGGACGGTAACATTGACGCGTCGATCGCCTCGGCGTGTTTGGAGAACTCGGAGGATGTGAGTAAAAGCGGAACCAACAAAGAAGTCATCCCGAGCACCGCGGATCGTGTACATCAGTGGGTATTTCTGCTTCGTTGCCCACTCAATCTCCTCTGAATGTTCCTCACAGGAATGTCGGACACCGTGCATATGATGGCCACTCCTGCGCGCTGATTGTCCTTCTAGGCAAAATCTACACTGAGTAACTTTTTCCTTGCAATAGCCCGGAACAGGGATGTTATGAGAATGGCTCAGTGTCAGCTTGGCAGTGTTCTTGGGCACCCCAGGTCTCCTGAAGCTAGATACTACAGCAATATCATACATTGAGTTGCTCAGTCACATCAAGGGTGAAGGGCTGACCGCATAATCCTGGATATATTCCTCACATTTGTTGATAGCAAGACTGGACGACATTCATACATGTATTACATAATTCCAGAGTCAAGAAGTATTTGAAGATTAGGTTTCAAACCCAATACATCAGTGGGTTTTTGGGCTGCTTTAGCCCCCTTTTCCATGCTTCCTCATTGAAGGGGATAGTCCCACTGGATGAGATATTGCTGTCACCATAGTCAATGGAGGGGTCAAAGTAATACTTCCGAGTCATATCACAGATCTTCTATTCTCAGGAGCATTTGTCAGCAAAGCTCCAGCTACCAGTGTGAGCACCTACATCAGCATCTGGGAAAGTGAAGAGCATTGATTAGGAAACCTTTTAGTAAACCACATGCAAATTTGCTTACAATAAATGGGAGTAGGGATAGAAACACTGCAGGAGGCTCCTTGGTGAAGATAGCAGAGGTAATAAGACAATTCTTCTGCCTCCTTTTGTTGCATGAATGTGAAATCATTGTGCATTAGCACATAATGACTTGGGCGACTTGCTATGGCAGATCAATCAGATTTAGCACAAGAATAAAGGGTGTAAGAACCATCTTACTTCCAAGGAGGCCAGCATGGGATAGCAGCCAAAAATCACCTTTGCAGAGGGGGCTTCTGATGCCACCATTTGACACCCAGCCAGCAGGCAGATTCTTTGTCCTTCCACCCATATCACTAGTGTCTGTATTCAGTGCCAAGCCAAAATTTATACAAAACCCACATACTGGTCAGATATAGGGATGAACCTAATGTGGTGGCTGAAAGCAGCTATGAGAAGGTAATGGCATTTACTGGTGTAGTATCCCATACCGCTTTGTAACAAACAGGAACATGCATTCAAATTTCAAGATTCCAGCTCGTTGGTATGCATCTGGAGATATTTTCTGGGTCTGGAGAATGCAAACTTGGGAGTCCAGAGAACAAACCTGCAATTGCTTGATACTCTTGCTGATATACAGCATCAAACTCAGAGTCAGAGACACCATCCCTGTAGTAGAAGAGCTGAGAGGGAGGAGCCCCGCTATTTTTGTGTCTAAACTGTCTTATTGCAGCCTATAAAACATGTCAGGATACCATTCTGGAGAAACAGAAAAAAAGACATACTTCAACCATTGATCCAAGGTCTTGAATGACTGAGAGCCCAGATGGCTGGACCCTAGTCTGTGCCCAGTATAGAACAAAGGTAGATTCAAATGATGCAGTGATTCCAGCAATTGACGGGCGGTTCTGTTCACCAGGACTATGGGAATGATATGAGTAATCATATTAATAAGATGGTTGAGTAAAGCTACCCAGGACTTGAGATGTCAGCACCTGATGCCTAGGTTAGTTAAAAGGGACCAAGCTAGTTGGGGAACCTACTCACCAATGACTAAGGTAGGTTTCTTCAATAGTGTCTTCTGTATCCAGTCATTTGGAACAATGGTAGGTTTGCAATTGATGCCACCAAGTTTGGCATTGATCCTAATAAGAAAGTATTAATAATCAGGAAATCTTAAGATTCAATTCATACTTTAAGGCAACATTTGTGAGGTATTGAGAGGATGAATGGTTCTTAATGACCTTGTCTTGGTGCTATAGTGGTTTTTTGGTTAGATGCTGAATAAAAAGATAACTGGAATTAGACACTCACAACACACTGAACCCTAACACCAAGCTCAATATCTGCAATATACCTAACTTGGGTTCGAGCATCTGGTCCATTAGGCAACACTACAACAAGGAGGTTTGGCCAACTGCCAGTCCTCTTGTATGCAACCTCACCAGCCTGTTTGAAGGCCTGAAACTCTAATATTAGACACAAGTCACATAGAACTAAAGGAGATATTACAGCAAGCATATCCTGGGGGGAGCCAGATTTGACCTCAGGGTGTGTGTCAACACCTGGAGGAAGTTAATCATCAAATCCCACTGAGATCATTAGTTCAATAACGCAACTCATGCCTAACACCAAAAGTGTAAATCATTGAGAATCATTGAGAATATAGGATGAGAGTAAATGGATACTTGCCAAGTTCAATAGATTTGCCAATGAGACCCTGGACAAAACTCTGGAAGGTATTCTCCCTAAGTGATGCAAAGTTGAAGAAACACCATGATTTGATAATGGCAGGCTGGTGGACTTTCAGTGGAGTGGCAGAATGTTTTGCAAACTGAGAATTCCAGGATCCATTTTGTGGTTCCTGGTTAAGTCCCTCAACATACCCCTCTGTTTATGCATTCAAGTAACATACCACATCAGTCCTTCCCCTAAAAGTCATTTGCAGAGGGCGGAGGATAGTCCCATTGATCTTGAGTGGAGAGGAGTCAATTGAGATCCCAGCTTGGCTCAGGTAGCTATTGCCCTCCTGATAGTTGAGTATAGCCTTCAGGGCCTCAGTGATGAGGCTCAATCTTTCTCTGGGGTTCTTTGGAGTATACTTGAGGATTGCTGTGGTCAGATCACTATCCACTGTTGGCTTCTTGAACTGTTGGCCAGGGAGGAGTTTACAAAACTCCATAGGGAACTTGAATTTAGCCTTTCCAGCTTGAATACAGAAGATGGTTGGAAATTGAAGTGGTCGACCAGTGTGTCTGAAATGATCCTGCATATACTTGTTAGGACTGCTGTAAGTCTGACAGTCTAACACCTTGTTCATACCACAACAGTGATTTCTTCACCCTCCTGGTTCAAAAACCGTATCTCTGAAGCTGGGCCTGCAATGTCAGTGATTTTATAAACCTTCTCCCTGCCACCCCTGAGGGGCTGGGTCATCTTGAATGTCAAGCCCTTGAGGAAACGCCTAAGAATATCCCTCCTTTGTTGGCCCTGAAGCTCCCGAATATTGTTGATGCTGAGAATTGCCATGCAGACATCAATGAGTGGACCACCTTTGAACATGACACCAGTCGTGACATCGACGTTCATCATGAGCTGGCCGGCAGTGGGTCGGACACTCTGGAAGAAGCCCCTGTGGAGCAAGAATGGAGAGCGGTCCCCAATAGTATATGTGTGCTGGGGCAGTGTCGAATAGACGACCTTAGAGGATAGAGGGCGGTGAAATTGACTGTGCAAATTGCTGTTAACACAGGGGGTGGGTCTTCTCGACGGCGGAACTTACATATTCGAGTGTTGTGAAATGACCACCTGGAGGATATTTGACATGTTGATGGCTGCCTCTGAGGCGTCCCCGCCGATGAGCTTCCTAACGAACCTAGGGATCACTACATAAGAAATGGCTATTGGACCGTGAACTGGGAATAAATACTCGGACTCCACTTGGGCAACCAAGCGAATGGTTACCGTGTACTCTTTGATGGCCCCCTCGGGCGTGCAAGAGAAAACACCTTCCTCACCACCGGGGAAGAGTGGTTTGAAGGAAAAGATGTTCTTCATTCCATCGAATGTGGGCTTGATAGAAAATATTCCCGGGTTGTTCGATTGAACAGCGCTGACAATCTCGAAGATGCGGCGCTTCGCCTTGATTTCGGGAGTAATGTCTGAAAACCCAGGTAATAAATGTTAAGGAAGAAGATCAACACAGATCGTGCAACGTGCGGGGGATCTACTGACCGACTGGATGATAGTGAGAACCCGGGGAGGGAGCAGAGAATCAGGGAGGCTCACCATCGTACTGATACACCGTCCTACCCATACGATCCAACGAGATCTTGAACATATTCACAAACGCGCCTGCTGTGCGTCTCTGGACCGCATGTTGCGGTACACCCGGATTGACTCCCCGTGGAGGGGCTCCGCCGCGGCCTGGAGGGTGGTGGTGTGACATAGCAGCGAGTCTGAGATATATCGACGATGCGGACTGATCGGGGTCGAAAGATTTCAATCCGGCCGATCAGGATAGGAAAGATGAATATCGGGGACCTTGTCTATAGGGTGAACTACTTAGAATATGCATGCGAAGGGTGAAATAATCCACAAGGCATCAAATAAAGTGTTGATACATTTACTACATGCGGAAAGCGTAAGACGTGAGGAAAGAGTGCTAAGTGTGCAGGCTATTTTACACAGAACGTCGAAGGTGAACGTAAGTTAAACCAACAATACTACAAGCGATTGTGCGTTAAACGCCACCGGACCCATTTGCACCAGCCGGTTGGTACATAAACTGGTGCTGAACCCCTCCTTTCGAAGTTGTCGAAGGATAGGATGGACGCCCCGCGCGGAAGTATGGGGTCGATCGCTGGTCTGGTTGCGGGGGCGTCGGCGCCGACGTGGGCAGTGCCCATTGTATATGAGGCGTTTGTGTCTGGGGTGGTGGTTGGGAATGTTGAGCATGAGTGGAGGGTGGGCGCTGAGCGACGTTCGGTGGAGGTAACGTTGTTGGCGGTTTAATAGCTGCCATAGCCGGAGACGTGGCCACCGGCGGGGACGAGGTGTTGCTCTGCGACGGAGACTCTGAAGGGCCAGTGGTGAGATTCGCAACGGACATTGTATCAGCAGAACTCTTGATGCCGTTCGCGTCGTCCGCCTCCCGCCGTCTCTTGTTCACACGTGTTGTACTCTCCTTGAGGCCCATAGAAGTAGCTTTCAACAAGATCTGATGTCTGGGAAAGGGGGCGTAAGCAGAGGGCACGCTCTGACTAAACTCTCGTTTACCTTGTGCGTGTGTTCCCCCACGCCTGAATAACGCGGTCCCAGTCGATTTCGCCCTTTTGGTCTCTACAATGCTCGGCCAACTGTTTAAGTCGCGCAACCTCGTCTTCTGCCCATTGGCCCTTCGGGTAGTGTAAGTAGAAGGGATGGGGTACGTCGTTGTATGGTGTTCCTACCTGATTGTAACCTGTTGGCCAAGGGTTTGCATGTGCTTGTGTTGGCGTCCCAGTGTTCGGGTTCGTTGGGACATTGGTGTTTGTCATCGTTGGGGTAGTCGTGGCCGTGTTCGTGGTTGTGGCCGCGGGAGGGGGGTTCGGGGGGTTAGTGGGTGGAGTTGTCGTGGTCGTGGGCGTGGGCGTGCTGGTGGGTTGGGAAGCATTATGTGTTGGCGTGGCAGCGTAGAAACCCGCAGCAGAGGTGGGGTACTGGTAGTAGGACGTTGTGGGGTAGCGCGGGGGATAGACGGTATAGGTTGGGGGCGCTGCAATGGGGGGAGGACCGAGCGGCATCACGAAAGGTTGGGATTGGTTCGGGAGAACGGAGGCTGGGGTATTGTTCTCCTGTGAAGTGGAGGCGGTCGGCGGCACATACGGGTTGGCGGAGAACGTGGTAGCGGAGAACGCTTGTGGAGGGATTTGTGCGGGATAGCCTGGGGCTCCGAACATGGGTTGAGCTCCAAACGGGGTGTATAGAGTGGGCGGGGGGCTGTTTATGAGTTGCAGGGGGTTCGCCAGCTAGGGAAACGCGTCAAATGGCGCCTTGCGTCCATCCGGTGAACATACCAGACTGTCACAGATCCTCTTTGCTTCAGAAACCATTGTCAAGGGGTCGAATTTCGCGCCTGGACCCATCTGGTAGCACTGTGCAATTACGAGGGGCGCTGTTCCTTTCTGCACAACGATGCAGGTGAGTTTCTGAGGGGGTAAAAAGGCCGGACGATGTCTCACAATAAGCTCCTCAGCCGCGCTATAAAACTCGGCACATAAGTTCAACGTTCGCCACTGGAACTTGTAGTAATCTTGATGCTGTTGGTGTAGACCGGCCTCCTGGGGAATGGCTGGCGGCGGCGGGTACTGTGAAAAGTTGTGCATGCTCCCAGTGGCCTTGGAGTTGGATTTCTTGGTGCTTCGAGAACCTTTTGGGCGTCCAGGCCCTCGCTTAGATTTCACTTCGCTGTCGGGTTGTGCACTCTTAAGATCAGACGAGGCACCGTTCATGACACTTTCAACAAGTCGGATTAAATTCACGCTCAGTACTTGTAGAAGGGTATTTACACACCCTCCGGATTTATTCTGGATAGGCGAACGTGGAGGCTCATCATCCGCCATGTCGTCCTCGTCATCCTCCTCCTCCTCCTGGCGCTGGTTGTTCAGTTGCTGGTGCGCGTGCTGGACAGGGGCGATCTGCTGGGACTGGTCGTAAGGGGGGTAGACGGGCGGCGACTGAGCGAGGGGATGTTGGAGAGCATGGGAGAGTGGCTGATAATGTTGAGAGGCCATCGTCGAATTTGTTTATTTCCGTGGCCGAGAAAAAAAGCGGACAAGGTACAGCCGCGATCGGAGATTTAACCCCCGAATCAAAACCCAGAAAAACTCCGCAGCCATGTATTTCAATCTGCGCTCGGTACTTTCCGAGTGACTCTCCCCGATTTGGAAATACATGTGTGACATGTGACCGTTGACTCAAAGATGTGCCACACCTCCTCAGAGTGCAACAACCACTCAGCCTCTAACCACCATCGTCCCCGCACCCGCAGTCGTCCATGGCCTCCACAACCAGCTCGGGCTCGCGGAATATTGCCGCCAATGCCCTGCGCGGCGCTGGCCTCATGGATCGAGACGAACGCATGCGCGACGCCCAGGACAAACCCGGTGGTCGCAAGGGATCAAGCAAGATTCGCTCACACCGGCAGCGTCCCATCGATAGTTACAAGGACCAAGCAGCCGGCCCAAGTAGGGTATCTATGGTAAATACGTGACTTATTCTCTTGTTTTTCAGGGAGCTCTGCGCACCCACCGCGTCGGGTCTCTTCTTGCACTCCCTCTGTTTGTCGAACACCCAACTTACCATGCAATTCGCCCCGTACTCCCCTCCCTCCTCCCTGGTCAGCTCACGTCTAGAGCTTCTTCCTCCGAACCACTCTCCATACGAGGGGCTTCTAGGCCCACTGCGGCTGGTCGGATTCGGCGGAACGCCGTATCGTTGAACACTTCGAAGGTCCCGGGAATGCCAGCTACTTCCACCGCTGCCGTTGGTGTTAAAGCCATGGATCAATGGAGGGAGTTTGTTAGGTCACGATACACCCATGAAACACAGTTTCTTAATCTCGAGGTCAGTGTTTGTGGCATCATGGAAGATATTTTGGCTGATCTTGCCCTGGCAGCGCATGCTCAATGACCCAATAGTCCAGAAGTACAATCTCCTTGTGCCTGGCGTTCCTGGGAGCAGTGGGAGGGAGACGGCAATTATGTTCAAACTCGCCGCCCAACTGCGACCACCCGTGAGTTCTAAGCGCTGTTCATCAACATTTCGCCCCTTTTGCTCAATTTGTGCAGGTGCAAACGTTGTCCCTCGCGAGCAACCACATCCAATCTGGCAGAGACATATCATCAATAGGGATGTTCTTGCCCAAACTTGTCAACCTCTCGCTCGCCGATAACCAGCTTAAGACCATGGACGACATTCGGTTGCTCACCCGCGAGAAGAACAAGCTGGATTTTTTGCGCGAACTCGTTCTGACCGGCAACCCTATCAAGGGCAGCGATCCCGCAAACACAGAACAGTACCGACGGTTCGTCCCCCTTACCCCGATTGCCGAGCTCTACTCACCTCATCACAATGATTAATAGGGATATCGTCAAGCGGTTTCCTGCTTTGGAGATGCTCGATAACGAACCAATTGTGAAAGTGGGATTTGACGCACCAACACCCCACGCGAATTCTTCACGCCGCCTTACTCCAATACCGACTACAAACTCCTTCGCTCGCCCCATGTCACCACCATTCGTGATGGGTGTTGATGGTGGTCTTGTTAGTGAATTCCTGACAAGGTAGATTCACCCAAGAGTGTATGCATTGGGATCATATGTATTGATTATACGCCCGTTGTGGCCAGGTTCTTCACTCTCTTCGACACACAACGGTCGGAACTTTCGGATGTGTATCATCCCGCTGCGACCTTCTCGTTTTCTGCCAACACCTCGATTCCACCGCGAGCCCGAATCCAGGGACTCCACAGCACGCTTCCCAATCAAAAGAATCTCAAATGGGATGTTTGGTTGAGTGGTGGAAACGGTGGTTCGCGGAACTTGTCCCGTGTTGGGAACGTGGACAAAATGGCACAGTCCTTGCATCTCGGACGGGAGAACGTTGTACAGTCGATCTTCGGTCTGCCGAAAACCAAACACGACATCGCCGGCGCTCCGTCGGCGTTCTGCTTGGACGGTTGGCTCACAGGATCCACATTATTTGTCACGGTACATGGCCAGTTCACTGAAGGTACGAGCTTCTTTCCTTTGTTGACCATTTACCGCCGTCGAGGTCTTTGAACACGTGGGGGCTTACAATCGGCTCACCCAACAGAACCCGTAAACGCATTGCGTTCATTTGATCGTTCCTTCGTCCTGGCACCAGCTGCAGATGACTCGAGGTAAGCTGGAACCGTGAAAATATTAAACAATCCCCTCTTCATTGATTTTCCTAGGGCGAAGATGAAGGGTTGGGCAGTAGAAATTCTTTCTGACCAAATGACAGTCCGTGGATACTCGAGCAGCGATGCCTGGACTCCGGGACCAATGATTGTGCAACCCGTTGTGGCGTCAAAGGAGCCACAGGCACAAAGCCTCCCGAACCTCGAGGCCGCGCTCACCTCGATTGTGAGTCGTGACTACCACGGGTGTTGCTGATGTGAATTTCGTACTTACGTTTTTTTAACCCAGCCTGAACCCCAACGAGCTCAAGTGGCACGATTATGCCAGCAGACTGGCTTGAACGTCAAATATGCGGTAGACTGTTTGCAGCAGAACAGTTGGAATCATGAGAGGGCGGTGGCCAACTTTGAGCAAGTGAAGGTGAGGACGAATTGCTTCCGGGCTTCCGTGGGCGTTCGGGCGGGAGGCTTCGGCCCTCTGCGGCGCGCCCCTCGGGTCGGACGCTGAATGTGTTTCTTTGATGGCACTGACCGATTTGACCGTAACTTGCAGGGCTCCCTTTCTCAAGACGCCTTCCTGTGAAGCCTTGCGCACTCTTTGGGAGGATTTTTGGAGGATTCGGGATGACGAGAGAGGGAAGTAGTTGGGAGAGCTATTGGACTCCATATCGCATTGTCTATTTTCCACATTGATCTTCTCTGGAGGGAAGAGAGAGTAATTTTACGGTAGTACAGGCAGCCTATTGCGCACGACGCAGTGTAACAGAAACCTCATTGTCCCCATTCGTTGGATAATATTGGGCGGAAAAAAAAAAAGAAAAAAAATCGAGCCCGGTCGACGGAATGATCTCTTGTTTCTATTGATCCGGGGATTATCGAATCGATTATTCGTAAAGCTGATGCCTCGTTTTCCCCCTCGCCGCGTCCAGTTAAGCAGCGTGTTTTCGAATACTTAACCCTCCCCTCCACCTTCCTTCTGATGCCTCGTTCCCCTTCCCCCTCTATCCCTTCTCTCCCCCTTCCGTTCCCTTCTCGTCCGGCTACGTAATTCTTACATGGCCTCACGTCCACACGACCCCACTTCCCAAGTCTCCCAAGACCAAAGCCTGCTCTACGCTGCCTTGTCCGGCGACGATCTGGCCTTCACGAGGGCCCTCTCAGCCGGCGCCGATGTAAATGTCGTCTACGACGACGGTCGGAATGCCATTGTCGGCGTCATGACCGGCCAGAAGTGAGTTCGCCGTGCACCAACTCTCCGGATCCCCCTTGGCTTATCGCCGGCATCCAGTTGGGACTCCGTAGACTCGTTGAACGTGCCAGTCATGTCAATATCTCGCCTAAACGTCCTTAATGCTGTTATCACCCACCGGGACATTTCTCTCTTCACCCTCAATGCGTCTAACGCGACCGTCTGCGGGGTCAAGTCGATCAGTCCTCTCGGGGCCGCCGCCCTTCTCAACAAGCATACTGTTGTGCAAACCCTCTTGGAACTTTCTCCAGGACTCATATCTGTTGACCTCCCAGATACCAAGGGTCGCACTCCACTGATGCGTACGTGATTGCTATTCTATTGAGAATGATTTCTTCATGACGTTGGACAGATGCCTGCCAAAACGGTGGTCTCGAGGTGGCACAACATCTGTTGTCTCACGGGGCCCGACCAGACTTCCGTGATGCCCAGTTCCGTACTGCTGTCTACTATGGACTGCTCCATCCCCGGATTCTGTGGCACTGCGAAGACTTCCTTCGCCGCCACCGGTCAGGAGAAATTACTGTAAGTCGCCTTATCACCTTCAACTCAGAAATTATTAATGGGCGTGCCAGCAACACGTCAACAAAAGGAGCATTTGCCAGGCAGCAAAAGCAAACGCATTGTATCATACCAACTCGCCAGTAATCCCACCCAGCCATTTCTATCAAGACTCTCACTTTGTCCATGCACTCATCGAAGCAATCTCATCCGGAAAGTTCGACACTGTACAATCCCTATTATTTCCCCCACCATCATCTTCTCAAAACTTCGATCCTACATCGCCTGACTACCTGATTAACGCTCAGGATGCTCGCGGGTGGAGCCCAATTCATTATTGCGCGTCCTCACCATCTCCGACCCAGGAAATTCTCGATGCCCTCTACCTTGCTGGCGCCGATATCAGTCTCCCCACCGCCGTTGACTCGCACACTCCGCTCCACTGCCTTGCACTCACTTCCTGTCAACCCTTGGACGCTCTCGACGCCGGCCTGTTGTATTCATTCACTGTACATCTCGTTCGGGATCTCCGCGCGCCCCTCGGGGTTCAAGACCGAAACGGTGAAACCTGTATCCATATTGCTGCTGAACGCGGCGTCAGCGTTGATATATTATCTGCCTTCTTGGATTGCGATCCCAAATCGATCGTCCGAGAAATCCGGAACTCTCGAGGGTGAGCACGAGGTTTCTTTGATGATCGTCGATGATTCGCGCTTCACACTTTGGGAAATAAGGCTCGAATCTCACATCGCTTGTCCTTTAGATTGACGGCTGCCGAGGTCGCGAAACCTGAGTATCGAGCCCTGTTCGGACTGGAGGCGGAACGCCCCGACTCCGTTGCTTCCATTCGAACCGTCAAGCCCAAAAAGTCTCCCAAGTCGCTCAAGAGCGTCCCGTCGCTTGCTTCCATTGCCTCCGCGATTCCTACCTACGATCACGTTTCCCCTTTACCCTTGGCAGATTTTATCCCAACTTCAGCCAGCATCCTTCCCCTTCTGGACCAACTCTTCGACGATCTGAGATTTATTTCTCGGGCACTTCCGACCACATACGCAGAAGCCGACTTTGACGCCTTGGAGGAATTGTTGGCCGACGTTGTCGGCATGGGGAACATGCTCATCGCCCTCGCCCGCGATCCCATCGAAGCCGTCGCGGAAAGCCTACGGGATGCACAGTCTTCTGTTGGACGCATCAGCGGCCTGTTGAACGGCGTGTCCAAGGAGATTGAGGACAGATTGGAAATTAGGACCGGCGCAATGGTGCGCTGGGGCGAGAGTGCCATTCAAGCCCGGCGCCGTACCACGGATTCCGGATCTTCTGGAACGACCGCTGTATCGCAAAGAAGCCGGACGACATCTGGGAGTACAAAACTTGGATCCAGCACGGATTTGAGCGAAGTTTGTGGCGAAGACCTCAAAGAGCGTTCCGCCGTGAGCGGGACCGAGAAGCTCAAGAAGTGGTTCAAGAAGAAGCTGAACGTCTTCCCAAACCTCACCCCTCCTCCGTCCCCAACCGTGGTCCTCCAGAAAATCCCCGACGTGCGCGAAGAATGGGAAGGTACGAGGGGCCTTGCTCTCCGCTCTTCCGATCACGTTCTGGATGCTGCGAGTCGGGATTTGGTCGGGATTGAGGAGTGTATGACTATGGTTAGTTCCGTTTCTTTTCACCCCCCCTCACCTACTCGCATTCATTGTGATAACAACCCCCACTACTCCCGTTGATCTCTTTTCGTATTTGCCCCTGGGAAATTGAATTGACGCTGACGTTATTTCTTGCTCTCTATTTGTCCTCTACCCTCTGCCCACGGAACATGATGGAACGTCTCTGACAGGCCGACCAGTACATTGCGACCGGATATCATTTCCTATCCAAGGCTGAGACGATTTTTACGCAAGTGGTCAATTCCCGGAGGTATGCTATTCAAACCGGCCGAGAGCACGCCCGGAACTCGCGTATGGCCCTTGATATTCAGGACATCGACCTTGATCCGACGCTCTTTACCCTGCCGCTACCATTCCCGACCGTTCTTCCCACGTCCCCATTCGCTTCCCCTTGCTCGTCTTCCCCTTCCTCTCCTGTTTCCGGCTCACCCGAATTGCCTTCTGTTGATGGAAGGATCAGCGGTGTCGAGGATGAACAGCTTCTGAGGAACTTGAAGAGGCTGATCGCGAGAAAGGTGGACTTGAAGGTCAAGGGTGCACAAGAGGAAATTGAGAAGGCCCACCTCTGCATGAGGATCGTCAAGGATGTCGTGAAGGGACTGAGGCAAAATACGAGCCTCTAGGACTGCCCCTCGATTGGACCCCGACATTTTCACTCTCGCGTCGATCGTTCTCACCTTCTGTCTCCGCTCCCCATTCCCATGCGGCCGGTTTCCCTCCTCATCACTACGTCCGACTTTGCCCTTGCTTCGCTGTCCAGTTTTCCTACGTTTCCGCTTTCCTGGTTTCACCTTTTGGATCCAATGATCTTCTGCGCGCCTGGTGCTCCGCTTCGCCTGTGGCTCTCAGGTTCTCTCGACCCTTCTTCACAGTCAAACCGTCCAAACTTCTTTTTTTCACTCGTCGATTCCTTGTCCTCTTGTCATGTGTTGCATCTTCTCTGCCACTCTGCTATCGATGTTATGCCCGTAGGTTTATTCGTTTGTTTATAGTCTAACTTCATTATTCTCCCACCAC
>Ga0307517_10004031_pt1 | contig 22709 bp, 21 predicted proteins | sample 23_EM_MG_FD_194515 | JGI IMG/M metagenome (GOLD analysis project Ga0307517, IMG submission 194515) | Populus trichocarpa ectomycorrhiza microbial communities from riparian zone in the Pacific Northwest, United States - 23_EM | ecosystem: Host-associated > Plants > Roots > Unclassified | place... | reverse complement strand
AGTGCAAGCCGAGTCTGCCGAGAACGGAAATCAAATGGTAGGTAATGGCAGCCAAGTGCGGAAGCCCAAATCCTGCCGTGGACTTCCCGCCAACGCCACTGTAGTCCAGGATTCTAAATTTTCAAAGTTTCACATTAAAAGAACTCAAGTTAAGAACCTAGACTATCGAGCAGTTTTTAAATAGTAGAAATCGGCCAAATGGAGACCGAGATACATGTCTATCTAGGTGCGTGCGATACTTTTGATCCCCACTGTACAATCCGCCCATTGTCCCCATCGTCAGTGAAAGCAGTCGTGGGCGACGATGGAAATTATTGGGTGCTGTGGTACGACTTTGTGAAAATGGAGGGTCCACAACTGTCCTACACAATGAGCACGACATCTAGAATGATACTAATCAGAGAAATATGTTAGTTGAAGATGTTCCCAATCCCAAGGATACTATTCGCCTCTGGAATACTTGCAAGCTGGTCACTGCCTTCGAATCGAATCAATTCCGGAGGAAGAGCCCTCTATATACGATAGATTTGACTTGGGGACAATTCCGAGGAGTGGTTTAGGATAAAGGGAAGGCGTGAGCTCTTCAGATGACCCCAGTAGAGCCCCAAAAAAACGTGTTTTTCTGTACAAATCAATCAATTTTTACGAACGTATTGTATCCCGAAGCATCCAGAATATCGCCGTAGTTTACAGGTGAGACCAAATATCTCCAGATCGGTAACGAGAAGTGACCAGACGAGCGTCCAGATCGGGTTCCAGAATGATCAAAAAAAACGGACATGAGCTGGGCTGATTCGACCTACACTGGCCACATCTGCTTTCCGGATCGCGCCATATATTTACCAGCCATGGCCGGAAAATCCCAGACCAGGCCGGAGTCCGTTCTCACTGGGGGGTATTTGTTGAACACATTCTTCCTTACTTACAAGTTACTCCTCAAGCATCCACGAGCCACAAATCCTAGTTCCTCTTTTTTTGCAACACTGTCTCTACCAGCGTCTGAAGTAACCAAGGTCAAACACGTTTTCGACCCTTCCAATATTATTACCTGCAATTTATATCCCCAAAGACAGGGATCATTTTTCAGCCGGCAAGTCGAACCGTTGTCATCTTCAGGCGAAATATTTTGGGTTTCACGACGCTGAGGGAAGACCAAAGGACACCTTCCATGAGGTCTTTGCACCTTGTTAGGTGCTCACGACTGTCATTGGTTCCTGCACATCCGGTACGTTATAATATTCGTACCCATAAATTTCAACTTATAACCTCTTGTCTCCTGCCTCGATTTGCTTCAGTTTCGTTCTAAATTTATGCTTCATATGCAAACGATACTGAAGTACCCCTTAGACCGAGGGCGTTGTCACAATTTTGCTGCAAGGAGGGGAATCGATCGACCCTTCGGCGCCCACTACGCCGGTATTTATATTCCCCTGGATGTCTTCCTGGACTTCAATTCCTTCCTCCTCTCGAGATTCACCGAACTCACAATCCAACTCATTTCATTTGCTACATCCTTCCATTGGGGAAGGATGTCGCGTGTCTATCCGTACTCAAGGCAGATAGATTAATCCGAACGAAGTTCATGCATGAATTTGGGTGATGTGTCCTCATCGTGGCTCTATCGCTTCCATCACTCTCTCGTCACCTGTGTCCGACGCCCAGTGGATTTTGTCCATGAGCTGTATTTTCGATGTCCCGTGATATTGCGGGGTTTTCAACATTTCATTCGATAACTCTTAGCCCATATCGGTTTCGTCAGCCCAAAGCCCTCCAGCCAAATTTGCAAGCAACTCGCCCAGGGCCACTCGTGATCTTTCCGACACAGTCAGCCTACAAATTCAGGCCAGCGGCTCAACTGTACATTACCACAATCGTTGCGCCACTAATCACCAGATTCACTCCTTTTTTTTCTGCTTATATAGCTAGGCACCCTGGTCATTGAAGGAGCCTAAGAAAATTAATTTTCAAGGGAGGCCCTCAGTCGATAATTAATATAATTAGTAAAACGGATGGGTACTGGGCAGAGAACTCAGTCGGCGAATTCGGGATGGATAGCTGCGGTGGAAAGATGCGTAATGCAGCATCAGCGAGATTCATTTCTTGATATGTATATCGAGTATTTCGAACAACGCATTGACATGTACTGACCTCTCTGAAATAGAGTATATGATGCAAAACGTCCGGATGATGAGCTCCAATTACTTACATCACACTCGCTGTTTGTACTCGGATGGAATTTGTACTCAACGAGTTGAGTGTATGAATAAAAAAGGATATACAGAATAGTTGCATCAATGGCGGCGCTGAATGGACGGATTTTCAGGTTCCAGGATTATTTCTTGGTGCACCGAGTCAACTGTTCCGTCCTCAACTGTTCTTTCCAAGCTGTGTCGTTACTGGCGGCGTGGCTGTTTCCAAGGGCATTACAAAAATAGACACTATATTTCATTTCAACATATTGCTTTCAATTTTGGGTGATGAGCGTTATCAATCTCTTGTTTACATTAAGCCTGAGATTAAGATATGCAGTCATCGATATGATGTTCCATCCCCAGATGAACAGTGAGATTCGAAGCTGAGAAAAAATACCAAGGTTGGACGTTGGATGTTTGGTTGAGTTTTAGAATTCCACTTTTTGCGATGTCCGAATTACTTGCGAAATTATAGCCATCTTCTACGCACAGCTTGAACGCAGCGGTTGGTGGGGTATCTGCATCCATTTCTGGCACAGGGATGCCAACCGACAAGCCACCGGTCATCTACTAGTAGTATCAGTATCTCGAATCGGCGATTACATCTGACTAGTACAGTGATGCACAATACTGGGGCTTGTGTCGGTCTTTGTTCACTATTTTTGAGTCACCGCGGGAACTGTTGGACATAGGTTCAGAGATTCAGATCTGGACAGAGTCATGCGTTCATCGGACGGAGAAAAGCCGCAAAGCAGTCATACTTATCGAGATGCTATTTTCCTGGGGAGTTGCCGCAACACTCCTACAGATTCCACAGTCTCTATGACTTGTGTAAACACATGGATGGACCCCAGCATGCTATATTCAGGTTCAGGGTGCCTTCCGAGTTGTATATAAGATTGTGGTAATAGTTAATCCCCAACCATCACTCCTCCCGCTGCCGTTCGCACCTCCCCCCCAAACGCAACATCACCAGGACTCGAGATAAGGACACCACCGCCTCCATCCTTTGCGTTCCGAGTCGCTGATGACGACCCAGCAGCACGCGAGCGCATTTTCAATCGGATCCGCAGATCAGCAAGGTAGGCATTTCTTGACATCCCCCCTCTTCCTCTTTTTATAAATTTATATACATTATACTCACCAGGATGCATCACGGTCCAAGCAAATCCTTCCAACCCCTCTGAAATTGCCCTTCCAGCCACCGCCGAGACCAAGGAAGGTAAGGATTAATCTTCTCTGATATCTGTTCCTTTTTAATGATATCTCTCCACTAGTGCCCAATGGCGCAAGAATAACCCATCACGTTGCCGCTGCAATGCACCGGAAAGATCCTTCCACAAGCCCCACAGCTCAGATTGATGGAGTGGATGTAAACAACCTGATGCAGGGACATACCCAACCCATTGGAGACATTAAGTATGGGCGCACCTAGCGAACAGACTGACGATGGTTGCCATTTTCTTACGATATGGCCTTTTATTAATTCCCATCATGTCCGAGTGACCTATTTACATCATTATTTCGCTGGCCCTTCCCATGTTAGTATAATACAAGTAGGGTAACATTGGTCAATCCACATCATCCTGCAGATCCACTTGTCTATCGCAACCGCAGTTTCCCTATCTCTTCCCACACATGCCCTCGCGGCTTTATCGAACGTGCGCGAACCCAATTTCATCAAGACGGTTGTACGACAACCAAACGACAACGCTAATCCCCAAAATTCTGCGAACGCCGTGTTTTTCAGGGATTAGAGGCACGTGATACCGACGCCTCGTCATCAACGCTCCTCTCTTCTTGTTTTCAACCTCGAAATGACATAATACCTGTGGCGCAAGGAGGAGGTTTGAGAATGGAGCCTTGGTGGAAAATACCCATACCTTTGGTCAGTCCATGTTTTTTTTTTCACTTATTCCAAGTCGTTGCTAACCGTCTAAGTATTCGTTCCGTAGATATTCCGACTTGAGCGGCCACGATTGGTGATGGAGCTCGAACCAGCGGATTTGGCACGATGGACATGTCACACGGTTTGCGGCCAAGGGTGGGATTGGGAAGCACGTAGCTCAGTGTGATTGTGTGCTAGGGAGCTCGGACGACTTGATGTTTGTAAAGGTGTGTTGTTGTCTTTGATTTTTTTGCTTTCTTCGCTTCATATTTGGTACAGGACGACAAACTCACCGTCATTCTCCAAATACCCGACCTCGAGAACTTCTTCCTTGTATGTATTCCCCTTGATGTGGCCTCGAGAACTTTTTTCCAACCCCATTTTGCACAGGGCTACTGCGAGGATGTCGTCGGTCAATCTCTTGTTTGGACGTGAAGTTTCTCTGTCGCTTCAAGAAACCTGTCGTCACTAAACGAGCATCGTTCGGGGCTTCCTCTGCTTCTGGTGTCAAAGCGAACAGTGACGGAGAGTTTCCCAATGATATCCAGCATGACGGGTACTGTCCAACCCCTACCAGTCGTTCCCGCAGCGCTGCAAGAGCCAAGAACGCGGGCGGTTGTTCAAACGTTCATCCTTATCCCCTTCTCGCACATTCGAGAGATGCGGGTCCGGACCCTATCCATATTCTCCTCCACAAGATCATAATCGCTCCACGTCGCCTCTTTCACATTCGGTCATCTCTTCCTCTTCGTCGTCTCGATCTGTAACCAAAAGCACACAACTCAGACCAAGAACGCGGTTGATTTGGTCAGGCTCGATACCGATGAGCGTAGCTATTCATCCACTTCCACTCTTACATATTCTATCGCTGCCACCCCCGCGTTTGCGGCTTTACCACTCCACGCCGATTCTCAAGATCGTTCCAACCCTCGCACTACCCCATTCCCAGTGGTCATCAAGTCAACCTCGTCAACCTCGATTGCTGGTTCTGAACCTCCAACCAGGCCTTTCCCGCCGCCCGACAATTCAATCTCGACTGCAGTCCTCCAACGCGCCGCGAATCGAATACTTCGTCACTCAGGATCAATAGGCCGATACCCACATCGCCTCTTGTTTGTATTTCACAGATCTGGTCTTATTCCACGCCTCCTCCATTGTCGACGACTCGCGTTCTCCTCCTCACGATATCCATCTTCTTCCACGAACAACTCATCGCAGAGAGTGATCGCTACCTTCAGCAGCTCTCCGCCTATCTCAGCCGCAACTCTCAACACTTCTCGCTCCAACGCGTCATTATTATCGCCCCCGTACGACGGACGTCCATCAACGGACGCTCAAGGCGGGTTGGCCTTTCTCTATTACATGATCTTGTGAATGGGATGGATTCCTCGGACGAAGACAATATCCTGTCGAGGCTATGGTATTCGAGGTCAATGGCACGTTAGAGTGGCACGCAGATGTCTGGGGTGGTCTTTAAATCTTCGTCGGAGAGTTTGGAGCTCTTAATGATGATTCAATAATTTGGTCGTGTCACCGTGCCGGAAAATTAGAAGTCGGCGGCAATACCCTGTTCTGGGCATATAACTTTCCTGCGCTTTTGATTGAACAAATTCCTTCCTCGAATTTAATCCATAGGTAGAAAATTCCATTAAGTATTCTATCTCCACATCCTAAATAAGTTGTCCCAAACATCTTAAATTCGAAGTTGCAAGATGAAAACGATATAAACGAAATTCAATTTCCGAACTTGGAAGTTTTGATGTGCATAAACTTTCGATAACACTGCCGCGGCCGGACTATTTTGATGGGGGGGGCAAAATCCATTGTACATTGTTTAAATTTTGATAGATGTTTTACCCACGGCAAAATTTAATCACAATTTTTTGTTTGACCAAAGGCAAAATATAAGGGGAAATTATAGATTTAGACCACATTTTGCCTCAGAAAAAATCAAAGATTTTTCCTTCATGCAAAATCTAGGTAAATTTTCAAGTTTTACTTGTATTTTACCACATGTTAAAACAAATTATTTTGAATGAGTCAAAAGGTTAGGAAAACTTGGGATTTTGCCAGTCAGCAAAATCTGGGGAAAATCCTATATTTAGAGAACAGGCAAAATGAATGATTTTGCGATGTGATTTTGCCATTCCGGAAAATGGAAGCTTTTGCCAATTGACTAAATCATAAGGCAAAACGAGTCGCGCGCTGAGCGAGACACGGGGCAGGGGCTCAGCGAGTTGGGCGTCGCTCAGCAATAGAGAAATAATTATTAAAACCGCAACAAATTCACAAGATATTACTGGAAATGTATTTCCAGATCGGACGACAGGATCCAGCTTATTCAACGGTCGAGGTATGAATGGACCTCGACATAAGTACAGCCACATCGTTCCTCAATTTAACCATCTCTTCGTTCATTTCATGGAATTTTCTTTATTTCAAGAATATCATTACAATTATGAACAACGCAGTGAATCATCGATTTTCAGGTAGTCAGTCAGTGAAACGTTCTTCCGCTAGAAGGCAGCACTTTACTGACCGTTCGAACTCTTCGGGTAGCTCGTGAAAGTCACCGGTGACGGTGATGTTGTTCCCTAAATCCAGATGTAAAGCGCAATACTTTTCATTATAATTATTGACACGGGCTCACCGCCTTCGAAAAAACTGCCTGGCCCAATTTTACCATCCACTTGTTGCCCGGCATCGACTCCAATAGAAACACCCGTGCCCCGCGTTTCCGCCTCGTTATCCATCTGCTTGAGGTCCCAGGTCCCACTCGAAGTAACAGAAGGGAAGCCGGCCTGGACTCCAATCGAAACGCGTCCATGCGTACCGGTCGTATTCGAATGAGCGCCCGTTGAAACTATGGCGTCGTCCAAACCGTTGAGGTTCGCATCTTCGAGACGTTCGGTGACGTCCGCTTTGGAAGCGGAATATTTCGTCTTACTAGGGAAAGCGCGACCTTGAAAAACCAAAATCATCGCCGTCGAGCGAGGGCAGCCGCGCGAGTTGATGAAAATACGCACCCAGTATCCTCCTTAACCCCTTGCGCAGGATTTTAGGCACAGAATTCAACTGCATCCAAGTTGATCCTAAAATGGAGGGAATGTAAGGCGGCAAGATGAAGAAGAATTGTCGCGCACGCTGACGAGGACGTTAAACTTTGTTACATAACCCTTGGCTCTCAAATGCACTGCCCGTCCTCCCGACTGATTTCGCGTCATTGGCCCAGTCGATGGCTGTTACATTCATTACCTGCTGTACCAGCGTGTTCAGCAGCTGCGGTAGGGGTATGTACCGTGGCTGTGGGTAATTGTTATATGAGTTCGACGAGGCATATCCACTGGGATAGTAACTGTCGCCGCTGTACCGTCCGCTGCTTTGTCGGTTCATGACGGGGGCGATAGGTAAAGGTGGGGTGTTGAGGGTATAGGGTTGGACTCTGGGGTGAGTATGAGGCCACGCTGAACAGAAAAGGTTGGTCGTAAATGGCCCGTTTGGACAATTCCTTGCCAGACATTTCCCCCATGGCATGGAAAAGGTCAACGTCGTGTAGGCATCGGAACCGCGGCGGATGAATGGAGCACCTTCCTATGAAAAATTGGCATCCTGTGAGGGAAGAAATTTGACATAATGCAGCTAACCTTTGTCAGTTTGAACGGGCTACCTGCCCAGGTACCAGGATGATCAAACCAATTCGCTATAAAATGTCTCGAAAGAAAAGCATAGAAAGACACCAGAGACCTGGTTGCTTGCTCGTTGGAGGAATCTACGGGCGTATACAGTCAGACAATACGACCAATTTGAGCATAAAGAAACTGGTCGCCAACATTGGACCAGTCGTTTCCTGTAGAATCGTCATCTGTGAGCTCTGCGTCAAACTGGGCAACTGACATTGAAGTACGTGTTCTCCTAGATGGTGCTTAAGATTAGCTTCTACTTTAAGGGAGAAGGTGGATCGTGTTTGATTAAAAAAAGGCGAACGTTATAGGGTCTATGCCTGAATGAATAGCGCAGGGTCAAACAGCCAAAAAAAACATCATATATATTAAAAGCTTAAATGGTTCAAAGAGATGGTAATATCCAACATGTCAGAGTCTTCGTCAAGTCGCACAGGTGGGGACACTTTTGCAAGAGAGATTACAGCAATGACAGCACCCAGCCCAGCTGTTTTAAAGGAGAGGGATGCATAGTGGGATGCGATGCTTCCCGATTTAACAATTTCAAGGTCTCCGAGTTCCGAAGACCAAACCGAAAGCCCGATATCTTGGAATCGGGAGCTTCCATCGCAGGGGTTTCGCAGCGCTTTGTAGCGACGGATGACAAAAACGATTTCCACCGTATCCGCGGAAGTTTGGATCTTGAGGATGGAGTCAATGACTGCAGGAACCTTGGCTTCGGAAGACGGCAGTCCAAGGAGCACACACGAGTTTCCAAGGCTCTTTGCAGAAGTTGTATAGCGAAGTCCACGGATGGTTATATTGGTCAGAAATTGCGCGTGGTCGACATGAGCACTGCTATTGTGCTGGCGGAGGATTGTTTGTAGCCTGGATGGCACCTTCGAGGTAGCCATAGGGTTCCAGATCGCGGGTTCCGGCTGTTCAGCGGCCATAAAACTCATCATGTCCGACGTTATACTATTGCGGGCACGGGGGTCGATGAGTCGACGAAAAATAGACTGGCAGTTGAGAATGGCAGGTGGGCATTGATTTGCCTTGTAGACGAAAGCTCGAAGGTTCGCCGCCCGAGTGAAACTCTCTGAAATCGTTTGTTCTAGTTGGCCTTCAAAAATTCATGTTTATTAAACAGGTAAGAGGACGACAGGGATCGTCAACATACCAATTTTGAAATTCGTGGGTATCCGCTCTAGCATACCAATTAGCCTCTCAAACGGGAATGTCCACCATCCATGGACTGGGCCAAACCGGCGGAGATAGTCATATAAGTGTAGCGCCATGTGATGATTTGCACGAAACCGATACTGAGGAAAGAGTTTCTTAATGCCTTCCATATATGCCTTCATGTGGATAAGATATGCAGTCGCAATTGCAGGGGAGGTGATTCAGGAAGATGCCAGAACGACGGCCGAGATGAGCGAGATTGTGACATCCAAAATTTCTTTGCATTTTTGGGATCGGGGGTCACTGGAATCGTGGAGACCCCATAGTCGTGTCAGCGAAAGTGGGAGGTAGGTTATGCCCAGCGTCCTCCACTGGTCTGCCTTGAGTTTTCCGTGAGAAGCATTTCCTAGATTTGACGGAATGGAAGGAACCCATGCCGGTGTTGAGATGTCCGACAGGTCAGACCGAATTTGGTTCAGCTCCTCAGCCATCAGGACTTGTCCAAGCCGCGTCGACGTATCGGCGCCCACATCACGGAATTCGATCTGATCAAAGCGCTTTGGCCAGGAGTTAAAAAAAATGGAGAACTTGAAGAGAGAAAGAAGTAACCCACCCAGCAGAGCAAATCATCGGCACATGTGGCCTTGGAATAAAGCGCGCGAGCTTCCTCATCCAGAAACACCTTTTCGTCATCAACATCAAGCATTTCACATGCAAATGCAAGAGAATGGTGGTGGAATCTTATTAGCTTCTTTTTGACAGCTTCCGGAGAAGCCTCGATTGCATCATTCAGAGGCCGCTGCAGCATTTTACGCAAGGCTGCAAGTGACTTCCGTTCAGCATCCGTAAAGTCGCCCGGTGGGTCAGGGAATTCAACAAAAACAACAGTGCCTTCCGCTGTCTTCGCTCGTCCAATTCCTATGATATTGTGGAAATGCTCTCTGATGAGCCCGAGGAAAAGGCAAGGGGGTGTCGGGATTAATAAGCGACACCTAGGGTCGATTTTTTTTTTTCAGCGGCGAGAGGTCGACCTACCTACTATGTAATCAGGCACCGGTCTATATATGGTAATAATGACATCATCGCCGTGGATGTTTTCCTCCCCGACCTTTCTGGGACGACGAACAGGCCTCGCAAACCCAATTCTTTGGCACCTGTTCGAGTTGTATGCATTCTAAATGATACTAGTGTACATTTGTGAGCTTGGTTGATGATATATGGCTTGCGATGTGACATACCCATTTTGTTTCGCACCCATTCCGCTTGCACTGTGCAACGGCGTTTGAACTTGAGTCTGCATGAACACCGCAAAGGCAGTGATCCACTCCAGAATGCATTTCCTGTATTGCCTGCATCTTTCGCTTTCTTTTATTACCTAGCTGCATAGACGGCCCTGCCTCTGTGGGAATGCTGGCTTGATCAAGTCGGGTCACTGGCAGATGCGTGGATTCGGCAGGTCCTATCGTGACCTGATCCAATGATGAGGCAGTTGTAATTGCTTCGGGCATTGGATAATTCTAAAGAATGTTGAGCAGCGAGCCCCATTAAATTTATTTATAAACTTCTTACCTGATCATCCATCGGAGCGTGATCAAGCATATCCTCAAAAGGATTGATGTCGTTGTCGTTGGCTTCTCCGTCGATCTCAGGATCTGGTAATTTTGCGGATTCACCAGCTGTATTTCCACATACATGGCCAACCTCCCACTCCGATAGTTCCTCACCACTCGATTCATCTGAGTCCGAGGCTGTGCCTTCATTTTCAGGCTCACGCACGGTCTCAGCCTCTCTGAAATAATATCCAGAATGAGCAAACATTGACAATATAAAAATATAAAAACCAATACCTTTGAGAAGGAATACGCGACCGGTACATATCTGACACAACTAGAGGGGGTGCTTTCGATCTTTTTGGGCGTTTGACCGGTACATTGTGTCGTTTTGCCCAGATATTCTTCATCTCCATGATTTCGAAGTTACTCAGCTTCCAAAGATATTCGTGATTGCTGAGCGTTGCCGTTTTGTGCACATTCCGAATGTGATCCTTCATGTTGTACTTCCAAACAGCTGGTACATCCTTTTCAGGACACAAAGGACATGCAATCGGAACATTGGAACATGGGGAGGAAGCGGATGATTCGGATGCGACACGATAAGAAAAAGAGGGCTTGATAGGACATCCCGTATACTTGTCAATTTTTAACGTCCGATTCGCACCCTTGCCTTTCTTGAGGAAAAATTGACAAAGCGGTGCTGGACGTAGACACAGCCCACACGGCTCTGTTGTCCTCTCTACCTTTGGATCATGGAGTATGTGTGCAGCTGCGTGTTCGAGGATGCGCTGATTTTGTGACAGATCGAGTACGACCGTTGGACTGCAGAGCGCGCACTCATACATATTCAGTTGTCCAAAGTCAAGAAGGTTTTTCTCGTCTTCACAAAGGAAACACGCTTTGCCTGTAAGAATACAATTTTAGATTGTCGCTTCGAAGCATTACACGGTTGAAAAATACCTGAACCTTCACGATAAGGAAATGAATGGGATACTGCCATTTTGGGTATATTTTTGATGTCTGATGCACTGAGATATTCAAGTAGACTTGCCGCTAATGCAACAAGGAATTGACTGTCAAGGAGATAGAAAGTGGAGTGGGGTACGTGTGTTGAAATGGCGGGATTAATCGGTTGAATAAGTTGCCCAGGTACCGTAAAAGAATGCTCTTCGATTCTGCAAGACCTCCAGTCGGAAAGAGACGATGGATCATCATCCAAAGTTGCAGGCCGCAGTCCCAGGAGCTGATACGAGACGGTGACTGTCTTCTCTTGAAGAATTTCATGTGGGACACAGTCGGCATATTTCCCATCGACCGTAAGTCCATTTACCTCCCCGATGCAAAGCCAAGCGCGGTTATCGCAGTGCAGAAGGGTGGCAACAGGGTCTGAAATCATCAGTACGGGTGCATCAGGAGATGGAGGATTATCGATGGAAGGAATATTGGAGATCGCGCTTGAATTTTGAGCATAGCGATCAATTCCCTGGACCCGTTTGAGGCGGTCTGTTGAGCCAACCTGTTTTCTGTACTTGCTGTATTGTGCCAATGCCCGAGACTTGGCCAATTCTTTTCCATTTACCATCACCTTGCGATCGAATGGTTGTCTGAAAGTCTGAACAACGTCGGCATCTTCCAAAGCAGCCTCTACAAGAGCATTCTCAACGTCTACACGGCTCTCGTGAAAATTTTGAGATGCGTCGGTGTCGCCACTGGCTTCTTTGAAAAGAAACGAGTCTAAGCTCTCGTCAACGTCATCCACAGAAAGTGGCGAGTTCACGAGGAGGGTTCCCTTTGGGGAAAGAATGTCGGCCCCTTCCTTCTCAAGAGCATCGAGAATAGGTAGGATGAATGGACAGTCTTTTTGAGCAAGCTGACGTCCCCGGCGCCAAGATGTTTGGAGAGAGACGAGTTTAACTTGAACGTTACCTCTCCAGGAGCCCGGTTTGATGTGGTCTGAAGTATCCGGCAACTCCTTCGACTCGCGGGTTAAAGCAGGGAGTTTCAGTCGTCGAGGAGCACGATCCCACTGTGGGTACTTGGCGAGAATGTTGGAGACTTCAGTAGTGCCAGTGATTCGTGAAACTAGCTGAAGGAAATCAAGATTAGCATCGTTCCCAACCATCGTGCGTAAGATTCCAAAGAGTTCCTCCAATCGGTCAGTTCCTAAAAGAATAATCCAAAATGAACCCTCCGGATCGTCAATCTTGCATTTTGCAACGCAGAAATAAACGTTCTTGATCATAATCATGACATCGATGAAAAGTTCGGAGGGGATAAAGTCCTTTCCGCCCTGGGAGTAAAGAGTGAGTGCAAGATGGGCCGCAGCACTTAGATGTTCCAGCTGCTCTGAGAGAGAGAGATCGACGCATAGAAATGGATATATGAGGTGAAAGAGGAGTTTCCCCAAGATCCAAAGTGCTTCACGAGCCTGTTGAAACCCTGGGTTCTTGTTGCTTGATTCTCGAGGTAAATTCCAAATCGCCTTCAGCATATCAAAGGCCATCTTGACGTCCTGTTGATCTTTGGGATTCATGAGTGAGTTGATATGGTCGGCAGTGAGTTCCTCGGATCGAAAGTGATCGCGGATAACATCAGGTTTAATTCGAAATCCATTGACGACGACTCCTCGCGGCCGTAGCAATAAATTCCGGAAGCGCTTGAAAATATGTTTTCAGTCTTTATCGCAGGTGATATCATCCTCTCCAACATGAAGGTCCATGAATATGAGGGGTGATAAGAGAGGGTAGATAGGAGATTGTGGCGATAGTTTTTTTTTAAATGTTAAGAACGCAAAAGCGGATCCTCGACGAGACTCTCCATCGGAGGCAATCGATACAATCCGGAGTTTAGTTGTCGCACGTTGAGCATTTATTCCATCCATAACTGTCTGAATGAGCCCTGCATGCTCTATCCCAGATTCTCGTTTGCAGTCCCCAGATGCCAGGATAGCACGAGCCGGGTAAACGCGATGGTCGTTGGTAAGCACGCCAAGAGCTGCAATCGTGGCCTAAAAATAGATAAGGTCCTCGAAACGGAAGCAAATTCGTACGTGAGAAAGTTCCCGCACCTCTGCTGCATAGTGAATCTCACCATCATCCAAGCAACGAAAAACCTCCTGCATGTCATCTTCATTGTTGAACTCGAGGGAGGTACGATGGCCATGTTCGCGACAAATACCAAGGAAAAAGTTGGTCTTTGGGTCCCACCTTGCCCTCTTCTCTGTTGCAACCTCATCGAATGCAACCACTGTGTGAAGAACGGGGATCCGGCTTTGAATGATCTCCAAGACGTTCGAAAATGTGGCGCTGACATTGGTGGAAACCTCGAGGACAGTTGGTTGTGCATGGGAAGGGATTATGGGTGGCGTGAAGGATATCCTCCGCAGGTATGTGAGGCTCGGATCATCTCGTGAACGATGATTGATATGAGCCAAGCGGTTTCCCCCCAGTCTCCATGCAAGGAGAGCACGCATCGCCTCCTCTTCTGTGAAGTTTTTTGGATGGTAAATCCCTTGTGCCGCTGCTTCTAGGGACGCCATTATTCCCCGTATCCCTTTCTTCTGCGCCAAGCCCTGCGCGATAACCCGATCAACCCGCTCCACCTTTCCACTTGATATCGCCAGTGCAAACCGCTTGTATTCGGAAATTTCCCCAGCTTTTACGAGGAGCTTTCGCGCCTGGTTCAGCCCACGAAGCTGAACGAACTCGAGCTTTTTCGATTTGCGGTCCAGGATCTTGATAAGCCCATTGAAGCTATGGTAGGCAAACGTCGCGTTTTCATGAACACCCTCGTCCATCCTCGTACGTATTCCTTTTAAATGTGTATTGTTTTGTAGATCCTGACATGCTCGGCAACTTGATTGTGTACCCCCTGTTGCAGGTCCAACTCCATCGCAGCTGCGAGCATGTAGGATCATGACCCCATTACGAACGGAGTAGTCCCAGGAAAGTGAGGTCGAATTGTGCAATCCAAAAGGATAGTCGGTGTGAGGGGACTGCCCCTTTGGGAACTCTAATATGTAGCCGCCGCACTGTGATCGAGATCGCGGTTGAGGAGCACCATTCTCAGGCAAATCCGTCTCGAGCAAATCAACATCGATGATTTTGTGCAGGTTTCCCCCGGGTGACGGTAGAGTTTGACCAGATCCTGTGTCGTGGAAGTTACCAAATGATGCGGCCGTCTGTGGCCTCGGAATTTGGTGCGTAATTCTATAAATCCATCAATTAGCACGGTTTTTAATGACAGAATTTTACGCACAAGGCTTCAGCTGCACGTAGAAGGTGCGAGAGCTTTCCGTCGAACAAATCCACGCTAACGCCACGCTTTTCAATGAAGTATTTGGAAAACCGGAGCACTCCCTCCATCCCCTGCTCTCCGCGACGAATCAATTCACCCATATCCACTTCCTCCCCCCATCCCAAGTGCTCCTTCAAAAACCCATTGATTACAACCTCCCACAAGTCCTCAGGATCGATTTTCGGATCATCGAGTAATGCTGGCTCGACATTGAAGGCCGCTAACTTGTCGTTTCCAGAGCCGATTGGGATATTCTCTGGTAAGCATTGAACAATCTCTTCGAATCTTTTGATAAACCCGCTTCCAGTTTTCTGTGTCCCAAGGGATGGTGCAGGGAGGCCACGCTCTGCCCCCACATGCGATAGGGACGATGACGGTTGGCGAGAGGCCATACTCGCGAGAGTAGGGTGGATGTGATCAGAAGCACGTATCATGGCTGGACCCGCATCTCGCACCGTCGATGGCACTGGAATGGCCTTCGGCTTCAAGAACGACAGCAGGGATCCATCCTTCATCTTCTTCGCATCTCTGTCCCTTTTGACCTTTGCTTCGCGACATGATTTCCCTCCCCGGTGCCGTTTATTCAGGTTTTGGATTCCCCCTGTACCACAGTTGATTGTCGTTCCACAATCGGGGCATGTTGCGAATCCTTGTGAATTTATTTCGATCCTCTGTAAACATAGTTAAGTGATATATAGGTGTATAACGGCAGGGTTTCGTTACCTCGCCTTCCGAAGCCATTTTCGAGAGAAATGCTGTTATTGCACAGCCACCTCTCGATCATCGATGTCATCTCCTTTTTGGTAAAATAATGAATAACCAAGCCGTTCGAGTGCTTTATGTTGATCTATTATACTCCTACGAGCTCACTGTGTTGTATGGACCTCCTCGGGACCTCCCCAACCTCTTTTTTAGGTGAAGTCCTTTTTTTTTTTTCAGGCCTGACGGCCGGACCTACCTACCAGCCTCCGGTCCGGCATTCTAATCCCGACACCCCCTTGCGCAACGGTCAGCCGTTAATCCCAAGTTAATCCTCTCATCATCACCCACATCCCATCCCATAGAACCTTTTTCAGCTATTATTTCAGAGTTATTCCCCATGACGAGAAGTTGCGGCTCTTGAGCACATAGCCAGTAAGTCGTGATCTCACATCAATGGTATTGATTCTTACCTGTCATTTTTCCAGCATTTTCCGTCCATTTTTTCGCGAGATTCGGGCCCCGCGGTGGGCGGAACCTACGTTTACGGGAATACTTCGAAGGCTGTGAGGTTTTATTGGGGAAAGAGAGCGAGGAGACGTGTGAAAGCGCGTCAACGAGCAGGTGCATCCCTCTACACCCATTTTGCTTTTTTTTTGTCAACTAATATCTGCCTCGTAGTCCTTTTCCTTAGCCTCCGACGGCCGTAATCAATGCCCAATGTGATATACTGACGTTGGAGCAACTGTCGTCGCGCAACTAACTCTGTAAGAGTGCAGGCTCCTTTCCACATATCCGGGAGAAAAGAAAAGGAGTACGAACTTGAAGGAATTTGAATGTCACGCCTGCTGACCAGGTTTCGCTGTACAGCGTTAAATGATTCAAAATTACGTGACACATTTGTTTTCTTATCAACGTCGTCCCGATACTATCACTACTTCAGACGCATCCTCGCTCGCACACCACGATACGCTGCATTATCTGCGGTCAGCCACTATCCCATCAATGCCATCGCACTCGACAGCTATCGGTTTTCACAGGGTTGAGGGAGGGTTTCTTATGAGATTGACGTGCGGTTAGTAACCGTCCCATCGTGTACTTACAGTCCATCGACTAATCTACAGCTATCAGGTTGAACATCTGCATCAATGGCAAGCCCGTTGACGAGTGAAAATGAACCTCCCGCTTCCAGCATACCTCAACATCCACACCGGAACAGAGAAGAACTGGGAATCTGAAAGGACAAAACATCGTGAGTATCTATCAATCTCGCGAGGTCGAAGCTAATTACCCATTCCCTCTCTTTGTTCCTTCGTTATAGGACACAGGCACGTAGAAGATGGTCGGGGCCATGCTCGAACCACAACAAGAGGAGCTCAGAACCGGCCTTACAAGACTGGAGGCGACTTTCCGGCCCTTTGCTCCCTCATAGCTCACGTCGTCGAGATGAACGGCTAGGAGGTAGGTCAGCGTTATCCAGAGCCGGAAAACCATGCTTACCTCTATATCTACGGGCACAGAACAACGCCAGTGGGTTTTCCTAGCGAGCCTGGCCGGCGGAGCTGTGCGGGATGAGACAAGGTGCGCAGTTGTCAATTAAATCTATGCAGCACTTATCTCCTTCGTCCTTCACTGTACGACGCAACCGCTAGGAAGATGAGAATCCGGATTTCACAACCATACCGTGCGGCACGTACACGACGGTGAATCGGGTTTAAACTTGAAGAAGCCTAATAATATTAATTACCAAGTAGGACCCATATTAGGACCTATATGTTGTTAGGCTACAAGATAATGACAACCAGAGATAGCTTCGGATTGCTTACACACAGAGAAGAAATGTGTGAAAAAATTGGAGAAAAATATATTGAAAATGGTACGGAAACACAGAATGCGATGGCGGTGGATTTTAATGAGCAGATGCGATCGCAGATTCGCAATTTCGCCAAGCAAGCAAATCACATCAAACACTATTTGCATTATTGCATACTTGCTTGCTTTGAGATAGCGAAATACCCACCTGGTCCTCTTGACCCAAGTCACCCAACAGCGAATGTGTGAGCGGATGGCAATGGAAAAAAGGCAGGAAACATTAATCGATATCAACTGCACCTAACACTCTTACCGGTCGATAACAACCCATTATCGGCCGTTAAGAGTGTTAGGCATTTGCCCACCGCCGTTCCATGCAAGTCGTCGTTAATAATAACAACGACTGAGAGGAGGGACGAACCGAGTATCGGTAAGTACGGGCTGTACATGGAAGGCCAACGAGGAACTCACCGTAAATCGCATCGCGAAAGGGAGGGGGGGTGTTGAGGAACTGGCGGGGTGGTCTATACAGCGGGAAGTCCAGGCAGTGCGAACTCTCATCGATGTGGTGCCGTTGTTTCTGGTCAGTTGCGACTTGATACCGAGAGAGAAAGAGTTGAAATTCATCGGATGAAGGAATAAGGGTTACTTGACGGATTATGTAATTACGATCGATGCCCACGCCTCACCTGATTGACGCCATCATCGACCAAGTCGTTCTACGGTAATTCCCCAGAACTACACTATGACGAAGCCCATCACAGACATCGAACATTTTACTGTCCAAGGGAGAATTATTAGTGATGGTGGAATGTAAATGGAGAAACTGACCAGCAGAAATCCCGCACAACACGAGCAAAGGCTCGGAGGGGCGAAAATCCCCAAGTTCCCCCCACGTTAACGAATAGAAAATTAGGGCAAAGAACGGCATGCTAGTTAATCATTGGGATGGTGCGAAAGCAGTGCATCTAGTTTGACTTGGACTCAGAGGGAAAACTGCGAAAAAACGTGTGCAGATTCACGCAGAAAATGTAGAATGTTTTGTTGAGTAGACAACATTAACCATGATGTTTCCCATCACACATTAAATTAATATTCTCCTCTGCTTTTCATTCAGGCTTACACGGATCGAGACGACCTTGTCTTTCTTGAAAATTTGATTCGGGCTCGACTATTAACTTGGTCCCGCCATCACGAAATGGAAGTGGAAATATTATTAATTAAGTTGGGATCTCTCTGGGCCCGAATGTGGAGAAGGACACGGCTTGCGAAAATCGAGTGGAGCACTCGCGCCATTCTAGGTGGAATGAGCACATGTTTGAAGAAGACAAGGTTACCGCTTACGGTGTCAGCAGCGGTAGGTACTGGTTCTGGGATTCCAACATCAATTAAATAGACTAGAGAGAATGCGAAAAGTCAAAGAGAAGTCATCGACTCACAGGAAGGGTTTGGACAACGATGGCGTTGCTCAATGAGAGGACTAGGGAGCCTTGTCAGCGCTAATTTCGTTCATTCTCGGTGTAAAACCTCACCAAAGAGATATAAATAATACATAACACCTATGCTCACACTGAGCGAATTTATCGTCAACTATATTGCAGAACCTTACCGTCGCAATATACTACTTTCATTAAGGTGCCCCCGGATCGATCTAGATACACAAACATGAAATGCGGTAGACTCATCGTCAAAACCAGGATTGCTTACATTCTCGAAGAGTAGGTACCAACATGAGCACCAACATCACTTCCTTTCAATCAGACGAGACATATTGAATGTATGGATACACTTACGAGTGTCCCAGAAGGCCAGTTGGACCCATGAAAATGTAAGATATCTGATGTTCATAGACTGCATCAGGAAACACCCCTGGAATCCTGGATACGGTGGATCACCAACTACCGCGAGATAAATGAGCCAGAAAGTCAGAGATAAGAATCTGACCACTCACATTTCATGGAATTGACAAATACGCCGTCAAGGATGTAAGTTGGAAACCAAAGAAGGACGTAGAGGCTTAGAAGAATAACAGACAAACGCGGGTTTCGATCCCACACGGCCCATGTCCGTAGTGTGAGGATCACTGTTATCTATCAATTAGTACGATGGCACAAAACAGGAAATGAAAGTCTGGCCTACTATCGGACACGGAAAATCCAATGGCCGTTAATACTGGAAAAAAATACACTTCATGTCAATGAACCGCAGGTCAAATGTACGAACCTGCAGATGGAGGGTATATATTCTGACACGCAGTTTTGGTCAATCCCACTTTCGTTAGAGCTGAAAAGGATGAGCGTGAAAAAAATAAGGAAGGTGCTGGCAGACTGACAATAGAGAGTAAGCCCCGCGGTATCGATAAAGGGCAAGTAACGCTGAAGAAGGTACAGCGCCTTCACAAAACCCCACTTCGATTTCCAAACGAGATCGACCTCCATGCCGAAGGTAATGATGTAATCCCAAATAAACAGCGCACAAGATGCGACTGCGGTGAAAATCAGAAAAATTAAATTAAATTTTCCAATAACAGGACTGACCGGCGAAATTCTGGCAATAGGACGCCGGATCAGCTCTACGAAATGGGGCGCACTAGGGGAACACTCACTGCCACCAATCTCAGAGCATGCGACCCCCTAATCAGCGAAGCCATCTGATCTCCGTCCTCCATGAAAAAATAATCTCACGTCGTGGAGCTCAAGAGATGGTCGATCTTAAAGGTGCAATACGGGGGAGGGAGAGCGGAAAGGAGGGACGACAATATTCTTGAATGGTGGGCTTTATGTCCCTTGCAATCTAGACCAAGGAAGGGTGCCATCATTACCCGTCGGACACTTCAATTAATCATGACGTTGTCGGGAAAGTCCGAGAAACCCGGCAACGTTTGACCGCATGATGATGAATGCTTCTAGCCTCAACTAAGCCATCCTCTGCGTCTTACTTAGTTACTGGAAACTGAGTACTGAGCGTTGATAAATTTATGTAACAGACTGACATAAGTCAGATCAGAAATTGTTGGAAATGGCGATACGTCCTGACCACAATTCAGAGTTTTTTTATAAAGCTAGGGTCAGCTATATCCCGATACACAAGTAGTGCGCTTAGCCACGAATCCTACTATGGGATTTGAATGGCGTTCCGACATATCTATTGATAAATCACCGCCGTATACTGTAGCATTTAAATCAATTCGGCTGCGTGGGAGAGCAAGGGACATGTCGGGCAGAATTCCATCACCATTGGCTGCGGGCCAGGGACAACCACCCAAATTCGGCCAGGCCCGCAAGACATAGTCTAAAAATTAGTGACGTTGACACTGACAACCTTAGCGGCTGCTTATCCGGTAACTTAAATAAAATATAGTGGGGAATTCAAAGTAGTAAGGAGCCAAACTGCCTCTACGCCGTATTTTGGCGGCACAATGACTCAAACACATCTGACGTGGAAGATTTTTAGTTAGAACCTTATATATTTACTTTCAGACATTGTGTAATAATCAAATATCTGAATGTTTTGCTTGGATAGCGCGGGCGATCTTTCATGTCAACAAGATTACAAGAGTTCTACTTGGATGAAATAAATGACGTGTAACGTTCATCGCATTCGCTTGTCTGCATGTCCGATCCAACGCGTTTTTGACGCTATGGACTGGAGAACGGCGTGGAAGCTGACTAGTGCCGCCTTCTCTCTTTCCACTCAACTTTTGAGGTGTATTATGCTAGGTTTGTCTCGGTTGGGGTGATAGTCAGGAGAAATGTGCAAACCACGGTCCAGATACGCGAAAAATGACAACCGGATGTGCTGCGGTTTGTTTAACCAGGGGAATCGCACGCTACCCCATCATGTGTACTCAAGCGAAACGGCGCTGGCAATGTATGGGCCCAAAGGAAGGGAGACGAGGCTCACAATGCTCGCGAGGACGAAAAATGAAGCGAGAATTGAATAGAGATGAACAGGAGACATGAAAATGGAACACAACTGGGCAGGACTCATCCGCCGTTTCCTGGACCTTATGCTCAATAAATTGATCCGAGTTCCACATCCTGTCCTGCAGAACACGAACAAAATCACTAGAGCAATCAAGGCTGTATTTTCAAAATAGATTCATTTGGTTGTCAATGGGCTCAAGCAATTCTAGGTACTGAAGGAGAAACCACAAATAATCCGACTTCTTGAACTAAGAAATCTCTCATAAATAATTTAATCCAAAACATCACCAAGGGAAGGAAGCGACAACTGAATGCGGGTCATTGGGATGCATCAACTCCTGGGAAAGCGGTTCGTATTACAAGGGGTTACTAGGTGAGTATATGCGGCATGGAGCTTCGGGGAGGAAAAAAAACCGGAACATTAGACGAGCACGACACGCTGTGATATTAAAGTTGCACAGGATTGATAAAAATGAGGATGAGCGATGTCGGATAATGATGATGAGGATAAAAAGCGTAAGAACGCACATGTCGGGTCATCAGTAGGCTGAGGGAAGAAGGATTGACTCCCTGAAAAAAAATAACCCTCGAGCCCAGTAAACTTCCAGGACTCAAAAACGACACTGCGATGTCGATCGAGAGTGAGGTTATTTTGAATGCGTGCAAAGTGTCTCATGACCGAGGGGCAAATGGGAGGGATCATGTAGTGATGTGCAGGCCCGGCTCGGCTCACCAAGGCCTGCAGCGGGCTCGAGAAATCTCAAGCCTGAGCCCAAGCCCTCAAAGCCCAGGCCGGCCCAAGCCCTGCGCTCAGGCTTTACGGTTATGGGCCTAAATATTTTAAATCGTGGTTAGAACTTAGACCTCGACTGGCAGATAAGAAAGAACGATCCCGCCGCCCCTTAAAAACTTAAATAGGGTGATTCACCCGAATATGCAGTCTCCCATCCCAACAATGTTTCATAAATGTTTCACGGCCTTTGGAAAGTTCTTACCATCTCCAAACCCCCTCGTTCTCTGAGTCAGTCTGTCTGTCACTTATCCCGCAATGTTACGTTTATTATTTTGCCTATTTCCCTTCTATTTCTCTCGTTCTTGGTGTCCGTTTCTCTTCCAACCTGTACGACTCATGTCAGACTGGTGATCACTCGTGGTATGTATTTCCCACCGCCTGCCAGTGCCTGCTCACTCCCACCTTACGGTCATACTCCGGTGCGTCCGAGTCAGCAACACGCGCTTCGCTCGATCATATCGAAGTACTCACCCTAATTACATTGTTGTGTCACTGGTCCATCCTATGTTAGAATAATATAAGTAGGGAAGGCTACCGTCGTGGGGTGATAATTCATGCATGCAGAGATGAACAGCCTGTGTCCAGACGACCCAAACAACCATTCGGGAGACATGTACATCGTTAATGTCCTCTCGTCACCCAATTTAAGCTCATAAGTCATCACCCAGTTCTATTACCATTTTGTCTTAATCGTTATTCGCATAGGAAA
>Ga0307517_10004030_pt1 | contig 22728 bp, 6 predicted proteins | sample 23_EM_MG_FD_194515 | JGI IMG/M metagenome (GOLD analysis project Ga0307517, IMG submission 194515) | Populus trichocarpa ectomycorrhiza microbial communities from riparian zone in the Pacific Northwest, United States - 23_EM | ecosystem: Host-associated > Plants > Roots > Unclassified | place... | reverse complement strand
CTTTGATCATGAAGTTGTTGTCTTCGACTTGGTTTCAAGTCGGACCCACAGCATCTGAGACACGTACGACGGTACGAGGCTCGAGCCACCCCGAAGAGTTGTCTTGTTTGTTTCTGCGTTTCAAAAGTATTTTTAATAAAATTTAAAATTTTTTTATTTTTTTATTAACTTGAAATTAATATGTTTTTAGTGTTTTCAAATCATTTTGATGTGCTGATGTCAAAAATGATTTTTAAAAAATATAAAAAAATTATTGACATGCATTTTGGCACGAAAAGCTATTTTAAAAGCAACTGCAACCACACTGCCAAACAAACCCTCTGGGTGCGGTGAGAGAGCGGTGTAAGAAAAAGTTATATTGTTAATAAAAAATCTTTATGTTAGATTTATAATAAGAATTAAATTTATGATACTAAATAAATATGAAAATATATAAAAAATAATCTTGATTTCTTATATTGTTAAAAAATGCTGGTATATAAAAGAGAAAAATTATATTGCTCATATATTTTTTTATTTTTTAAAAAGAATCTTGTATTAAACTGTAAAGAAGCTATAAAACTTTTTTTTTTTTTCAAACTCAATGCAAATTTTAAAAAATGAAAAATTAATTGTTTAAATAAAAAGATATTGTATTTGAACAAAATTAAAAAAATATAGTTCTTTTTTTTTTCTGATTTCAGTTTTCCAAATAATTATAACATTACTCAGTGTTTTTGACATTCAGTTTTTAAAAATTTGAGAAATATACCAAAAGGCCCCTGTCATTTTCCTCGTCAAATAAGTATCATTCTAAAATAACAATAGAAAAGAAAAGAAAAAGGGGTGCCAATAATACCAGCCACGTGACAAAAACGTGTAAGCATGCGGGTGCGGTGCGCAGGGCCTTAACCTGCGCATAAACTTGCAGTGGAATAACCGCGGTAGGAGAGGAGGGAAATAAAAAGAAAGACACGAGAGAGACAGAAAGGGAGAGAAGGGAGAGAGAAATTGCGTATATCCCTCATCCATTTGGATCAACCGAGTCAAGCGACCGATTCAAAAACACCAACAACAACATCAACAGCAAAAGAGGGCTTGGGCTAAAATCACCCCAAAAGAGAACAGAGTGCGGGCGGGTGGTGTGGCAATAGCCAAAAAATGGAGAACAAGAAGGAGATTATTACAAGTCCTAGTCCTTCTCTAATACGTTACCTCTCTCATTCTTCTTTCTCTAGCCCTAGTTTTCCTTTTCTCTCTAAACTTATTATAACCTTAACCAAAGACCACCAAATCTTTCTACCTCTTTTATTTCTCTCTTCTCTCTCTTTTTTTATTCTGGTCTTCTCTTCTCTTCTCTTCGCTTTTTTCTCCCTGCGCCTCCTTTCTTCTCCGGTAAGGGTCTTTGTTTTCTTCTCTTTTATGGGTTTTTATTTGTTTGTGATGACCGATCAATGCATGGTTGTATTGTGTGTTTTTCTGCGTATATTGATTGATTTGTGATATTTTTTAGTGTGTTTAGCCTCTGGTTAGGATTCATGAGAATTGAGTTTAGTGTTGTCATTTGGGGTTCTTTTTGGTTTACAACTGGGCGTTTTCTTTGATTGATACGGGTTCAGCTGCTTCTATGGTGTCGACTGTTTTTATTGATGGGTCCTTTCGCTTGGTTTGATGTCACACCAATTCGTTCAGGTTTTCAATTTGCTGGGTTTTGATTTCCTATATGGTTAAATTTTGTACATTTTTTCTAATGGAGTTTCCACTATTGAGTTATTTGGTGCTTTATCTGGTATCTGCTTATCTTCTGAGGTTTTATGTTACTGGGTTTTGGGTTCTTTGATGTTTGCATTGTTGAGCTTGATGTAACCAGACTGTGTCGTTGCCAGTAATGGGTGTGGTTTTTCCATTCTATCTTTGAATTCTGCTTACTTTAGTTGGCTTTAGTCCCATGATGTATTATTGTATCTTTCGTTTTGTAATGAATTCCCTGGATGCTGTGCTTTGAATGCTTTACACTTCTATTCCCTCTTGTATCAGTTCTTCATTCTCATGGTTATTCTAATGCAATGTGAAATTAATATACGTGTTAGTTCTTTTTCAGGGTTTATCCAATATAATTTCTTTGGCTTTTGTATGTCTTTGATGTAGGGTTAACAAACCATCTTTGGAATTGTTGGTTACTTTGACTTTGCTCTATCTCGTTATCTGTGTGAAGCAGCAAAGGACTGGATAATTTTTCACCATATGGAAGTTTTGGGTCTTGCGCAGTTTGATACCAAGGGAAGTGCTATAAGAAAGAAGAGGAGTCATATTTCTCGCAGGCCTAAGGATTCCCAGACATTTACAGACAATCATGATTATTCATCATTATCGCTATCACCACCATCAGATGACGGGAACAAGGGTTCTAGCTATAAGAATGCTGACAATTCTAGGAGGAAAGAATTCAATCTTAATCAATCTGTCTCCAGGGTTTTTCCAGCTACTAGGACTGAAAGCAAAAATGCGATTTGTAACAGTAACTCGGGGAAAAGTGTGATTAACAATAAACGTTTTAGTGAAGGTGTTCTTGCCCCTGCAAATTGGAGAAGCGCAAGCAACCTGAAGGAATGCATGGATGTGGAGTCTACAACTGCAAATATGTACAGTGGAAGGAATGGTGGAAGTTGGAGTTCAGAGCAGTCTGGAGTGAGTTTAGATGCTTTAGGAAACGAAAGCAAGGTTAAAAATGTTAAGCGTAAGGTTGGTGGTGTGGCACGCACAATTAATCCGAACTCAACAACTAATGGTGTGTCTTCTACAGAAAATCCTCGATTCTCAGACACTTCCAGGTCAAGGCAGAAACTTGGTCTTCAGGTACTGTTGTCATTTTGACTTGAGTGAAATATTGTAGTCTCTTAATTGTTGCATGCATATTCATGCATTGCATTTTTTTTGTATATACACTTTGACTGAATAACAATTTAAATTTCAATTATTTTATTTATTATATAACCTTAGGAAAAGTGCATACCTCCTAACTGTGCACCTGAAGGTTCTTATCTGTGTCTGCGGTTCAAGTTTATATGTTTATTTAACTTACAAATTACTGAATTACTGAACTTGTAATAGTACACCGGAAGGTTTCTATTGTTTTTTAAAGGTATATAAGATGAAGAACTTCCACGTAGAGTTTGCATATCTTTATAGAACTACTCGCATGGTAACTTGACCAAATCTTGATTGATACTTGCATTCTTTGGATCAGTTGTTGATGCCAATTTTCTGCTTGTGCACATAGATTTGTATGTGGGGTTCTTTTGGCACCCTTTATGTCCTTACTTCTATGAAACAATAACAACCTCATTAATGTGTATTATCTCAGTATCTCACCTACTAAGTATCCTCATTATTGATTAATGTCAGAATCCCTTGTAATCTCACCATTTTAAATTGTTCAATTGCAGGGGAATTTAGAGGAGGATCATTTTGTTTCAGGAAAGAGGCCTGGTTTGCAAGGAGTCCCTTGGAAGGAATTCTCTGGAGGAGGTTTTAGTCTCGGGAAAGAGGATTGTTCAATGGGGACTAGCAAAAATACTGCTGGGAAAGAAGGTGATAAGCCTGAACCAGTTCGTAAGAGCAAGCGGGCCCCCAAGAGGCGTGTGCTGGATGGTGATGATGATGAGGATGATGAGATTCGGTACCTAGAGAAACTCAAGTCAAAAGTCCCAACAAGACATAAGGAAGATGATGGCAATGATGATGATGAATCAAGTAAGAAGCAACAGAAACTTTCTACCTTGGAAAACAATAGTGCTTCAAGGCTGGTTAAAGATGGGAAGAAAATATCCAGATCAGACCGAGCATCAGAGGACGAAGATAATGAGGAAGAAGAATCATTATCTAATTGTGATTTCGAAGGTAGTAAGAAGAAGCAGAAAAGGGAATCTATTGAGTCATTGACAGATGGTAAGAGGGAGATGACTTTAACCAAGCGTCAACAGGCTCTTCAGTCAAGCAAAGATGGCTCTTCTGTTCCTGATACTAACTTAATTGAGTTTCCAAATGGATTACCACCTGCACCATCAAAAAGTGAGAATTAATCACTTCCACGCGTTTTTTTCTCCGTTAGAACTCTAGTTTCATAATTAATTGCAGTCTTTTCCCTTGTATTTCTCATTTTTGTTCATTCCAGAGCAAAAGGAGAAACTTACAGAAGTCGAGCAGCAATTAAAGAAAGCTGAGGCAGCTCAGAGGCGGAGATTGCAAGTTGAGAAGGCTGCGAGGGAATCTGAGGTTTGTTTGTGTTTATGCAGTTGTATTCCATATGCATATGAGAGATCCACAGAGGTAAACAAGTATTTGTCTTTTCTTATTTTTTGGGGGGGTTGATTTTGTAGGCTGAGGCTATAAGAAAAATTCTTGGTCAAGATTCCAGCCGGAAAAAGCGAGAAGAGAAAATGAAGAAGCGTCTGGAAGAAATGGCACAGGTATTATCAGTTGTCTGATAAACTTCCTGCTTTGTCTTGATATAAAGCTGCAATAAAATTTCTCACATTTTCATGTTCAGGAGAAGGCTGTCAACGCCCAGATGTCGAGCACCATCAGATGGGTCATGGGTCCTACAGGGACTGTTGTGACATTTCCCAAGGATATGGGTCTCCCTAGTATTTTCGACTCTAAACCCTACAGGTTTTAATTTCTTCTGCAAATTTAAAATTCATGCTAAAACACCAAATTACCAGGTCAAACTTATGTCAACGATAGTTTACTGATAGTTTTCTCTCTGCATATGCAGCTATCCTCCCCCAAGAGAGAAGTGCGCAGGCCCTTCTTGTACTAACCCGTACAAGTATCGAGATTCCAAGTCAAAGCTCCCGCTTTGCAGTCTACAGTGCTACAAGGCAATGGAGCAAGAGGCATCCTGAAACCAACTGCTGATGCTAAAAGAAGTTTCTGCACAGCTCATGTCAATACATAACAAGGGGGCATTTTTTTTCCAGTGTAGAGGGATGATTATACAGATATGTGTGGTTCATCTGCTGTCATCTATAGCTTAAGGATTGATTAATAGAAATTTGTCTTCAATTGAAAGCAAACGATGCTACTCAGAGCGTTCAATATAATGAAATTGATGTTACTGATTAATTCCTCTACCTTTTCAAGTCCCACTACTTGAGGGCGAAATATTCTTTTGTTAAACCAAGCGGATTTTCCATGGCCCATTTGATGGTGAGTTGGTGAAGTCCTTCCAACGCAATTGGAGTAGAGTGAAATTTCTTTCTGCCAAAGAAGACGAGAATTTTAATGGTGATCGCTAACTAATGCGATTCTATTTTTAGGAGAGAAATTATTTTATTATATTATAGAAATGAAATTTTAAATTGAGATGTTATTATTATTTTTTTATGGGTTATGAATTTTTTTTTTGCATGCTTTTTTTTAAAGTGGGTCTTAACTAATAGAAAGTTAAAAAATTTTAAAAAAATATTCTATTTTATGTTTTTAGTAAATTTCAAGTGAATATTTTATCTTTTTTTTATTATTACTCTTAGGTAAATATTTCTGAAACAAAAAAAAAGAAGATTTTGATAGTTCTCTCCCGAGATAAATTCTTATAGAGGAACACTAAAAAAAACTCTTCTTTTTTCTACATGGCATAACATTTAAAGCAATTTTTTTTTCTTTTTTATCTAACTTAAATTTTTTAAAATTTTTTTTATGATTTTCATATTGATTTGATTTGAGATCTTTGCTTAACATGAAATTCTCGTGGTGTTGAGAAAAACATTTGACACTTAGTTTGGCAAAACAAGATTCAATTTTATTGAATTAAAATAATTAAAACTTTAGGGATTAAATTAGAAACTTGCCAAATCGGGTGCTGATTTGAACGAAAATGAAAAAAATTGTTGGCACGTGTACCACATGCGCTAGCATGCAAAGGAGGTTGTTGCACTTTGACGGCAGATGTCGTGCCCACCAACCCCTTTTAGATGTGTCCTTTGTTGATGGTGTTGGAATCATCTTGGTGAGCTTTCTTCACCAATGGGCCATGTTGATAGAGGATCTCTGGCAAACCATTCTTTTTTCTTTTTCTTTTTCTTTTTCCCTCTCTTTTTGACTCCCCTCTTCGATTTTGTGTCTGACTCTCTCTGAAAAAGCAAAGTGAACAGACAATATTTTTACATCAAATTTTTTCTCAATTCCTTTGATTGGTATTTTTAGCAATATTTATTTTTAATTTCATCCTTCAATATTTCAGTTTCGTAATTATTTTTGGTTTTCTTTTTATGGGGCTATCTTGGTTTCATGCTCTGAGTCACATGTGAGTTCACTTGTGTTTACTTGAGTTATTATTTTAGCTCCTTTTTGTTAATTGATTTTTTTTTCTTTTCAATTTCATTTTTCTATATTTTGTTGGTTAGGGATGGGAGTTTCTACCAGGTTATTCTGTTCTCGCGACTCAAGTCGTGGATTTGGCAGGCTAACCTGGTAGACTCAGGTTTTTTCTTCTTTTTTTTTAATTGAATTCTTTTTTTTTCAATTTCTTCATTCAACATTAAATTGGTTGAGAATTGGTCTTCATGATTTTTTTTTATTTACTCTTTATTGGGATATTTCATCATTCATTGTTTTTATGACTCAAGTTGCATGCAAGGCTAGTTAACCCGAGTTAACTAAAATTATTTTTTTATATTTTTAAAAAAATTAATATTTTTTTCCAGTTTCATTCTCCAATGTTTTGTTGATTGATATATTTTTTTTTATATCCTTAGATTAATTAAAAATGTATCTTAGATATTATTTTATTAAATTACATTTAATTTTTACTTTACTATCAAGTAAGGTTATTGGAAATCTTTTCAGAATATTGGCAAGTGTTATAATGAATGATTTTTTGTTGTTTAATTTAGATGATTTATCACAATTGCTTTTTTATTATCATATGATTTAATAAAGTGAACTTATTGAATCCAGTAGGATCTGTAACATCCCTAATTTGTAGATGCAATTTCTAATTAATTTTTTTTTTCAATAATGTCAAAAACAAGATAATTTTTTTAAAATGTATTTTCTATCAAAATTTTGGTAGAGTTTCCCCATAAATTCAAGATACCAAGTTATCGATATTATAACCTGTAATACTTTCTCAAGCACAATCCAATCTTTTTGGACCTTATCCTTTTTATTCAACCAAGTCAACCACATATTCTTTTCATTCACATCACCATAATAAAAAAAGACATATAGTACAATTTTAAAATTGAATTATATTAGATTATCACACACCTTTATGTAATTTAAAGAAACAAAATAATTAAAGGAAATACATATAATAATTAAAGACTTACTAATATATTTAAACTTTTATCTTAATGAAACAAAGATGAGATTAAATTACATCTTAAATTCTTTTATTTATACAAGTATCATCCTAAGTACAACTAAAATACATTAATAAGATATATTTCAAAAAGTTCCATTAGTAAAGACAAAAAGGACATTACATATATATATTGCTCCACTAGGGTATGTGAAGGACCTGACAATTTAAATCCTTCATTATATTAGAAAATTTCAACAACAACTTGAATAAATTTAAATACAAATTCATTATTTAATATCTCTCAAAATTAATTTTAAAATTTTTACAGATCACATATTTATTCTTAAAAGCATATAAAGATTAAATGTCTCAATCATTTGTGAAACAGATGCCACTAGCTTCACCTAGTCTAATCTATTATATCAGTTGCATGAACACATACGCTACTACCTTCAGATAGTCTAATATACTATCTCAGTTGCTTGATCATTTGAACACAAACACTACTAGCTTCAGCTAGTTTAAACAAATATCATGATCATCTAGTCACAAATGTCACTAGCCTTAACTAATTTAAACAAATATCATGGTTGTCTAGATACAGACACCACCAGCCTCAATTAGTATAAAACAATTTTTTTTCCCATAATTTATATTTACAAGAAATGATACATATTTAATGAAATTGCAGTCAATAAATCTATAAATTCCTAAAAGTGTTCAAATGTAGAACATCTACCTGATACATGTGCTTTAGTTGCAGTCCTCTAATGTTAAACAAATCTTGTGGCCTCTCATGTACCATAATTTTACAACATTTTAAATTAATATAAGAATTTCACTTAAATTTTGAATCATCATCAACAATTCCTTACACAACAATTTCATGCAATGATTAAGAAATTCATAAAATCTCATATTTTTTATTTTCTTTCCCTTAATGGTCGAAACCAAAACCTCTTTTAATACCATGATCTATTTTCAATTCTTAATAAAACAAATCTTCCCTTACATGAGAAATCAAACACAATACAACAATTTACTTTTACATTAAATAATCTTCCTCAAGAATTATAACTCGTAACAACATAAAATTCAATCATTTAATACAACATAATTAAATTTATTTATAATCATCTTCCACACAAATTTATGCATTAATCTAACACAATTCCATTATATATTAATTTGTTCCCTCTTGGTCGACCCTATAGGTTCTATTGAACCATATGATTTTTCCTTCATGATTTCTTTCTAATTTCCGTTCCATTATAATGTACTCTATCCTAATCTCTATCATCACAACAAATTTTACATTTCCTTCAAATTCCTCTAATGAGCCCTAAGCCAAAATTCACAAATTTGGCATCAATTTTTTTTTTTCCTGATTGAACTTATAGAGTTAGGTTTAAAATTTCTTACCTGGTAATAAAATAAATTTTGAATGCTAAACGGTTGAAATTTTTTTGCTCTTCCTCTTTTTTTTCTTTTTTTGTTGTTGCTTCTCTCTCTTGTTTTCTCTTTCTCTTTCTTGATTCTCTCTTATTTTTTTAGTTAATGCAATTAAATCCTCACCTACTCTTTAATTGAAGCCTTAACTCTTGAATCATCCTAAGATTTTTGATGTGTAACTCTCTTATTTCTCTTTTCTCCTCCTCCCTCTCTTTAAAAATTCTGGCCAGCAGTATATAGAGGAAGAAGAATTGAATTTCTCAATCTTTCATTTTATTTATCATAATGTTATTAATGAATTTCTATTTTACTTTTCTGTCCAATTGCTAACAGTTTCTTATGGCTTCCCCGAACACTAATTGTCCTAAAATTTACTCAAAGATAAAACAATATATTAGGAGATTCTTTGTAAAATTTCAACCTGATTTGACTATCAAATTGAGATTTATGCAAATTAGCGTAAAACTGGTTAATAAGTGATTTTACACTAAAAATTCAAATTTTCTAGTGTCATTCCTACATGAACCTAATTAATTCCTCAAGTAAGTCCTAGGTATCATTTTGTCATTCTCATATATATTCATTTTACATTTTCATCCTTTATTTCATTTATGAGTTTATTAACGTTGTTAGTTTCTTCCGGGTTTATACTAAAACTTTTTCACGTCTTTTCTTCTTTTATACATCGAAGCTTATTTAAGAATTTCTCTTTCATTTACTATTTATTATAAATTTTTACAGGATTATGACTTGAGTTATGAATCTTTCTTTACTTAAAAAATATTTTGATTTATACAGAAGCTAGTTTTATATTAGAATAAGGTTTGAGTCTCAATTATTATTATTATTGTTATTATCAATGGAGAGTCTGCTGGGGTTGGACTTCCAGCAAAACAAAAGAAAACTTGAGAAAGGAAAAAAAGTAAAAACTTCTCACATTTGCACACCAGCAAGAAAAATCCTCTTTTTATTTTTTCATCCGCCACCAACGACCAAGGATAAACATCTCTCTCCTCTCGAACACACTCTACCAATTCAATTCCATCTACCGCAGCATCGTCCTCCTCGAGCCCTAAACTTTTATAGGATAAAGGCGCTAATAATACTTAGCTAACTCAAAGGGCCTTCCATCTAGCACTCACTTTACACAAAGCTAAAAAAATGGCACACTCATGCCTCTCCACATCTACCTCTCTTCTCTTCTCTCCTAACCCTTCACTCGGCTCCGCTCCCAATGCCGACAAATTTTCTTTCCCTTTCCACCATCTCCGTTACAGGTCAACCATTCTCTTTTTTTACTAATTTTGTTTTTTCCAGAATTGAGACACGGATGTTTGCCAATTACCCGATGGTTTTACCATTATTATTATTATCAGTGTTTCTGGATTAACTGAAGAGTAATAAAGGAAAAAAAAATTGAATCTTTGAACTATTTTTTGTTTTATTGGATACTAAACCCGTATTGGAACTATCTTTTTTTTTTTTTTTTGCTTTTTATAAAAGTAAGTTTTTAATTGCAGGTTGGATTTAAGCTCGATTGAAAATACTCTGAATAATCTTTTTTTTTTTTAGAATGGATAATTGCTATTAGTAAGCTAGAATTTACCTCTTGCATTTGAAAAATGTTCCATGTGTGCCGTGATTAATTACTCAAGAAATTCAAATGTCCTCGTTTTCTACATGTACTGCAGCAAATTGAGAGAGTTAGGTAGTGATAGAAAGGCAATCCAGACGTCTTCAGTGAAGGCTGTTTACTCTGGTGAGTTTTGGGCACCTGAGAGAAGTTTGCGGCAGGGGATTTGGTCTATGAGGTGGGTAGGATTTACCCCTTTTAACTTGCTGTGTGTTATTTGCTTGATGTGCTAATAAATGGAGAAGAAAATGTGGAATTGGTTTTGTAGGGAAGATTTGCAAATCCCTTCTTCGCCCTTCTTCCCTGCCTATGCAAATGGAGCTCAAGGGCAAGGACCACCTCCAATGGTGCATGAACGGTTCCAGAGTGTTATCAGTCAACTTTTTCAACATGTAAGTGAATACATCAATCATCTTTCTTTCTCTTCTTGCTTATCATCTATCATTGAATGCTTGGCTGTTTTTATATGAGATTTGATCTTAGTGTTGTTAAAATTCCTAGAGAATTATACGCTGTGGTGGAGCTGTTGATGATGACATGGCAAACATTATTGTTGCTCAACTTCTCTATCTCGATGCTGTTGATCCTAACAAAGTGAGTTTGGTGACTTTTCGTTGTGGCTGGCTGATATCTTATCGGTCATTGTCAACTTCATTTCAATTTGCGTTTGCTTCTGAGCCCCCTAACAGCATTAAAGTTAATGATTTCATCCTTCCATTATTAACAGATTTTAGTCAAGTCCATGACTATAACACATGCACAAACACGAGACAAAATGAACCTGTTTTATCACTGTCCTTGATTATACGAAGAATTGAGGCAAACAGTTTACTAACTAGGGATTGCTTTTTCTTCCAAGCAGGATATTGTTATGTATGTGAATTCTCCCGGAGGATCAGTTACAGCTGGTAATTCCTTTTCAGATTGAAGTCTCCTTTTATTTGTTACCTTTTTTCAGTTTCCTGAGCATGTGAAGTGATGTTGTTTTTACTTGTTTGGAGGCTTACTCTCTCTCTCTCTCTGTGCCTTTTTTCTGTGCTTCTTTTTTCTTAGGCATGGCAATATTTGACACAATGAGGCACATCCGACCTGATGTCTCCACTGTCTGTGTTGGACTGGCAGCTAGGTACAAGATTTACTAGTTCCCTGTTTTCTTTCTTGTCATTTATTCCCTAACTGCTACAGGAATCACTGATTTATACTATGTACTATATTTTTACTGTTACCTATACCTTAGTTGCACAGTGAATCATTATAGACCAATGTATTGCCTCATTTATTCATCAACTATTAGAAGAACTATGTTTTATTGACAGGAGCTTAATTGAATTATGAAAAAGTAGCTTTTCTGTCATGGATTGGATTTAACATTTCCAACCTTGCTCCTTCATGAGTCAAACAGCATTAGTTTTGAAACTTCAAAGGAATCTATATGATGTAGATTTGTCAGGCTTGCCCAAGTGTTAGGACGGGAGAAATATGTTTCAGTGAATTATATGGAATGTTAGTTGATGATCAGAGAATTATATCTGTACCGTCTCAGTAGATGCATGTGGTGAGCTGTTTTTTTCTGTGATTTTACCATGGGAATAACTTAAATGATTTGGTGTCTAGATCTTGAGCTAATGGCTGTTGATCATGCAACCTCAAGGTTCTTATGATAGATCCTCAGCAAGGAAATTACTAGGTGAGGTAAGCTCACCATTGGACCACACTTACAGTGTTTCTGGGACTCCCCCCTTTGTTTGTGTGGGCTAATGGTTAGCCATGCTCACCTAATGATTTCTTCTCGATAACAGAGTTGAGCTTGATGCATCACTGTAATAAAACTGTAGAAACTGAATTTATCTAGGATCTCAGAACCCACCTTTTTCCATGACACAAATTAAAGCCAATATTCCTCAAGGCGTGATAAATATTTCTGCTATTGCTTGTCCTGTGTATGAAGTGTTGTATGTGGCTGCTTGTGGTTGTCTTTTGGATGATTATCCTCTATATCCTTAGAGTTATAGTGCATCCTCGTAGGGATTCCATGAAGGATATTTGACTTCCCAGCATATATGAAGTCTTTTCCTTTGAATTCTATGCTGCATTTTTTCCCAATTAAGGTCTACCAATAATTGTCAAAACTTCTGCCATACTTCCTCTTACAGGCCAAGGACTCAGTATACTAAACTATCTACCTGATCTTTCTCCAGACACATTATGAACAGAGTGCTTATGGAACCACTAACATTCTGTGTTGCGTGTAAAAAAAATATTTTTAAATTTAAATTCTATGAAATGGTGGGAAAGGGAAAAAATATGCCCTTGACAATACCATTTAATTCACTCATTATTCTTTAATATTTTCCATTATTAACATTCTGTCTTATGTCGTTTGATCTCCTTTTTTTTGGTTAAACAGTATGGGGGCTTTTCTGCTTAGTGCTGGGACCAAAGGTAAAATGCTCCATTGACTTGTTGACTTAGAGTTCCAATCTGTGGTTGCTGCTTCAAAATTTACTGAATATGTTTCTCTTTTACTATGTGACTGAAGGAAAAAGATACAGCTTGCCGAATTCAAGGATAATGATCCATCAGCCTCTTGGTGGAGCTCAAGGTGGGCAATCTGACATAGATATCCAGGTATGCCATCCTTTTTCTCCCAAACTTGTATTTGTTTGTGAAGCCTTTATATTATTTATCCTTAACTGATATATCCATAGTGCTTCTGATTTATAGTCGTACATGTGTCCCAGAGATCAACTAGATTTGATCTGAAATGAGTTTATGTCGCGGTATGGGACCTATTGGTTCCTGGCACAGTTTCTCATATCATTGAAACCATTTGTCTTTGGCCTAAACATCTCTCATAACATTGGCATAATTTTCAGGCAAATGAAATGTTGCATCACAAGGCAAACCTAAATGGGTATCTCGCCTACCACACTGGTCAAAGTCTTGAGAAGATCAACCAGGATACAGATCGTGATTACTTCATGAGTGCGAAAGAAGCCAAGGACTACGGGCTTATTGATGGTGTTATCTTGAATCCTCTCAAGGTTCTCCAGCCACTGGCAGCTGCGGCAGATCAACAATGACCCACGTAGCATTTAATGATCAAGCATATTGATATCCATGTGCTAGGGAATCATAGAACATGTTTTGCTGTTAGTTCAGGCAGAGCCTTTTCTCCTCACACACTCTCACTCAGAATCTTTTACATCCTGGGCGAGTTTTAGTTGAACTAAAGCCTGAGAAAGAGATTGAACGGATATGTGCATCTTTTCCCTAGGATCTTCATTCACCATTTTTATTCAGCATCATTGTTATTGTAAATGAATGGTGCTGCTTTCGCTAGAGAGCTTATAGTTGAGTTCAGACCAACTTTACCTCTAGATTCTCGCTCACGGTGCTGAGTTTGCAAGGACCAATTTGATGAGCAGTGTCTTGGATGTGGAGTAGTGCTTATTCAGCAGCGAGGCACAGCTAGTAATCCAACAAATTCTTTCAGTTGGTTATTTAGTAAATACTCATGCCCCCGAATTATATAGCAATTTTCAAGATAGTCCTCAAAAGTTAAATAATTTTCAGTCTCTCTGTTACTATGTTTACAGTTTCAACGTTTATCGCCTTCAATCATATTACAACAAAAACACAAGGGAGAGGCAATGTAATTTGGGGGCAGTTTTAAAACTGTACTTTTTTTTCCTTGCCTCTTTACTCGCTGCCTAGGGCACCATGTCAAAGCTCTTGAATCGTGCTGCACATTTCTGCAACAATGAAGTGGGTTGTATTTTTATTTTATGGTGGTACTAGAAACCATGGAAGATGGAGGCTAAAAGAAGGTGGGCAGAGGAGAAAATGCGAGAAAGTAAAACTACGAGCCTGAATATGGATTTTGATGTCTTATTTTGTAGGTCAGCTGGAGTAGAGGCATTCCATTACAAATTATTTTGTACTTCAACTAGGCTCCTCGAGTTCGGATTAGTCTTAAATGGTATAAAGTTCATTTATAAATTGCGGCTTGTGTTTCAACTGAAAGCTGTTTACAGACAAAAGGAAAGCCAAAATGGTTGCTTTTTGCCTCCAAATTTAATAAAATAATGGTATAATTACCTTAACCTCCTTTAAGAAAATCTTTTATCAGAAGAATCCATCTAATATTTTTTATCTTCATGAGAAAAAAAAATCTAGATAGATTGAGTTCCGAGTACGAGAAGGATTGCGTTTGTTTCAAAGTATTTTTTTAAAAAAATATATTAAAAAAATATATTTTTTAAAATTCATGTTTCACATCAGCATATTAAAATAATTTAAAAATACTAAAACATTAATTTTAAGGGTACGATACTAACTCCAAATGTGTTTTATATTATATAGACATCCATATTATTATATCTATAGTATTATACATCTTTATGTCTACAAATATTTGTATACAATTACATGTTTTACCATAAACTACACATAATATATGATACAACAATTTTCCTTTTTCTTTAAAGCAAATCATATCATATAGATTGTATCTGCAGTTAATAAAATAAGTTCAGATTTTAATTTTTTATTTGAAAATCTTGTTTTGAGGTTTTATAGATATAAATTAATATTTTGATGAGTTATTTAGAATACAAATCTTTTTGTAGGTGTATTTTGGTAATTATCTCAAAAATCATCACCATCTACAATGAAATAACAACTGTAGAATAATCTAATATTATCAATTGTGCTGTGCTCTAAGCGTTCCAGGTTTTCCTTTTTCATTGGATGAACAATTTTTTTCTTAGTTCTTTACACGGGCTTGCATTAAAAAAATAATAATAATAATTGGTGCAGCATATCGCCTGGCCTTGTACATAAAAATTTTCCAGGTTAATTATTAGGATTTTTTAAAAAAATAGCATAGTTTATTTAATTTTTTTTTAGAAAATAACATGTGTTAAAAAAGTATTTGAAAAATAATTTAGTATGAACGCAACTATATTTTAGAATATTATTTTTATACACAACTGCTATTTGAAATAGTGATCGTGTCTCATAATATATTTTAATATATTTTTCTACATAACTGCTATTCAAAATATCAGTTGTTTCAATAAATGCCTCAAAATATCTATTTTTTTTTCAAATTAATTAATCTCAACAAAAATCTATCAAATATTTTACGAAGATCCAATGGTTAAAATATAGGATTAAAGGTCTAATAGCCAAGAAAAAAAAAAGCATATAAGATGAAGCGGCAAGAGAGAAAAATAAGAGGAAGAAAAAAAATAAAAATAAAAAGAATAGGTTACCAAGGACACATCGAGACTATTTTCGACACATCCGGTACTGTTAGAAAGATCTCGATAAAACGATTCAACTACACATTAAAAGAATACCAAAGGCGGTTGTAATTAACCTTAAATTAACTCCAAACAAAACCCTAACAAATTACAATTACGTTTAGTGGTCTTTCAAAGTGTGATTAAAATCATATTATCAAGATTTTTTTAATAGCCAAGAAAAAAAAAGCAAGTGAGGTGAAGTGTCAAGAGAGAAAAATGAGGGAAGAAAAAAAAAAAAAAAAAAAAGGTCATCAAGGACATACTAAGACTATTTCGACATATCCGGTATCGTTAGAAAGATCTCAATGAAACGATTCAACTACACATTGAAAGAATATCAAAGGAGATTGTAATTAACCCTAAATTAACTCTGAACAAAACCCTAACAAATTACAATTACGTTAAGTGATCTTTCAAGAAATGGTTAAAATTATTTTATCAAGATTTTTTTAACAATACTGAGCATGTCAAAAATAGAAGTTCAGTAACCCATTCTTTCTTAGTTATTGAATTTCAAATCTCATTTTGTAACTATTAAATCTTCATAAAAAATTTAGTTATTTTTTTATGTAAGTTAATTAAATTGTGAGGTATATAGTTTCTAAAACAGTTATTATTCCCGACAATAATTACATTAAACTTTTATTCTCAACAGCAATCATGATATAAAATACCCCAATTATTGATGCACATTACGTCCCTCTGGCTTTTTCCTGATGTAAATGACTTGCCTCCACGAGTACTAAATGAGGTATGATAATATTTGACAAGTTTAGGCGTTTTTGGAGGCTTATGCCACTCCTTTCCCCGGCAAAAGACATGTATCTGAAGGCTTGGCCTTGTCTACCAGCAGAATCTACAACAGCTGACACGCCCGAAAACACAAAGCACCATTAATTTTTTTTAAAAAGAGCGATGCTGGCTGGTATTCCTCAATCAAGCTGAACAATGAGTTACTTCCAAAAAGGCCAAACATCTCTTTCACCAAAGCAACCACTCACCCCAAAAAGCAAATTAAGAGAGAGAGAGAGAGAGAGAGAGAGAGACCCTTATCTCATAAAAGATCTCTGAGCACTCACTTGTGAACCTCGTGCCTTCTTTAATTTAAAACACAGAAATATGCTCACAACTCTCTCCTCTTCCACTCTGAAAAATGCGGGTTTCTCGTCTATCAAAGAGCATATAGTCTCAATCTCAAGAAACCTGATAAAAGATGATGTATCTCTCCACTACCTTCTGTTAGTGTGCGCAACTTTAGTACCACTTTACTCGTTTGGTGAAAGTAAAGAAGAGAAACTACAAGTAATAACTACTCCTAGCAGTGCCCTATACATGGACATTTTAAGAACATTTTTCAAGGCAGGATGCCCCAAGAGGCCAAGAAAAAAAAACTAGAATCAAGAAGGGACAACAGGAATCCTTTCATCGAAAAAACTGCCCCTCGTGAAGCTAGTGAAAGACGAAGATGTGGGGTAGCTCTTCTAGTTCATCAAAGAAGTCGTTGTTCTCTTCTGATTTGGGTGCTGAAAATGTCATCAGTCTGGAGCAACTGATGGGCTCCTCATCCAAGACAATACCCAATGTATCATGACTTTTCTCTGGGTTCTCAGCGAAAGGATCTTCTTGGCTGATCATGATATCTTGAGAAATTCTTATTGGGGATTGTAAGTAGTGAAAACTGTTACCTTCACTGGCATTTTCATCAGCGCTTGGCACAATGGGGTGGCCATGCTCTTCTTCTGTTTCTTCTTCTGGCTTTTCTTGTTTGGGAGTTGTGGGATGATGTACATGATCAGTCGGAGGGGTTTCGGGATCTTTTGACTGTTGGTTCAAGCTGGATTCGTGGAGATCCGGACCTGGATGGTTGTGATTTGAGGTGTAAGTAATGATGAGTACTGAAGCATCTGTCCTGCATCTCTCCACTTGTTTCTTGGCTGAACAGCCCTTTGATGTACTGCACCTGTAATAGCCCCTGCAAGGCATGAAAACCAGTGACAGCTGATAAGTACTCTTGTTTTGTACAGGGAAAATAATCATGGAGAAATTACAGTGACAGAAGAAGGCAGTCTTTTGGAACATTTACACAAAATCCAGTGGATCCAGGGGGGGGAATTCACTTTCCACCTCCAAAATGTCAGCTGATAAAGTAACATTAGAAAAGAAGTATGATCTACTGTAATTTTAAGGGGGGAAAAAGAGTTAAACCATGAATTAAGATATATAGTGAAGAGAAAAGAGACTTGATCCAAAATGAAAGAAGATGATAAACCTTGGATGAGGAGATCCTTTAATAGGCTTTTGCCCATATTTCCTCCAAGACCAGAAATCAGAAGGTGGCCCTTCATTCTTTAATTTCCCAGCATTTTTTCCAATCCTCACTCTAACAACAGTCTTCTCAACCACCTTCCTACAAAATGAACTCGATGTTTTAAGAATGATTTTGGGCACATAAAGGAGAAGACTTGGCAGAAACATGCCTCTCAATCAACTAGCTAGCTTTTCAAAATGAAACTATACTTAACAAGAGTGTAAAAGAAAACAAAAGCAAGAAAATGAGCACCAACCTACCTTCTTTTGGATGTCTGAATTTCTTGGGTGTGCTCTGAAACATTAGAGTCCAATTTTCTAGATGGAGAACCATCCATGACTCAGTTTTTCTGCTATGCTGCTTCTAACTAGGTTATGCCAAGAAAAAAATGCCTTGATGAAACACAGAATTGCTCTGAATATTAACTTGGAGAAGTCAGTGAAAAAGAAAATAAGAAGATCAAGATCATACTCTAACCCAATTGATTGAGAGAGAAAGAGAGAGGAAACAGGGAGCTGGCAATAGATGACAAGAACCTCAAGTTGCTTTTTCTCAGTTTTCTTTTCACACATTCAATACAAACAACCATGCATTTATCAGCACTACCCTCAGCTTGCAATAAAATAAATCCACCCACATAGCTGCACACATAAATGTGAAGATAGGTGCCCTCATATGGGAAAAAATATTCTGGCCCCTTCCCTCCCTCCCTCCACTTGATTGGGAGGAAGAAGAGTGGGGCCCTCCTCTATGTCCATACACATTCTGGAGCTGCCATGTGGAAATTATTATGGTCCGCATGCCATGTTAGAAACTCGCTACTTCTTCTTCTTCTTCTGTTTTTTTATTGTGGGTGCAGACACATTTTGGAAAACTTCCAAACATAAAAAGATGCAATGCATTTGGTTATTAATGGATATGGTAAGGTGACAATGTCATTGCATCATGTTTCCAACAAGCAACCTTCCTTGGTTAACCATATTAATATATACATATACGGGTTTTATTTTTTTGAAAAATCGCATAGTTTGCTAAAAGTTACGAGAAAATATTGAATGCACAGTTTGAATACAACCGTATTTTAGAATATTATTTTTATACATATTTATTATTTAAAATAATAGTTGTGTTTCAAAATATATTTTTTTACACAACTGTTATTTAAAATAACAGTTGTGTAGTGAATGTTTTAAAAAATTTATTTTTACAAATTAATTAATCTCAACAAAAATCAATCAAATATTTTATAAAGATTCAAGGGTCAAAAGATCGGATTGAAGATTCAATGATCAAGAAAAAAATAAGATAAGATGATGTGGTAGGAGAGAGAAATGGAGAAAGAAAAAAAAAGATAAAGAAAAAATAGATCACCGTGAATACACCAAGACTTTGTTTTTGACACATCTGGTACCGTTAAAAAGATCTCAACAAAACGGTTCTAACTACACATTGAAAGAACACTAAAGGAGGTCAAAATTAACCCTAAATTAACCAAGAACAAAACCCCTAATAAATTACGACTATATTTAGTGGTCTTTTAAGGTGTGGTTAAAATCATCTCGTTGAGATCTTTCTAACAGTACTGAGTATGTTGAAAATAGAGTTTCAGTGTGTTGTCGATGACCCTTTCTTTCTTAACCATTGGATTCAAAATTTCATTTCTTGATTATTAGATATTCATAAAATTTTGAATTAACTTTCTATACATGTTAAACAATAATTATTTTCAATAACAACAGTGTTTAACCACTATTTTTAATGATGATTATATTCAAACGGTGTTATTTCCTCTATATTTTTCTCTTTTACGACATATACATGGTGAGATCATATAACCACGACAAGTTTAATTTAAGAAAGGTTTTTCTAATTATGCCCCCAGTTTGTGATAGGTTTCGAGATGAGGTGACGGGAAATCTTTAGATAGAAAGATGGAAGTTAATGTCCACCTAAGATGGCTGCCGGACATGACACCCGCCACCCCATGTGGGCTGGGGGCCTGAGAAACAAGCTTTAGATGAAAGCAAGCACAAACAGTCAGTCATTAACATCTGTTCTGATTTCACTGTAGGAACTTGAACCACTGAGATAAGGATAACGACATAGTTAATGTTTTTTATTTATTTATTTATTTCTCACTAATTAAAAATTATAAAATTGGGGCATCATATGGAGCACAGCTGCCCGCCGCCAGCTAACCAACCAATCCATAGTCCAAAAGATCTAAACAAGGAAAAGGGTGGAGCCCTTTTGAGTAACAGCAGGTGGACAAATAAGCCCCAATGAAATACAGCTAACAGACAAAGACGTCATCTCTATCTTGTGGTAGCCACTGGTAATAAAGCATCAATGGTACATTTAGACAATAAAATTGTCTTAATACTAAAATAACTGGGACGGTTTCACAGTAAAGCTGTTCCCCAACTTCTTTTTTTATTTTCTTTTAATTTTATCCTAATTTTTTTTATTGAATCTTTTTATGAATTAATTTCTCGAGATAAAATCTTAAATTATAGTGGAAAAATATAATTTAAAAAACCTATAATATAAAATACAAAGAAAATATATGATGAATCTCAAACTTTTTAGAATCTCGATTATGAACAAAAAGTTTATTTTATTTTTTTTTAATTTTTGAGTTTGAAAAATAAAAGAGAAGTTGTTAGAAAACAATAAAAAAAATAGTTGTTTGATCATATTTCTATCGCAAAAAAAAGTTGTTCATGGTATTAACGAATTACATTTAACAAAGAGAGTTTTATTGAGATTTTTTTTCCTTTATCTCACTGAAAAAATTAAATCATGGTTGATAAATAATTTTTTATTCGATTTGATTTTATGATTTTAGACAAATTTTTGGGTATTTTGAGTTGATATATTAGTTTATTAACATTATAAAGATGTCTATTAAATATTTTTAGATGACAATGGATCAAAAAATAAATTATTAGGTCACTAAAATTCAGACTTAATTTTTCGACCACTTTTTTGGGTGGTTAAGATCAAGGCAGATAGATAAATGATATGTTGTTTGGTTTTTTTATTTTATTTTTTTTCCCATTAGAAGTCCACCCTTTTTACCAATAAAAAATAAATAAAAGAAAAGCTCATATGCCCACTCAAGGGACGTTCTCATTCTTTTTATTTGGCCAAGCATTTTGGGTCGGCCGAGCTAAAGTGTTTGATCTCTATTTATTGAATTCATTATGTTTTTTTTTTCTTTTTTTAATAAAACCTCATTAAAATAAATAACTTAAAAATATATTAAAAATATCATTTCATTAAATATTATTTAATTTATATTTAGTTTCTTAAAACATCATATCATTTTTTATAAAATTATAAAATATTTTTTTTTGTCAAAGCCTTCATAATTTGTCATTTTTTTCCTTAAATTTTATTTATTCGCTTTTCTATGCAGGTTTTTTTATTATCACGTTATTAAATAAAACTATAAAGTTATAATGCATTATTTTTATATTTTTTAAATCATCCACAACATAATCATTAAAATATTATTTTTTTATTTATTAAAACTTGCTTTTACTATTTTACAATTTTGTTTTCTTTAAAAAAATAAATATTTTGAATTAAAGATTGCCAAAAAGCATGTTAATAAAGATATATCTTTCTATTCTTATTCTAATCTCCTCCAGAGTGTTCTGGATATTTATTATAATTGCCTTAAAATTTCATTAAATGAACTACTTTGCTAAAATATTTTTTTTTAGAAAATTATATTAATAAGAAAAGGAAGGGTTAACAAGAAAATTATTTTGTTTCTATAGAATTTAAATTATTACTTTCTATATAAAAAATATTAATATGTAATTAAATAAAAAATTGAATTTATCTTTACGACATAAAATCAGATATTTTAATCTGCATAAATCTCATAACTTTCTGATTTAATATTTAATTCATGCCAGCATTTTTTTCTAATATTATATATATATATATATATATAATTTTTATTAATGTAGTGTTTTTTAAAAGAATTTTTTTTTAATTAAATTAAATTAATTACATGAGTGTAAGCATCAAATGCTCGCTTCATGGCATTTTTGTTTGTTTACTTTGTGGTTCACTGTTCTTGCAATATATACAATCTCTTTTTATTTACTAATTATTTTATATTTTTTTTATTTCTTTTAAAGTATTGCCATCGCATGACCATTTTTTGTTATGCCGGTGAAAAATTAATCCGGTCTACCGACCATAAGCCCATCGGAGTGGCCTGAGCTAACAGTAATAACAAAAAAAAATTAAAAAAATCAGGCCCATATAAAATAAATCTAACATTCATTAATGATAAAAATGCTGGCTTCCTTTAGAACGATTGTACGGCCTGAACTAACACAAGCAACAAGAAAATAGGGCCATTTCTAATTAATGTTTATTATATACATATACACTCAAATTAATCTAAGGACACTGTTAATCAACCAAGAGGAGTTCTGACTTTGAAACACCCACACATAGATAAATTGACTGGTTTTTTATTCACAATATATATCTCTCATTTAACCTAACCAATTGCTTTGATAGGTATATAAAGTTTAAAGAAAATTAGTTAGGAAAAAAAAATGAACTATTGGATTGTAGACATTTGATGATAACAAAATCCGGTCGGATTGATTGTGGGGCACATAATTTTAGAGATCATTTGGAATTGCATTTCAAACGATATTTTTAAAATTTTTTAATTTTTTTAAGATTATTTTTTTTTAATATT
>Ga0307517_10004029_pt1 | contig 22737 bp, 16 predicted proteins | sample 23_EM_MG_FD_194515 | JGI IMG/M metagenome (GOLD analysis project Ga0307517, IMG submission 194515) | Populus trichocarpa ectomycorrhiza microbial communities from riparian zone in the Pacific Northwest, United States - 23_EM | ecosystem: Host-associated > Plants > Roots > Unclassified | place... | reverse complement strand
TAAATTTAAATTTTTTGGGAACGCAGCCGCAGCAGCGTTCCCTGACGTTTCCTTATCTACAAGTTCACGTCCAAAATATTACAAACGAATCCCCTCATGAAACTGCAAAAAATAATTTAAGTACATCACCTATTATCTGCACATGTAATTAATACGAAGGCGTACGGCAAAAAAGCATGAGGGAATCACTTAAACCCACTCACCACTTTACTTTTTTTCCTTTTTTTTTTGAATGAGTTCAGTCTCATTTCTTCTCTAACAGTTGATGCCGCACTGCTCAACATCTGGACCAGTAACTCTAGTGGTGAAGGGATCAACTCTCACCCACAACAAGGAAAAGATTGAAGCAAGGAGAATAGACCACACGACAACAATGGTGGGTGTCCGGTTCTGGCGACCCATCAAACCTTTGAGGAAAGGATAGAGATGGACGATCACCCAGAAAGCGAAGAAAAGCTTGCCAAAGAGTGGACCCCATGACTGATAACCACTGTTGATTGCATGGGATATCCCGGCAACAACACCCACCAAGTTAACGATGAGGAGAGTTGTTGGCGGGATAAGTAGAGTTGTCCATTTGAACAAGTATAATTCAGCAAAACCACCGTCCTCGTCTGATGCCTTGGACGTAACAGTGAAGTTGGTGTCAATGCCAGCAAGTACTTTGAGCAAGCCTTGGAAAACAGCAAAAAGATGGGCTGAAACACCACCAATAACCCAAAACTGTTCATTCCTCCACCACTCATCAATCCCAACACCACTCCACCTCATCTCCAAGATACCGGTTGCAAAGATGGAAAGAAAGAGAGAAATAAACCATATGCTTGCGATGTTACTAATCTGCAACAGAACAAGTGAAGCAAAGGCTTAGTAGATGCGAAAGATGCAGTGATGGGAAGTCTCTTGCAAGCTACACACAGGGGCAATACATTAGATGCCGATTGAATGCATATCCATAAACATAAATCACAAAATATTAAACCGTTGAAATTACAATAATTTTGGCAATCAAACCAAAATGCCATATTGACAATATTTTTGGTTTCTTTAAAATCACTCGCAGATAACCTACTACCCTCCCTATAGGCAGTTCCCAAGTGAGCAGGGACTGCACAAACAAGGAGCACAGAGAAACAAAATGCCTTCAAGACCAAGTTTGGACATACAGAGGCTGCATGGACAGAAACTGTGGTGTAACTAACCTGTGGAATAATGAATTTGTCTGTAAGTAGACAGATAGCTGGAAGTGTGCAATACAGGAGAAGAGGAATGGCGGTGATTGGATAAATAGTAGTGTTTACATATGCAAACCTCTCAAGCCATTTCAGCCTACCACCATAGCCATACCAAATTGGACAATGCCGACTGAGAAGAATTTCAACAGAACCCAGAGCCCATCGAAGCACTTGGTTCAGACGATCAGAAAGATTAATAGGAGCAGACCCTTTAAAGGCTGGGCGCTTGGGCATACAATAAATTGACCGCCAACCACGGGCATGCATCTTAAAACCAGTAAGAATATCTTCTGTAACAGAACCATAGATCCATCCAATCTGCAGTTTGAGAAACAAGCATCAAAGCTCTTGTGAGGAATCAAGAAAGTACAACAAAGGTAAAACAGCTAGAGTAAGCAAAGCTTGTATGCAGGCAACAAAATCAAACTAAATTTGAGATGTTTGTAATGAACAGATCAGTTTTAAGGTTTGCCTAATCCAGAGGCTTACTTTAGGCCTGTAAACTTTGGAATACAATATAGGAAGGATTATCTTGGTACGGAACATATTTTTGCTCATTATATTATATTGCATCCTCATCCTTATCACAACTATCCCAAGAACATCAGATCACGGTCCTCAAATTCACGAAATACATAAATCTGCTCAAATGTGCAGATGGAACTATTGGCAAAAACAACTGACAGTGCCCAAATGGAAGTTAAAGCAATAAACAAAAGAAATAAACATACCTCAGATCCCCAATCTGTTTTGTCCTCATACCCACAACTAATGACATGAATAGCTTCTTTAAGAAGAGTTTCTGGTGTTGCAGACTGAGGAACACCGCCATTCTCCATAAGTGTGGAAGCAACAAAAACAGCTGACTGGCCAAACCTCTTCTCCAGGCTCATTTGAGACATGAGAAGTGACTTCTCATCATCAAATCCAGCTCCTGAATTTACAAATGTACATAAAAAAATCTTAGTCACGCCTAATATGATTCAGTAATTTGAAACTGAAGAAACTTCCAGCGATCAATTCATGCTACCCCAGCAAGATCAGTTGTTACTTGTATAAACAATTAACTATATGCTCACAAGTGAAAAACATGACGATGTATCTAACTTCCACACTAAAGGTTGCAATAATATTGTTTCATTGACCAGTATAGAGTCATAGGTTAAAGACCAAATTCAGTTTCATGGTTGACTTGTCAACTTTAGGAGTTAAAGATACTGTTGCTGATAACCCTCACCTGCAGTAAGAAAATGAATAAAATGCCTTCTAATAATATATTTATACGAAACGGAATGAGAAAACATAAAATGTACCTTCAACGCCTTCTTCTATATCGTCCAAGCTGAAAATGGGTACAGTGGGATCTACATGCTTTCCAGATTTCTTCTTGTCAGATCCCTTTTTGCTTGATTTAGAACCCTTCTTTCGTGATCCACCACAGAGTGAAGACAGCATGCCTGGTTTCTTATGCTTGGGTTTGAGGGGAGGTTCATAACCATACAATGCCGTCCTGTTAAAGACACATCCAGTACCCACATAGACAGGTCCTTGAATACCATCCAGACCCCTCAAGTTTATCTAATATTCACACAATAAATAAATAACATTAAGCAATGGCAAATAGTTTTATGCCGCACTCCGATCAGCCAAATCATCAACACATAACAGACATAGCACAAAGCCAAAAACAAACCATTTAATGACACCATACTGGAAAGACAAACATTACTTGATCAAACGATGAAGAACTTACATCAAAGAATACAGTATTGCGATTGGCATATCGATCATTCCTGTCAATGCCATCAAATCTTTGTGGAAACTGAACATAGCAGACATGTTTCCCAAGGTTAGGATCCATCATGAAACACATAGCTTCTCTCAAAGCCTTGCTATTGTTTATGTAATGATCACAATCAAGATTCAACAAGAAAGGCCCATTAGTTAGCACGGCTGATACACGAACCTGAAAGAGGTGCAAGTGAATGTTAAAATAAGTCCGGACCTGAAGAAATAATATACATACTTGTATACTTCATATAATAACTCCTATAATTATCTACTCACAAGTGAATTCATGGCACCGGCTTTCTTGTGGTGCTGGAAGCCCGGACGCTTTTCACGAGAAACATAAACTAACCGCGGAAGCTCATTACCATCAGAATCAAGCCCTCCACTTTGGCCCAAGAAAACCTGAAAGCGAAAATGAGAACTTTCTTAGGGTACTTGTGCTTGGGATATGAGTTCATTTGATTGGCTTCAGCAAACTCATGAATCCAAATTCAAAAATTTGCAAAACTTGGAGGCAGAATAAAGAGCACGAGGCTGGACATGACATGACTAGGGAAAAAAAACTAAAAGAGTATACGAGGCAAATAACATGCAGTACAACAAGATACAAGAAATTGTCCGGTGTGCACAATATCATCATAGATATTTTTAACATTATAGGCTAGAAGAGAAAAGTTGCCCAAAGCTTAAGAGAACATGCCTAATCAATGAAAACTTGAACCATAAAGAAAAGCCAAAATGCTGTTACCTGAATCATTCCTGGATGGTCTCTGGTGTTATTTCCAGGCCATGGGGTCCCATCTTGCATAATCCATCCTTCTTCAGGCACCTTTTGCGCCTTGGCAACAAGCCCATTGATACGAATTTTAAATTCTTCATATTCTCTCTGCGACAACAGGAAGTTTGCCATAAGAAAGGTTCAACTATGGAAAACAGTGGCATGGCTAAGTAAACAAAGCACTGAATTGATACCTTCATAGCTCTACGGTCTTTGACAAAAGATGGCTGCACTTTATCCTTCAAGTAGTCAATCTTCTGTGCAAAGTACCATTCTGGAGCCCGAGGCTCAATGCTGTACTTCTTGCAGAAGGGCACCCATTTCCTGGCAAACTCTGAAGTCTCAGACAAAGCTTCAAATGTCAACATTGCAGCACCATCATCAGAGACATAGCATGAGACTTTGTCAATTGGGTAGTCAACTGCAAGAATAGATAGCACTGTATTTGCTGTCACCAAAGGGGGCTCCTTTAAAGGGTCCACAGTACTGACAAAAATGTCAACAGCAGCTAGCTGGGACGGTTCTCCTTCATTGTCATATCTGTTACCCATATAGAACAAAAATCAAAATCTTAAATATGGAAAAGGAAAGGTTATCATTACTTGAGAAGCATGGGAAGAGATTTGATTGCAGCAAGAAGGGCAGATGCAAAAGAAACCCTACCTCAAAGCAAGCCTGTCAAGATATGTTTCACGATTTACAGGGAGCCACTTAGGGAACTGATCCAGTATCCAGGATATTGCAAACCAAATCTCACATATCACAGATATTAACCACAGAGCATAGGCATTACGCACAGGATTTGTTATTCGGTAGTGCAAGAAAATGCAGAGGATAACAAGCCGCAAAACAATAACCATCCTGTATGGATTAATCCTAGAAGAAGGAATGGAAACCTTCCTCGAAAGAGGTTGCCGAGCTTCATCATTCCTGCAAGAACACAGGCAGGAGTATTATAGTCTAGTATTTGAGTGTAGGAGTATTATAGTCTAGTATTTGAGTGTAGTCAGCACCTAGTTTTCTATTCTCAATTATTGCTAACTGCAAATGCTCCAAATATCAGAATAGATTGCAAGCGATGTGAAAATTTGGAAGGCCCCATTACATTATTGGTATGGATTATGAAAACATGGTAAACATAACCATGTGGAAACTTACAGTAAAGAGTCATCCACAAGCACATCCGTGGCAGCATCAATATCTCCAGCACCCCTTTCAGAAGGAGCATGACCAGTACTCATAGGAACAACATTCTTGTCCTGCTTCATCTTCCAGCCATCAACTCTTTCCTTCCAGGCCACATTGCCCAGTCCCGGTGAACCAAACTCCCTTACTGGGTCCACAACCCTCACATTAGCTGCAAAAAACATAAAGAGTAAATGCCACGTATGACCACATAGCATACAAAAATATAACACGAGAACGAGGGATGTACATGATTGATGGACATCAGATGCATAAGGGATGCGCTTCCCACCACCAGCACCAGCACCAGGAGAGGCCATAGAAACATGCTCAGGTGATGCAGCAGACAGCTCTCCAGAAACCTAAAAGTTATGTGTAGGCAAAGATTAAACTCCAGGCTTGCATTAAAAAATCATCTCGGTTTTAAATTTTGATTTTATTTTTATTTATTTTTTGAAAAAGAAGAGCAACAGCATACCATAAGCTGATTGACTTACCTCATGTCCATTGGTGAGTAGTGGAATATGGTTATGCGAAACCTCTTTATCATAATTTGGAGCTCCAGAATCTTCCCCTCGTCCATAAGTCATCTGCCAGCTCAGCATGCGTTCCGCAATCCTCTGTTTCTGGTTTTGATTTTCTGAAGAGTAATTAAAATCACTAGCACCATCATCAGCATCACCATCCTCTTCTCTATCACCAAGAATGGCAGGGCTACCTGATATGACCTCACGGTTAATGCTAAAACTATTTCAAAGTTAATAACATCATACAAAAAGTCAGTTATCCGGTGAAGAATTGACTTGCTATCAGCCTTTATTTATGCAACTCCTCCTCTTCCAAAAGAGCTGGCTTTTGATGGCATGAGAATTTTCATTTTCCATTCCATTGCATGAAAGAAACGATTTTCACATTATTTTTAACGTCCAAACACTAATGTGATATTACAATTTAAAATTTATATGCACTCAACAAAAATAAGTTGCACTCGAATCAGAGTCACAATCTCTTCATTTTCTGACATTGAATAAAGCATATAGTGAGACAATGCTGTTCAGCCTACCGTTGAGCCTCTTGTATCTGGTTTTGCACTGAGGGCAAGACTGATTGCCATCCTTCCTCTCGTACTCATAGCAAGGCCTGCACACTGGAAATGCACAAACATCGCAAGCAACAAACGGTTCACCATCCGCGGTCTTGCCAACATTATCACCACAGATCTGGCAAACTTGTCCACCTGTACTTTTCATGGGCTTCGCCTGTGTAGCCAAGCAAAATGCACGCATTTCAGAAACCATACAAGGAGTTTCAATGAACCTAACTCCAAAGAGCAATCTAAACCAGACTAAAACACTCAAAATATATACTATAATCGTCATCGGTGCTTACCCCGGTTTCACCTTCTGATTCCATTGAGACCTGCTATCTTTACCCCAGAATTGAACAGTGGATAGAAATAACTGTAGGGCCTCACCAAACTCTATGTATCCCTAATCATACAAAGAGCTAAGAAGTGTCAGCTTCTCTCTAACTCTCCACTTCAAAACCAACCTCTTATCTCCCAGATCTACTGCATAAAGAGAGAACGAGAATCAAACTGCGCTGAATATATATCCAGTAAGCAAAATGAGCCATCAGCTAAGTTCACCAAAAAGAGGCTAATCAGCCTCAAATCTCTAGAAGAGCATTATAAACAAAGCAATCAAACTCGAACTTTCTTTTGATTTTCAGAAAATTACAAAATTGACTTAAAAAACCAATAGCTTGAACACAAAATAGCTAGGTTAGTTGAGCTTGAAACAAAAACGACACACTTTCTTCCATCCCCTAGAAATCGAATTCAATATGACTAAAAGAACTCCACCAGATCTCAGAATAGAAAACAGAAATCAGAAAGTGAACAGTGACCTGCAGACTCACGCAGTCGAAGACCGGTGCTACAGAGAAAGAAAGAGAGTGGATTGAAGGAGGTAGTGAGAAAGACGATCAATGCAAATCAACAGCTCTGTCTCTCTATATGTTTATTTAAATAAATGTAGAATTAGTTATGGATTTTGTTTTCGTGGTAGGTGTAGCATAGCTGTTATACAGACACAGAACACGAAAGCGACGACACACCAACTGCGAGTTTTTCAGTGACAGACTGCACTGACAGACGCTGCTTGAGAAGGAAATAATTGCAAGGCAATTCCCGTATCGAAGAAAAAAAAAAAAAACAGATCATACATTGCCAATCATTTCTTCTTCTTACAAATATTATTAATTCTTTGCCCTTCTGCTAAAAAATCTAGAATGAAAAACATAGGTGGGAGACAGTTGTTCTGTCTTTCGACTACAGCTGCTGCTGTTACGGTTTTTCTTTCTGTGGGTTTTACTTACCCAGTAGTGTTGTGCCACGTAAGAGTGGAAAGGTAATGTTTTTTTCAACGGCAATAGAAACAAGAATGTCCGAAAAGCGCGTTGAACGACAATGCCTTTGCAGCAGTGGGAAATGCCATGTGGGAACAATTGCATGCTGCGAATATCTCTCCTGGGTGTGGTGACTGGCGTGATTTCATTTTTTCTGGGGCGTGAATTATGAGTGTTGATCTTAATTTGTTTTATCGGCTATACGGCTGTTTGAGATTATAATAGTAATTATTATTTAAAATATTTTATTTTTAAAATATATTAAAATATTTTTTTTATTTTTTAAAAATTAATTTTAATATCAGCTCATGAAATATAAAAAAAAATTAAAACTTTTAAATACACAATGCAAACATACTTTTAGTCTGAAAATACTGGACAGTGGGTGGGCCGCTTCTAAGCGTGGAGTATCTTGTATTTTTTAATAAATTGAATAAAATCATTTTAAGAATATTTCAATGTTGGTAGAAGATTTTTTTTAAAAAAAAATTATTGGTTAGACGAGCAAATGATAGTACAGAATAAGAATAAAACATCAGTGGGTGATTAAGAATGTTCTTATGTTAAAAAAATATTTTTAAAATTTATTTTATTGTTTTGAATTATTTTAATATATCGATATTAAAAATAATTTTTTTAAAAATAAAAAAAATATATTATTTTAATATTTTTTAAAACAAAAAATATTTTAAAAAAGGAATACTATTACAATCCTAAAAACTAACTAGATTTAAGTAATCAAGAAGGAAGACATTAAAATTTAATCAAAGTTGAGAAACCAAGAGGACGAGATGCTGCCGTGCCATGTGATGGTTACCATGCCCTTTTATTTTCATGAAACATCACACGAAACTAGTAGTTTTACACATTTTGTCTAACGATTGATATTCACTTATTGTATTTCCATTTTTGTCCCCTCTTAAGAAAAAAATCCAAAGCCCTTAATTATGAACGTGCCCAACCCGACCCAAACGACCCTTAAGAAAAATTATTACGGACCGGCCCGGCCCAAATCCACAAGCATGTAAAGTCCTGTGATGTAAGTTGAACGAGCACTGGACAGAAATCATCTGATTTAACACTCTACACAGCAGCAAAATTTTATTACAGATTTATTTTCTAGGGTTTTGTATTCCGGAAGGAGATACATGGCCTCTTTTGGCTCTCTAAAATCTGCAGTCTTCGACAGAGAAGAGAGAAAACAGTAATTCTCTTCACTTACTCTTTCTCTTGAAAAATTTAAAAATGAGGGTACATACATATCCTTCAATGGACTTATCATTTTCTTTTTAATTTTTGATGTTTTAAGGCAATATCAATCTCATATTCGAGGCCTCAACGCTTACGATCGCCACAAGAAATTTTTGAACGATTACGGTACAATCACCGATTCTAATTTATTTGTTTAATCGAATTTAGTGATTTTGCTGTATAGATTTTTCTGTTTAAATGGATTAATAAATATTTCGTTGTTATAAAAAAAAAAATTGAAGGAAATGATATTGTTTTTTATCTTTAAAAGAAAGGCTGAAATGAGGACATAGAAGGGATTTATGCAAATACGAAGCAATGTGTTTGTAGAATATTCCTTTCCTCAATGTCCAAAAGCAAAATGGGATGGTGAACAATCTCCTCCTCTAAGAAAGGAAGGAGGCTACAATCATCCTTATACTTCTTTTCCTTTCTTTTCTTTACATCGCTTGCAAATTATTTCTCATGACTGTTTTTTCTTCTCGTTTGTGTGTTTGTATAGGCTAAGTTTTGGTTTGGAAAAATATATATCAAGATTATAACTGTTTTATCTGGGCAATTTCGGGATGTATTTTGGCATTCGTGTTTTTGTGCAGTTAGTTATTATGGGAAAGGAAAATCTACCAATGAGAAGCTTCCGATTAGAACAGACAGAGACACCCTAAGAGAAGGATACCGGTAAGTTGATTCACTCTGGATTTTTTTTAATCTTCTTGTGTTGCCTTTTTATCAAGCATCCATGAGATTGTTGGTGATGTTGATCATTTATTTATTTATTTATTTGATGTATAAGTTTAGCTTCCCAGGTAGACTTGGATGTGCTGAGTATTTTTGTGATTTTTTGTCCAGCATGGATGCCCTAAATAACTTTTGTTAACAATGATATCAAACTGATAATTAATCAGGTTAGAAAGATGTATTAAAGGAGGTGAGTGCCAATTAGGAACTATTTGGCAGTTGGCACAAGCTTGTTGGCATATCTTTTTATTTCTAGTGCAATTACGTGATTTACATAAGGAGTCATATGGCTCAATTAAGTGCTAGAACAAGAAAGGGCGAGGAATAAAAACATTGATTTTCGAATCTGCAAGAGGGTATTATTTAATGTCCAGTTAAGTACGGGGATGATATGTTTCCATCCAACCACATATGTTAAAGTTTAATTCACTGTTTGTTGTATTATCATTCATTTCTTTTCATGCTCAATTCACACTGAATCATTTTCGATCTTGAATCCTATTCTGTGACACTTTTGATGGTGGAAAATCCATCCACACCTGCACGGTTAACGTGTCTTTTTTCTTCCTTTCTAATTTAGACTCTGCAATTATGTCATCTATCACTTCCCTTTAATTTGTCAAGGTTCATACGTTCGGAGGAAGATGATATGGATGCATCCTGGGAGCAAAGGCTTGTGAAGCGTTACTATGATAAGCTTTTTAAAGAGTATCCTTTGCGAACGGATGTTCGATGTTCTGAACTATATTATGGTTAAGAACTATCATATGTTCTGAACTATATTTGTTTCTACGACATCTAAAATCCTCTTTAATATGCTGTGCACTTCCTTAGACTCTTTGTAGATATTGCATTGCTGATATGTCACACTACAAGGTTGGCAAGGTATGCGGTTTCCATTACACGAAGTCATCTAATCTGAGCTGTAATGAATGAAACTGTCACTCTGATGTGCTTGAGAATATATTTCATTGTTACATCAAAAGAATAAAGTAAACTGGCTGCAAAATATGAGTTGTAGATTGGATTTTCCTTTTCTGACATTGCACAATATTTTCTTCTGGCTTTTTTTTCCTCATCCCATATGGTCTAAGCTTGGCATTTATTTCATCTTTGTTAGAGGACGGTATCTTGAAATGCATTACCCTATCTTTCTTCTTGCTGGGAAGTAGGGCAAGATTTCTGTTTTTCTGGCTGTTTGCCTCTCTAAGTCCTTTTATCACATAGAGAAACTTGAATAAAAAGCATATTTGTGACTTTGTGTGGTGAATTGAAGCAGCATTGCCAAATGTTTTGGGACTATCAGGGTTCTGTGGAAACTGACTACTTTATTGGATTTGGTATGCACAAGTTCGTTGTTGCAGAATTAGTGATTTTTTTTTTAAAAAAAAAGAGAGGATATGTGCTTCTAAAAGGAAAAACAGAAAGGATGTGTTAAACTGCTATATTGCACGCCAAGACTTAATACAAAATCTTTCTAAACACTCAATGGTGAGTTGCATTCTATTTGATATAATGTTTCTCTATTTTTGAATTCTTCCTTATAGATTGGTTTGAGATGGAGGACAGAGAAGGAAGTCATATCTGGAAAAGGTAATATTTTTTCTTTGCTGGTTATTTTAGTTACAGTCTCAATCACACGCATTAGTGATTTTATTCAAGGATTAGATGCCATTTCAGGAAGCAATCCGTCTTCTTTTGTTTTTATCCATGGAAACACTTTTATTTATAATGTTAACTGAAATGCTGTGATAAACATGCCTGATGCATAACTGTCAGCATCACATCTTTATTACCTGTTTTGCACAACTAGAAGCTCATTCAGGTGTTGAAGTATGGGTATTGCCACAACATTTTACTCATCCAAGCAAAATATTAATTATCAGTCGGGTCTTGGTTCTAATATGTGAATGCTACCATTAGATCTTTTTTAACTCTCAGGCTCTAACGCATCAGTAATCTAAATCTAAACATATATTTTTTTTAATGTTTGCGTCTATGCCCAAGATTTCTGAAAATAGACTTTTTATTAAATACTGTCAAATTTTCCCTTCAATTTTATGAGTTTAAAGGATGCTAGAGAAAGTTGGGGCTCTGGAAATTTTTGTGATGCTGATTTTTTCCACAAAAAGCTTGTTAAAACTTTTGGTTCTCTTCCTGCTTGTTTGGGTACTACTGTGCTGTAATATCGTTCATGATGGAATGGCATTGACAGAATTTCTTGTTGTCTGGGGATTGGAAATTGATTTATTCCCCTTTCTGTCAGGGCAGTTCATTTGTGGTAACAAGCATTGTGATGTGAAAGATGGCTTGGCAAGCTATGAGGCAAGTGTTTATACTTCCAGCAATAAATTTAATAGCATTATAGTTTGGATGCTTGTGAATGGTTTGAGCATCATTACATCTTGCTCTCTCAATTTGGCTACAGTTTCATTTCTCTGTATGATCTTCGCATTCCGATGCCTGCAGGTGAACTTTTCTTATTTTGAAGCTGGTGAAAACAAGCAAGCCCTGGTGAAGTTGATACTTTGTGACAGGTGGGTTGGTTATCTATAAAGGTTGGCACGCCCATTTACTTTTGCTTTTGTAATAGACTCTGTTTCTATGTAGCTTTAACTGTCCCCAGAATCCAACTACATGGTTATGTGAAACGTGGTGTGCCTTGGCAGCATTGCTGCTGATTTGGGATCTGAATAATGCTGTAGTCAGAAACTATTTCACTTATTTTTGACTTATAGGTCTTATCATCTTTGTATGGTTTTGTCAGTTATCAGTTCCGCCTTATTGATATATGGTGCCTTTGCATAATCCTCTTTTTTTTTTTTTTTTGCTGGATTCAATGTGATGCCCTACTATAATGTCAGAACAGATTAGTTAGGTATCAGTACCATCTAAATATAGAACTTTTGCTGAGGAGTTTAGTTAATTAAATTCAAAATTCACATGAGAATGTCATCATCTGGTATTTTATTTTGCCTTAGGTATCTTTGCTTTTGTTCCCATGAAATACATCTCCTTAATGTATTTTCATATTCTTTAAACTTCATTCCAGTTCTTTTACTAATTCCTTTCTAAAATGTTAACTGTTTCCAAATAGATGTGCTGAGAAACTTCATTACAAAAGAAGAAAAGAGAAGGAACAAATAGAGAAAAGGGAGAAAGGAGATCGTATAAGAAAACGGTATGAGCACTTTGCAGATTCTTGTCCACTTGTGAACCTATGTCCTGGTAAATTTTTATTGTCCCTGACTTGCTGTATAGAAAGCTCACGGTCCACCTTTCAGGGAACTACTTGAGGTTGTTGATGATTTGGACAATGAAGGGAGCGAGGAGAAGAGAAGAGGTTTGTGGCTACAAATAATGATAACATGTTTATTTTTCATTTACAGTTTCCTATGTGATGACATTCACTTGTGGGTATTTTCACTCGCTGTTTGTGTGTCCTTTCAAAGGTGCCATTATGCTTCTCTTTTCTCAAAGTTTGAATTGGAGCTTTTGTTCTATAGAATTGGCTCCATATCTGGAGGGTCGCTTTAAACAAACAAATGTTACATGTGACCTTAATCCATCTCAAGTTGAACAACTTTTGAATTAAAGGGAGGATTACTGGAGTGCTGTTTAGTCAGCTGTGCTAATACAAGACGAAGGGCAATTGCCTTGAAAACATTAGTAGCAAAATAAGCTTTGGTTCTACCTGATTGCTAAAGGGATTTTAGAATGATGTCTAACTGAAGTGTAATGGATGGCAGTGGAACTCATTGCCTCTGTCCCTGTTTTCCCGTTCTTACTGAAGCATAATGATTTCTGTACTCTTCTTGGAAAAATTTGTTTTGCATCATAGCAATATGTTTGGCCATAAATGGCGAACTCAACACCTTGTACCTTCTTTTCCTTTGGCAGGTAAAAAGCCTGCAATTTCTGGAGGCAATAAAAAAACAGACGATGATGACAACTTTGATGAGTTTCTTGAGGGAATGTTTCCATAGCTGGACGGCAGCTCCCATATCCAAGGGATGGTGTTCTTGTGCTTAACATATATGACCAGAAAAGTTTAGAAGGCATGGTAGGGACCTGCTAATGGAGCTACAGTGAGTTGAAGTCCGAACCTTTTTCATGCAGAAAAAAAATTGTTCACTCGAGAATTTAATGGAAATATTTGTGTATTTGATGAAACGAAATCAAGGCAGAAGGTTGTACATATACTGGGCAGTAAAAAATGTTTTATCATGCGTGCCTGCAATCCTAGTGCCAAGTAAAAAAACGAGATGCAATCCAAGTTTGTTGACACCTGATTGTGAGAATAATTAAATCCAGGTGCCATTTATGTATAATGTAAGGCTACATCAATATGTGAAGACTGATGATAACTGCACTCCTCGAATCACAAAAGCTTTCCTGGGATAGCCATGGAAGGAGGAGAAAGGAAGGAATCCATCCTCCCGTTCTGGGGAAGAAGATTAAGAAGTGAAGATGAAATGCCAAAAGATGAGTGTTTTAGGATCGGTTGAGTGGTTTTTTTGTAGTTCGTTAATAATTTTCTTGATCCGTCATTAAAATAAAATCAAGCCCATGAATACTTGCATTCCCTGACATCTCATCTTTATCGTTCTTTTCATGAGAGGCCTGTCTTCCAATGTACAAAATCTTGAAAGTAGTTCTGAAAAATAATTAAAAAAGAATTGATTGTCGGCGATGAACAATTTTCTTGGATGCCAATATATGTATGTGAAAGAGAAGTTGTTTGGCGAGGCACATTGCTCATCGTTTTTACCAAAAAAAAACCTACATGTAAAATCCACGAAGTAACAAAAATCCACCGCGGGTAGAAAAAGAGCCACCGAGAAAAAATCAGGCCCAGAACTTGCCAGCTCTGCATGACGACAGCAGCTTTTGTCATCTAACCATTTACCACCCACTAATGGCAGCAGTTAGCTTATACGGAATTAGGATCACCCGCTGCTCTCCACGTGGCTTTATCTTGGTGTACTACAGCCAGTATGTTAGCACGTGTCTTCTGGCTTTATCTTGGTGTAGTACAGCCAGTGTGTTAGCACGTGTCTTCTGACTTGACCCCATTTGATATTCCATCACTGATTTTTTGTTGTTAGTGTTTCTTACTATAAATATATTAAAATAATATATTTTTTATTTTTTTAAATTCATTTCTAATATCAATATATTAAAATAATCTAAAAACAATAATTTTAAATAAATAAATTTCAAAAGTATTAAAAAAAAAACTTTTAAAATTCAGAAACAAACAAACTATCCAAATCCCCCACTATCTTGTGGTGGTCTGTCCATCAGCAGTAAGTACTAATTACAACGAATTGATGCTTTTCTGGCAAGTTTTATTTTACCGAAAGCAGCAAATGGCCCCAGCCATAATTCTGCCTCCTCGTCCTCAGCTCGTCTAATTTTCCAATCCTCGAGTATGGCATAATCTCAGATATTGTTTGTCCTACAATGAGTTCACCTTAATTTTAAGCTCATACTTCATGTATATTCAATTCGTCTTAATTACACTTAGCTTGTTTGAAGTGATCAATAAGTTTGTAGATAACCTTAATTATTTCGAAAAATCAGTTACTGTAATGAGAATTTGAGAATAATAAAAGAAAAACTAGATATTTAATGTTAAATCTCTTTAGCATCTAAGATGAAGGATGATATTATATGATTATTATTCTTGATTAAAATGAAAATTCATTTATTTAAATGAATTAATATTAATATCTGTATTTTCTCTCTAAAAAAAATATCTTGTTTGAGAAATTGCAACTCAAAGTCTTTCTTCTTTTTTTAAAAAAATAAAATAAAAATAAAACACAAAAACTCATCAAACATTCCATTAGTTAAATCTCACCATCTTACAAAAAAAAAATGTTTAAATTCAAGAGGGATTGTTCACTTCATTTTATGCAAATTAAGAATATATGATTTTAAAAGATAACTACATAAATCAAATAAATTTAAGAAAATAAATTCCATTAAATATGTTGAAACTAAAAGAATGAGTAGAAAGCACATTATTAATTATAACAACATCTAATCCTTTGATTACATGCTTTAAATATCAATACAAATACTCTTAAAGAATGTGGAAGATAGAAAGTTGTTGCTAAAGAAAGGATAATTGTTTTACCGTTTTATTTTTTTATTGTATTTCCATTTTTTTTCAACTGGAATTGGTTAGGAATTCTTTGTCCTAGGAATTCTTTGTCCTTTCTTTTAGCTTTCCAGCCTGTCATATAGCTAGTTGAGTGTAACATGTAACATTCTTTTCGTGTAGGATATAATTAGTTAATAGTTCTGATGTATATATAGGACCTTGTTTTCTTTTTATAATTCAATCAAACAGCTGGAATGAAAATGATATTAGAAAAAAACTTAATGGCATGAACTCTCTTGTTTCTGACTATTCCTTTCCCCTTTTCCTTTTGCAACCTCTAACATTTCTTTCATGGTATCAGAGCTTATGGTTGCTTAGCTAACCACAAGAAAGAAATCGAAAATCAACAAACACCAATTATTGCTATGAAATCAATCTCATATTTTCCCAACTTATCAAATCAAAATAGCCTATACCGTCTTGACCATAGTTTTGAAACCCGGCTCGGCCCGAGGGGTCAACCCGGGACCTGACCGACCTGAGACTGGAACCTGGTTGGGTTTAAAAAAAATAGGAAAAGGCAAAACCCAGGGTGACTCGGTAAACCTGGTCAAAAACTCGGTTGCAACCCGTTGACTTTTGTTTTTTTATACTAAAACAACGTCGTTTTGATTAAAAAAAACATAATTAACCTTGACGACCCGGTGACCCGATCAAAACCCGGAACCAGGCCTTGGACCGGATCGAGTTTAAAAACTATGGTCTTGACAATGGTGATACATCAGTTCTCAGTTTGGTCACTGATCTCTTAACCACATATAACTATGTCACTTAGGCAAGGTTCATAAAAAGGGCTCTTAGAGCAAAAAACAATCTTGTTTTGCTGATGACAGTATCACAAGACCCTTAAATCCCAACTATCCTCTTCTGAAAACTTGGGAGAGATGCAACGATATGATTGTTTCTTAGATTCATAACTCTATAAGTCCTTCGGTGAAATCCTTTTTTATCCTTATTAATAATGTATATGAGATTTGGAATGAACTATGTGAGAGACTTACTCAGCAAATTGGGCCACAAAATTTTCAACTAAAAAAAGCTCTAGCTAACTTGAATCAAGGGAATGATTTGGCCAATATCTACTATACCAGAATGCTCTTGTGGACAGATAAAGGTCTTGGATGCTTGCTATCAATAAGATTTTATAATTCAGTTTCTAATGGGTTTGAATGAAACATACTCCAACATACAAGATCAAATCATGTTAATGGATCTCATACAATGAGTTAGTAAGTTTTCTCCCTCATTCAACAACATCAGATGTTGTCTTGCACACCTACCCCTGAATCAATGGCTCTTTTCACTAGAAATGCATCCACAAGTTTCAGGCCATTTAGCAGATCTTATTGCCCTTATTATAAGATTCAGGGGCATCTTTTGGAGGACTGTTTCAAGGCAGGAAATGAAAAACCTCTCACTTGTAGTCATTGTTATATGAGTGGTCATTTAGTAGAGAAGTGTTACAAGTTGATGGGATAGCCTTCTGGTCACAAGTTATATAACGAGGTAAAGAGATCAAATGTGCATGCTAGTTAGTCCAACATGATTGCAACTGAGGATTTTTCAAAGAATCACACTGACAAGATGACTCTGATTCCGAATTAGTATCAGAAAATCTTGCAGTTTTTTCATGAGAAGCACAATCTAGCAGATACTCATTCTCTTATGCCTTACAATCCGACCACCCCTTTCACTAACTACACAAGTCTTACATCTATATCTGGTATCGCAACCTGTCTCTCCACTTACACACATAATTTTTTTTTATATTACTAATGTTTATTGGATTATAAATACAGAAGCTACACATCGTATGATCTGTAGCACCATTTTTTTTTGACAAAAATCACAGCCATTGTGTCTTATAATGTCAAACTTCCTAATGGTCAGGAGGTCCTAGTCATATTTATAGGCATTGTTAAGCTCTCCAAATTGATCACTCTTGAAAATGTTTTATGTGTTCCTTCATTTCTTTTCAATCTCCTTTATTCACCAACACTAGCTAAAAACGTCCATTGTTGTTTTGTTTTTCTGTCCAATGTTTGTTTTCTATAGGACCTCACATCGTGGACAACGATTTGATTGAGTGAAATGAAGAATGGTCTTTACCACCTCCAACACATTGAAGTATCTCCTATTGCTTTAATGTGTAAATTATCCAAGTATTTTGATACTTATCATCTGCCTTTTACTTGTGTTGCAAACACTAATCATGTTTCTAATCTACGACATTATCGTCTAGGCCACATTTCCAACTCTAGATTACAATTAATTAAAGATCCAATTGTAATTAAAAAAAAACTTATGCTCTACTATCAATGAAACTCCTTGCTCTATTTGCCCCATGGCAAGATAACATAGACTTTCTTTTGATCAAAGCATGTACAAATCTTCTTTCAATTTTGAACTTATACACTGTGACTTATAGGGGCTATATTTTGTGGTTGCATATGATGAAAATAGATATTTTTTTTACTATTGTCGATGATCTATCCCGTAGTACTTGGGTTTATTTACTAAAAAACAAGTCAGATGCATGAAAATCTATAGAGTCATTCTATAATTTGATTAATACTCAATTTAGAGCTAAGGTTAAGTACTTAAAAAGTGATAATAGGATAGAGTTCTAAATGAGAGATTTTTTCCATAAAAATGACATTATTCACCAAAGAACTTATGTAGAAACCCTATAGAAAAATGGAATCGTTGAGAGAAAACATCAACACATAAATATTGCTAGAGCTCTTATATTTCAAGATAACTTACCTCTTTAATTCTTAAATGAGTGTATCCTCACTGTAACTTATATTGTAAATTGTAGCCCTACACATTTACTACAAAATAAGACACCTTATGAAGCCTTTTTCAAAACCAGTTCTATTTATTATCACTTGAGACTATTTGGGTGCCTCTATTTTGGCACCACTATAAGTCAGGTAGGGAAGAATTTTGACTTGTGGGCAAGAAGGTGTATATTTCTTGGTTATTTTTTAAGGGTGAAGGGTTATAAGTTGCTAGACTTATAAACAAATGACATTTTTTTTTCATACAAAGATGTAACCTTTCAAGAGTATAGTTTTCCTTTTAAAACATTTGTATCCAAAACTTCTTCTGATACAACACGTTCTAAAAAAATGGTACATCGACAACTTAATTCTCGTTATCCTTTTACTTCAAATCCTATGTATGATACTTGCACTCATTTTAGTCCAATGTCTGAAAACCCTTGCTCACAGTTTAATTCAAATGATTTATATTTAAATGAAACATTTATTTTGATACATTCAACACAAATATTCAGCATAACCCATCACAATCAGATCATACTTCCTTCTTCAATCATCAACATTCTCTTATTTACACAACATCACCTCCTACACCACACTCATCTACTTCTTCTCTTCATATTCTTAAGTTTGCTAAGATGAAAAAAGCTCCCAAATACTTACAAAACTTTCATTATCACCTAACTTCCTTCAACTCTTCCGATCCAATTTAGGTCATGACAACTGAGGCTATTTCAGGTAAACAATTTCATTTGAGTAATTTCCTTTCATGCAATAAATTATCTTTACCTTTTCAAGTATTCTCTGCTTCCATATCCTAACACATTGAGCCATAAACATATGCCTAAGCTGTTAAAGAACCTCATTGGTGTAAAGTCATGAAGAATACGTTAAAAGCTTTTGAGTCTAACCAGACATGGATAATGATTGATTTTCCTCCTGGAAAAAGACCTATTGACTGCAAATATATTTATAAGATAAAGTACAATTTAGATGACAACATTTAAAGATTCAATGCGAGATTAGTTGCAAAGGGATACATACAATACGATGGTATTGACTACCACGAAACTTTCTCCCATGTTTCCAAACTATTCACAATAAGATGTCTTTTGGCCATAGCTGCAGTTAAGGGCTAGGATCTGTATCAGATGGATGTCAATAACACCTTTCTTTGTAAAAACTTATATAAGGAAATATACATGAAACGACGTCCTGGATATACCCAAGACCAAACTCATCAAGTTTGTAGACTACTTAAGAGTTTTTATAGGTTAAAGCAAGCATCATGTCAATGGTACTCAAGTTTCTCTACCTCTTTGCTTGAATTTGGCTTTTGTCAGTCCAAATTTGATTATAGTTTGTTCATCAAACAAGATAATCATTCCTTCACATCACTACTAATATATGTAGATGGTATCATATTAGCAAGTGACTCTCTTGTTATTGTCAAGGATATCAAGGTCTTCCTCAACAACAAGTTCAAGATCAAAGATTTAGAAAAATTGAGGTATCTTCTTAGGATCAAAGTTGCCAGAATAGAACAAGGGATATAAATATGTCAAAGAAAATATGCTCTAGACATTTTAACAAGTTCTGGCACTCTAGGATCTTGGCCTTCTAAGCTTTCTATGGATTAAAATTTGAAGCTTAACAAAGAAGATGGTACACTCTTATTTGATCATACTTATTACAGGCAGTTAATTGGGAGACTTTTATACTTGACAATCACGAGACCAAATTTATCTTATAGTGTGCAAATCTTAAGTCAATTCGTGAATCACTTGATCTACTCTTGATAACAACATTTAAAATCCTTAAATACATCAAAGAGACACTAGGGTAGGGGCTTTTCTTTCCCTCTTCAAGCAACTCAGACATTGTAGCCTATTGTGATTCTGACTAGGCATCCTATCCTGATACCAGACGTTTTATTTTTTGATTTTGCACCTTTCATTGTTCATCTTTGGTCTCTTGAAAATCCAAGAAGCAATCAGAGGTGTCTCATTCTTTAGTAGAGGCTGAGTATCGTGCCATGGCTACCACCGGTTTAGAGATTACTTGGTTGTGTTTTCTTCTAAGTAATCTTTCATTTTCTATCGTGTCAAAACTCTCATCCTCATATTGTTGTGTTGTATCGTGATAACAAAGTTACGATGCATATTGCTTTGAACCCCGTATTCCATAAAATGACCAAGCACATTGAGTTGGATTGTCACCTTATCCTTGAAAAAAATTCAAGAAGGGATTTTGAAGACTACACACATCTCTACAAAGTATCAACTGACTAATGTTTTTACAAAAGCTCTGCCTACATACTTGTTGTCTTCTCACATGTCCAAGATGGGCATAGTAAACTACCATGCTCCATCTTGTGGGGGTTGTTAAAGAATATGAAAGATAGAAAGTTGTTGGAAGAGAAAGGATAATTGTTTTATCATTTTATTTTTTATTGTTTTTGCTTCTTCTTTTTTTCTAGTTGGAATTAGTTAGGAATTCTTTGTCCTTTCCTTTAGCTTTCCAGCCTGTCAAATAGCTGATTGCATGGAACATTCTTTTCGTGTATGATAAAATTAGTTAGTAGTTCTGATGTATATATACGACCTGTTTTTTCTCTTTGCAATTCAATCAAACAATTAGAATGAGAATGATATTAGGAAAAAACTTAATAACCTGAACTCTTTTATTTCTAACTATTCCTTTCCCCTTCACATTCTATAACCTCTAACATTTCTTTAGCATACACTTGTTATTTTATCCCCAAGTAAAATAAAATATTTAAAATCTTACTTTTTTTATATACTTATTTTTCTTATATATTCAAGAGACTCGAATTTCTCTTATGTTTTAGTAAAAAACAATTTGTAATTAAAAACATTTTGGATAGTTAACTATCATAATGACCTTCCTAAATTTATTGTAAAAATATTTTAGATCGATTGGAATAAACAAACTAGAAAGATTGTTTTTACTCGCAATATTTTTATATTATTTATGATATATATATAATAATAATAATAATAATAATAATAATAATAATAATAATAATAATAATAATCAAGGCATCAATTTTAATGCAAATCCTATTTTTTGCATGGCAAGTTTTTGAAAATTCATGTGAAGAAATTTATGATATTGTATTTATCAATTATCATTTAGCTAATAAATTAATGGATATCAATGTCCATTTATAATTGCATTCCAAACATCTTTTCAAGAATATTTGAATTTTTTTATTTAAAATTATTATTTTTTATATTTTTAGATTGTTTTGATATTCTGATATCAAAAATAATATTTAAAAATTAAAAAAATATTATTTTAATATATTTTTAAACAAAACATATTAAAAAAAACAGCTTCCAAATACCTTCTAAAGTTGCAAGAATAGTCCTCCCGACACTAGCTTAGATGAACACGTCGTTTTCATCCCTCCAGTAGCCTGCGAAGGAGTCTTCTGTCTATGTTCGTGTATTCCCGTCCATCTCACGATTTGCCTGCTTTGTCCAAACACAAAGTGATTAAAGAGAGTCGTGAGATCGGGTAAATTATTGGAATAGAGAACCAACCGACAAGGTCATTATTGCTATTACCAATTTAACTTCTTGTTTTTTCTGTTGGACTTCTTGGGTGGCTGCTACCTAGGATCAGGACAAGAATGCCGTCACCAAACGCCGTTAACATTCCACAGGCCACTGCCTAGGGTTTGACAATTGCTATATGCGTGCGATCAACGTGGCATGGCCTTAGTGGGTGGGCCCCATCTAAGTCATTATGTTCTGACACGCAGTGGCTTCCCCCCACAAACGTCGGCACATGCAATAAAAAACAAAACATATATATTTTTAAATCCTTGTGCAGGAGAATAATTTTTCTTTTCTTTTCTTTTCTTTTTATTCCTTATACAAGAGAATATTTTTTGCACCATGCTGTGAGCATAATGTCCAAAATGCCCTGCTCCCTACGTTTGCTAATTTTAACCCCAAATAGGGTTGGTTCGTCTACGCCCACTAGAGACTTGATTGAAGGTACAAGACCATGAACTCTCAAAGGTAATCTAGATAAAATATTTTTAATTGTAGTTTTTAAAAAGTGGGTTTAAAAATATATACAGTTAAAATTGTTATAAAATAAATTTTTATATGTAAAATAAATAAAAAATATATCTTAATAAATTATTTTAACTTTTATAAAATCAAGATTTAAAACACAATTATTTGCAAGGCTCATATAAAAAATAACAACTACTTATGATTTTTCTATATAATTAAATAAAAATAAGAAATTATCACAATATTAAACCATCTTTTAATTAATTAAGAGTCGAGATTAGAAATTACCGCTATAATCTCGTTTGAAAGCTTAAAAAAAATAATATAAAACACAGAGTCA
>Ga0307517_10004028_pt1 | contig 22737 bp, 21 predicted proteins | sample 23_EM_MG_FD_194515 | JGI IMG/M metagenome (GOLD analysis project Ga0307517, IMG submission 194515) | Populus trichocarpa ectomycorrhiza microbial communities from riparian zone in the Pacific Northwest, United States - 23_EM | ecosystem: Host-associated > Plants > Roots > Unclassified | place... | reverse complement strand
CGAAGCCGGACACGGCGATACCGGCCCCACTCCAGCCCCGTTCTGCGAAATCGAGTGCTATGAATGCGGAAATTGCGCCGAAGCCAATGGTAGCAAGCGCAAGCCCGGCGCCCTGTCGCCAGATAAGACTAACGATACGACGAAACGGGATGCGTGCCCCAGCAGCACCGAGAACAGCAGGTAGCGGGATGGCCAAGAGACCGGCGACGAGCGGGGTGACAACGATCGCAATGGCGACAGAAGCAAACCCCATCGCCGCATGCAGCGTGATCCCAAGTGGTGCTCCAGCCGCGATCGCGCCGTAGGTCCCCATTCCCGTCCAGACCATCGCCTTACCTGTATGTGCGCCGCCAACTGTGGCGATGCTCCATGCAAGCGCACCTGTGATGACGAGGCTTTCACCGATACCCGCAAGAATGCGTCCCACAACGAGCAGAAGCAGGCTCACCGTCACGTTGGCCGCCAAAAACGATAGGAGATAGAACACGCCAGACCCTGCGCAGCAGGCTGCTCCGGCCAGAGAGGAAACCTTGCCGCCATGGCTGTCGCTGAGATGACCGGCATAGGCGCGGGTAAGCAGCGTAGCTAAGGACTGCAGCGCGATAACCAGGCCGACACCGACCGTTCCACAGCCGAGATTTTCGTGCACGAAAATTGGAATAATCGCGAGCGGCAGGCCGATCGCCGCGTAGGCCATGAAGATGATCAGCACGAACGGAAGCAACTGCAGGAGCACTCGGCCGGCTGGAGTTGTCGTGGTGGTGGTACCCGACACGGTTTTCTCCGTCCGTGGGCGACCGCTCGCCGAGGGAAGCACACATTTCCCTGCGATGATCTAGAAGACGGCAGAATGACATCGCCTGCCGTTTGGGATCCTGAGCGAACGAGCAAGCGATCATCGAGAAGAAGGTCATGCGCCGGTCACGGCCCCGCCGTGATGCGTCCAACCTCGATCGCTGACGACCAACGCAAACGTTTATGTCGCGGTAAGCTGAGGATCGAATAAGTCTTCTGCGTCTATCCTTGACGGAATCAGACCATCCTCAAATGACCAATCAATCATCCGCTCGATCACTTTCCGGTTGCTCTTGAAACCGGCTGCCCAATAATTTTTTCCCATGACGCTGGTCGTCCGCCTGACCTCCCGGCCCAGCCACGGCAAAGAGATCTTCAATGCTTGCTCGATGTGCAGATCGGCATCGGCGAGCTCTTGAGCGCTCGCAAACGCATCGTAGATTTCGCGGGCAAGCTCAGGACTCTTCCTGGCGACGTCCCGCCTTATTCCCATAAGGTGCATGATAGGAAATACGCCGAACTCCTTGAAATACGTTTCTTCGACACATTCCGGATCTTCGAAAAGCCGAGATACCCGGGAATCAGATGCCTTGAACGCAGCGAACGGCTTGTAGGCGACAATAGCGTCGATCTCGCCCTCCAATAGCATGTTCTCCAAAAGCTTGCCCGCCGGAGCGGCTTGCACGTCGATGCTTTTATGAAGTCGCGGAACTTCGATTTGCGCGCGCTCTCTATGATCAATATCCCCCATGATCCAGGTGATGTCTTCAGAGCGCACCCCAAACTGATCCCGTAGAGCGCCGCGTGCAGCAACCGCCGCAGTCATCGAGTATTCACGGACCCCCACCCGTCTGCCGACCAGATCCTGGGGTTTTTTGATTCCTGCCCCGTTACGGACATAGAACGCACCGTGGCGAAAGCTACGCGAGGGAAAAATCGGAATTCCGATGTATGGGCACCTCCCAGCAACGCTCAGTCGCAGATAGTTGCTGAAAGACAGTTCACTAACATCGAATTCCGCTCTCTCGAAGGCTCTCGAAAAAATATCCTCCAATGGCGCGTCGACCAGATCCATCTGGCGGCTAGGTAACGAGATTCTGCCATCAAAGACGCCTTGTGTCCGATCGTATCGCCACACGGCGACCTTGAGCGGCAAATCGGTTACCATCACTATATCCTTCCTAGAGAGTACGGATTTAGGCGTGCAAGTGAGAGGTGTCGTCGGCAACGGAGCGCCCGACTGATCTCGCTTCAAACCATGAAACTGCGCTATTCAGGCACATCATGAAGATCATCATGACAATGAGCATGGCGAAGGTGCCGTTCGTATTATAGGAGGTGCTGTACATGTTCAGGCGATAACCCAAACCGCTGGAAGCAGCGAGAAACTCGCCTACAATCACCCCGATCAACGCAAAGGGAAGGCTGAGCCTTAGCCCGTTCATGATCCAGGATAGTGCGGCAGGCAGCTGAACTTTGAAGAATACCTGCCGTTCGCTCGCACCCATGACGCGTGCGACGTTTACTAGTGCATCATCGACATTCCGTATCCCCGTAAGCGTGCTGAAGAAGGTCACGAAGAATACCAGAGTGGCCGCGAGGACGACCTTCGAAGCCGTGTCGATGCCGAACCAAATGATAAGCAATGGCGCCAGCGCAATCCTGGGTATGCTATTCAGGGCAACGAAAAAGGGATCGAACACGTCTGCGACGAAACGCCATCGAGCAAAAAGCCCGCCAAGAGCGATACCCAGCAAAGCGCCCAAGCCATAACCGAGCCCCATCTCTGTCGCGGTAACGCGCAGATCACGATAAAATAGCGGATCTTGCAAGTCGCTGAGCAGCAACAAACCGACGCCCTTGGGGCTGCCAAAATAGAACTGGTCGAATAGATAACCTCCACCAAATTGCCAGATCAGGAGACTCACGACAACCAAGCCGAACTGCGTTGCCCTGACAGAGAGTTTGTATCTGAACTTTCGGCGGGCCAGACGGGCAGTTTCGGCCAACGCCGCGGCATCGCCTTGGTGTATTTGCACTCGACGGTCAGACATGCATCGTCCCTCGTACTTGGCGTTCAAGCTCGAGCCAAAGATTGTCGTAAAGTTCGCGAAATTCTGGACTGTCGTGAATCTTAAAGACATCGCGCGGACGCGACAGAGGCACAACTTCAATCCGAGCGACCCTGCCCGGCCTGGCGCTGAGAAGAGCGACTCTGTCGCCAAGGCCAATCGCCTCCTGCAAGTCGTGCGTGATGAACACGATGGTCGATTTCGCCCGCTCCCACAGGCTAAGCAAAAGGTCCTGAAGAACAAGGCGCGTCTGCGCATCGAGCGGACCGAACGGCTCATCCATAAGGATGACTTTCGGTTCGTAGATCATGGTTCTGATGATATTCGCGCGTTGACGCATGCCGCCCGACAACTGCTCAGGATATGCTTGCTCGAAGCCCCCGAGCCCAACGAGCTTGATGAGCTCTCTGGCGCGGCTTTCTCGTTCCGCAGTGCCCACCCCGGCGAGCTCGAGCGGAAACGCCACGTTATCGATCAGCGTCCGCCAAGGCATCAGATTTGCCTGCTGCGTGACGTAGCCGATATCACGCGTCACACCTTTCAATTCTGTATCGTTGACCGTAATGGACCCTTCCGTCGGCGGCATCAGACCGGAAATGATATTGAGGATTGTCGACTTTCCGCAGCCGCTCGGCCCCACCAGCGTCAGGAATTCGCCGGAGGCAACGTTCAGCGATATGTCGTCTATCGCAGTCACGACCTTGTCACTGCTGACGAACCGCTTTGCTACCCCTTGAATCCGCAACATCGCTGTTTCCTGCCGCTCGAGAAAGTGGTTATGGATCGCTGGCAGAGGTTATTGCGCAGCCTTAGGCGATAACGAACACCGCCCTTTGCCATGAACGACTCCAACTGCATGTTTTTCGCCCTGTTGTAGAGTCGCCATCGGTGACATCCTCCAAGTTCGGCTCATTCCGTGGGCAACGGCTCACGCGCCAGTGTATGCCACGACGTCTATCTCGATCAGCACACCTGGAGCCAAAGTACTGCCTACCGTGGTGCGAACCGGACGTGGATCCGGGACTAATTCCGCATACACTGGATCGTATCGGCTAAACTGCGATAGATCGGCGAGATGCACAGTCGATTTGACAACATCCTCCCAGGAAGCGCCAGCAGCCGCCAGCAATCCCGCTACGTTTTCGATAGTCTTGCGCGTTTGCTGTTCGATCGTATCGCCGACGACGTTAAGATTGCCGTCGCGCGCACTCTGTCCGGCCACATACACGAAGTCACCGCAACGCAGCGCCGCACTGTAAGCGCCGCGTGGCGGCGGAAGGTGCGTCGGCGTTTCAATCCTGATCTTGGCCATGCGTCGTCCCCTAGTTGTAATTGATGACCAGATGCTTGATCTCGGTCATTTCCTGCATCGCGTAGCGCGTGCCTTCCCGACCGACGCCGGACTCCTTCCAGCCACCGAACGGCATGTTGTCTATTCTATAAATTGGTACATCGTTCACCATCAATCCGCCGACATCCCAATCCTCCAGGGCCTGGAACGCTCTGCGCAGATCGTTGGTGAACATTCCTCCCTGAAGTCCATACCGCGTGGCATTCGCTCGCGTAATCGCATCACCGAAGCTTGTGAACGGATTAATAGTCAGAACAGGTCCGAAGACTTCCTCATCCTCGATCATCATCCCAGCCCGCGTATTTGTCAGTACGGTCGGCTGCACGACCGCCCCGTCTCTCGTGCCACCAGTCAAGACCGACGCTCCGGCTGCCTTCGCTGCATCGACCCAACTCTGCACCCGGATTGCGGAGCGCTCATCGATCACGGGACCTACATCAATTCCTTCGGCACCGGGATCGCCGACGGTGCACGCCGCCGTCTTCTGCGTCAGCAGCGACCTGAATTCCTCGAATACCGGCCCTTCCGCGAGAATTCTCTGCACGCCTATGCAGTACTGGCCTCCATAGACGACACCTCCACGCACACACCGGTTCGCGGCCAGATTTAGATCGGCATCCTTGCAAACGATGACAGCTGCGTTGCCGCCCAACTCGAGCGCCACTCGCTTTCGGCCTGCAATCGACTTGATGTGCCAACCGACTTTTGCAGAACCAGTAAACGTCACCATTTCAAAACGGTCGTCCTTCACCATCTTTTCGGCAAGATCAACCGGACAGTGCACGACCGAAAATGCCCCGTCGGGCAGCCCCGCTTCCTTAAGTATTTCCGCAAGGAGGACGGAGGTGAGCGGGGTTTGGGGGGCCGGCTTCAGCACGACGCTGTTTCCACTCGCCAGTGCGGGCGCCACTTTATGTAGAACAAGGTTGAGTGGAAAATTGAACGGAGCGATCGCGAGTATCGGCCCTATGGGGAAGCGGCGCGCAATTCCGATCCGCCGGGACCCAGCCTGAAGCTGATCGATGTCTGCAGCGTTCAGTTTGATCCGCGCTCCACCTTCTCCCGTGGTTTGATATTCAAAAATGCCGGCGTCCATATCCAGGGGCACTTCCTCTCCGGCAAAGCGACGCGCTTCTGCAGCAGCGTTGGCCAGATTAAAGATCGCCCTTGCCACTTCTCCGCGAGAGTCGAAGAGTGGCTTGCCTGCTTCGGAAGAAATTAGTCGCGCGGCTTCCTCTTTACGCGAGCGCAGTATCTCAGACGCTCGGCACAGAATGTCAGCACGCATGAAGCGGGGCAGCTTACGCATGACCTGAAAGCCGCGCTGGGCCGCTACTACCGCAGCCTCAATATCGCGATCAGACGCTACAGGCATTTCACCGACAACGCGGCCATCGTACGGCGATCTGATCGAGTCCACCGAGTTGCTTTCATCGTTCATCGGGTGCGTTGCTCCAAACCATGACACGCAAAGGCATATCGAGAGCTGCATCGTGACGGCAAAAGGCGATCTTGCAATAAGAATAAACAGAACCTAGTGTTCTTGAAATTGGAACAGAACAAATGTTCATGCTCAATCCGCTCAGATATTTTGTCGAAGTCGCTCGGTGCGGTTCGGTCCGCGGCGCCTCAGAAAGACTGCACGTGGCGGCTTCGGCAATAAGCCGCCAGATCATGATCTTCGAGGAGGACGCGGGCGCCCCGCTGTTCGAGCGATATTCGCGCGGAATGGTGATGACCGCCGCTGGCGAGGTCTACTTCAGATACGCGCAAGGCGTACTCTCGGAAGGAGAAAACACCCAACTGGAGATCGACGCCTTAAAGGGAATGAAGCGCGGCCACATTCGAATATGGTCGATAGAAGGCATCGTCGGCGGCCCGCTGTCGGATTCAATCCTGGGCTTTAGACGAAAATATCCGAAGATTTCCTTCAACGTAAAATCGAGCGACACCCGATCGGTGATGGAAGCGGTTCGAGATAGCGAGGCGGATATCGGTATCTGTTTTCAATCTTCGCCGGTCGCCGGCGTCAGGATCGCATTGCGGATCCCGAACCCCTTGCATGCGATCTGCACCCGCCAGCATGAAATCGCCAGGTGCGGCTCGATCGCTCTGAAAGACGTTGCGCAACATCCGACCGCGATTCCCGACCGCACCTTCGGCATCCGACAAGTACTCGATGCGGCATGCCACGTTCACCAAATTCAACTCGATGTCGCGCTGGAGAGCAATTCAGTGGAGGCGCTACGGGCCTTCGCGAGATCTGGGTCCTGTTTGACGATTTTGCCGTGGCTAGCGTGTAAAACCGACGTGCTTGCCAAACGCGTGGCGGCCATTCCCATCGACGATCCAATGCTATCGGCATCTTCGGTGGACATCTGTATCAGAGAGGAACGCGTTTTGCCTCCGGCGGTCTCTGAATTCTTGAATGAGATCACTACCGGCGAGGACTTCAGGCCACCCGAGATGAACGCCAACGCAAAAGGCGCAAGGCAAGGCGTTACAGAGCCCGGCGGCTCAATTCGGAAGAACCGATCGAGAAAAACGCGCGCCGTGAATGCAAAGAGTCGGAATCGTTGATGCGCCGCGCATGTTTTGCGGGGCCCGACGAGGGTTTCCGTTTTTCAATCCAATGCGGCGATTGCGTCTATTTCGACCAACAACTCCGGTTGTGCGAGCCGGCGGACTTCTACTGTTGTGCTCGTTGGCATCGCATGGCTATAGAATTCCATACGAACATCGACATGCTTGAAGTATTCTTCGATGTCGGTGACGTATGTGTTGGTTCGAACCAGGTTGGAAAGACTAGCGCCGGCAGCTTCGAGGGCCACACTAATATTTTCGAGTACTTTCCTGAGCTGGGCTCGCATGTCTCCGACGCCGACGATCTGCCCCTCTATGTCACGTGCAAGCTGCCCGGAGATAAATACCAGTCGGCGCGGTTCGACGACAACCGCATGAGAGTAGAGGACGAGCCCGCTGACCTTGCGCTGATGCAAGCCATCAGCCTGAACGTTGCGTCTGTTGATTGGCATGTGGTCCTCAAATACGAGAGAGGTCATTTTGGAAGGAAATCATACGTCGCGACGGCATCCCAAGGCGCGCCAGCCTGTATTGCCCCAACATCCATCATGAACTTGACGGCTTTACCGTATGAGACAGGCGTCACTTTTCCATCGCGCGGAAACATGGGCTTGAGGGTGTCCAACACACGTACAAGCAAATCGTCGTGGATGCCGCTGAAGCGGGATCGCAATAGAGGCAGTTGATCATTTGTCGGAGTATCCTGGATATAAGCTACGGCCGACAAAAGCGACCGAGTGAAGGCACGGACCGTATCCGGATTTTCCTTTGCATAATCCGGTCGAACATACAGAAGTTCGAACAGGAAATCGTTGTAAGCTGGGTCGCTGCCAGCCGAGTTGTGCGTCAACATGATTGCTTTTCCCCGTTCTACCATGAGGTCAGTACCGGGGCTCGTATTGCAGGCAACGTCGATAGCGCCATTTTCGATTGCCGGTATCATTGCGGTTGCCCCGCCAGCTCCGAGCAGCTGAACGTCCCGCTGCGGATCAAGGCCCGCTCGCTTCGCATAGTCGACCAGCACCAGATAAGTGAAAGCTCCAGGCCGCGTTCCCGCTGCTTTCAAACCCTTGAGGGCCTTAAATTTCTCGATTAGTGGCGTCTGTTCATTGATGCCCAACCGCTCAGCCACAGCTTTGCTCATAACGCAATCGATGGCCATTCGGTTTGCAATATTCATGATTGCGAGAAGGGGTTTGCCTTGCGCGTAACTTGTAAGCAGTCTGTTCGGCGTCGAGATCGTGAACTGCACGCTTCCGGCGATCAACGCGTCGATGTCAGGTCCGTCGCCGGAGGTCGGAATAATCTCAACTTCTAGCCCCTCCTTGGCGAACATACCCTTATCCGCAGCCACAAAGAGCGGCAAAAAGTTCATGCCCACGACAGGGATGGTCACTCGCAATTTCTTGGTTTGCTGGGCTTCGGATTGCGCCCCAAGCAGCACACATAGTCCCGTGGCGACGATTAGCGAACGTGCAAATAAATGCATTCGGTGTACCTTTCCCAAAGAATACGGCGGTCACGCGTTGAAATTCGACTGGGATGCCCATCGTCGACGATGATCGACATAGTTCAAACACGGACAGCCGTGCCCAAGAAGATCAATTTATGTGACGCAGCGTTGCGAGATCACGAACGGTCGCCGCGAAGCGGGCGAGCAAGGCCAACATCTCTGCCATGACGTTGAGATCACGCTCCTATCTCCGCACTTGGCGCGACAGCTGGTCGAGACCGCGCGAACACCGCCAGACAGGAACGAGGCGACGACCGCTTCTACGATTGCCGATCTGGAAAGCTTCTCGCGGTCGGCAAGATCGGCAATCTGCCTTGGATGACCCTGCGCTGCGATTCCTTCGTGGCGCCGGCAGCCTAGTTCGCCAGGCCCTTCGCTTCGTTGGCTACGACCGCAAACCCCTGGCCTGCGGCGCCGACGCGTGCTGCCTTCGATTGTCGCGCCTAAAGCGGGGAGTTCGTCTAAACTGGCTACTCACCAAACTCATTAAAATACGGCGCCATCCGGGATCGTGATGCAGTGATGTGGCTGACCATTGAATCTCGAGCGCCTATCGGGTCACCTGCCGACAGCGCCTCGACAATCCTGGCATGCTCGTCGATCGCTTCCTCGGTTACCTGTGTGTGAAAGCGAAGTCGAAAGAGATGGGTGTGCGCGTGAAGACGTTTCAGCGCGTCGGCAGCCAAGTCATTCGCCCCATGAGACGCAATCCAGGAATGGAATTTTGCGTCCTGCAGTGCAAATTTTCCGTAAGCCACTTTCGCATCGCCGCTGGCTGGGTGCGCCATCGTTGCCGCGAGTTCGGCAAGTTCCTTGCGCAAATCCGACGACAGTCGTTCCGCAGCCCGCGCAGCCATATAGGGCTCGAGCAGCAAACGTAAATCGAACATTTCCTCGAAGCGCTGGCGCGAAGGCATTGGCGCTGCGCTGTAGCCGATGTTGTGAGTTTTCTCGACAAGACCTGATGCCTCGAGCCTGATCAGCGCGGCGCGAATTGGAGTTGCAGACACACCAAGATCACGCGTCAGAGCATCGATGGAGATTCGGCTGCCCGGCGGGATCTTCAGCGAAATCATCCGCGACAGAAGGGCCTCGTAAACCCTATCGCCTATCGAGCCGACGTGGATCTGATCCGGTGGGGGCGTGGTGGGTGACGTTGAAAAGAGGCGACCGGTGGTTCCCACTGATGATTTTCCCGCATTATTTGCTTGACCTGATCATAGGAAGAGTTCTAGCGTATTTCAAGTCGAATATAATATCGGATACGATTGGGCGCTCGGGCCCCTTTCTAAGGCAAATCACGTGATCGAAAAGTCACTGATAGACTGGAAGCACGCGGAACAGCTGAGCATTGCCGCGCTCGTGGCTGCGGGCGTTCCCGAAGCAAATGCCCAAATTCAGGTGAATCTGTTTCTGGAGGCCGATCTGCGCGGCCGTGCCTCACACGGACTGCTGCGCCTGCCCCGCGTCATCCAGCGCATCCGCAACGGTGTCGCAAACCCGACGACACGGGGCGATGCAACATGGCGCGGTGACGCCTTATTGCATGTGGATGGCCAGCAAGGGCTGGGGCCGGTCGTGGCCTTCGCTGCGCTTGAACGGATCGCGGTTCGCGCGAAGACGACGGGTGTGGCTGTCGCCGCCATCAGCAACAATAACCACCTCGGCATGTTGGCCGTCTACGCCGAGCGCATCGCAGAGCAAGGACAGATTTTGTTGGCGCTGACGACCAGTGAAGCCCTGGTGCATCCCTGGGGTGGTCGAACAGCAATGGTCGGAACCAATCCGGTGGCAATCGGGGTGCCGGCGTCACCCTCGCCTTTCGTGCTCGACATGGCCACAGGGCTCGTGTCGATGGGTCAAATTCACGACTACGCCAACCGCGGTCAGGCTCTCGAGCCGGGCTGGGCCCTCGATGCGCAGGGTGAGCCGACGCTCGACGCGGCCGCTGCAAAAGCGGGCGCCATCGCGCCTTTCGGCGGCGCCAAGGGTTATGCGCTTGGTCTGTCGTTTGAGATCCTGGTGGCTGCACTTACTGCGTCGGCGATGGGCAAGGACGTCGTCGGCACGCTCGACGCGGTCAATCCATGCAACAAGGGTGACGTGTTTATCGTCATCGAGCCTGCATCGGGTTCGATGTCGACTTTAGTTTCTGCCTATCTCGATGCCCTGCGCGCGTCCGCGCCGTCGGAGCCGCATCGGCCTGTGTCAGTGCCCGGCGATCGGGCGCAGGCACAACGAATACGGAGCCTGGAACGAGGCATCGAGATCGCTCCCGAAGTCTGGCGTGAAATCTGTTCGCTTGCGGGTCAGCCCAACTCCGCAAGAGTGCCCCTAAATCCCGACACTTCAGCGGATTTCAAAAAATGAGTGAATTCTTTGGTGTCATGCGTGCTCCGCACGCGGTTGTCTTTGGCGCCGGTCAGCGCCGTGCACTCGGGCAAATTGTCGCGCGCATCGGCAAGCGTGCGCTCATATGCACCGACCAGCGCTTCGCTACGTCCGCGCCAATGAACGAGATTCTCGATGACCTAGCCACGCACGAAGTGAAGACGCTCGTGTTCGACGGAACCCAAGCCGAACTCCCTGCAGAAGGCATATCCGAGTGCGTAAAGTTCTGTGAAGGCTTCTCGCCGGAGGTCTTGATTGGCCTCGGTGGCGGTAGCTGCATGGACATGGCCAAGCTGGTCAGCCTGCTGTTGACACACGGTGGCCCCATGGATCGATTCTACGGCGAGTTGAAGGTGCCGGGTCCGGTCATTCCAGTTGTCGCGGTACCGACAACGGCAGGCACGGGCTCTGAGGTCACACCTGTCGCGGTACTTGCCGATAGTACGCGCGACCTCAAGGTCGGAATCTCAAGCCCCTATCTCATTCCGCACACGGCCATCTGCGATTCGGAACTGACCGTGAGTTGCCCACCGGGCCTGACCGCACTCTCCGGCGCCGACGCGCTAACGCACGCAATCGAGGCGTTCACGGCCATCAAGCATCCTCGCGAGCCAGCTCTGTCTCAGCAACGCGTTTTCGTCGGCAAGAACGTCTTCAGCGATCACTTCGCCCTGTCGGCAATTCGCTCGATCTTCAAGTACTTGCCACGTGCCGTAAAAAATGGGGAGGACGCCGAGGCTCGCGACATGCTGATGTACGGGTCGGTTTGCGCAGGTTTGGCCTTCGGCGTAGCAGGCACAGCAGCCGCCCACGCGATTCAGTACCCGATCGGCGCTTTGACACACACGGCGCACGGCCTGGGGGTTGCTTCACTCCTGCCCTACGTCATGAGTTTCAACGCTCCAGCATGCCTCGACGAACTCGTCGAGATTGCCGAAGCGATCGGTGTCCAGCACGGCACCCGCCAGGAAATGGCCGCGGAAGCGATCGATCGCACACGAGCGCTCTGCGCAAGCGTAGAGATTCCGCGCACGCTCGCAGCCCTTGGCCTACCTGAAGACAGATTGGACTGGGTGGCGGAGCAATCGATGCTCTCCGCGCGACTGATCAACAACAATCCTCGAAAGCTTTCTGTTGCGGACGTGAAGGGCATCGTCTCGTCCGCATACTACGGCACACACTGAATCCTCCTCGGTCCCAAACATTTGGCATTTGAACCCTATGTCCATAACGAATTCCGCTATCGAAGACATCCCAACCAACCTGTTCATCGGCGGCACCTGGCGCGCGTCCGCATCTGGAAAGCGCATCGACGTGTTCGATCCTGCTACTGAACAACGACTGGCAAGCGTTGCCGACGCAACGCCGGATGATGCCAAGTCTGCGGTAGACGCTGCGGCCAAAGCCGCCCCTGGCTGGGCCGCCACACCGCCACGTCGCCGGAGTGAAATTCTGACCCGCTGCTTTCAGTTGATGACGCGCGACGCCGAGGCGCTCGCCAGGCTGATCACGCTTGAAAATGGCAAATCGCTCGCGGATGCCCTTGGCGAGGTGACCTATGCAACCGAATTCTTTCGATGGTTCGCCGAGGAGGCCGTGCGTATCAACGGCGAGATCAGCGTCGCGCCGTCTGGCGCCGCGCGGACGATCGTCCAATACCAGCCGATCGGAATCGCCCTCTTAATCACGCCGTGGAACTTCCCCGCCGCAATGGCCACGCGCAAGATCGGACCGGCGCTGGCCGCAGGCTGCACGTGCATCCTGAAGCCGGCGACAGAAACACCGTTGACCGCGTATGCGATCGCCCGCTTGCTCGCCGAGGCCGGTGTACCGGACGGTGTCGTCAACGTGCTGACGACGTCGACCGCGGGTGCAATTGCGAATGTTATTCTCGACGATCCGCGTGTCAGAAAGCTCTCGTTTACCGGGTCCACTGAGGTGGGGCGCGTACTGTTACGCAAAGCCGCCGATTCGGTGATCAACTGCTCGATGGAGCTGGGCGGAAATGCGCCGTTCATCGTCTTCGACGATGCCGACCTTGATGCGGCGGTCGAGGGAGCCATGGTGGCCAAGATGCGCAATGGCGGCGAGGCCTGCACGGCGGCGAACCGCTTCTACGTTCAACGTGGGATCCTGCAAAAGTTCAGTCAGCGCCTGGCGGATCGCATCGGCGCCCTTGTCACCGACGACGGCATCAAACCGGGAACCCAATGCGGGCCGCTCATAAACAAGGCCGCGGTCGCCAAGGTAAGCGCCCTTGTGGAGGACGCGCGAAGCAAGGGAGCGCGCGTGTTGGCCGGCGGTATGGCGCCCGACCGAAGCGGCTACTTCTACCTCCCGACCGTCTTGTCGGACGTTACGGTCGATGCGGACTTGCTGGCGGAGGAAATCTTCGGGCCGGTAGCACCGATCGTTGCATTTGATAACGAAGATCAGGCCGTCGAATTGGCGAACGCAACGGAATACGGACTCGTCGCCTACATTTACACCGGAGATTTGGCGCGTGGCCTGAGGGTTTCAGAGCGCGTGGAAAGCGGGATGATCGCGCTGAATCGTGGTCTTGTATCTGATCCGGCCGCGCCCTTCGGCGGCGTGAAGCAAAGCGGCTTGGGTCGCGAGGGCGCTCACCACGGAATGCTCGAGTTTATGGAAGCGAAGTACATCTCTACCAATTGGTAGTGAGATTGGCAGAGCCAGGGTCGGTGGCCACCCGCCTCCCGACGTCATGCAGGATCAGGAAAGATGAGTTATCCGCGCTCGTTTCAACCCAACACTTCCAAAGCGATCGACGAGCTTGCCGGTACAGGGCAGCTCAGGGTCGGCTTGGTCGTCGCCCCTGCCGTGTCCACGTTCTTCGTGACGGTGGATCACGACGGCCGCCCCCAGGGGGTGACTGTGGACCTCGGTAACGCACTCGCATCCACTCTTGGCGTGCCAGTGCATTTCCTCGTGGCACCTAATTCTGGTGAACTGACGGACGCCCTGGAGAAGAGAGCGATCGACGTCGCTTTTATGCCGGTTGACGACGAGAGAAGGAAGCGAGTGGACTTCGGCCCGAGCTACTTTGTCATCGAGAGTACCGGCCTGGTGCACGGCAATACCTCATTCAAAACAACCAGCGATCTCGATCGTCCCGATGTCCGCGTCGTTGGCATCGCAAATACGACAACAATCCGAAGCACCGCCCGAGCTATACCGTCCGCGACAATGCTGCCGGCGACCTCCGTCGACGAGGCACTTGACATGCTTCGGGAGCGGCGCACCGATGCCCTCGCCCTTTCACGCGATGTTCTTAAGGCGTATCGGCTGTTGGTCCCTGGGTCACGACTGTTAACCGGTCATTTTCATACGACTGGAATTGCCGTCGCCGTTCCAAAGAATCGTCCCAACGCGCTTGCTGAAGTCAGCCGTTTCGTCGAGAGCATCAAGGCATCCGGAATGGTGCGAGAGTCGTTCGACCGTTTTGGATTTCAGGCCGATCCAGTCGCACCAATGGAATGCGGCGGAGCAGAATAAGAACGATCGGACGCGCCTCGTGACGGAGCGTTGAAATCAAACTGACTGAGCTTGAACCTAGAGGGATCTCAAATGCGTCGTACAGTTTTATCTTCCTCACTCGCGATTGCCTTTGCTTTCGCGCTCACATTCCTTGCGAGCAACGCCCATGCGGAATCGACTTTGCAGACTGTGAAGGCTCGAGGTGCGATGATCGCAGGCGTCAGATTTGACGCTCCGCCTTATGGCTACGTAGACGCGAATGGCCAGAACATTGGGCTCGATGTTGAGATCGCCGCGGAGATAGCAAAGCGGCTCGGTGTGAAACTTGAGTTAATTCGGGTCACCGGACAATCACGTATTCCCACTCTGAACTCCGGCAAAGTGGATTTGCTTGTCGCTGCCCTGACGCGAACGGCCGAACGAGAGAAGGTTGTCGACTTTACGATGACTTATATCACCGACGGCAGCGCCGTAGTCGTCAAAAAAGGAAGTCCAATCAAGACACCCTCAGACCTGAACGGACGGACAGTCAGCTACGTTCAAGGTACGACCGCCGATGCGGGCATGAAACTGCTTGCACCCCAAGCTCAGATTACCAAATTCCAGGAGTACCCGGCCGCATTCCTCGCTTTTCAACAAGGCATAACGGAAGCGTTCATAGGACAGGCGCTTGGTCTTGACCAGTTTCTAAAATCTGACGCCGGGAAGTACGAAGTGCTTCGCGATTTAGTGGTCGTTGATCCGACTGCGATCGGAGTACGCAAGGGCGACACCGAATGGAAAGACGCCCTCAATGAGATCTTGAAGGCCATGATCACTGACGGCACCTGGTCAAAGATCATCACGAAACACGTGAGCATCCCGGTTGAAACACCTAAAGTTTCGCCCTGAGCCAATTGATCAGCATTGAGGAGGGCAAACCATGCGATTTGACTGGGAATTCCTGGCGGATCCAAGACTTGCTGCGGGCCTTATATCCGGACTCAAGATGACCTTGATTTTGAGTGTGTGCAGCGCACTCGGAGCTCTCTTGATCGCTATTGTGCTCGTGATCGCCCGCATCGGGGGACCGCGGCCCCTCCAGCTTGCCTCTCGCTACTACACGGACGTGGCGCGCAATGTGCCCGTCCTGATCACTCTGTTCTTCCTCTACTTTGGCATCACGAGCTTGTTTCCGCCAAGTGAGTACACCTTCCTCAGAACTCCGCACCTTGGCGCAATCATCACCGTTGTCGCCGTCTCGCTGGTCATGGGGGCATTCGTGTCGGAGGTTCTCCGGCAAGGCGTGGAATCCGTGCCGGTTGGTCAGGTGGAGGCCGCGATGGCAAGCGGGCTCGATGCGCCCAGCATTTATCGTCATGTGGTCATTCCGCAGTTGCTTCCGCTCATCCTCCCCGGACTTTCAAGCGAAATGGTCAATGTGATCAAAAGCACGACCTTTGCCATGACGATCGGGGTCGCCGATCTGATGTGGCACGGACAGAACCTTGAATCCGAAACGTTCAAGGGCGTCGAGACCATGACCGCGATCAGCGTGGTCTATTTCCTACTTTCGTTCTGCACTATCGCGGCGTTCCGAGGACTGGAGGTCATCTACCAACTGCCAGGGGCAAAAACCTCATGATCATTCTGGAAAATCTTCGTTTCCTGCTGATTGGCCCTTATCCAACAGGTGCCATCGGGGGACTGGCCCTTACCCTCATTCTGTCGCTCTTTGTCGGACTCGGGAGCCTTGGCGTCGGCCTGGCTCTCGCGGCACTCTCGCTATCGACCTCCAGGCCGGTGAGCATCGCTGCTCAGTTGCTTCCGACATTGATTCGGAGCTTGCCATCCCTGGTGTTTCTATTCTGGTTGTATTTCTTATTGCCGGCCATTCTGCACATTCAGCTGACGCCGCTACAAAGCGCCGTTATTGCATTTTCGATTTACCAGGGTTCATTTATCGCCGAGGACCTGCGCGGCGGCTTGAACGCTGTTGCACGCGGTCAAGCCGAGGCCGGTGCTGCCACCGGGTTGAGCACGGCGCAAGTATTCTGGCATATCAAGCTGCCTCAGGCGATCAGAGCGACCGTACCCGCCCTGGTGAACCGATACATCAACATGTTTTTGTACACGTCCACCGCATCTGTGGTGGGGGTGATGGAGTTCACCGGCACGACGATGCTCGTCAACAGCCGCATCATGGTTCACCCAATCCAGATATTTGGGTTCGCGGCCATCGTCTATTTTGTTTTCTGCTTTGGGTTGTCGAGTTTTGGTCGCTTTCTCGAGCGCCGTTGGAACTGGGCTCCCAAGATTACGCGGGCGGCGACCGCGGTTTGAAAGCAGTGAGGCACCAAGCGCATCCGAGCGTCGCCAAACGGCGATGATGAAACCAACCCCTACTGGATTGGGAATGACCATGAAGCAACTGCTAACTACACCATCAGACGTGACGAAGCCGGTGTGCGTGAGCATGCGCAAGGTCAGCAAGTTCTATGGCGCCCATCAGGTTCTCAAGGACGTTTCCCTCGATGTCACGCAGGGCGAGGTCATCGTCGTTTGCGGCCCATCCGGATCAGGCAAGAGCACCTGCATCCGGTGCATCAATCAGCTCGAGCCAATCCAGTCGGGCGAGATACGCATCTTTGATGAGCCTATCGATCAGAGCAAAAAGGGGCTGGCGCGCCTGAGAACAAACGTTGGGATGGTTTTCCAGTCTTTCAACTTATACCCGCACAAGACGGCGATCGAGAACGTCATCCTCGCTCCGATGAAGGTGAAGGGCATGCCCCGGAAGGAAGCCGAGAAAATCGGCATGGCGTTGCTTGCACGCGTGGGTCTGGCGGAGAAGGCAGCCTCCTATCCAGCCTTCTTGTCTGGCGGCCAGCAACAGCGGGTCGCCATCGCGAGGGCTCTCGCCATGCAGCCAGCGGTGATGTTGTTTGACGAGCCGACTTCGGCGCTGGACCCGGAAATGATCCAAGAAGTGCTGGACGTCATCGTATCCCTGGCCAACGAGGGAATGACGATGCTGATCGTGACTCACGAGATGAATTTTGCGCGTCGCGTCGCCAACCGTGTCGTCTTTATGGATGCGGGTCGCATCCTGGAGATCGCACCGCCGGATGAGTTCTTCACAAACCCCAAGGAAGAACGCGCAAAGCAGTTCCTCTCAAAGATTCTTTCCCATTGATCCAACTTAGCGCACCCGTGACGCGATCTGCCGAGGAGAACAAGTAATGAAAGCCATCGTTGTAGATCAGGCATCTCCCGTGCGGGCCTTGAAATGGGAAACCGTTCCCGAACCAGAAGTGGGTCAGACGGATTTGCTGATTGCCGTGAGGGCGGCAGGTCTCAATCGCGCGGACCTGCGCCGGGCGACCGCGCACTTCGCCGCCACCGATCAACAGCGGGCGTCGGTGGCCGGTCTCGAACTGGCAGGCGAGGTGTTGGCGGTTGGCACGGATGTAACGGGTTTTGCGATCGGAGATCGCGTAATGGCGATGGCGAGCAACGCGTTTGCCGAGATGACCACCATCGACTACCGGTTCGCGTTTCACATGTCCTCTGACATGACTTGGGAAGCTGCGGCCGCGACACCCGTGTCTTTCATTACCGCACACAACGCCCTTGTCACAGTCGGCGGCTTCCAGGCCGGTGATTCAGTTCTAGTCCAGGCGGCAAGTAGCGGAGCCGGCATCGCAGCTGTACAGATTGCGGCATTGAGAGGTGCGACCAAGATCTTCGGCACCGCCGGGACGACGGAGAAGCTGGAGCGACTGCAAGCGCTCGGATGCAACGTGACGATCAACTACCACAATGAGGACACCGCCGCGATTGTCCGCGAACATACCAATGAACGTGGGGTGGATGTCACCGTGGACCTTGCCGGCGGAAACACCCTTCAGAAGAGCGTCGATTCCGCAGCGGTTCGTGGCCGCATCGTGTGCGCGGGTCGGGTAGCCGGGGTCGACGTCGCATTCAACATCGACGAGTTTTCACGCAAACAACTACAGATGACAGGCGTCACCAACAGAACTCGAACGCTCGAAGAGCGCATCAAGGTGGCGCGCGACTTCGAACGCGACCTCATGCCCGCGCTTCATGCAGGGACGCTGCTTCCCGTCGTGGACAGTATTTATCAAATGCAGGACGCGGAAGCCGCGTACACGTACATGAATTCAAACAAGCATTTTGGAAAGATCGTGCTGAGGGTATAGGCGCGATTGAAATCAACCGTGTTCCGACACGCTCTCGTTCAAGGACAAAGGCAAAATGCCATGACGAATACCCGAATTTCAGCAGAGACGATCGCGGCGGCGCGCCGCAGCCTCACGCCGCTTGCGCCACTCGCCGCCGAATTGACGCCGCTGGGCCTGGAGACAGGCTACCGCATACAGGATGATCTCCACCAACTGCTAAGTGCGGATTACGGTCCGTTGGTCGGCTACAAGATCGGATGCACCAGCGATGTGATGCAAAAATATTTGTCCATCGCGCATCCTTGCAGCGGCGGCATCTTCGCCAGCCGCGTTCACAGGAGCGGCGCCTCATTACGGGCGGACAGCTATGTGCGCGTCGGCATCGAATGCGAGATCGCGGTGCGGCTCGGACGCGATCTGACGCCATCGCAAAGGCCGTTCACCGCTGAAACCGTCGGCGACGCGGTTGAGGTCTACTATCCAGCTATCGAAATCGTTGATGACCGCTATGTCGAGTGGCAGACGCTGGGTGCTCCCACGCTTGTCGCCGACGACTTCTTTGCCGCCGGGATCGTGCTCGGTGAGCCTGTTCCGAGAGAGGCAGTTCCAGATCTGCTCGAAGTCCGTGGTCGCGCACTCATCAACGGAAAAGAGGTGGGTCGCGGGACCGGCGCCGATCTGCTCGGCCATCCACACAACGCGCTGGCCTGGCTTGCAAACCATCTTGCTGCGCAAAATAAGTCTCTGGTACGAGGCCAAGTCGTCATGACGGGCAGCCTCGTTCAGACGGTCTGGCTCATGGCAGGCGACGTCGCAAGGATGGAATTCTCCAGTCTGGGCACCGTCGATCTCGCTATCACATAGCTAGAAAGCGACCATTGCGCTTAATCACGCGGGTCGACCTTCCACGCACGCTGGTCGCGATAGCGGTGCGTCCACTCTCTCTTAAGGCTTCCTAACCACCTGTTCGAGGTACTCTCTATGATCAAACTTGCAAACCGGGCTCTTGAGATTCGCCCCTCCCCCACCATTGCCATGAATGCCCGTGCTTCCGAGATGAAGCGACTGGGCCGAGACGTTATTCCGCTCAGCTTGGGTGAGCCGGATTTCCATACGCCTGACAACATCAAGGCCGCAGGCATCAAAGCGATTGAGAGCAATTTCACTAAATATACAGCGACTGATGGCTACGGCCCCCTGAAGGCGGCCATCGTTGGCAAGTTGCTGAAGGATAACGGCGCAACGTACACACCTGATCAGATTGTGGTGGGCAGCGGCGCCAAGGTTATTATCCTTGCGGCCTTAATGAGCGTCATCAATCCGCAGGACGAGGTCGTCATCCCGGCACCCTATTGGGTCACGTATCCTGACCAGGTCGAAATGTGTGGTGGAAAGCCGGTTTTTGCGGAGTGCACCGAGGCAAGTGGTTTCAAAATCACACCCGCCATCCTCAAAAGCAGTCTGTCGCCTCGGACGCGAGCGATCATATTTAACTCGCCGAATAATCCGTCCGGTGCGATCTACAGTCCTGCGGAAATTGAGTCTCTGGCTGCGGTTCTAAAGGACTATCCTAACGTCTGGATTATCACTGACGAACTCTATGAACACCTCGTGTATGATGATGCCAAGACAGCAACATTTGCTGGCGTGGTCCCAAGTCTAAGTGACCGGATCATCACGATCAACGGCTTCTCCAAAGGCTATGTCATGACGGGTTGGCGCTTGGCATTTGCGGCTGGGCCAACGCATGTGATCAAAGCAATTTCCGACTTGCTGAGTCAGATGACGGGGAGCGCCAATAGCGTTGCCCAGGTTGCAGGCATCGAAGCCCTTCAAGGCGACCAATCGTTTCTGAAGGAGAATCGCAAGAGCTTTCAAGATCGCCGCGACCTCGTCGTCGAACGTATCAACGGGGTTCCTGGACTCTCGGCTATCACCCCGTCCGGGACGTTTTACGTCTACATCAATTGCAGTGGTTGGATCGGCCGCAAGACAGCGAACGGCCGAATTCTATCGGATGACGTCGAAGTCGCCGAGGCACTGCTTGAAGAGAGTGAACTTGCCGTCGTGCCGGGAGCGGTGTTCGGATTGAGTCCATATTTCAGAGTGTCCATCGCCTTGGAAGTGCAATCGTTACAGAAGGCGATGGACAGACTGGATTTCTTTGCCAACGCTCTTCTCTGAGTTCACGGACAATCTCTTGAGCATCGGACCTGACCGCCTTTTTGGTCAGGATCCACTCCCTTCAGACACAAGCGCGCCTTCGGGCAACCATCCGAACGTGTCGGCATCTCTCGAAAGAAGGTCGAGCGGCTGACGGAAGCGCTCAACAACACCGAAGATCGCAATGAGGCAGCGGAAGTATCAGGGCGCTCGTCGAGAGACGGCCCGCCATAAGTCGTCTCTTGCGGCAATCCTCACGGCCGGCATGAGAACGCCGTCACGAGGCGTGGGATATCCCGTTCGCAGCTGCCGTATCACACACACCAGCGATGCTTGATCACATCGACAATGCTCGCGGCAAAGTTTTTTGAGAATTTTGGCGTCTCGAAAAAAATTCTGAACCAGAAAACCGAGTAAAGCAATTCAACCGCTAAATCGACATCGATATCGCGTCGCAATTCACCCTTGTCCACTGCGCGTTCCATAATTTTTCGCGCAGTTGCCATTCTTGGATCGAAGATGCGCTCGCGATATAGTCGCCGGCTCTCCTGGTTGGTTTGAATATCGATCGAAACTCCGCGAAGTATTTCAACGTAAGCCGGGATTTTCAGTCGCCTGACCGTTTGCTCCAGCAAGGCAACTAGTTGACGATCGAACGGAAGTTCCTGCAATGTTTCGGGAAGTTCGACATCCATTCCGTCCATGTACAGATCTATCAGCATCTCTCCTGTCGAGCCCCACCGCCGATAGATCGACTGCTTGGATACGCCGGCCTTTGCCGCAATGCCTTCAATCGAAAGCGCGCCCGAGCCCTTCGCCTGCAACAAGTCAACGGCTGCACGCAGGATGGCCTCATGCACCTTTTCATCCCTGCGCCGTCCCGACTTCGCCTGTTCGGGCGCCGGGGGACTGCTAGTTGCAGTTTTTGCAACGGAACTTCGGGCCACTGCACTACTTTTTGTACCGCGAGTAACGGCGCGCACTTTTTTGGTCAACATCGAAGCAGCCTGACTTGAGCGGATGGGCGTTTGGGGACACCTGTTTGACGTAGCGCCAGACTCCAGATGTGTCCAGAGAACGTCGGCAAACGAAATCTTGCGTCTCCAGTTACGATACGGTACGGTCCGTATCGTAACTGGAGACAAACCATGAAGCAGACGCCTGAACTTCTATCACTTTCCGCTCATGAACTTGTCGGGTGGTTCAGGTCGAAGAAAACTTCGCCGGTTGAAGTACTCAGCGAACTCAAACGACATGCTGATGGCATCAACCCTAGCATTAACGCCTTTTTGGCCTTTCACTGGGAGGACGCCGCAGCTTCAGCGAGATTATCCGCGGATCGCTGGCAGAAGGACGCGCCTCTCGGCGATCTAGACGGCGTACCCGTCACAATCAAAGATCACGTTGCTGTAAGTGGATGGACCAGCCGCAACGGCACAATCGTATCCGATCCTGCCGTACGCGCCTCGATCGATGCTCCTGCTGTCGCTCGACTAAAGGAAAGCGGAGCCGTCCTGTTCGGCCAGACCACAATGCCGGAATTCGGCTGGAAGGGAACCGGAGACTCGACTCTTACCGGTTCGACCAGAAATCCGTGGAATTTGGCAAAGACGGCAGGCGGAAGTAGCAGCGGCGCGGCTGCTGCGGTGGCTACAGGATTGGGCCCGCTGGCGGTGGGCACGGACGGTGGAGGCTCCATTCGAATTCCATGTGCGTTCACTGGCATATTCGGGCTGAAAGCCAGTGGCGGTAGAGTGCCCTATTGGCCCCCGAGCCAAAACGGTACGCTAACTCACTTGGGGCCAATGACGCGTACGGTGCGCGACGCAGCAATCATGTTGAATATTCTAGCGCGTCCGGACCTACGCGACTGGTCTTCCCTTCCCTATGACCCAGTAGACTTCACGCGCGATCTGGACTCGTTCCCAAGCAACATCAAGATCGCTTTCAGCATGGATCTCGGTTTTGGCAGGATCGCTTCCGACGTGGCTGAGGTCGTTGATGCGGCCATCCATCGACTGCGCGCTGACGGAATAGCGATTGCCGATCGCGATCCCGGATTTTCGGATCCGACCGAGTGGTTCAACGTCCTTTGGAAGGCCGGCATGGCCTCCAACACACGGACCTATGACGCTCAAATGCTGACAAAGCTAGATCCAGGCCTTCAGAATCTGATTGAACAGGGGC
>Ga0307517_10004027_pt1 | contig 22740 bp, 22 predicted proteins | sample 23_EM_MG_FD_194515 | JGI IMG/M metagenome (GOLD analysis project Ga0307517, IMG submission 194515) | Populus trichocarpa ectomycorrhiza microbial communities from riparian zone in the Pacific Northwest, United States - 23_EM | ecosystem: Host-associated > Plants > Roots > Unclassified | place... | reverse complement strand
GCCGGCTTGGTGAGCTCGAAGCTGCCGTCGTGCCGGCACTCGATGATCGGGTAGCCGATGTTGGCCCAGTCGGGCACGCGCTCCCAATCGGTGTGCAGGCCGCCGGTGGCCTGGCAGCCGCATTCGATGATGTGGCCGCCGAGGCTGCCGCCGGCGAGGCGATCGTGGTCGTGCGGCGACCAGCCGAATTCATGCATCAGCGTGCCGAGCGTGGTGGCGCTGTCGACACCGCGGCCGGTGATGACGATGTCGGCGCCGGCGTCGAGCGCGCGTGCCACCGGCAGCGCGCCCAGATAGGCGTTGGCGCTGAGGATTGTTTCGGGCAAGGGCTCGCCGGAGAACATGTCTCGCGTGCCGGCCGCGCGCAGCCGCGGCAGCAGCGCCGCCACATCGTCGCCCTCGACCACCGCGATGCGCGGCGACAGGCCCTGCGATTCGGCCAGCCGGCGCAGCGCGTCGGCACAGCCGCGCGGGTTGATGCCGCCGGCGTTCGCGACGACCTTGAAGCCGCGCCGCATGATTTCAGGCAGCACCGACTTCATCGCGACGTCGACGAAGTCGGTCGCGTAGCCCATCTCCGGCCGGCGCGAACGTGCGGCGGCGAGGACGGCCATCGTCGTCTCGGCCAGGTAGTCGAACACCAGGTAGTCGATGCGGCCCGAGTTCACGAGCTGCGGCGCCCCCAGCATGCTGTCGCCCCAGAACCCCGAGGCGCCACCGATGCGCACCACCTTGTCCTCGTTCATCGCGCTCTCCTGGCCCGCGCGCTGCGACCGTGCACCGCGCGATGGGCCACAGGCTATCAGCCGCGCCGCGGCGACGCCTGCGGGATTCGGCTATTGCGTGCGCGCGCCGCTCATGCCAGCGCGAGCGACCGGGGCGCCGCCCGCACCAGGTCGCGGCCCTGCGCCTTCGCGCTGTAGCAGGCGCCGTCGGCTTCGCTCATCCACGCCAGCGCGTCGACGGTGTCGGCCGAGAGGGCCGCGACACCGAGACTCGCGCCGACCCGCAGCGTGTGCTGCTGCCAGGGCAACGCGATCTCGCCGATCGCGACGCGCACCTTGTCGGCAATGCCCATCGCGACGTCGAGCGCGCAGTGCTCCAGCAGCAGCGCGAACTCGTCGCCGCCCAGGCGCACCACGAGGTCGCTGGTGCGAACACGGCTGCTGATCGCCGCCGCGACGGCGCGCAGCACGGCGTCGCCCGCGGCGTGGCCGGCGGTGTCGTTGATCGGCTTGAAGTGGTCCAGGTCGAGCATCACCAGCGCCGCCGGCAGCGAGTCCGGCAAGGAGTCGAGGACGAGCGCGAGGCGGCCGTCCAGCACCTTGCGGTTGGCCAGGCCGGTCAGCGCGTCGTGCGACGCCGACCATTCCAGCTGGGTGCGCACGGCCACCTGGGTGCCGATGTCGTTGACGGTCCAGATCGTGCCGGCGCCGCGGTCGCCCGGGTCCACCGGCGCACCGCGCAGCTGGGCCCAGAACAGGCTGCCATCGGCACGTCGCAGCTGCCATTCGCCGACATAGGCCTGACCCGCCGCGAACGCCTGGCCGACCTGCGGGCCGAGCGCGTTGTAGTCGTCGCTCGAGGCATAGATCATGCGCGTCGGCTGCCCGATCAACGCGCGTTCGGCGTGCCCGAACAAGCGGCAGAACTCGGCGCTGACGAGCTCGAAAGCCTGCTCGCGCGTGAAGCAGATGCCAACCGGCGCGGCCCGCATCACCGATCCCAGCCGTTGCAGGATCTGGGCGTTGAGGGTCTCCAGCTGCACGCGCTCGACGCCCACGTTCCGCAGCACGCGGCTGAGCCGACCGATCTCGCCACCGGTGCGGGGCCAGCCCTGCTGCGGGTCCTGGGTGCCGTCGAAGAGATGCTGGGCGCGGTGCTCCAGCGCGCCGAGCGGCCGCAGCAGCCACCACAGCAGGGCCAGCATCGCGGCCGACATGCCGACGATCAATCCGAAGGCCCAGATCAGCGACTGGCGCTGCGCGGCATGAAGCGGCGCGAGCAGTTCGGACTGCGGCATCACGCGCCAGACCATCCAGTCGACACCTGCGGCGCCGGCGGCGCTGACCAACTCGTTCGGCTGCTCGAGATGCAGCCCGGCCGGTTCCGCGGCGCTGCCGCCGGCTTGCCAGTCGGCGAACGCGTGCGCCAGCCGCGGCTCGGTCGGCAACGACTGCAGCAGCCGCTTGCGGTTCGGATGCGCGAGCACGCGGCCCTGCAGGTCGGTCACGACGAGCAACGACGCGGCATCGGTGTCGTGCTCATCGCCGACGTCGCCCAGCAGCTCGCGGCCGGCCGCCAGGCGCAGCGCGCCGCCGAGCACGCCGTAGACCTTGCCGTCGGACAGCAGCGGGTAAGTGAACACGATCACCGGTTCGGCCGATACTCGGCCCGGCACGGCGTCGGAGACGATGGCGCGCTGCTCGGCGATGGTGCGCTGGAAATAGCCGCGCTCCGAGAGATTGAGTGCGGGGTGGCGGATGCCGGCCGCATCGGCGTAGATCTGCATCGTGCCATCGGCATGGGCCGCGAACAGGTTGGAGAACATGCCGCGCAGCACCGGCTGCGATTCCATGAACGCCGCCAGCTTCGTGTCGTCGGCCAGCGTGGCCGGGTCGAGCCGTCTCGCACTGGCCTGCAGCGCCCGCTGCAGGTTGACCGCGCGCTGCGAGAGGTCGGCCGCCGTGTGCACCACCGCGTCCAACTCGCGGTGGCGTTGCGCGGCCAGCGTGTCGCGTTCGGCCTGGTGCAGCAGCACCGCCGAGGTCAGACCGATGCCCAGCATCAGCGCGCCCACCGCCCCGAGCGTGATGCGCAGCTTCAGCGACCCGAAGGCGGCGCCGAGCCGGGCCCGCCAGGATGCGGGCCTGCCGATGAGTTCTGCAGTCATGATGCCGATGGTCTTTCGTGAGGCCAGCGCCATAGGCCGACCGCTGCACGTGCTCGCCGTGCGTGTATCGTTTTCGACGCAATCGCGGTGGACTGAAGCTGGGAAACTTGACCTCGATCAAGCGCCATCGCGGCCGCGCCGCGGCATGCTTCACGGTTGCACCGTTATAGTGCGACGCGCCATGCCCACCCCACCGATCACGAACCCCACCCTTGCCGCCGCCCCCGCGCGGCGCTCGCTCGCGGTCTGGGCTCGCGACCTGCTGCCGGCGCGCTCGGCGGTCGACGCGCGCGAGCGGATGCGCGTCGTCGCCGGCGCGTTTGTCGGCGTGCTGCTGAGCGGTCTGTTGTTCCGCGCCTTCGGCTCGTCCGCGCCGGGCCTGCCCTGGTTGGTCGCGCCGATCGGGGCGAGCGCGGTGCTGGTGTTCGGCGTGCCGGGCAGCCCGATGGCGCAACCCTGGGCGGTGATCGGCGGCAACACGGTGTCGGCGCTGGCGGGCATCGTCTGCGTCCAGCTCTTCGGCGGCGGGCCGTGGGTCGCGGGGCTGGCGGTCGGGCTCGCGATCGCAGCGATGTTCACGCTGCGCTGCCTGCACCCGCCCGGCGGCGCCTGTGCACTGGTGACCGTGCTGGGTGCCGTGGCCGACCCGCACTTCGCGTTCGCCCCGGTGCTCGTCAACTCGGCGTTGCTGGTGGCCGCGGGCGTGGCCTACAACAGCGCGACGCGGCGCCGTTATCCGCACGGCCAGCAGCCCGGACCGAGCCCGGCGGCGTCCGATGCCGGCGTTCCGCACTTCAACGAGGCCGACCTCGACGCCGTGCTCGCGCGCTACAACCAGGTGCTGGACATCGGGCGCGACGATCTGCAGAACCTGCTCGGCCAGGCCGAGCTCCACGCCTACCGGCGCAAGATGGAAGAGACGCGCTGTGCCGACATCATGGCGCGCGAGCTGGTGACCGCCGAGTTCGGCACGCCGTTGCAGGACGCCTGGGCGCTGCTTCGATCGCGCGGCGTGAAGGCGCTGCCGGTGGTCGATCGCGCCGCGCGTGTCGTCGGCATCCTGACGCTCGCGGATTTTCTGCGCGGCGCCGAACTCGATCTTCACGCCGGCTGGGCCGATCGCCTGCGCAGCATGATCCGCACGACCCCGACCTCGCACTCGGACAAGGCCGAGGTCGTCGGCCAGATCATGTCGCGCCGGGTGCGCGTGGCGAGCGCCGATCGGCCGATCAGCGAACTGGTGCCGCTGTTCGCGGCCACCGGCCACCACCACATCCCGATCATCGACGCCGAACAGCGCCTGGTCGGCATCATCACGCAGTCCGACCTCGTCGCCGCGGTGTGCCGGCGCTGAGCGCCGATCGCATCGCTCTATGCGCGTTTGCGTGGCGCAGTTTTCTTCGCGGCCTTGGCGGTGGCGCGGGCGCCCGCGCTGCGGCTGCCCAGGCTCTTGCGCAGCAGCTCGGTCAGATCGACCACATTGCTCTCCGACGCGGGTTCGGTGTCGGCCTCGAGCGGCTGCACCGCTTCGGTCTGGCCGGCGTCGGCCCGCTGCTTCACGAGGGCATGGATCGCGTCGGCGAAGTTTTCCGCGTAGCGCTCCGGCTTCCAGGCCTGCGTCATGTCGGCCACCAAGCGTGAGGCCATCTTCAGGTCGCCGCCCTTCAAGCCTGCCGCTGACTTGCCGGCGGCTGGCAGCTCGAGGTCCTTCCAATCGCGGATCTCGCTGTGCCAGCGCAGCGTGTTCAGGATCAGCGCCGGACCGGTCGCGACCAGCGCAGCCAGATGCTCCTTGGTGTGCATCACGACGCGCGCGATGCCGATCACGCCTTGCTGCAGCATCGCTTCGCGCAGCAGCGCATAGACCTTCGCGCCCTTGCTGATCGGCTCGAGGTAGTAAGGCCGCTCCAGCATCACGAACGGGATCTCGCTCGCCTGCACGAAGGCCTCGATCGCTATCGTCTGTGTCGTCTGCGGGAATGCGTGCCGGATCTCGTCGTCGCTCAGCACGACGTAATCGCCGTCATCGACCTTGACGCCTTTGACGATGTTGTCGCGGGCGATCTCCTTGCCGGTGCGCTTGTTCACGCGCTTGTAGCCGACCGGGTCCATCGAGCGCTTGTCGAGCCAGTCGAAGTCGATGCCGCTCTCGGTGGTCGCGGGGTAGAGCGCCACCGGCACATGCACCAGCCCGAAGCTGATGGCCCCTTTCCAGATCATGTGCGTTGCCATGTGACCTCCGATTTGGGATCGAACCCGAGCGCCTTCATTGCCGCCGCGAGGCCTTGCCGGGCGCCGCTGTAGGCCGCCCAGGGGGTGTTGCCGACGGCGATGCGCGACGCGACATTGCGCACCGTCCAGTGCGCCGCACCGCTGAGGGCGTCGAGCTCGTCCCAGGCGATCGGCACCGAGACGCCCATGCCGGGCCGCGCACGCGCCGACCAGGCGCTCGCGGTCGTCGCACCGAAGCCGTTGCGCAGGTAGTCGATGAAGATCTTGCCGACCCGGTTCTTCGGCCCGCTCTTCGCAACGAAGCGGTCCGGGATGACCGCGGCGACATGTTGCACGAGGGCGTGCGCAAAGCCCTTGACGACGTCCCAGGGGTAGCGCGGCGTCAGCGGCACCACCACGTGCAAGCCCTTGCCACCGCTCGTCTTCACGAAGCTGGCCAGGCCCAGTTCATCGAGGAAGCCGTGCAGCAGCCGCGCGGCCTCCTGCATGCGCGGCCAGGCCACGCCTTCGCCTGGATCCAGGTCGAAGACGATGCGGTCGGGCCGGGCGATCGTGCGCGTGGTCGCGTTCCAGGTGTGGAACTCGATCGTGTTCATCTGTGCTGCCGACAGCAGGCCGCGCTGCGACGGAATCGTGAGCAGCGGCTCGTGACCGGGATCGAGCGCGCGATCCTGCGGCACGACACCGGGCAGTTCGCTCGCATCGGCGTGCTTCTGGAAGAACAGCTCGGCGTCGACGCCGTCCGGGGCCCGCACCAGCGCGACCGGCCGCGCCCGCAGATGCGGCAGCATCAAGGCCGACACGCTCGCATAGAACTCGACCAGCTCGCCCTTGGTCACGCCGCTGCGCTGGTCGATCACGCGCTCGGCGCTCGTGATGCGCAACGTTGGTGCGGTCTTGCGCGGCGGGTTGCGGTGCGCGGTGGACGCGACCACCTGCCGCTGCGGCTCGGCGAAGCTGTTCATTCGACTCCGGTGATTCAGTCCCAGTAGCCCTTGCGATCGTAGGCGTCGTGCAGCCGCTCCTCGTAGGCGCGATCGATGGGCGCGCCTTCTTCGTACTGCGGGCTGTTCTTGATCTGCTCGCGCGTCAGTTTCACGAACACCGTCTTGTCGGCCCAGTCGATGCGGTCGATCCAGTGCGTGCCGACCAGCACCTTGCGGCCGCCGGGCCACCAGTTGCGCGTGTCGATCACGAGGTAGCGGATCGCCCAGGATTCGTCGTCGAACACGAAATCCTGGACGTGGCCGATGCTGTCGTCGGTGGCCTGGATGTCGTAGCCGCTCACGTTCGCGCTGCTGCGCAGGTGCGCATCTTCGGGCGGCACGTCCTCGTCGATCCGGGCGCGTTCGGCCTGGGTTTCCAGCGGGGTCTGCATGGTGGGCGGGATGAGCGGCATCGCGCTCATCGCCCACAACGCATCGCCGCCCCAGTAGGCCGGGTAGGCGTAGTAGTCGAGGTACTCGCGCTCGTGGCGGCGCGAGATCGGCTGGTGGGTGTCGATGTTCGGGCTGTTCTCGACCTGCTGGCGCGTCAGCGCCACGCTGACCTTCTTCGCTGCATCGAGCGGCTGGGTGACGGCGTACGGCGAGATCAGCACCTCGCGGCCCGACAGCCAGGTGCCGGTGTCGACGACGAGGTAGCGGATCGCCCAGGCCTGGTCGTCGAAATAGACTTCCTTGACATGTCCGATCCCGCCGTCGGTCGCCGTGATCGTGGACCCGTTCAACTGGCTGACGCTTTTCATCATCGAGCTGCTCCTGTGGCCGGGCAGCCGGCCTGCCGCGATGAGTTCAGCTTATGGGCCGCGTCTCGCGGCGTCGCGCGGAAGATGCCGCGCGCGGGCGTAGGACGGCAGGCGGTCAGCCGCGGCTGAACAACAGCACGGCGTTCGTGCCGCCGAACGCGAACGAGTTGCTGATCGCGGCCTCGAGCCCGGGTGCGCTGGTGGCGTCATCGCGCACCAGGTTCAACTGGCACGCCGGGTCGATCGTGTCGGTGTGAGCGTTCGGCGGCAGCTGGCGCTGCTGCAGGGCCAGCAGCGTGATGACTGCCTCGAGCGCGCCGCCGGCGCCGAGCAGGTGGCCGTGCAAGGCCTTGGTCGAACTGACGCGCAGCCCGTCCAGGCCATCGCCCCAGACCTCGGCCAGCGCATCGTGTTCGACGACATCGCCGATGCGCGTGGCCGTGCCGTGGGCGTTGCAGTAGCCCACGTCGCGCGGCTGCAGGTCGGCCTGGCGCAGCGCGGCGCGCAGCGCGCGCGCCTGGCCGGCGGCGTCGGGCTTGGTGAGGTGGGTGGCGTCGCAGCTCAGGCCCCATCCCGACAGCAGGCCATACGTGCGCGCGCCGCGCCGGCGTGCGCGCTGTGCCGATTCGAGGATCAGGAAGGCCGCGCCTTCGCCGAGCGCAAAGCCGCTGCGGTCGCTCGCGAACGGCCGGATCGCCGTCGCCTCTTCCCCTGGCTTGAAGCCGGCCAGCGTCTGCATCGCCTGCCACGCGAGCAGCACACCGGGCACGATCAGCGCCTCGCTGCCGCCGGCGATGGCCAGGTCGACATCGCCGCGCTGCACCGCCTTGGCCGCCTCGGCGATCGCCGCGGCCGACGAGGCGCAGGCCACCGAGTAGGTCAGCACCAGGCCCTGCACGCCGTGGCGCATCGCCACTTGCGCGGCCGGCGCGTTCGGCATGAACGCCGGGATCGTCAGCGGCGGCACGCGTCCGCCGCTGCGGTAGGCGGCTTCGAGCGCCGCCGCGCCGCCCATGCCGCAGCCGGCGAAGACGCCGATGCGCTGTGGATCGACGTCGCCCGTTGCGCCGGCGTCGCGCAGTGCCAGATCGGCGGCCGCGACTGCAAGCTGGCTCACCCGGTCGACGCCGGGCAACTGCAGCTTCGTGAACCAGCGCGATTCATCGAAGGCGGCGAGCGCCGCGGCGGCCGGCTTGGGCAGCTCGGGAAAGACCGGCCGCAGCGCCGATTCACTTCGCAACAGGGCCGCGAACATCGCCTGCGGGTCGTCGCCATGCGGCGATACAACGCCCAGGCCGGTGACGGCGACCGCGTTCACGCCGCCTTCGCAGCGATCAGCCTGTCGACCACGGCCGACAGCTGGGCCAGCGTGTCGATGTTCGAGTCTTCGTCGGACATCGAGATGCCGAAGCGATCTTCGATCACGAACAGGAATTCGACCAGTGCCAGCGAGTCGAAGCCCTTTTCGCGCATCGACGCGTGGGCATCGAGCACCGAGGCCTCGATGCCGAATTTTTCGTGAACCAGCTCCTGCAATTCCTTCAGCGAACTCATGTGGGTGGTGTCCGTTGGCATGCCGGCGTTCGACTCGGCGTGGGGTCGTCGTCAGCGATCGATGATATCCGCCCCGATCCGCCGCCCCGGCGCAGGCCGCCAGCGCAGCGACGGCAGTGCGAACGCGACGCCGAGCAGGGCGCCCGCCAGCACGTCCAGCACCACGTGCTGCTTGATCATCAGCGTCGACAGCACGATCGCGATGAACCAGGCCCGGTTGATCAGGCGCAGCCAGGTTGGCGCGCCGGCGCGGCGCAGCACGTCTTCGAGCCGGATCACCGTGAACATCGCGACCGCCACATGCATCGACGGGCAGGCGTTGCCCGCGGCGTCGACGCCCTGCAAGGTCGCGAAGCCGGGGAAGCCGGACACGTCGATCGCCAGCGGCGGCACCTGCGTCGGCCAGAAGTAGAAGCAGGCCAGGCCGGTGAGACACAGCGCGCCGACCCACAGGCCGTAGACGAGCAGTTCGGTGAACCTGAGCTGCAGGCCCGGCGCGGTGCCGACATACACCCACAGCGACAGGTAGGCGAACAGCGCCTGCGGCTGGAACGGAATGAGGTGGTCGAGTGCGGTCAGCGGCATCACCATGACCGGCTGCATCGGGTGTTGCAGCAGGTGGAAGTAGCCGATGAAGAAGAGCCAGGTGAAGGCGGTGACCCCGACCAGCTTCAGCAGCAGCATGCGCCGCAGGCGCAGGCCGATCTCGGCCACCCAGGTCTGCGGCGGAGGACGTGCCATCGAAGGCAGCTTGATCGGGTCGTTGGCGGTTTGCACGACGCCGATCTTGCCTGAGCCGCGTGGCCCCGGTGAAACCCGGTCGCTCAGGTCGCGGCCAAGTCTTCGTGGATGCAGAGGTAATTGCCCTCGGTGTCCTTGAACCACGCTGCCTTTTCGGCGCCCAGCACGCAGACGTGGTCGACCGTCTTCAGGCCCGGGAAATCGTAGTCCTCGAAGACCACGCCGGCGCGCTTGAGCTCCTGGATGCTGGCCGCGATGTCCGGCACTTGAAAGCTGATCGCCGTGTGGTCGGCCTTGGTGCCCTCGGGCTTGGGAAACAAGGCCAGCACGCCGCCGGACACGGTGTAAACGAACTTGCCGTCGGGTTTGAAGCCACCGGGCTGCAGCCCCAGCTTGCCTTCGTAAAACTCGCGGGCGCGCGGCATGTCCTTGACGGGCAGCATCGTGGTGACCTGGGCGTGGCGCAGCATGGCGGCTCCTGGTGGCATCGATCGACCGATGCTCCTAGCGTACGTGACGCCAGGCGATTCCGCCAGCCGTCAGACGTCGAGGGTGTAGACCTCGGCGGCTGCGCGCTCGGCCGTCGTGTGGCCGGCCAGTGCCCGGTCCCACTCCGGCAGCGGCGCGCTTCTCTCAGGCACCAGCCCGGTGGTCATCATGCCCACTTCGTCGGCGCTGGCGTCGAACTCCGCGACCGGCACACGGTCGTCCAGGAACAGTCGGGCCACGGCTGCGCCCGCCGACTCGATCAAGACCAGGTACTTGGCCGGTCGGTCGTGCGCCTCCTCATGGCTGTGTGCTCCCGGTTTCGCGATGCCAAAGCTCTGGTCCATGGTCATGCTCCCGTTGCGGTCGAGTCACGGAAGTACTTGTACGTCGTTTGCGCCCGACGTGCCTTCGATCTTCGCCAGCACCTTGATCGATCCCGGCGCCACGGTGTCCGGCACCGTCAGCAGCAGCACATCCGAGTTGGCGGTGAAGCTCAGCTGGCCCTTGAACAGGATCGTCTTCGTGCCGGCCGCGGTGACGGTCACCTGCCAGGTGTCGCCCGGGATGTCGACCGAGTCGTTGCCGGAGGCCGGCCCCGAGGTCTTGTAGGCCGTGCCCGCGATCAGCGGCGTCGCGGTCGGAAGCGTGATGTCGGCGCCGACCCCCGTCATGTAGACGTCGATGTTCGTGGCATTGAACGACGCGTTCATCACCCGCAGGTGCGCGCTCGAGCTGCCGAGCGGCTTGTTGTACGGGTCGACGATCAGGTAGGTGCTGCTGTCGGTGCTGGAAGCCGGCAGTGCCACGATCGTGTAGCGGGTGCCACGCTGTGGGTCGATGGGCTCGGTGCCGATCGTGACCCCCCCGGCGGCGGTCTTGACCAGCCAGTCGTTGTTGCCCAGATCGACGTCGAAGTAGTTCGACGCGAACTTGTAGGGCACGTTCGTCGCGTCTGGCTGGGCAGCCGCGGCCCGGTACAAGGTCAGGTTCGGTGCGATCGCCGACGCGTGCACGAAGCGCACCACCGGGTCGGCGACGTCGAGACGATCCTCGGTGTCGCCGCCACCGCAGGCGGCCAAACCCAGGACCGGAATGCACGCGAGCAGGAGCTTGTGGACGTTCTTCATGATGTCGGCCAATGCAGTTGACGTGAGCCGACTGTAGAAGTGCAGGCGTGCCGGGCATGTCGGCGCGCCATGGCAATCCGCGTGAGCCTCGCCCTCATGCGCCTGTCGGACAACGCCGCGCATGGTTGCCTATGCTTACCGTGAGCGCGGCGGCGCATCGAGAATGCAGCACCGCGCTTCGGCGCTCGACCGCTTCCCGTCCATCGCCATCGCCATGCGTCTTTTTCCGTTGTTCGCCGCCAGCGCGGCGATCGTGCTGATCGCCGGCTGCAAGACCGCACCGCCGTCGGCCCCAGTCGCGGCAAATGGGTCGGCGGCGCCGTCCGCGTCCGGGTCCCAGGTCTCGCCACGCCAGCCGGCGCCCAGTCCTGCGACCAAGGCGGCCTCGACCAAGGCCCACCTCGCGATCGAGAAGCTGCGCCTGGCCGAGCTGTTCCGCGGCACGCCGGTGCTGTTCACGCTGCAACCCGACGGCAGCATGCGCGTCGATGTGCCGCTGAACTTCTCGTTCGACGCGGGCAAGGCGGTCGTGAAGCCGCCGCTTGCCGCGGTGCTGGACCGCGTCGCCGCCGGGCAACTCCAGGAGGTCACGCAGATCGTGGTGCGCGCGCCGACCGATGCCGCGGCGAAGAGCACGACGCTGCTCGGCGAGCGCGGCGCGAGCGTGCGCGACTACCTCGTGGCGCGCGGTCTCGCGGACACCCGCGTCATCGTCTCCGGACCGGCCGGCGCCGCGGTCGTGCGCCTCGTCGTCACCGACTCGCCGGCGCCGTGAGCGGCGGGCCGGCGCACTCCAGCTAACGTCGCGCCAGCTCGATGCGCCCGGCCTGCGCGCTCGCCAGGCGACGCGTCTGTGCGATGCTGGCCTGGATCGCGCGCTCGGTCGGGCTGTCGTGCGGTTCGAGCTGCGCCAGGTGCTCCCAGTACTGGGTCGCGGCGTCGTAGTCGTTGCGATCGAGCGCGAGTGTGCCGGCCAATGCGAGTGCCTTCGTGCTGTTCGGGTCGATCTGCAGCGCGCGCTCGACCAGCCGCTGCGGATCGTCGACGCTGCTGCGCTGGCTCGTCACGGCGGCCGAGAACGCGTAGTCGGTCAGCAGGGCGGCGTCGTCGGGCTGCAAGCGCGCGCCGTTCCTGAAGGCGATCACCGCCTGGGCATGCCGGCCCTGGGCTGCGTGCGAGCGGCCCAGCGCCTGCCAGCCGGCGGCGTCGACGGGGACCTCGGCCACGCGCTCGACGGCGGGTGTCTTCGCCTCGAATCCGACGGCTTGCGCAGGCGCGTCATGCGGGTGGTCGGCCGGCGCCAGCCATGCGTAGCCCCCGGTGGCCAGCAGGACAGTCAGCGCCATCGAAGCAGGCAGCACGAACAGTCGCATGACGGCACTCCTGGCGGACAAGGGTGAGTTCCGCGTTGCAAGACGCGCGCCGCCTTTGGTGGGCCGCGCGTGTCCAGGTTGTCGGGACGCGGGTGTCGCGCGGCGCCGCCCTCAGCCTTCATCAAGAAAACGATACATCCGGATACGACTTGGTCGCAAATCCGTCAAAACCGGCGGTTGCGATTTCTCACAACTGACGCATCCGAACGCATACGCGCAAAAAAATCGTCAGCAATTTCATCAGGCAGAAGGCGTTCGGACGCGCCTGAGCCAAATAGCGGCAGCTTTGCACGCTTCCCCAGCAGGCCGGTACGGGCACGTGATCTGCGTTGTGAAAGGCGGATCGGCACACGTGTCAAAAAACCATCGCCGACCGCCTCGAGAGGGATTCACCGCATCATGTTCGGCATTTCCAGGGTCTGGAATTCACAAGGACGCGTCAACGCCGGGTTGATGCGGCCTGCGGCCTTGGCGACGCGATCGGCCGGCTGGCTGAAGCGCGACGAGGCCATCATGGGCACGGCGATCGGCGTCGAGCTGTGGGCCGACGATGCCGCGCAGGGCGAGGCCGCGATCGCCGCGGTGATGGGCGAGATGCACCGCATCGACCGCACGATGAGCCCGCACAAGCCGGACTCCGAACTCTCCCGTATCAACCGCAATGCCGCCGCCGCCGCGGTGCCGCTGAGCGCCGAGATGGCGCGGCTGTTGGCGCGTGCCACTGAGTTCGCGCAACTCTCCGACGGCGCCTTCGACATCACCTACGCCGCGGTCGGCCAGCTCTACGACTACCGCCAGCGTATTCGCCCGAGCGACGAGGCGCTGGCCCGCGCCCGCGCGCTGGTGGGCTGGCGAAACCTGATCCTCGACCCGAACGCCGGTACGGTGCGCTTCGCGCTGGACGGCATGCGCATCGACCTCGGCGGTTTCGCGAAGGGCCATGCGGTCGACAACGCGACCGCGATCCTGCGTCGGCACGGCATCCGCCATGCCATCGTCAGCGCCGGCGGCGACAGCCGCGTGATCGGCGACCGCCGCGGTCGCCCCTGGACGATCGGCGTGCGCGACCCGCGCCGCCCCGGCGAGATGGTCGCGATGCTGCCGCTCGAGGACGTGTCGATTTCGACCTCGGGTGACTACGAGCGCTATTTCGATGCCGATGGCGTGCGCCATCACCACCTGATCGATCCGGCCACCGGCCGCTCGCCCAGCAGCGTGCACAGCGTGACCATCCTCGCCGAGGACGGACTCACGACCGAAGCCTTGTCGAAGTGCGTCTTCGTGCTCGGCGTCGAAAAAGGGCTGCGACTGATCGAGTCGCAGCGCGGCGTGGATGCGGTGATCGTCGATGCAGCGGGTGCGCTGCATTACTCGACGGGACTGCTCCACGCCGACACACCAACGCGGCAATGACCACGTGCGAATCACAACAACAGAGGAGAGGTCGATGAACAAGCTTTGGATCCTGAGCGCCTCGGCACTGACGATGGCGCTCGCCGCATGCAGCGGCGGCAGCACCAGCGAGTCGTCCACCGTCACGGTGGCCGGCGACGTGCCGATCGCGTATGCGATGCGCGTCAACACGATCTCGATGAATCCGACCAACGGCGGCCCGAGCGCGCCGGGCGGCGACCTGATGATCCGCGAGAAATCGTCGGCCAGCGCCGTCGAGCACAACATCACCGCGCAGTTCACGCAGGGCAAGGGCGACGCGACCGGCCCCGAGGTCTCATACGACGGCAAGAAGATCGTGTTCGCGATGAAATGCCCGACCTCGAACACCTCGACGATCGAAGGTGTTCCCGCCTGCACCGGCCGCTGGAACATCTGGGAATACGACATGACCACCGGTGGCCTCACCGGCGGCAGTTTCCGGCGCATCACCAGTTCGACGGACGCGGACGACATCGATCCGGCCTACCTGCCGGCGGGCAAGGGTTATGTGTTCTCGTCGAACCGCCAGGACAAGTCCAAGGCCAAGCAGGCGCTGGGCAAGACCTATTTCGCGCTCGATGAGTACGAGCGCGAGCGCGTGTTCAACCTGCACACGGTCGACGCGAAGGGCGCCAATCTGGCGCAGATCTCGTTCAACCAGAGCCACGACCGCAGCCCGACGGTGCGCCTGAACGGCGACATCATGTTCTCGCATTGGGACCACGTCGGCGGCCGCAACCACTTCAAGGTGTTCCGCGCCAAGCCGGACGGGACCGATCTGTTCGTGCTGTACGGCGCGCACAGCGACGGCAACAGCTTCCTGCACCCGCGCGACATGGACCCGAAGGGCAAGTACGCGGGCTTCGTCGCCTCCGACCTGATGCCGCTGTCGCGCACCCACGAGGGCGGGGCGCTGGTGTTCATCGACGCAGCGAACTACTCGGAGCAGAACACGCCGGCGAACTCGGGCGTGCCGGCCACCGGTGGTCAGTCGTATCCGACCGCGCAGATCCTGAACTTCGGCGGCGGCGTGTCGCAGTACGGCCGCGTCACCACGCCGTACCCGCTGTGGGACGGCACCGACCGTGTGCTCGTCGCGTACACGCCGTGCGAAGTCAGCCGGGCCGGCGTCGTGGTGTCGTGCGCGACGCTGACGGACGCGGAGAAAACGCGCCTGGGCGACGACAACCGCCTCGTCGCCGACGAGCAGGCCGACGAACTGCAGGACAACGTCCCGCCGTCGTACGCGATCTACATGTTCGACCCGGCGAAGCAGACCTGGCTGATCGTCGCCGCGCCGCCGACGGGCTTCATGTACACCAAGCCGGTCGCGCTGCTCGCGCGCACCGAGCCGAACGCACCCGACCCGACCAACGTCGACACGGCGCTCGCCGCGCAGGACATGGGCCTGCTCGAGGTGCGCAGCGTCTACGACACCGACGGCCTGGGCCGCATGGGCGACGCGGTGCTGACCGGCGCCGATCTGCCCACCGGCTGCACGACGGCGATCGCGAAGACGACGCCGAGCGACTCGCTCGACACGCGCAAGCAGGTCGCCGACATCGTGCGCATCAAGGACCCGGCCGACGCAGCCTACGGCTGTGCGCCGGCGCGCTTCGTGCGCGCGGTGCGTGCGGTTGCGCCGCCGCAAGGCATGACCGGCATGCGCAGTGCGATCGGCGAGACCGAGTTCGAGATGCAGCAGATCCTCGGCTACGCGCCGATCGAGCCCGATGGGTCGTTCAAGCTGCAGGTGCCGGCCGACACGCCGATCGCGCTCGCGGTGATCGACGCCGAAGGCCGCGCTTTCCAGACCCACACCAACTGGATTCAGGTTCGCCCCGGCGAACGCCGCACCTGCGACGGCTGCCACAGCCCGCGGCGTGGCGGTGCGCTGAACTCGGGGGCGGTCGTGAACGCGCAATCGAGCGCGCTGCTGCCGGCGATGGCCAGTGCGCACCAGTCCGGCGAGACGATGGCGTCGACCCGCACGCGCCTCGACCCGACCGCGTTGCAGCTCGTCAACGACCCGGTCTATGCCGACGTGTGGGCCGATGCCAGCAAGGCCACGCCGCGCACGTCGATCGCGCTGCGCTACACCGGCAACGCGGATCCGGCGAACGACCTGAAGACGGCGGTGCCGAGCAACGGCATCGTCAACTACCCGGATCACATCCAGCCGCTGTGGACCCGCAACCGCGGCGCGAACACCTGCACGACCTGCCACGCCGACACCAAGAAGCTCGACCTCGGCGGCACCATTGCCGGCAGCGGGCGCATGGTCTCGTACGACGAACTGATGCTCGGTGACCCGCTGCTCGATGCCAACGGCGTGGTTCAGACACGCATCGAAGAAGGCGTGACCGTGATCGCGCGCGGCGCGGCACTGGTCGACACGGCGGCCAGCGAAGGCGAGGCGCTCGGCTTGGCACGCAAGAGCCGGCTGATGGAGATCCTGTCGGGCCAGAACCTGATGGCGAGTGCCGACACCCGCGTCGCGCACCCGAGCCCGCCGGCCTCGGCGCCCGATCACTCGAAGATGCTGAACACGGCCGAGAAGCGCCTCGTCGCGGAGTGGATGGACCTCGGCGGCAAGTACTACAACGACGCGTTCGATGCGTCGAACGGCGTGCGCCAGGTCAACGGCCTGAGCCAGGCCACCTTCGAGGCCCAGGTGTTCCCGATCCTGAAGTCGACCTGCGCCGCCGCCTGCCACCAGGCGATCGGCAGCAGCGCTTCGGCGGTGCCGGCCGGCACCTCGTTCCGCAACAACCGCTTCGTGCTCACCGGCGACGCGGAGGGCGACTACAACGTGACGCTGACGATGATCTCGGACGCCTGCAACGCACCGTCGAACTACCTGCTGAGCAAGCCCTCGACCGTGCCGCATCCGCCGGGCGCAGTCGGCCAGACGACGGCCGTGCTGCCGGTGGGCAGTGCGAACTACACCGCGATCGCCAACTGGATCAAGGGAGGTTGCTGAATGCGCATCAGACGTTTCGGCATGAGCCTCGTCGCGCTGGCCACCTGGGGGCTGGCCAGCTGCGGCGGCTCGTCGTCGAACCCGTTCGACAATCCCGCACCGGTCGTCAATGACCCGGGATCGGTCACCGGGCAGAAGCTGTCGTTCGCGTACTTCCAGAAGTGCATCAACCCGATCTTCCTGGCCGAACTGCCGATCCAGCTCAACGGCACGACGACGACGAACACCTGTGCCGGCTCGGGCTGCCATGCCAGCGCGACCGGCACCGGCGGCGCCTTCCGCGTCGTGCCGACCGCGACCGACGTCGATGTCAGCGACCCGGCGAACACGGCCGACGTGATCCGCGCCACCGACATGTACAAGAACTTCTACTCGGCGCAGGGCGAGACCGTCGTCGGCTCGACCACCCAGAGCCGGCTGCTCCTGAAGCCGCAGCTGCTGGGCGTGCTGCACGGCGGCGGCCTGATCTTCACGAGCGCGACCGACGCCAACGTGAAGCTGATCGAGTACTGGATCAGCCACCCCGCGCCGCAAGGGCAGGATGAATTCAGCACCGCGACCTACGCGATGTTCACGCCGGCCGATCCGAAGACAGGCAGCTGCAACACCCAATGACGACACGCCACCTGAAGTTGATCAAGATCAAGCACCGGGCTGTCGCCGTGGCGCTGTTTGCGGCCTTGTTCGCGACGCTGTTCGCCGTCACCACCGCACGCGCGGCCGATGCCGTCGCACCGGCCGATGCGGCCAGCGCACCGATCGCTGCGCCCGTGTCCTTGGCCACGCCGGCCCGCGACGGCGATGCCGAGCGCCTGCAGATCACCGAGCCCTATCTCGAGCTGCGCACTGGCCCCGGCCGCGGCTATCCGGTCTTCTTCGTCGCCGGCCGCGACGAATGGATCGCGATCGAGCTGCGCCGCACCGACTGGTACAAGGTGCGCACCGACGGCGGCAAGGTCGGCTGGGTCAGCCGCCAGCAGCTCGAATCGACGCTGACCGCCGGCGGCGTGCGCAAGAGCTTTCGCGACATCCTGCTCGACGATTACCTGACGCGGCGCGTGCAGATGGGCGTGGCCTGGGGCCGCTTCAAGTCCGAGCCGATGCTCAAGCTGTGGAGCAGCTATCGGCTCTCGGAAACACTCAGCGTCGAAGGCACCCTGGGCCAGGTGCAAGGCGTGTTCTCGGGCACCGATTTCTGGCACATCAACCTGCTCGCCGAGCCCTGGTCGGATCGGCGCTTCTCGCCGTTCGCCGGCGTCGGCTTCGGCAAGTTCAAGAACTTTCCGAACCTGAGCCTGGTCGGCGCGGAGACCACCGACGCCAAGCTCGCCGGCGCGGTGATCGGCGTGCGCTACCACCTGAGCGACCGCTTCGTGCTGCGCGCCGACTACTCGCTGTACACCGCCTTCGTCAGCGACGCGCACAGCGCCGAATACCGGGCGTTCACGGCCGGCATCTCCTTCTTCTTCTGACCAGCACCATGAGCCACAACACAATGCATCGAATCCTGTGGGCCACTGCACTCGTTGGTTCGTGCGCCACCGCGTTCGCCGCCGACCCGCCGCCGAAGAGCGACCAGGTTGTCGTTCCCGAGGTCGACCGCCGCGACATCAGCGTGCCGAAGTTCCCGTCGAACGATTTCGAGATCGGCGCGTTCGTCGGCACCTATGCGACACAGAACTTCGGCACCAGCGCGGTCGGCGGCGTGCGGCTGGGCTACCACATCACCGAGGACTTCTTCGTCGAAGGCGTCTACGCGATCAGCAAGGTCAGCGACACCTCGTTCCGCCAGATCCTACCCGGCGGCGTGTTCCCCGAGGAGAAGGCGAAGCTGAGCTACTACAACGTCTCGTTCGGCTACAACGTGCTGCCCGGCGAGGTCTTCATCGGCGCGAAGCGCGCCAAGCCCTCGCAGCTCTACCTGATCGGCGGCGTCGGCAGCACCAAGTTCGACGAGCAGCGCCGGCCCACCTACAACGTCGGCTTCGGCTTTCGCGTGTACCTGATGGACGCCGTCGCGCTGCAGCTCGACATGCGCGACCACATCTACTCGCTCGACCTGCTCGGCAAGCGCCAGAGCACGCAGAACCTCGAGCTGACCGGCGGCCTGACGGTCAACTTCTGACGGAGCCGATGCGATGAACATGTCTCTTCACCATCGGCTCTCGCGCGGCACGCGCTGGGTGCTGTGCGCGGCGCTCGGCCTGGCCGCAGGCTCCGCGCTGCCGGTCGTCACGCCGACGACGCTCGCGCCCGACTTCACGCTGCGTGCGATGGCCGGCCCGAACATGCGCCTGCAGGAGCAGCGCGGCCGCGTCGTGATGATCAACTTCTGGGCGACCTGGTGCGGCCCGTGCCGCCAGGAGATGCCGCACCTGAACCGTCTGTACCAGAAGTACGGCGCCTCGGGCTTCGTGCTGCTCAGCGTCAACGTCGACGATGACACCCGCAACGCCGCCGACGTGGCCGCCAAGCTCGGCGTGACCTTCCCGGTGCTGTGGGACACCGACAAGAAGGTCAGCCGCCTGTACGACCTGGCGACGATGCCGTCCACCGTGCTGGTCGACCGAGACGGCAAGGTGCGCTATGTGCATCGCGGCTACCTGAACGGCTACGAAGACACGTATGAAAAGCAGGTGCGGGAGCTCTTGAAATGAGCCGACGCCTGCTGGCCTTTACGGTGCTCTCGACGATGCTGCTCGGCGGCTGCGCGATCCAGCCCTGGGTCAAGCCTTACGAGCGCGAGCGCCTGGCCGATCCGATCATGGCCTTCTCTCGCAACACACTGCCCGAACGGCACCGCGACCACGTGCGCGATGTGCGCGAAGGCGCACGCGGCGCGACCGGCGTACAAGGGGGCGGCTGTGGTTGCAACTGACCTGTTGCGCCGGCTGCTGACCTTGCTCGGCGGCGTGCTCGGCGGCCTGTTCGCCGCGGGCGGCGCACGCGCGGTCGACCTGCCGGCGGACAACGCCGAGGCGATGTTCCACTCGTACAACGGCGGCGGCGTCACCGCCAACGGCCCGGCGCTGCTGGTGCGCAAGAGCATCGCCGATCGTGTCTCGCTGTCGGCCTCGTACTACGTCGACTCGGTCAGCAACGCGTCGATCGATGTCGTCACGACCGCGAGCCCGTACAAGGAACGCCGCAACGAATACACCTTCGGCGCCGACTACGTCTACCGCGATTCGCAGATCACCTTCGGCCTGTCCAGCAGCAAGGAACCGGACTACACCGCGAACCGCTACAGCCTCGACATCTCGCAGGAGACCTTCGGCGGCATGACGACCGTGAGCCTGGGCTTCACGCGCGGCTCCGACCAGGTCGGCAAGCACGACGCGCCGGAGTTTGCCGACATCGCGACGCACTGGCAGTACCGCGTCGGCGTCACGCAGATCCTGACGCCGCGCTGGATCGCGAGCGCGAACTTCGAGGCCATCTCCGACGACGGCTACCTCGGCAGCCCGTACCGCATCGCACGCGTGTTCGGCGCCGCGGTGCCCGAGCGCAACCCGCGCACGCGCTCGTCGCGTGCGATGAACTTCCGCGTCAACGGTGACCTCGGCTCGCGCGATGCGGTCCACCTCCAGTACCGCTATTTCTGGGACACCTGGGCCATCAAGGCCCACACCGTCGAGCTCGGCTACAGCCGCTACTTCGGCGACAAGTGGCTCACCGATGCGTCGCTGCGCTACTACCGCCAGGGCCATGCGCTGTTCTACAGCGACAACGCGCAGACCGAGACGACCTATGTCTCGCGCAACCGCCAGCTGAGCACCTTCGACAGCGTCGGCCTCGGCGCCAAGGTCGCCTACACCTGGCGCAAGGTGCCCGGCCGCTACGAGGTCAAGCTCAACGGCGGCTACGAATACGTGCGCTACAAGTACAGCGATTTCACCGACATCCGCACCGGCACCCCGTACGGCTTCAACGCCGGCGTGCTGCAGCTGTATGTGTCGGCCACCTTCTGACGGACGCGGCCCATGATGCAACGATTCATTCAACTGGGCGCCGCGGCGCTCGTGCTCGCCGGCGCGGTGCTCGTGCCCGCCTGGGGCGCTGATGCCAAACCCGTGCCGGCGATGGTGCCCGCGGTCGCCGCCAGTGCGCCGGATGCGGCCACGCTCGACGGCCGCGTGCAGGACATCAAGAGCGACGTGATCAAGCTCAACCGCGACATGCTCGTGCTCGAGGAAGAGCTGCTGTTCCCGGCCAACACGCAGGTCGCGCTGTTCGTGTCGATGGACGTGGGCAAGATGTTCGAGCTCGACTCGGTGCAGATCAAGCTCGACGACAAGATGGTGTCGAGCTACCTGTACACGCCGCTCGAGGTCGCCGCGCTGCACCGCGGCGGCGTGCAGCGCATTTACCTCGGCAACCTGAAGGTCGGCGAGCACGAACTGGTCGCGTACTTCACCGGCAAGGGCCCGCACGACCGCGACTACAAGCGCGGCGCCACGGTCAAGTTCGAGAAGAGCACCGACCCGAAGTACATCGAGCTGCGCATCAAGGATTCGGAGGCCAAGCTGCAGCCCGAATTCGACGTCAAGGTCTGGCAGTGAGAACCTATCCGTGAGCAAGACGACCCCGCGTTGTGACGACAAGGTGATGGATGCAAGGCGCAAGCCGCCGCCCAGGGACATCCCTGGGCAAGGATTGCAACGCCGCAGACGCGCCTTGTCGTCACAACCCTGCGGGCCGGGGCCGAATCGGGCACAGGCGGGTGTCGCACCCCGCTTGTGGTGCAGAGCACCACGGCGCGACTCGCTCCTACGCCTGTGCCCGATTCGGCCCCGGCGCGGGGTCGTCTTGCTCACGGATAGGTTCTGATCGATGCGCCGGTGTCTGCGAGTTTCCCCCATCCTGCGCCGCATGGCCGTCGCCGCCGCATGCGCGTTCGCTTTTCAGGCCGCGGCTGCGGCCGATGAACCGACCCACGAGATCAAGGCGCCGCACTACGGCGACACGCTGTTCCACTTCTTCCAGGATCACCACTTCACCGCGATCACGACGCTGATGGTGTCGCAGCACTTCGAGCGCGTCTCGGAGCATGCGGACGAGGCCGAGGTGCTGCGCGGCGGCATGCTGCTGTCGTACGGCCTGCACCGCGAGGCCGGTGCGATCTTCGCGCAGCTGATCGAGAAGGGCGCGTCGCCGAAGGTGCGTGACCGCGCCTGGTTCTACCTCGCGAAGATCCGCTACCAGCGCGGCGTGCTGGCCGAGGCCGAGGAGGCGCTGTCGCATGTCGAGAACCACCTGCCGCCGGCGCTCGAGGAAGAGCGCGTGCTGCTGCAGGCGAATCTGCTGATGGCGCGCGCCGACTACGCCGGTGCGGCTGCCGCACTGGCCGGCGTGAGCGCGAAGACACCAGGCGCGCGTTATGTGCGCTTCAACCTCGGCATCGCGCTGATTCGCGCCGGCGACACGGCTGGTGGCACCGCAGTGCTCGACGAGATCGGCAAGGCCGGCGCCGAGGACGAGGAGTACCGCAGCCTGCGCGACCGCGCCAATGTCGCGCTCGGTTTCGCGGCGCTGACGAACCAGCAGCCCAAGGAGGCGCGCACCTACCTCGAACGTGTGCGCCTGAAGAGCGTGCAGGCGAACAAGGCGCTGCTCGGCTTCGGCTGGGCCGCCGATGCGATGCAGGAACCCAAGCTCGCGCTCGTGCCGTGGCTCGAGCTCGCGCAGCGCGATGTCAGCGATTCGGCCGCGCTCGAAGCCAAGATCGCGGTGCCGTATGCCTATGCGAAGCTCGAGGCCTACGGCCAATCGCTGGAGCGCTACAACGAGGCGATCGCCGCGTTCGAACGCGAGCGCAGCGGCCTCGACGAATCGATCGCCGCGGTGCGTTCCGGCAAACTCGTCGATGCCTTGATCGAGCGCAACCCCGGCGACGAGATGGGCTGGTTCCAGCGCCTCGACGACCTGCCCTATCTGCCGCACGCCGGCCACCTCGCGCCGGTGCTGGCACAGCACGAATTCCAGGAAGCCTTCAAGAACTACCGCGACCTGCTGTTCCTGACCAGGAACCTCGAGGAGTGGCACGAGAAGCTCGGCGTGTTCGACGACATGCTGACGACGCGCCGCAAGGCCTACGCCGACCGCCTGCCCCAGGTGCGCGCGCGTGCCAGCGAGATCGGCCTGGATGCGATGCGCCAGCGCCGCGA
>Ga0307517_10004026_pt1 | contig 22740 bp, 7 predicted proteins | sample 23_EM_MG_FD_194515 | JGI IMG/M metagenome (GOLD analysis project Ga0307517, IMG submission 194515) | Populus trichocarpa ectomycorrhiza microbial communities from riparian zone in the Pacific Northwest, United States - 23_EM | ecosystem: Host-associated > Plants > Roots > Unclassified | place... | reverse complement strand
CTCGCGTGTAAACTTTTCCTTGCCATTTTTAGTCCTTGCTATTTTGATTTTGATTTAGCTTGGTCTCTAGTTTATTGTCTTACCTCCTACTATTTAGGTTACAAAAAAGGCAAGGGTTGTCTTTTTTTTTTTGCATCTCCATTTTCCCTCTAGTATTTGAATTTGCATGTAATTTCAAAGAATCATGAATTTATCCTCGTCAAGTTGTACAACACTACTAGTGTCCACTATGATTTTTCGGTTAAAGAAAATCTTCACAGGTAGAGAATGTTTTTGTGATGTGGCAAAGCATTATATATGAAGATATTACATGAAGACATGAAGTTTTTATTGGAGACATAGAAATTCCATAGAGACATGGAGATATAGAGAATCCACTTAAAGACATAGAGATTTCGTTGGAGATATAAGGATTTCATTGAATGCATAAAGATTTCTCTTGGAGATATTATCATGGAGAGATGAAAACTTTGTTTGAAGACATTTCATTAGATACATTGAGATATGAAGACTTTATTGTGGAGATATGAAATGTTCTTGTTAGAGGCCTTGAGATTTTGTTCGGAGACATGGAGAATTTGTTGGATACATTAAGACTTCATTTAAAGACATTTTGTTAAAGACATAAAGATTTTATTATAGGCATGCAAAATTATAGTTGGAAACTTGAAGATTTTATTTGGAGACATAAGATTTTCACTTCAAGATATAAAGATAAATTAAACCATGGAGAAAAATGTATGGAGATAACTTTGAGAGATAATATTAGTTTGTTCATTGAAGAGTTTCAAAAGATTATTTTGTGTAAGTTGAGATATAATGAAGATTTTGTTTGGAGATATTTTATTAGAGATATAGAGATATAAGGATTTCATTATGAAGATATGGAGAATTCTCGTTGGAAATTGTAGATTTTATTTAAAGATATGAAGATTTTATTAGGAGAAATGGATAATTTATTAGAGATTTTGTTTGAAGAAGACTTCATTTGAAGACATAGAAAATTCATTATAAAATAATGAAATATCAAAACATATACTAGTGTGCTGTCATACTAGTAATTTATATGTAAGTATAAAAGAGTACATCATTATATTGATTTTCTTGGAGGCAGTAACTTTGCACTATAGTACGAGTCAGTGGCTTTTGCATTATTGTATGTGCAAGTCGCCTAGCTTCCTAGAATTTGCATGAGATTCGATCCAAAGAAGGGTAGAACAAGGCATAGTTTGTAATTGAGAGCCTGAAAATTACTTGGAGCGGGTCGTGATATTTTTAATTTAGATCCTGTTTATTTGTTGAAAAGTTTTTTTTTTTAAGTAAATTTTAGAAAAGTAAATTCCGGAAAAGTGAATTATTTTCTGATGTTTGATAGTGTAATGAAAAATAAATTGGAAACCTCTTTCTAATGTTTGGTTATGTCATAGAAAATGATCTGGAAAATAACTTATTAATTTTTTATTTTTCTCAAGTTTATTAAAAAAATAAGGAACAAATTTTACAAATTAAAAAGTTGAATGAGAATGAAAATGAAAAAAAAATATAATTTCATAAATTATCTCAAATAAAATAAATAATAATCAAAATAATAGTGATCAAATCTAAAAAATAAAAAAAATAAAAGATGAAGAAATTAAAATAATAATAGTTAACATTTCATAAATTATTTCAAAAAAAATAAGTAACAATAAAAAAAATGAGGACCAAATTTGATAGATAAAAAATTTCAATAAAAAAATGATAAGGGAAAAGCAAATAACAATTATAAAAATGAGAACCAAAGTTAATATAAAAAATAAATTTTAAGAGATGAAATTGAAAAATAAATATTCAAAATAAAATATATATAGCAATCAAAAGTTTGAGGACCAAATTTGATATAATCAGCAAATAATATGATATTTTTAAATTTTTCATAACTTCCAGAAAGTATTTTCCGCCCAAATTTTCCAGGAAAACAATTTCCTGGAAACCAAGCTAAATTTTTTTTTGACTGGAAAATGTTTTTCATTGACCAACTTTTTTAATGTCAAATAAATACAGAAAAGTTTGGAAAGTAGTTTCTCGAAAAGTGAATTTCGAGAAACAAACATATCCTTAGTTTTGTTTGTTTTTTTTTTTTTGAAGCATAGTCTATATAAACTTTGCATTCGGGTATGTGCTAGCCATTTTTCTTTTCTTTCGTCTTTCCTTCCTTGAAATCCATGTTGTTATTTTTTCTTTTTTTCTCTCCTGCGTGCCTGCTCTTCCTTGCTGCTTTTAGTCCATGCCGTTTTTACTTTGGTTTGGTCATTGATTAGTTGTCTTGCCTCTTGCCATTTGGGCTGTCTGTTTTTTTTTTTTTTTTTAATTTCTTTCTTTCCCATCACTAGCCCCCTTCTTTAGTTTAATAGGTACAATTACAAGTTCACCCAAAACCCAAAAAAGCGAAGGAAAACTAGCAAAGACCTATGTACATAGCAAGTGCATAGCAGGAGGTTGAAAACTAACAAGAAAAAAGTGAAAAACCAGACATTTAAAGGTATAAAATCAACATTGAGCTGAGGGTTTAAGTTAGAGGTGCAGGTTGACTATAATTGGGTGAGTGAAAATAAACACTATTTCTTTTTATATAAAGTTCCATGTATAAAATGCAGCTTTTGTATATAAAAGATAATTTCTAAGCAGTCCTAAGATAATACATCTAAGTATATATTTAATGATACAGTGTATAATGCTTTTCAATTAAAAATATATTAAAATAATATTTTTTTATTTTTAATATCAGTATATCAAAATCATCAAATATTAAAAAAAACATTAATTTATAAATCATTAAAGCTGTCAATATTAGGTTTGATTTAAACATAATAATCGATTTTCCTGCACGTGCGCTGACCTTTTCAAACTAAGGATTTTAATGCAATGTTTTTTTTTTACATGCAGGACTAATGTGTTAAGCCAAGGCAAAATTAGGATTAAGTTTTAAAAATTTTGAAGGTGCAAACTCATCCATCAGTAGTTTATACATTGCACTGTTGTTATCCCAAAATAGAAAATTATGCTGAAGATCTTCACATTGCATAGCTAACGAAAATTGTTTTTTATTTATTATTAAAATAAAATAAAATAAAGAGCAAAGCCAAGTAGAAGGATGGGCAGATATTCCCATAAAAGAAAGGATGTGGAAGTCTCAAAATAATGCCTCAACTATCCCCCAATTCTCAGTAGCCTCCCAGTCATTTTTGTCCTCAATTAAGTTGCAAAATATTTACAACATCGTGAATCTTTTTTAAAAAAATCCTTGATAAAATCACTGGAAACTTAACAGTATTTGACCATATAAAGAACAGAAGCTTTCCTGAACAATCACCATTGGAAACCTAAGAGCATCGTGCATTTTCACCCCATCTTTGGGGGTAGTATTACTACACCGTACTTTTTGAAACGAGTATAGTTTAGCTGTTACACCGAACTCATGAATCAAAATCCCTAATACATCGTGGAAGAAGATCCCGAGAAACGTTTTTTAGAACATGATAAAGTTCTAGATTCTAAATCTGCGAGCTTCTACATCAGTGGAGTTACATGGTGTTGAACCCTAAAATATATTTTAAAAAAGAACTAATCACAGAGCCTGCATCCCATTACCTGCCAATCTGTTAATTCTTGTAAGCAGGACAGGTTAGATAATGACTTCTAGTGTACAAACAAGCACAAGCCATCAAGAAGTGCGATCTTGAGAAAATGATGACATGGATCAAACTGAGAAACCATTAACAATAAGGTGAGAATGGAAAAACCTTGTAGTTGAAGGTTTTCTCTTCATCGTTTCTCCCACCATCGTTTTCTCCCTGGTTTGGAAACGCACAAGGAGGAATTGTCATCCTTTGATTGATAATACCTGATTCCTCTGGACCATAGATTTTGCAACGAAAGTCAAATCTCCCTGTTAACACAATAAATCAAATCCTAAAATTAGCTCGTTACGTCACATATAATAATTTATAATATGGACTAGACCGCTAACCACATTGCATTATTAACTCTTGTACTAGTATAATACACCGCAACCTTACACCAACTTGCCTTTAACACACAGCAATTCTGAAATCTTGCACTTCTATAACTGATTTCAAGAAATAAACAGTGTAACTACCTCTGGACATGGGGTGAAGAAGGCTGATCTGGAGATGGCTGATGAGCAGAGCTGCTATGAAACCTTTGGTCCTCAAATCCCCCACTTGATCGACTCACCTCATTTAAATGCAAGGTCTCATTTGCACCTGAGAAACCTACTGGCCCAACGAACCCAAGCTCAAGATGCTCTGCAGAACCATAGCCAGTATTATGATCATAAGGATACAGCATGACAACAGAAGGAATGGTAGGTCCATTTGATGACACTCCAGGATTCAAGGATGGTAATGGATACATGCCATATGCCACATTGCTGGAACCATTCTGAGACTGGCACGAAGGGAACATATCATGTCTATGTGAGCCCCATGTCCTCTCAGCTTGACTCTCACCAGCCAACCGGTCTGGCCTTGTATTAGACTTCTCAGCATGGCTGCGATTGTTGCCACGCCCAGCAGCTCGTGCTCTAGAATTATTGTTCCAGCTCACTTCCCTATCACCATGGTGGTCACTTCTATTGTAGTTGTGATTTCCCTTTCTCATATTTGTAGCATGCCGGTCTCGGACAGCAACCTTCTGCAGTAAGAACTTAACTGTAAAAAATTATAGATTTGAAGTGTACAAAATGCTGCATAATTCAAAACTATTTGAATATGACAACAAAATCAAATTATTTTAACCAAAAAAATGCCAACTTTCCAAACCAGGTTAGAATCAAACAATCACAGCACATATTTTCCACATCCAGGTAAAATAAAAGTGAATGGTTGTCCAATAATATGCAACCAGAACCAAATTACTCTGACCACCAAATAAAAAGCACATGTCAAAGAAAACTATAAGCTCATCAAATGAGCGGTCATTACTGGGGAAAAGATTGTCTAAATGGAGAACTAGAAGGGTCTACAGTTCAAGAAAGCATGGCAAGAGAAGTGCAAAGCATCCATGCAAACATAAGTACATAAAAAATATTACAACTGAATGACGGTTGCAACTCTCTGCCTCTCTCCAATGACAACTGCACTGTTGATACAAAAAAGCATGCACAAAAAGGAGGGGGGAAAAAGCATGGAAAGCACAAAAGATAAAGCTGGTCAAGTAATCTTACTGGATTCGGCAAGTAGGTCCCAGTTCCACCTCGATATCTAGGCATTTCATCAACATAATGCTGATAGACACCAGCAGGTCTATTAGATGCAGACTGTAGCGGAGCAACTGGAACAATACTTAGCTGAGTAAAATTATTCGTGTTAGTTGAAACTGGTCTCCCAGAACCATCCCATGGAAAACAGCCCTGTAAATACACAGGCGGCACCATAACAGGTGATGGATAAATCAAAGGCGCAGGATTTTGTGTGTTTTGGCATAAACGCCCAAACTGCAAGTTCTGCCAGTGGCTAGCAAAATCACTATTAAGAATGTCAGGTTTGTGTTCCAATGGCTCAACAGAAGCAGCCATTCTCATAGAACTGGAGGTACTTAAAACCTCAGATAGATCAATTCCTTCAGATGAATCAAAATTTTGACCCGAATCACTGTTATCAAGGCCCTCTTCACTGTCAAATTGGCTAGTTGATGCACCAGAAGTTCCTGTCTCAGTTGGGAAGTTGTACAGTGGAAGCATCGTAACAAATGGAACTGGTGGCCCTGCAGGATAAAATGTATAGTGAACAGTCCCTGACCCTGAGTTATCAGCAGATCTTTGCCGTGAACCATGACCTAAGAGCACTGGAGCAATGGGTATCAACGAATCAGATTCACTTGGTTGTGCTCTTTCATATCCAGGTACTTGATGCCTTGAAACATGCAAAGCAGCAGAAGATTCAGTTTGGGATCCTATGCTTCTTTCAGGTTCAGGGCCCATTGTTGATGGCACATTCCATTCTTTATTGTCATCATCTGTCAGATTGGAAGAATGTTCAGAGGCACTCTTACCTTTTCCATAAACAGAAGACTGCACTGCAGAAGAAACCGTTTTCCTACCTCTTTTTTCCTTCACAGGCTTTGACAACTTTGCTGATGATCCTTCCCACGAACTCTCAGATGAGGTTTTACTTCTCAAGGGACTAATATTCACCGTAGTAAAGGACCTTGAACATGCACTTGTATCATCAAAGTATTCTTCAGTGCCTCTGTTTTCTTGATATGTTAAAGCACCTATAGATTCTTCCCTAGCTGGCCCTCGGGTTTCTCTGGTGAGCTTCTGGTGAGCTCTCAAAGAGTTGCCAGAGCCACCTCTTCGAGATGATGAAACAAATTTATAACTAGATGAACTAGGCTGCGGATCATCTAATTGATGCATCTCAAAGCTTCCGTTTTCTTTATCAAACCCACTAATGGAGCCCCTCTCTTGCTCATGCCAGAAATCATGATCAGGCTCCCTGACATTCATTTCCACGGGACCAATATTCTCATTACCAGGTTGAATTGAATCTTCTTGGTTTGAAGTCAATTCAATGCCAGGAAGATAATGGGCTAATGGTGATGGAACCAAACCTTGAGGAAATTGCATATTTGAACCCCAAGGAGTCTCCAAGAAGGGAATGTTTGCGGGTACCATTCCACCCATATTTCTCTGACCATATCCCATTGAAGCTAGAACAGAAGGTGGAATTGGAAGAGAAATGTGAGCAGGTGCCATATTCAGTGGAACATGAGCCTGTCCATTGAAACCCACACCAGTAGAAGAAGCCATCACATTCACAAGATCTTGCTCTTCCTGATGCATCCCCTGTGACCCTAGGACAGAAACAAATTCTTCACTGGCGACATCCAAGCATGAATCTTTGTGGTAACTATTTGAATCAGCAGCAGGATTGCAGCTTTGACTGGAAATGGTGTGACCAACAGATGAAGGATCATCACTTGAAGAGCTAATACCATGGTTTTTCAAATTATCAGATCCCAGGTTTTTCCTCCTGCCATGATTTAGCCTAGCAGATGAAGCCTGGCCTTTCCCACTTTCTTGGACTTTGTTACGCCTTCCTTGAGAAGAAATTTCGCTATATGTCTCAGTAAGTTCAGGACTAGAGCGTGTCCTAGCAAAAAGATACCTTCCCTGAAAATCAGTGACTAAGTTGTCGGGTTTTTCATTTCTCTGACTTCTATCAGCATGCATGCTCTGATTGGAAGTAGATTCCCTTCTACTCTGATCAGAGGTGCTCCTTGTGCTGTTAGTGTTAGCGTTAGTCTTTTGGCTTTGAGTACGAGAAAGTGTTGAAACTTCACTACCTTTGGATGTGCTATCTATGGAATAATTATCATGCTGGGAGGGAACAGTACATGAGCCATGAGCCACATCAACTTGAGCTTCATGACCGGAAGGTTTGCTGCTTGAATTGTTCCTTAGACTCTCAGGCCCATGCAAGTGATCATGATTTGACAATCTCAACTGCCACAAATCATTCCTTGGCGCATCAGGACGATGGCCACTACCATGTCTCTTCCAGGTGTTCAGAAAAAACTGATTTACTTCAAAACACAGGTCTTCTTTGGGGCAATCAAGTAACCTAGCTAGCCTTTTAGCTCCAAATGCAAACGCACTGCGTATCCTAAAGAAGTTACCTGGAAAATGTACGTTGTATTACACAATAAAAGTTACTAAATGCTAACAGATCAGTAAGAAGTATAAAACATTCATGAACTGATCTATATGTTTACATTCCAATCAAATTCTGTTGCGTCCAAGGACATAAACACCCAAATGCACACATGAAGTTTAGAGAAGCACACTTAAGTTATCATTTCCCTTTGTTCTGTACACTCTTAACCTCAATTACAATTTGCAACCATTCCCACCATCCAGACCACTTAACCTACATTAAATTTTCCACCAATATGTATACATGTGTATATAGGTAAAGCAAATAATGGAAAACAATTAACACATCAATATTAATAGCATATTTAGGCAATTGACAACAAAAAGAACCCTTTTCAAGTCCTAGAACGAAAAATCTAAATATATCAACTTGAATGCCCAATTTCCCTGTTATAAGCCTTAACCCTACCACCAATAAAAGAACAAGAACTAGGATATATTTGAAAACCAGAGAGAGAGAGAGAGGCAGAAAAAGAAACATAGTTACAGATATTTTTCTTTTTCTTTTTTTGCAAGGAATAAACAAAAAGATAAATATAGAAATACATCAACATACATCTTTTGCCCCTTCTTTATTTCTGGTACCTTTCTTTATCAATACCTTTTCTATCCATTTTTGCTTCAAATCATCACTAAAAACCATGGTGTACAAAATACCTTTAGGAGAAAATTGCAAAACAACTGCACAAACCTCTCTTACGGCTCTTGCACGCTACTATCAGCAGAAACATGTATAAAGAAGAAATAGTGCCAAAGGTAATGCTAGTTTGTACCATATAAAAAATGACACAATCAATAATGAAAAAAAATTGCAGTTGGATAATGCTTCAATGAATATTAAAAGCCAGCAAAGAAAAGACAAGACATTAAGTCCTGATTCTCTGTGCCATCTACAGTAACTTGTCAAAGGGAAGAAGAAGAAAGAAGTGCATTTGTCATGCAGATGCACAATAAAACATATCTACAACTCAAAATGAAAAGGGAGAAATATTCAAACGACAGTTAACTTGGTAGCAGACAACATGGCAGGGTTCTATTTGTGTACCTTTACTGACACTACGTCCCAGGTTGTTGTTTACACGCAAAGGATCAATAACATTGAAGTGTTTGGACAAAAAAGGTTGCCCTTGATTATCTTGTCCAGCAGGTAAAACAGCATACACAGCACTACAAGCCTCAAGAAATAATTTGCTAAGCAGTAACTCTCCACCATCCTTTCGAGGAGGTTCCGCTGTGTAACATTTCACTAAAATAGTTGGTGCCAGTCGATTGACAAATATTTACAAAAAAAGAAAGGGTCACTTATTGAGAAGATGGAAAAGAATCTTCAATCAATCAAGCATACCTGTTACATCTGGAAGTGAACTAATAGGTACAGGACCCCAGAGACTAACACATAAATTAGCCCAATCAAACTTACTGAAGAACTCGAGAAAACGATAAAGGACCTAGACAGGTAGATAGAGAAAGAATCAGATAAACGAAGAGGGGAATGCAGAAAGACAGTGAGACCAAAATCCACCTCAAGAGGACCCGCAAAGGAGTTGTTGAAAACATGAAATATATATAGAACCAAGGTTTCCAAAGCATAGGTGGAGATCAATCCATGGTGAGCACCAAGTATTCGGCTCTCATAGTAACACCAGGCCTTTATCAATATAATGCTACGCTTGAATAGATGGTTTTGATTTATCAAATTATCAACCTACAGAGGCAAGAATACTATCAGGGACAAAAATATAAAAGAGTATCCTGGTTTCTAGTTACCAAGAGAAAAATGGTACTCCTCCATCTGAAATTATAATACATGTTTTACTTTTCAGTTGTTTAAGGAAGGCTGATAACATGGTTGTACAGTACTTTATGCCATCACCTTTTTCATTTTGTTAGCCTCTTTTTTTGGTTAACTTTTTTTTCAAATTTGAGGTTGCTTAATGATAAGGGCATGACAGCAAAACATCAAAATAATTTGTGACTTCTGAATAATGCACTAATAATTTGGTATGGCAGAAGTGTTCCAACAGGGATCATTATATTTGGACAAAGGAAGTAAGAAAGATTTTCCAGATAGAGCACTAACCTCCTCAAGGAAACAAAGGGTGCACAGTCCACCAAGTTGGTTAAATGAAATATCTACCACAATGTTTTCCACAAGACACTTTATTATCTTCACCTGTACATGTGTATTCAAACAAAAAGAAAGTTACATCTATCATCAAGAATTGCTCAATAGAGTACAGGGCATTGAGAAATCTTTAATTGAGATTTTTTGGTACGCCTTCTAGACACAGATCTCAGCGGGAGAATCATTTTCTTAAACAAAAAAATACAAAAACGATCAAAACAAATTACATAGAAATTAGATTGCGAAATATAATTTCACCTCAAAATAATGTTGAAAATGTGTTGAAAAGCTTACTAGTGTTCACCATTGCCCCATAATTAGAGGTAATACAGAGTGCATATGTCTAGCAAACAACCCACTTGTTTCAAACATACCACAGAACCTTGAAATATTCACTGAAGATTACAAGTCCACTGTAGTGGAAGAAAATGCATGGATGGAATATTACTGCTGCTATAACAATTCTGAAGTCAACATTACTAACTAGATATATTCAAGCCAAACACAAACAATCGCATCCTAGTTGTAGAAGCAAGCTTAAAATAAAATGAAGAAACAGAGATAAATAAGGGACCTACCTCTGCCTGAATGTACTGAACCTCCTTCACTCGGAATTCAGCATTTTCATTCTTCTCCTCATTCTCCAGCATATCACGAACCTGATGAGCCCATGTATCTTTTAAATTAGGATTCTTACTGAAGGCTGTTAAGTCAATATCCCCGTCAGGTAAATAAGTCTTAAGTGGTACAGACCCAAAGGTGAATACCTGTAGATCATAGCAATCATGGGTAAATAATTATATTAAAAACTTGAAGATGCATACCTTTTGCAGCAATGAAACAATTGATATTATGAATCCAAATCACTCCCACTATAAATATACTCAAGTCCTGCCGGTAAGCCAGTCTGCATTGTTCACAGTTGTTGATGTCTTTGAACTCGACCTTAGGTCTATAATCTATTCTAATTAAGACAAACATATTCTTTTTGTTTGGTCACTTACACAGAAAACACAGTATTTTACTGCCATCAGCTTATAATCCACTACATGCTCTTGTTTGCATACATTGCCAATCAAGACATACCATCTCATATTTCACTTGTTTTTCACGAAATTTTTTTTTATCAACGCCTTAACTTAAAAATTCCTACGCACAAAATCACATTCCCAGATTCCATATCAACAATCCAGGCATAACGATGAGGCATTATTCCATGTCTCTCTCTACTGGACCAACACAATCCACAACAATGGTTATACAATCTAAATCCAGAAACCATTCAAGACATACACCATGAGCGTGAGCAACACAAAGATTTCATACGTTAAGGCATATAGGCAATGCACCTGGCAAGGAAAGCACTTTGCAATAAGCCGCTGCACATAATCTGCAACGGCATTGCGAAGCTCTTCAGAGGGCTGGTTGGGCTGAATGCAGGCAATAAGCTCTGCAGTTCTCTCTTCGGCCTTTGACCATCGCTCTGAATCAAGCACTCTGATCACAGAGGGCGCTTCAATGGCCAATAGGCCATTTGGCGATAGCCCACTTGGTGGCTGTGCCCACCCTTCATGCTCTCCCATGCAATCCTAAAATAAAAGCAAGTGTTTTCCTCTCTCTCTCTCTCCCCCCTTTTATTCCACAACCAACAAACCAACTTTCTTCCAGAAAATAACAAATTTTAAACACTTGAAACCATAAACAACCACAAAAAAACAGGTACAGTATTCAGAAATAGGTTTTCGGGATAACCTGTTTCCAAAAATGGAAAAAAAGAGAGCAGGTGCTGAAATTTCCACCAATATTGGGTAAAAAAAACACAAATCAATTTCAGTTAATTTGGGCACTTACGTGACATTGCATGATTGAAAGGATTCTCCTGAATAAAACAGAATAATAAATTAAACTAAATCAAAGGAAACGCTGGAAATTACGAGCCCAAATACAAAAAAAAAAAACAGAGAAAATCTGAATCCTGGTAAATTTTTTTTTTTATAATGATTGAAGTGTCGGCAAATCAAATAAAGAAATATTGCAGGATTAAAAAGGACCACATAGCAAATGCAATAAGCAATATTAGGTGCGTTGAATTTATTTCTGAATAAAGGATGGAGGCGTGGATCAATTTCAATACAGTGATTAGTTTTTTTCCTTTCCTATTATTCTCGGGGTTGCAGAGAGAGAGAGGAAGGGAGCGGGGGTGTTTGCTTAGAGGAAATGGAAATTGCGGGGGCTACAGAAAATTACATTTGAGGGAGTTTGGGCCTCTGAGAGGGTTTTTTTTTCTTTATTATTATTATTATTATTTTGATTAGATTTCTTAAAACTAGTTTTTTAAATACTGAGAGTTGAGGATAGAGTTTTTGGGAAGGAGAGAGAAAAAAAGGGGAAAAAAACAGTATCCAAATTAATAAATTATAAGATTATTAATCATAAATAAATCATCGTGATTTTATATTATAGGCCCGATTGTGATGATGTTTGCCCACTCCAATGACTTGTGCATTTAAGTAGCTTCAGGACAAAAGAAATAGAGAAGGTAAAGACAAAACAGAAAAGAAGATAAGAATAAAATTATATTTTGTATTAATATATAAGATAAATTGATTGTCTGAAAATGATGAATTAAAGAGAATAAAATATAAAAAAATAATTTTACTCTTAATATAAATTATTTTCAAATTTATATATTAAAAAATAGATATATAGTATTATTTTTACTTTAGTTTATATTAAATGTTAAGATTAATAATATTATAATAAATCTAGTTATAAAACTTTGTAAGCTTACCGGGTCCTAGACTTGTTTAAGAAAAAAGAGAGGAAGGATTGTTTCGACCTAACCGGACCAAAAACACAAGTCATCCCGGGATAAAACACGGGTAAAAAACTCGTTGACTTCTCTAAAAAAAATTGGGCTAGTCGAGTTGATACTCTCAACCCATGACCTGAATCTTGTCTCGGGTTGACTCCGGAATTTGATAACAACAATTTTTATTCTTACATTGACTCGGGCAAACCTGAGTTGATCCATGTATCAAGTTTTAAAACTATGATAATAACCATTTTTATTTTACGTTTACCCTCCTGGGACCTTACTCCAAGTCAAGTTTTAAAACAATGATAATAATAACTTCTGTCCTTATATTAACCTTGGTCTTACCTTGACTCAACCCTCAAATTGACTTTAAAACTACAATAATAACCATTTTTATTCTTACGATGACTTGGGTCAACCCGACCCATGACCCAAGCTTTGTCTCGAATCGATTTTCGAGTTGAGTTTTAAAACAATTATCCTTACATCTCTTAGTTGAATAATTTTAGAATTGAGAGTTTTTTACATTGATATTTAAAAAAATAACAAATATGATATTTGAAGACATATCTCTTTTGTACTTTATATTTTGAGAATACAAAAATTCACTCTACAATTATCTTAAAGATAAATTTATTTTTATATCTTTGTATCTTTAACTAAATATATTTTTGTCTCTACTGTCTCTGGATATCTTATTATTTTTTAATATTCAAATTACATGTGAGATTAATATTCAAGTGTAGGTTGTTTCATGTTGTTTACAACTTCCAAAATATGCTAATAATTTACTAATTATTTAATAGCACATTTAATTTTTTTTTATTATAGTAGAAATTAAAAATAATAAAAATAAAATGCATACACTTAAAAAAAATAATGGGAAATTTAAATAATGTATACTAATTAAAACTACTATTATATCATTTAGCTAATATTTCCATTTGATGCATCTTATAATATTCAACCAAATATCAAGGCATGCTTATCGTATCTATCAACGTTATTCTCTCATTTTCGTGTTATTGTTTCATTCTTTTCACACAATAACAATCATATCTCGTTTTATCTTTGCTTTTTTATGTTTTGCATTTACTTTCTTTTCCTTGAAAGCAAATATATTTTTGCAAAAAAAATTTATATTCCTACATTTCATTTCTATTTTATGTTCTTTCTAATCCTTTAAGATTGATCTAACATGAGAACTTGTGCTTCCCTTATCTTTTTTTAGCTTGCTTTTTTGTCTCTTTTCTACCTATCGATCTCTCCATACTACCATCTTCATCAAGCACAACATCATCTTTTTATAAGTTGATTGAATTTTGAGTAAGATGAGAATAAGTTGTAGGAGTTGCATTTCTAATGTTTTTGAACTTCTTTGAATTTACAATTATCCATTTATGTTGGCTCTTCAATTTCTCCGGCAATGTTGAAATAAGAATGGTTAATTTTGATTTTTTTGACATGCAATCTTTACTTTATTGACCTAATATTAAAGCATATTGAAATTCATTACTTAAATAATTAAATGAATTTAAATATATGAGTTTTATATAAATAATACATCGTCTTTATAGGTGAAACCACTTTAATTTTTATTTTCGACTCGGGTATAGTATGAATAAAACTAATTCATCACTGGTTGAACGATTGATCAAAGATATATTAGAGAACTTGGTGTACACTTGAATATAAACTTCTTGTTTTCGTTGTAGCCTTTGTAAATTCTTTTCCAATACACCTTATTTTTTTATTTATTTCTACATATTAGATCCATATTAGTGTTGATCTATGTCTCTATAAGAACAATATTTTATTCATCCTTAAAGTTACTCGATCGCTTAGTGGATTTTAACATGAATCTTGAGATGTTACAATAGATTGATTGGAGTATTGATAGGCTAGATTATAATTTTATTGTGAAAATTATTTATTCGGGTTGACCCTACTAGTGAATTAGCCACCACCTTCTTGAGATTCCATTGAAAAACTTTGAGCAACTGTGATCGAGAAAGAAATTGAAGTTAAGCAAATATACATGAAAGTGTAAATTTTTAATAGAAAAAATCCAATTTATAGAAGAATTTGGGTTGGGTGCAAATTATACCGTTTATATTAAATAGTAAAATTGCAATGGACATTTTTTTTTTAAATGCAACAACTTTGCAATTTATTATTGGATATTGAGAACAACCATCTAAGTAATTAAAAAATCTAAGTCTGAATTATTCAAGTTTTGAGTTTGTTTTTAAGAGATCATCAGTTTAAGTTTTACAAACCTTAGCGATACTAAAATTAACCTCCATTATTTTTTTAAAAAATTTATAAAAGCAAAAAAAAAAAAAAACCTTAATGAAAAACATTTAAAACAATAGAATTTCTATTTTGTCATAATAAAAATAAAAATTTTAAAATTATAGAGTAGCACATACATAAACGGATAAAACCCAGCAAAGATTGTCACTTTCCAAGTTTGTTTGAGCACATAGAGTAGTTAGAAAAACTAGATCACAAGGAACGTTTAACTAGATAACTCCTACCGAAAAGAATAATTGAGATTATATATAGTTGTATTTGCGACAACAAATAATTTTAGACAGCTATATATATATATATATATATATAAGTTTGATATACTTAAATAAGAATCGACTCTAGACAAATTATATAGATGGTTTAGAAAATATATTTATGGACCGATGAGATAGGTCTAGGTTCAAAGAGCAATAACTTTTGATATAATTGTTGGATTGTGCTTAAATTTTTACATGAATTTTCGGATGATGTTTTCTTTAGAGTAGTTATGGAATCACTACTCATCTTATTTTGGGATCTTGATTTTGATGATTTTCCTTATTATTTTCATATTTCATGCTTTTTTCTCTTATAATCTTGGATCTTTACTTTATTTTCTAATTGAGATAGGATTTTTGATCTATTTAAAACTTTATAAATCTCTTGGAAAATCATTCATTCAGGGAAATTAAAACCTGAAAACTTAAAATTCTCATTTATAATCATTTATACTTTTTAAAATTCATATATTTTTTTATTTGTCTAACTAAAAGAACATTTTAGAAGTAAATTTCAAAAAAGAAACGACAAAACATGTAGACTTATTATCTACTTGGTTTGTGTAGGAAACAAGCAAATTAAAACACCATCCAGACAGTTAGCTTACCACGATCTTCTCTCTTTATATAACCATATCTATATCCAAAAGCTACCGGTCGGGAAATTTTCTAATATCTTGACCATAAATTCTTCTGAAAAATAAAAGGTATATAAGGCTATGGTTGTTTTCTAAAATTTATTTTTTGAAAAATTATTTTTTAAATTTTCTTGTGTTTGTTTGTTATTAGGAAAGTGTTTTCCTGGAAAATTTGGGCGGAAAACACTTTCTGAAAATTGTAAAAAATTTAGAAATGTCATATTATTTGCTGATTGTATCAAATTTGATCCTCAAACTTTTGATTGCTATATATATTTTGTTTTGAATATTTATTTTTCAATTTCATCTCTTAAAATTTAATTTTTATATTAACTTTGGTCCTCATTTTTATAATTGTTATTTGCTTTTCCCTTATATTTTTTTTATTGAAAATTTTTATGTATCAAATTTGGTCCTCATTCTTTTGATTGTTACTTATTTTATTTGAAATAATTTATAAAATGTTAATTATTATTATTTTAATTTCTTCATCTTTCATTTTTTTTTATTTTTTAGATTTGATCTCTATTATTTTGATTATTATTTATTTATTTAAGATAATTTATGAAATTATATTTTTTTTTCAATTTCATTCTCATTCAACTTTTTAATTTGTAAGATTTGTTCCTCGTTATTTTAATAAACTTGAGAAAAATAAAACATTAATAAGTTATTTTACAGCTCATTTTCCATGACATAACCAAACACTAGAAAGCTTTCATAATGATCGCCTATGTCTGATCCAATTTTTAATGGTCGTGCATCATCACCTTTCACCTCCACTTAGGATGCAATTTCTGATCTAATTCCTAAAGAAACTAGACATGGCACTATAATAGCCTGACCCAACCTCCCTTATATTGTCTGCTTTGGGCCTTACTTTCCTCATAATTTTGTTCTTGGTTACGCGAGCCCATCTCTGAGCCTGACGCTCCAAAACACATACAACAGGTCAACGACCAGCACTACTCATAAAGTCCTGGCTCTGAACACTCACTTCCGATGTGGGATATCACAGGCACTCTTAAGTCTACTCATACAAATATATGGTTATGGCTTCTCCTCATCGTTTCCTACCTTCTACTCATCAGTAATCCCGTGCAAATTTCTGCACACACTGTCGCTTTACAAATGATCTTGTTTAGAATCATCACACTCTTTCATGCAATCATTTTCATGAGCTTTGACACATCATGCTTCGCTATCTAAAATCCTCTCATTCTAGTTGCAGATATCGTCATGGGCCTAGGCATGCTATTGAGAATTGTCCTGTGAAGCCGCCTTGTCCTCGTAAAAAATTAATTTTACATCTAAAAAAAAAAATATGTCCAAAAATAATTTTTTGCCAAATTTTTATATGGTGAAAATTACTTCATAAAAAAATCTTTCAACAAATGCTTCGACATTATTTTTCAAATTCTTTAAATGAAAAGTATAAATTTGATCAAATAATTTCTTCTATTTTGATCATAATAAAAATTTCTTGTCTATTTTCAACTAAGTGGTGATTACTAGTTTTTACCTACAAATACTACTTGTTCACTTCATGTGAAAATATTCTAGATACTTGCAAACTCTTTAATCTAAAAAGCTTTTATTTATCTTATAATCCTTTTAAAACCTTAAACTTTATTTGCATCAATTCTCTCTTTGATATTCTTGAGCAATATATTTTTATAAAGATTTGAGTTTAATCTATTGTAATCTTCTTTTTATTGTGAGGTGTTAAAAATCCTCGTGAGAGATAATCTATTGTGAAAGTGTAAGTGACATTTAAACCACTTGGAAAAATATTTGGTTGTGAGCTATTGAAAGGTTAAAATCTTGATCCTTTAAAAATATTGAGATTGAAAGGTTTCTAATCTTGGACCTTAAAAAGATTAGTGTATCGATAAGGTCTCACCTTAGAAGAAGATAGTGTGTTACTAGTGAATACTTGAATGGTGGTTCAAGTAGTGTAATAGGCGGTTGTCTGAACCACTATAAATTTGGTGTGTCTCCCTCAATCTCTATTTTATTTACTTTGTGCACTTTCATAATGAATCTTTGTTTCAACTACTTGAAGTGTTAAAGGATCAAAATTTTAACTTATCAAAATTTCAATTTAGCACCTAATTCACATTTCTCTAAGTGCTTTTAAGCCTTTCAGTTAGTAATGGAGCAAGGAATCCTTGTTAAAGGTTTAATTACCTAGGAGAAAAGATCATGACACTAAAGGGTCAATGTTTAATTAGGGCTTTCTTCTTCAAAGATAAGAATTATGATTTAAAAAAAATTAGGATGCAAACTTTTTTTGAGTAAATAATTATCGAATTATGGGATATTGTTGAGAGTGGATATACTCATCCTACTAAGATAAGTTTGAATGGAGAAGTTTGTCTAAAACCTATAAGTGAACGAGGTGATAAAAAGAAGAAGAAAATATATATTTTTAATGCTAAGGCTATGATTGCTTTCTTTCTTACTTTTAATCATGTGGAGTTCACCATGGTAAAGAATTGCAAAAGGACTTTTGAAATTCAAAAACTTTTAGAAGTCACCTGTTGTTACTTACTTTTGACCTTACAAAAATATCAAGAAAAAAAATAGACAAATAAAATACAAAATACAAAAGGATATACATGAAGAAAGCCTAAAAGATTGCCCAAGTTGGTGGTGAAATACCAAAAAGACAAGTGGAAAAGTTGGAGGACCAACATGTATAAGATTGGTAAAATTGACAACTCAATTCTAATTGTCAAATGGACAATTTAGTGAAAATATTTTTATTTTGGGTAAGGAAATATAATTTTAAATAGGTAAGGACTTAATGAGAATTATAGAAGACTTAATTGATATTTAAAGTTAATTTAGGCTTTAACCGGAAGAAATTAAAGTTTGGAGGTCGATTTGCCATTTTAAAGAGTTAATTTGGACAAATCATAGTTATAATTGCATAAATATCAAAGTTTGATGGGAAATTATAGACTCAATTAAAAAAATCTAAAACCAAGGACTAAACTGAAAAGATGTGTGATTGTAAGGGCTTAAATTGACCAAATCAAGAGCCAAATTGAAAAAAATTAAAAGTTTGATGGTCAATTAAGAGTTTAAGTGCTCAAATCAAAAACCAAGGACCACGATGAAAATGACAATAAACGTTTAGGCTGATGATTGAGTTTGACAAGGGTGAAATTACATGAAATTAAAAGTTTGAGAGACAATCACTGGTGCAATTAAAATCAATTGGAAGAATAGTGACTAAAATGAAATCTGTCATATCCCAAATTAAAAACCCTAATTTATAGGGTATAACCTAGACGACTCATCATTCAACCACTATTTAGCTTCTTCTTCGATAGTTTTGGCTAATCGAGTAAGCACTTTCAGACGAATAAATGTGGCAATTCCAACCACCTCTAAGGCTATAATCACCACCATTCAACTAAGAAACACTTTTTTTTACAAAGATCAGCTACTCCCATGAAATGTTTACATCCTATTTTCTTCAATAAACCCAACAACATCTTGTTCCCGATCAACCATCACTATATTGTTAGATTCTATGCTGATCGGGTTGGTACTTTCAAACAAATGAATATAGAGCTACAGACCTTCAAATTGAATAATATTGGATCTAAATAAAAGATGTGCCCCTCTCTATCAATATTAGGTGGTCTTTAACGACTATGAAGTTAGAGTTGCTCCAACAAAGTCTTGAAATTGATAAACTCAGTTATTGATGACTATGATACCCATTTCACAAAGCTACTAATTTTTTTCGTGTGTTCACACTTCAAGCCTTATCAGTGGATTCTTATCAAAGGCTGACCACGTTTCTCTCAAGATCAAGGTTAGAAACAAGTTCATTGGTTTCCAAGTTTGGAAAACCACCAAAACCTCCAATACCAAGTTTGTTGCAAAATCACCATTGAAAAACCAGCATAAGTATAGAGCTTACAGTTGTGAAATGTACTTCAAAACCTTTTTATTTTGATCTTAGAGCTAACATTTCATCAATCTATGTTTGAACCCATAAAAAGCCCCAGCAAAACCTTATAAATATCCCCTTGAAAAATCATAGCACAAGGAGAGGAAAGGTGAGAAAAAGATTGATAAAGGAACTCTAAAGTGTGAAGGTTTAATAGCCTAGCACAAGGATTTTCTCAACTTTGAGATAAAGTAATAAACTTGAAAAAGAAGGAACCAAAAGGCAACAACCATTGTTTAAGCTTGAAAGGTATAAAACATTCATTTATCCTGGTGGATGATGTCTATAAGGCACATCTCTAACATGTTCTTTCTTGTTTTATAGTGTTTTTGAATATTTGTTGCATTATATTGCTTTTAGCTTTGATTTTGATTAATGCATTTAATGTTGTTTTTATCTTTGTTTGATCCTGTTTGGAGTTGTTTGTTGATGTTGTTAGATGTTTAGAATATGCTTGGATGTTTAGATTAAATGAAATATAATGATTTGGAAATCTGATAGTAAGGTTATTGATGCCTTTTTTTTTGTTATTGTGTATTCTTAGTCCCTAGGCATGATTTGGGTTCTAGGTGTTTAAAGTATCAGTTTTGAATTGAAATTTGATATTTTTGTGAGCTGTTTTAAGTTGGCAGTTTTGAAATTTGAAACCTCTTGTATAATTTTGATGTTATTTGTTAGTTTTTTAATTCAAACATGTTTGATTATGGTTGTGTAACTTGTTAGAATGAAGAAATCATGTTTTAGAAGTAAAAAATGCCTGTTTTGAAGGCTTGACAGTGTGCTGAATTTCTGGGTTGCTGGGAGGTGTTTTTCGTGTTCTTGGAAAGAACATTATCTTAACTCTATGATTTGGACCAGTTTTAGTGCAATTCTTTGCACAAAATCCTTCAAGCGACTTCATTAGTCAATAATCTAAGGTTTATTTGAATCAATAACATGTTTTCAGTAGTTTTTTTTTTTTTTTTATCTTAGGGCTTCAGTTTTAAACCGAAATCCATTTTGATAAAATCAAGGATTTTTAGTGATAATCAAAGTGCATAAATGTTATATTATTGATCCTTGCATGATTTTTAATATGTTTGTGTCCTTGGTTTGTCTGTATCTAGTCTGATTTGAAATATATGTTGTTGGTTCATGTTGAATGTTTTTCATGTTCTTACTTTTTTTAGGTTTTGATTTGTTTTGACAATAATTTTTGAGTTTTTTTTTTAAGTTTGATTTTGTTTTGGATTCTGGTTTAGGTCTTGGTTTGTTTTTCAGGTCAAATCAGTGGACTTTGGTTCGGTTTATGGTCAAACTAGAAGTTTCGGGTTAACCCGGTAAGGTCAAAATCGAGTCAAAGGATAAGATCGTATTTGGCTGACAATATTTTTTCTAATGGTTTTCTTTGACTTAAGGATGTGTTTGGCAAACACCACCTAAACCTATTTTAACAGTTTTAGTTTTAGGAAAAAATGAGTTTTTGCCAATCATGGCTTTAAAGAAAAAGATTTTTGCTTGTTGCATACTACCTAATTCATAAAAAAAAAATTGCATTTTATTTATAAAAAAGAGAAAACAAATGTTTTAGCATTGTTTTAGAAAAATTTTTGTATTTATTTACATTTTTTATCGAATTTACAACAAGTTTGTAAAATTCTTTAAATATTTGACCAATATTTCAATAACACTAAGTTTTTTTTCTCTGAAAATTAATTGTCAACATTCTGGTATAAATGTTGGACTTATAGATAGACTAATATTTAAATATGAGGAGTTGACTAGAAAAATCTTAGATTGTTTTTTTAATATTCACCAATTTTAATTGAAATTATTTTTTACCACAATATACGAGTTGTGGGAAACACTTTTGTCTTCCAAGATAAGTGAACTCTATTAGGGCACCTACATGAATTCTTGTCATGAATTCTTCAAACGAGCTCATAATAAATTTGAAATGTCATTTTTGTTCATAAATGTAATTCTTTGTTATGAGTCATAGACGAACCATTGGTTAGGAATCCATCAACACCTTTAAACCACATTCAAACCACACAATGCAGTTTACCTTAGGTAATGTGCGATAGAGGTGTTAATATCTTCTCTAGCCGCAATCAGTCTATTTCATTAATAAATTTAGAGGAAATTTTCATTATAATTATATTCTCTCTTTTTCATGTAAATGTGAGAAAAAAAAGCAATATTTATGATGGATCTTATATTTGTATGAGAAAAGGAGAGTTAATTGTAAATAAAATAAAAGAGGTGGGTGTTTTACAATAGACTATCTCATACTTAGAAAATTATGGTTTGTTTCTTATAATTTATACTTTTTTATGATTTTGGTCATTGCAGTTTTAATTGTTAAAATTTCAGTTATAAAACTTCATTGTTCTCACATTTCAGTCCATAGATGTTGTAAAATGTTGAATTTAGTCTTTGAAGTTTTCAATGAATTTTTAATTTTTATATTTTTATCCTTGTAGTTTTAAGTATTTACGTTTCAGTCTAAAAACTTTATTTTCATCACATTTCAGCCCTTGAATATTGTGAAAAGTTTGTTTTGGTCTTTAAATTTTTTCAAAAGTTCAAGTCAATCCGTGTGTTTATATATATATATATATATATATATTGTATTCTGATACCTCTAGCTTTAGGTGTTTGCATTTTAGTCTAGATCTTTATTTTCCTCATGTTTTGGATCCTTAGATGTGGAGAGAAGAGAGAGAAAGTAGTTATAGAAGAGAGATGAGAGAGAATGATTTCAGTCAACCATATTTGTCAGAATTTTGGATCTTGTTGTCAATAGTTTTGTCTTGGAGAGGAAAGTTCAATTAATATGATTTTCCCCTTTAACCACTAAAAAATAAATATTGGGGTATATAAAGTTTTATATATATATATATATATATATATA
>Ga0307517_10004025_pt1 | contig 22744 bp, 25 predicted proteins | sample 23_EM_MG_FD_194515 | JGI IMG/M metagenome (GOLD analysis project Ga0307517, IMG submission 194515) | Populus trichocarpa ectomycorrhiza microbial communities from riparian zone in the Pacific Northwest, United States - 23_EM | ecosystem: Host-associated > Plants > Roots > Unclassified | place... | reverse complement strand
CAATTTTGCCCCCCCCCCCCCCCTTTCCCCCCCGTTGTCCCACTTTATTTCTCGCTGAGCGCTCTTTAATTGTTCACTGGGTATAATATTTCTCTCGCCAATGCTGCACAGCCAGCTTGATGGAAACTCAAAAAGGCCTTTGGATCGATCCTCGTCCGTGGTGCAGATTCATTCGAGATGGTCCAAATATAGACGGAATGGAGCGAAGAATGACGGAAGGTGGCTAGGATTAACGCTCGCTCGCAGTAGGCGAGGAGGTGCAAGTACCCGAAAACAAGGGAATAAAGAAATATAGGGCAAATATTCGGTGTGTGTATCTGAGCGCCCATACGAAATGCCGGTAAACCCTTCCTGTTTTTTTTCCGGGTACTTGTGGCCTGGGGCCGGTACCCGAAACAGGGGACCACAGCATGTATTGCAAAAGACCTGTGCGTACCTGAGCGCCCAACAAATCCGTAAAATCCCTGTCTTCGGATACCTCTTGCCTGCTGCTGCTACATGTAGTTACTACGGCACTCGTGTACCGGTACAACACCTCTCTCGACGCCGACGTGAACACAGTTTCGCTTGTATCCCACCCTCAATGGCTCGGGCAATGTCAAGCCCCGGGAAAGAGCGGATCCAAAGTGAACTTTTTGTGAGTCGGTGATGCACGGTGTTATATTTGTCACGGAATCGCATGGGCTTACACCACCCAGGGCCAGAATGCTCAACGATCCCGACAGGAAGTCGCTCCTTCGGTATATGCAACCCCTGGGGAGCCACTGGGCCATATGGCGTTGTGACCAAACAGAATGGTCAACCCCATTTCTCAGCCTGGGTGCGGAATGTTGCGTGGCAACCACTCATAGTTTACTACGAATTGTTGGCCGATTCTAGAGAAGCTAAAGACCCTTCGCTGGCAACCGTTCGCAACTGGCAAGCATGGTTGGTGAGGCTGAAGTGCAAAAGGAGCCCCAGGTGCCAGTCGGGTGACCGAGTGATATACAATGACCCAATTAGACGCTTGGTGAGTGCGGTGGGGAATGAAAAGTGAACAGTGACAATGGGGTCGCCGAACGTATTGGGTATGAAGTGAAGAATGTGTGTCAAATGCGGTAAACTCGTTCAGCAACTTCGGCAATTGTCGAGAAGCGAGAACTACTTCTGTATGAGTGAACCATTCAAGACCCCCGGTGGGCAAAAAAAAAAAGAAGAGCGAATCCGCACGAGAGACTTTGTTTCTCGGGCCCCAGGTGCAGCTATTTCCGATCACCTTGGGGGTCTTGACCCCTCCTTTTCCTGGAAGCCAATGAATGCAAACATCTCCTTCGGAATCACTCGTGTTAAGGGGTTGCACAACAAGGTGACTGTGTTTTCCACGTCCATTTGCATATGCCCATTGAAAATACCGGCCGTGTACCGTACATCTCGCGATCGTATCTGCAGATATTTGGTATTAGTAGGCTGTTCTGCTAATCTCCCGCTGTGCCAGCTCAGCAGGGCTACCGCATAAGCACACAAAAAGTTCTGGGTAGAGGGTTCTTCCCCAAATTGGTAATGATATAGACAACTAGCAAAACGTGGTGGCATCTACCTTGGTGTTGTGTTGGATGTTACAAATTCCGAGCTCGTAATGATTGGCAGGGAAGGGGGACTTGTGATCGGGGGGGTATTCTTGGGGCTGAGAAAATAGTGGTTAGGGAATACGACCCGATCCATGGGGTCATGAGCGAGAACCCTCGCGGACTATCTTCAGGCCGTCCTTTGTCAGGAGGGCTACAGGCACTTTGCCGTGGACCCTTCAGGGTTTGGACGTGCCAGTGAATCTTCGCATCCTCATAGTCTCTGAGCCTGAGTGCTGCTATCGGGATGTGTGAGAGAATTGGGCCGCATTGGCTGCACCCTGGTACTCTATCATCAAAGGCATGCTGTACATGCCATTCTCCGCTACAACACTCCAAACTCTGAGGGCACCCATCCAGGTACGAACACCACCTGTTTTTACTCTCCCAAGCTAGTGCCAGCTTCACGAGATATCCTCACTAGGGACCCGATTGATCAGAAACCTATTCCCTGATACCACTTTCCGATACCTTAGTCGACACAGACGACAGTTCTGGAATGGCGGCCGTAGTCTTCGCAAATTGAGACGCCAGAAGCTCACTCAGGAAACAACAGCGACGGTGCCAGCACGGTCACTAGGAGCAAATTTTGCCGCTCCGTTTACGGAATTCACGACAGACAGAGCTTACGTCCCATCATACAGCACAACCCAAGCAGCGAAGAAAACATCAAAGTTGACACAGATAAACGGTGAAACTTCAATAGCCACCAGGCACTTACGGGCGATAAGTGATAATAAGCAAACCTTGCACTTCAACGGTCCGGGAAATCCCCTATTCCTGCCCTCCATAATTTGAAGTGTTGAAAAAAGGACTCTGCGAACTAAGTATTTCCCAGAAACCCTCTATCGCCAGGCCCAACAACACTGATGGGGGTACCAGCAGATTGCTCACGTCTTAGTGAAAGAAGTGTTGAATCTCCTATCAAAGACTCTAATCGCACTATCTCGGATCGCTGACCTGGGCATCGAGAAAACGAGCTTAGAGAGCCCTAGAATGCCGTTGTCGCCCTTACATTTGGTATACAGAGCGGGGCAATTATCCTCCGTTCCTCGTATCACCGGCTCAAGGTCTCGTACAGTATCTAATAGAGCAGTATATCGCCCTACTGATATTGGGCTTTCATAACCTTGCGGCTGGATACCGAAATTGTGCCCTAAAACAATTGAAGGATTTAGCAGAAAAAAAGAACCAGAAAAAACACGCTTTCACGGCTAGTATAGCCCCGAGACCAGTAGTCAGAGAGCGGCATCAGTGCTGATGAAAATGTCAGAGATTAAACCAGGTCCGACTTCTTTCGCAAGTAGTTCGAGTGTTGACGACAAAAATTTGGTAAAAACGCGAAGTAGTTCCAATCCGGCATTTGATAATTAGTCGCATTCGGCCGGGCGCATTGGGGAGAAGGCGATATTGGGGAACTTGGGACTTGGCTTGTGCGTCCTCCCCTTTCTTCCCTCCATTCAACAGCACTGGTGAAGTACCGATTACCATGTGAACACCAGTAATACATTGCCCTGTGGTAGCCCAGTGACTCCCAAACTCAGATTCTCCCCATTTCCCCCCATTATTTTCCTCGGGGAACATTCCAAATCCGGAGGGTCCTAGCCTTGTCAATGTTCACATGCCCGGTGTTATTGTTTTCGCTTGCTTTCGTGTTGATAAAGAGTTGTATCCTTTTCCCTCCCCTCGCCTGTGGCCTCTTGAGATGAATAAAATGAACGGATATCTATGGATAGGGGGCGTGCGTGAAAGAGTCGTCGAAGCCGGGATTATGATAAGCGAAAGAAAGAACACTCTCCACAGTAGAACCCTACCTTCCGTCCCGATTATCCCTTGCCATCCCCGCACGGGATCTAGACAAAGACGTCTGCCGTACCGCATCGCGCTCGGGTACATAGAGCCCTACAACGTATCACCTAGTGACCGCACCCCAATTGTTTCCCCTTCCTGCTCCGCGATACCCCACGGGGGACTTTTACCATCACAAGCGCATACCTAACTTCCCGTCCATCCCATATCATACCCGATCACATCACACCCCAACGACCCGGCCGCAACTTTTATTTTCTCCCACCCCTAATAGTGCCGGACACACCAACGCCCCTCGCAACCCATCCCCAGGTTCCGCGGGGCGGCCTCACAACATCTCACTCGCAAATGGTGCCGAGTGTCATTCACCTGAAAGCACATTCGGCGCCCAGACTTCCATCCATTTTTGCTTTTTTTCTCTCTCTCTTTCTTTCCTTTTTTTCCCCTCGGGCATGATGAGATGAGAAGTGGGCCGATTGCCTTCGCCTGTCCTTTCGTTCGCTCGCCCAGTTCACGCTTGGGCCGGATTACCGTAGCTGAGGTAGCCTGCAGTCCTCACTATGGACACGACAGTATTAGTACGGCACCACCCGGATGACAGATGGGGGGATGGTCAATCGGGCGTTTCGCGGCCGATGCCGGTGAGGGGGATTCGTCAGGCGGGGCAACGGGATAATCACTCGTGTTCCTCGTCCGTCTGTCGTTGTAGCCCTATTGTGTTCCCGGTGGAGGCTGTACTAGTAGTTTACCAGTAAGCGGTGGGTTGGCCTGCTGGAATATACCGGTACATAGTGTAGGGAGAAAAACAGAGCAGGGGGGGAGTTGAGTGGGTTTTCCTTGTTTTCTTCTTCCTCTTGTCGCGGCGGGTTCGGTATCCTGCTGTGTTTTTTCGTGGCTTTGGGTTCTTTTGGGTTGTTCTGCCGGTTCAGCTTGGTTGGGCAATTTTTGTCAACTTTGGGAAAGAATTGCTTTGGGGTTCGTTGGCTGTCTGGGGGTATGATACTTGGCGATTCGTAAAGTATTCGGATGAATTGGCGCCAAGATGTTCCAGCATAGACCTATTCTCGGATCTTGGCGCTAATTCATCCGAATACTTTGTGAATCGCTAGGTATCATACTCCTCTGTCCGGAATCACTAGGTTACGATATAAGGACCCAAATCGTAGGGTAAACGTGGGAAGGTATTATAAGGAAAGCAGAATTTAATAATGTCCCATAGAGTCATCGAAGCGGGGTAGCAGTAGTAAAAACCCAAAGCTCCTTCATGTCAAGAGAATAACCGACGTTCTTGTGAACGGAGGTTCTATTCTGATGATCGCGGGGAGTTTTTTTATATTTTTTAGGCCCGAGATTTATCCATAAGATAGTATGGCTCCTACTAACCAAGACCTGTATTGTGCAAGATTTTAACCATTTTCAATCCGTAATACGCCCCTACGAAGCCAACAAATAGGTTGAAAAAGAGACTTCTACCGAAGGTTGCAAAGAATACTGAGATGTGTGATGTGAGGGATTTTTTAAATAGAGTAATGATATTGCAACTGACTATCTCTTGGCCCGCTGAAAAGGTGGGGAAATTTTATGCCACCCTTCTCAACGTCTGAGACAGAGATTACTAAGGCGCTCTCTCAGCACTCTTCAGTGATGATGTGCGTCCTCGAATTTGTGGCGATTGTCAAAAGTTTGCTGATTAACCTATGTCTCAGATATGACACTCAGAGTGGTGACATCAAAATTTCCACCCTTTCAACGGTTCAAGGGATAACAATGCAGTTTTGCATCAGCTGAGGGGAAGAAAACATCCTGCATCCGGAATACATCTCGTAGAATGTACTCTAGTGCATCTAGAAAATCTTGAGAATTGTGAAAAGCCAGGCAGGCTGATTTGAGATGATTTGCCTGTATTCGCATTGCAAGTGGAGTAGACAAATGTTTTGAGGGAACGCAGGGATTTGGAGCTAACAAATAGTTTTCCACTACTTAGACTTACTATACATACATGACTAAAGTGGACGGCTAAATTGTAGCTACCGGGCTATGAGAAATACAATAATAGTAGGTTTTGCCCAATTGAGCAGTTTACTGGTTTTTTTATTCAAGCCTATCTTCTGAGCAACGCCTGAATGTACGGAATCCATGGAGCGCATGAGATACAAGCCAACATTCAGAACACAAACTGGTGCAATTCGACACGTCTGTAGGATACCCTAGAATCGGTGCACCGCAAACTTGAACCTTGAAAGCCTTTCTCTACTCCACTGATAAACCTTTTCATAGATTCCTTTACTCACATGCTTGAAGAGTTAAGGCCTCTTCATCTGTCAGGTGGGCCAATTTACTTCCTTGCTCATTATAAGGCTGCAGAGTACTCGTACACTTGCTTTCGATCAATCAGTCCATTGTTTGGGGCCGATTATGATACCACCTTTTTTTATACGAGTTCGCAGTATTTGCAGGCTATTCTTTCCGAAAATCTCAGAGCCATCACAAGAGACCCATTACATTATCTTGACACTATCCACTTCCCCTCTAATCCACTTCCCGGCCCAATGCCTCATGCAACTTCCCCAGTTTTACTAGGGATAGGGTTTATTAAACGACAGCCCTGTCCTGCACAGCCCCGCAGCAAGATAAGTTACCGCCCCGATATAGAACACAATGTTTCCCTGCAGCGCGAGCACCCGGCACAGTGAGCACCAACTTGTCATACAAAATGCTCAGAACCATGGCTTAAAGCCGCACAACCCAACAAAAGCGAGCGAATAATTGCTCGTATTCTCGGGTGCCCGCAATGTATAGTAGGCGAACCTTGCGCCATAGCACCTCGCCTTCCCCGCGCCTTTGCTCGCCCACTCACACTCAATTGTCAGAACCATGTTTCCCAGGCTGCAATGCACGCAGTGCCCATCCAACTTACCCGGGTAAACGCCTCCCATAATCTAGTTCTCACGCCCTGTCCCTGGCAATAGTTCACATGAATTCCCCAACATTCCTCGCACAACACGCCTGCCAATTCCCAATTCCCAATTTTCCAAACAAAGCTACTCCGGGCTCATTAAAAACCGGAAAACATAACCCTGGTCTGTATAGGGAGTTGCATATTATAGGATCAACAGAAATAGGCTTCCAGTTTTTAATGACCCACCCAAGTGCTCGATCCATGCCTTGCAGGACTTTTAACCCCACAATCTAATTTCAGCATATATTGACTGCATCTTTGGCTTTTGCACTTTCGTTCTTCGCCTTCGGACTCAGCGAGAACGCCCCAGGTATGTGTGCTAACGGCAAACCGGCTGTGTGCGATTGAGTCAACGGAGGGACTAGTTGGGTGTTTGCCAAAATAAGGACAAAGGGGACGGGCGCTCTATCTCATGGAATCCCCGTTGGTGGGTCGTTAAAAATCCTAAGCGATTTTGAGTGGCTTCCTCTACCTATGGATGAATATCTCCGGGCAAGACGGACACTTGTTTTTTCCACCTTCTTCTCTCTCCCCTCTCCCTCCTCTTTTCCTACACTACTCAGATAAATCCTACTGTCGATCGATTTTTCTAGTGCAAGCTCTAGTCTCTAGCTGCCTGTCGCAAAATATATCTTACCCTGTCGCTGAAGTTTCTGCAATAGACCTCCTACGTGGTTGATCGATCGTACACAACCTAGCAGAGAGTCAATTGAATAATATCGGATTATGATGGCAATTAAACAACATTAGAATTATTGTCGGTCTCATGAACCGAGCCCACCGGTCGGGTCGGACCGTGATGGATTCTGAAAGCACGAATGGGTTGAAATTGAAACTGGTATATCTCCCCAAAACGAGATGATGCTAACATGGCCTTGAATAGTAAGGACACAAACCGTTTAGAATAAGCCTCCTGACCCGCGACGGACATTGGTCGAAAACCTCGACATGTCAAGCTGTGGAGAACGCCTCTTGCTGGCACTCCATCAGCACGGGCATTCTGTTCCCAGTTTTCGATTTGGCGGGCATCGTTTTTCTGTGGAATATATCAAGAGCAGATAGGGTTTAGATATGATGGATTAACATGATTGGGATGGCACAGTAGATCGTGCTCTGCGACGCGGTATCATGCCTGGTAAACTTTGTGGCGATGTGATGTGATGGTGCAGAGGTTTGTTACTCTAGATTGACAGGCGCTATGGAAATTGGCGCTGTGCCAGGCTTCTTGGGTCTCTGAATAACTGGTTGTTCTTGGTATTGAGATCTCGAACGATTGACTGTGCAAGTGAAGTCGCAGGTTGGTTGGGGGGATGTCAGTTTACTATCGTACTCTATGGCCCTAGAGGTGAGCCGTTGGGATTTCTAATGGGCTGGTGAATGAATTATTGCTTCCAGCGTTCGCAGAGCACCAGGCAGGCCTACAGATAAACGGCAGATGTAGAGTCCGGCCCGGCCAGGTTAAAGTGAAATTGACTTGGGCTTTGCAGGCCAGGCTTCGTGGATGCTTAGCAGCGCCGGCAAGCTTGGGGAATATGCCATCAGATTAGTAAATATTTTGTTTGTAGGCAGCTGAGATCTGAAGATGCCTGAGAATATCTCAAGATACCCGCAGATATATGAAGATGCCGGAAGATATCTGAAGATACCGATAGATATTTGGAGATACCTGCCGATATCGGCTTCTTATTTACGCTGGGGCCGCAGCAACATAAATAAAGAAAAGTCATGATAGGTTTCTGATGCCTGGGCTGAGCGAGATAGGGCGGTTTCTGGTTTCCCTTTATCACTCAATTTCTTTCCTAAATGAATAGAAAATAGTCTGACTTTAGCGAACATTCCTTCAACCAAAATATGATTGCCATTTCTGTGTATGAAGCCAGGGTTGAATCCAGCTTCCCAATAGTAAAGACATGGCCATCCTTGGCCACCTACCGGCTTCATGTTCTAATACTCAGAAATGGCATTCTGTGCATCAGGGCTAGGGTTGAAGCGGTGGCTTTCCAATCGTAATCACACATTATCACTCGAAAGCTGGCTGATATCTGCGGTCCGACCAGGCCCGGTCAGATAGGCCCTGAGGGCTGGGCTATGGCTCATGGTCCAGCCCGGCCGGATTGGCCGCTTACGAACGCTGGTTGCTTGTGATAAGTGTAGTGAATGGGAAAAACCATTGGTCGCGAGAGCCCAAGCAGAGTCAAAGTGGTGAGATTCCGGGAACGATTTGCCACAATTATCTTCTTTGCAGAATGTTCATCTAAGTGATGTGTTTGGCCAATAGAATGGTGCGGAGAATTTACGAGTATCCTTCACATCCCTAGAGCAATGGTGAAGTCACCTGGCTGATTGGGGGCTGTTAGTAGACTGCTGGCCGATTTTCCTATTCTGAAGAATGGTAAAAGGGTTCGATCACCAGGTATGATTCGCTTTGCTCCTACATTTCTGATTGGTCGGGAGCAGTACTTGTGTCTAGGCTGTTGCCAGTGGGTTAATACCACACTTGTGTTTTGTAAACAGCGGGGTATGTTGTCCATATCCGGGGAGGAAGGGAAAAGGTACTTAAGGTCATAATAATGTTATGATATTAACTGTTTTCGGAACCACACTTGTTTTCGTGATCTATTTACCAGTGCTTACCACAACGCGTCACTCAGTGGCACGAACCATATGATATGATCCAGGTGATCCTCTACGGGGGACTCAAATAGAAAGAACACAAACACCCAAAAGCTCTAGAAAAACCCAACCGCGACGGGGCAGAGAAATCCCAAGTCAGCAACCCGCGCCCTCCAGTGTCGGACGAGCTTCGTCTCCACGACACCATCTTCTATTGTATCGGTACTACTACTACACAAGCTGGCAGGCGCCCGCCAACTACCGTCAGTGGTGCCCATTAACCTACATCATATGCCAGTACCCGTCTCGAAAATATTATGTTATCGGGTGTATTCTGCTTTCGATAATCAACCATCCCTCCCTCCCTCCCTCCTCTATCACAAAAGTTACAGCTACACGGTAGCTCAAGTATTACACAACTCAGCATTCCTAACCGCCTCTATCCCTCAGCCAGAGACTGCCAAGCCAATAGCCCAACAGAGCACAACCGACGTAAACCGCTGCCTAATTTGCCTAGTGTGCTTTGTTTGGGAACTCGAGAGTCTCACGATAAAATGAAGGCTAGCCCAAATTACCCCCCGAGGCACTTCCAACCAGTGACTGGCAAGTGCTCCAAGGCCCTTTACTCCTCCTACGATATTACCGAGATCACTCTAATCTCGCAGAATGTTCACGCTGCATGAGCCCTTATGTTTGGTGTGCAGCGTAGTACATATTGCACTAGCCGCCCACGAAAACACCTAAGACAGCCTGAAGAATAAACCTAGTTACATCTATAAACCAATACAGCCCCAGTATCCTACACTACAAAACCGTCATCTGATGGAAACCACAAATACTGCCGTCAGTGATGCTATCGTGAGTTTCAAGTTCAGGTGTAACTTACCGGGCTTTAGAAACTCTCCCACCACATAGCTGGCCACTGCGGTTGCGAGTGAGAGGCGCAGCCCCCCCACCAAAAGCCTGCTATCCCAGGCGAATCCCGAGCACTATACCTAATGCGAGCTGTGACGATACACCAGCATCTAGTTAAGAAACTGTCGTAGTCTCCACAAGGGGTGGACAAGAAATTCTGCCATGATGCCTGCCCAATATTCCACCATAAGGCACGTATATTATATTTTTTGGTCACTCGAAGACAACTAGACTTTTCCTAGATGTTCTTCTACCCTGGCTACTAAGTTATGCCTTTTATAAAAAAATGGAAAAGAATCAACAAGAATCACGGAATAAAAGTATCTTTCCTGGCAGAAAACAAGTGGCAATGATCAAGTTGCAAGAAGGGAATTTCCCAATCAAGGATTCGGGGTTGCTATCTTCTAGAGGGGACGGGCTTGTTTATCTTGGCAATGGCCAGATTGGAAAAGGTGGGATTTCGCAGGTATTGGGAAAAGTTGGGATAGAAGTTTGTTAAGTAGTGAGGTTTATATGGGACAAAGGTTGGTCAGTTGGTGAGGTTGACTAGCTTCTTGGGGGTCGTTTAGCACGGTGACGTTTGAGATGTTCGTTTTACCAAACACTAAGGTAAGTTGTGAAAGTTTGTGAAAGAAAGAAAGGAGAGAGCTAGTAATCCATACAGAAGGTTAATTCTCAATAAAGTGAGTGGTGACAGTAATAATATATAATATTATTTAAGTTATAGCGCTCTGTATAACACCTCTGTCTGTCCCCAAGATAGACATTAAGGCATTACCCACTCAAGTTCGTAACCCTCATCCAGCAAAACAAAAGTGGTTCGCCAGGCATTTTTAATGCCCGGCTACTCCACTTGGCGGGGATTCGAACTTGCGATGGTCCCCGCTTCAAATTAGTACGGACCAGTTCCTTAGCCAATTAGACCATCGGAACTGGCCAAGAATCACCTCTCCCCTTCGAATTTTAAGTGTGATTTTTCTTAGATAGGGAGTTTTCAATCGAAAAAAGTCAGTCAACGATATCAATCGCTGTGGCTCTTATATTATAAGCGTGTTTTTATTAGAACCTGCTCTGTATCCCTTGTAGTGCTCTATATCTGTCCGTCCCGAGGATATATATCAGGGCATTAGCCACCCCCGACCTTCATTTAGTAAAGGTGGCTTGCCGAACATTTTTTAGTGCTCGACTGCGTCGACTTGAGGAAGCTAAGGGAAAGGGACTCGAAATAATAGTGTAAAGTATATACTATTCTTTGGAGCAAAAATACACCACGATACCCCTCAGTAGATTTTGATGTATTTTATAAAAAAATATGTGAATTAAACAAATCAGAGATTTCAATAGGTCTCCTCTTACAGCCTTGCCACAGAACCAGTAGACTGCTCAGATGACTAGATCACAGATTGATTGCATACCATTAGATAAACTATGCAGCACTATAAGATTACAAAGTAACTAGCCGAGGTTCCTTTAGCCGGGCGAACGGGAGAGGAGGCTGCTTACGGATACTTGCAGTTTGTGGGGAATTCCTTTCTTGCTTCGCCCCCCCAGATTACTGTATGGTGGAATGGGTTGTTCCACGGAAGAACGCTCCCTCTTAGAGCGAGGATAGAAGGGAAGGAAGGGAACACTGAGAAGGAACCGGAAGGAAGCATGCGGGACAATGCGGGGGGGGGGGGTTAAGATTTCATACATACTGCACATGTGGTACTATACCGGGTACAGTGCACCGGCCTGCCGCCCGCCACCGGTACTTGAGTCCTGAAAAGGCACCGGGAAATCTTGGCCCTATTTAGGTTTAGGAAACGCCGATATTTCCGGGCTCTCTCGCAACGCGCAAGCACTAGTGCGCAGGGAGATGTTCCAGCAAAGGAGGGGGGCTACTGTGCTGGTTAACTGCCCTCGTCTCGTACGGAGGCACTTCTACTGGCACAGCCACTATGAGTTCTATCAATAAGGTTGTAGAGAGAAATGATTAGAGAGTTGACGGACAGGTCTATTCTGGATTCTGAAGAAGCAGGAGGGGTTAGGGGATAGTCAGTTAGTCGGAGGAGTTTGACATCGAACCGTTTTTGAGATACTTGGTATGAGTTTCATGTAGGGAAGAAACATCTCATAAAGAAGGGTTTTGGAAATTTTGGATTATCTTTACACGCAGATGAGAGCAGGGATAAGGAGCTTGATATCAAGGGGTATAAAGGAATTGAGGTGGAAAGCTGCCGGTAAGACATTGGAGAGAATGAGGGACATCATTATCACAGGGAGTTGTTATGCTAGAGATAATGAGTACGTTATCATTGGTGAATGGCTTGGATTTTGGATTGAATTTTTCCACCGATTCACGACTTTTTTCTTACGCCACCAGCCATCACTATCTGCTGGCGCTGCACTCAGTGGTTTTGACACTCCCCCCAAAAAAGAAGAGAAAAAAAGAGCATAATCACTACCAGACCTGGTACACCTCCAGAAAAAAACATCAAGCCACTCTCACATAATATCAAGCCGAAGAACAGGTTTTACTCGTATTGAGGTGGTTGAGCAGGGGCTTTGCTGGTGAAGGATCTTCATAAGACATCATTCGGCCAAACCCTGTGCCGAGCTGCTATCCGGCTGGCCCGAAGGTAACACGTCCTGGTCCCGGCTTCACCAGGTTTCACAGCACGGTGTCTAGCACATTGTCCCATCATTCATGCTCACACGGCGCGCAAACCGGCATCGCAACTCACGCCGGCACGTTCGCCGACCCGCCCCGTGCATACGGTATTCGAGTGATACCGTACTTTATGATGTAAGCCCAAAGACACAGATTTGGGTCCGTGAGATATCTTTCTCTCTTCCTCACATGTTTTCCTTTCAATAAACATCGGTCCCGCAAGGTACGGTAGCGCAGCTACCGGGATCCCTCGGGAGGTCTGAGTACCGATACCGCAAGAACCGAAATAATTGAGAATGACGCCAGGACGTCCAGAATTTCCGGCTTTGGATTAGGGAACAAAACACATTGAGAAGATCCTCCTTCAGCCCTCACTTGAGACACAGACCTTACTGGAGAGGCAACTCCAACGCCCTAGCGAGATTCTCAATTGTTTCGGGTTTTACGGTATGTCAAATTCGTTGTCAGGCATGCTAAGCCTATCCTGGAATGATTTGAGTGTTGCGATTCTCTGGGAATAATTGAGCTCGCTAGGAGTGCCGGGTCATTTGAGCACTGGTTTTCTGACTAAGCCTCAGCCAAGTGTTGCCGAGTCTAGCCTGAGCGCGCCGGACGACTGTCTCAGAAGGCCAAAGGAATAACAGCCAGGCCAGAAGCGCGGATACCGGTATCCATCGAAGGGAAAGGAAGGCAGCCATGCGGGAGCTAAGGTTGTCTCGTATTGGTGGTCCTGAGTCCGATTCTTGCCCGCTATAAGGAGGTAGTAGGGAGGGAGGTTTTGTATAGATGCTGAGGGAATGTGGATGGAAAGAAAGACATCGGGAGTTTGTGGAAAGCATTGCTGGTCGGGTGCGCCCGCAATGGAGATGCGGGTACGGTGGGCGAGAGCTTTCCACTTCATAGTATGATACCCGTATCTCATCGCAAACCACCGCAGAGTATCGTACGTAAAATTTATGCTCTTCGCTAAGATATGGCAGCACACCTGCATCTGCCACCGTGCCACGAGACATTCATTCCAGCTTAGTAACAGCATGTTGATTTTGCTAATAGTTGCCATTTTGGAGGCCAAATGCCTGTTAGAGGGCTTTGCCAAGGAAATTAATGGCAGTTAGCAAGTCCTAGCTTGGCGAAATCCTCACCTCCTTCTAAACTCCAATATCTCCCTGAAAACTTGAGATGTTCCTGTTTTATCTCTATAATATGTGGAGGATTATCTACTCATCGTCTGATAGAGCCTTAATTCTCATAGGAGTGGTAGTTGAAGGTCATTTGACGGTTGGAGACGGACAGCAATTTCTTCCCCAAGTGCCCCGGCTACGGACCTCCCCCGGCATCTGATGACGGCGGGTAATGTGTTCCGTTCGGTACGATATGAAAAAAATAAAGAAAGCACGGTACCAATGCCGGACCACCGTTTCCACCGAGAAGACTAGATGGCTAACAGCGGTATTTGACAGGCAACAAAATGAATTTTCCAAATCAGCATTAAAATAAATTATAGTAATACTAATCTAAGTCTCCACTAGTAGTTAAATACTACCACGGGCATGAACTCAAAGAAGGGTAACAGGAAATTGCTTGTTAGCAATTGCTATTCGTTACTCGTTCAGTCCCGCCGAGCCCAGTGAAGGCAGGACTCGAATATCCACCGCTATGTGCCGTAGCTATGGAAGCGGAGGATATTATAGAATGGGAAAAGCAAGAAAAAAAGGTTCGTTTTGAAACGGCTATGATATCCTTCCAGATATGCACATGGCTGTCTGGAAGATCTTCGATCCCTGGGGGATGTGAGGGATTAGTTATCACCAGCGGGTGAGTACCGGTGATGTGTGCGTACGGCACAACCACGGAACCGTTCTGGAATGGATATGGCACTTCGTAAACTCGTATTATAGGTGGGGAGGACTTCCCTGTTCCGGGTGAGAAGTATCCGAAAACAGGGATTCACAAAATATATCGCAAATGATGCGTATCTGAGTGCCTAGAAGTTCTCAACCCCTGTTCTCAGACACCGCAAAATCTCGTGTAATCCACTATCTCCACCAGACCCCTAATCTCCATGTTTAAAGACAAGAAATGCCTGCTCGAGTACGAAGGAGTAGTGTTTTCCACACATGGCGAAGCCTGTGTGCTGAGTGTGTTGGATCTCGCTGACCCGGGATTCGTAATTCTGTTAACCTGCCAAACTAAACCATTTCCGGACTGAAACAGGGATTGACGGAGATTTCAGGTCTAGAGGAGATAGTGGATTGCGCCAGATTTTTTGGGTACTTCTTCGCCTGGGACAAGCACGATCGAGAAGAAAGTAAAGGCGTAATGTCTGTTTTCAGTGATCACTTGGAGGTACTGGTACTCGAGTACAGCCTCGTTCCAAAAGTTCTCGCGCCCTGGCTGGTACTGTGACAAGAAGGGCTATAATACATCTGGTATGGAAATTTGTCACAGTACCAGCCAGGGTGGGAGAACTTTTGGAATGGGGCTGTACCGTAGTCGCTTTTTTTTTTTTTTTTTATGATTGCCCGATGTGAGAGTGAGGCCGTTAGTTGTTCCGGTAATGTTGCTAGCCAGATATGAAGAGCCCTCTGTAGATCCGGGAACTGTGACCCGAGTTAGCAGAGTGGCTGCACGTTATGGACAATTGGTAGGGATAGGTTGGGTAAGTACAGGTACAAGTACTGGTAAATAAGTGGGGATTTGTGACTAGTAATTATTATATCCCTACACAAGGCTTTCGCAACCCGGCATGTTATCGTATGCCCCCTGGACGAGCCTCGGCGAAGGAGAGCGCAAATTGATATTAGATGAGGATGCGTGTTGTGCGGGGAAGGATACAAGTAGCTTCCTGCAAGGTAAATAACGTCTGCGTGGTTGCAATTCTGTAGTTACACGGAAGGCCCATGAAGCGGACAGAGCGTTGCAGCGGTTCTTTGGGACTCAACAGCGCCATCTCGCTTCTGAAAGTGGTTTTGTTCACATGGGCAAGAGAGAGGATTACCAGTACTGCACCCATAGTATTCAAGGGCGGATTGACTACAGATGGCCGACAGCTTCTAAAGATCTATAATACATCTCGAAACTATTAGAGGAAATCTTGTAGCATTATTGCGTTGTTCCCTTGTACGGTACTGACGACCCCATCCTTGAAGACCCTTCATCCCTCCTTCCCTTTACCCCACGAATGTACTCGTACGACCTGTGCCAGTGCGCCCTGTACAACCACCATCACCTCCAGCCTGCATTACCCCTCCTTCCTCCCTTCCATGGAAAATCAATAGAACACTACAGAGGCGTTCAGCTCGCTGTTGAGAAACCTCGGTGCAAGTTATTTAGGTTGAAGGACTTCAGCGTGTGTAACGCCTTATTTGCATACGAATCTAGCAGATTCGGTCGAAATGTACAGTAGCATTCGAAGAAGGCTTTCTCGATCCTGGGGCTGAGTGGCTCTGATTAAAAAGAAAATGGCACGCTTACATTCTTGCAGTTGTTTTAGAGACCGTCCACTTTAACATTGGTGCTCGGAACTTGCTACTGTATTAAAGAAGGGAGGAAGGGCGCAAGGATTGTGTCTCTTCCAGCCACACACCTGGTTGGATTGCTTGATGATCCTCTCCTTCCTCCACACGGAATACTTTGTTTTGCTTTACCATTCCTTAGCCTACCATCTTCACCACTAGCACACCTTGCCCCTCTTGACCAAACCCACACTAAACCTCTCTGGGATCTAGCCATGCGTTGGAAGATCGGGGGTGGAAAAAAAATATGATACAGGTCCTAACTCTTCCCTCATGTCTCAGAATATTAAACTACACTCTCTAAAGAACGGCTTGAACGCTACCGTACTGCTAGTACGGTACTTGAAGAAAGGCATATCCTCAACCACTCCCCGCCCTACCCCCCTTGGGTAAAACCGGACACTTCCTATGCCTTCGGGCCGCTACATTTGCTAAAAGATATCACAAGTGGTAGCTCTGACGCTGGTTTGCTAGCTCTTACTTTTTTCTTCTCTACTCTCTCTCTCTCTCCTCAAACTTGACTTTCTTCTTTCTCTCCCTCCTCGAGGCAGTGTAGCCAGAGTTGCGGTTTTTTATTTTTATTTTTATTTTTATTTTACCCAGGACTAGATCATATAGATCATATGCGCTTGCTCGCTCCCTCTGATCTCCGCTACACGTCCACTTGCCTTTCTCATTCCATTCTTAACTAAATAAGGTCTACTCCCTCCGCTTGGGGGGCGTCGGATAACCTCCCGGTCCCCGAGTAGTAGGAAGGAAGCAATGCAAGTGAGCACCCGTATTCCACCGCGTAATCGCCACCACTACTACAGCTACTATTACTGCAACTACTGTTTGCAATAGAGTTTGTAGCTAACATCCGAGCTCTCAGTATCTGGCGCATTCCTACCTACTTTTGCAACAAGCCTAAAGTTGTATATCATTCTCGTCAAATTTTCAAAAATCACTCCTTTGTTTAATTCAATTGGCGGCCTTTCGACCCGCATATGAGTACGAACTACTGTCTACTAGCATTCTCCTCCAAAAAAGAGAAGCCACAAGATGCCAGAACTGGATACGAGCACACTCGCCGCAACATATGTATGCACGATTCTGGCATTGGTCCTGATATTCGTGCGGCTTGGATTGCGGTACCATCGAAGGGAGGGAATGCGCGCGGACGATGTATGGATGGGAATCTCGTTGGTTCCTTTGATCGTCAGGCTGGGCGTTGTCCATGTTGTGCTGGCCTATGGAACAAATAATATCGACAGAAAGGAATCTCCCGTTGAGGGTATGAGCGAGGCCGAAATAAGGCAGAGAACTACGGGGAGCAAGATGATCCTTGCCGCGAGGATATTTTACGCTGGATTGTGGGTCTTTTTTTACTTTTTCTCTATTTCTGTCGACTTAAATGTTGGGTTTACTGACGGAGAGGGTAGTGTTTGGTGCATGAAGGTTTGTGTGCTGGGTTTCTATGAACGTTTGACAGCGCGTTCGAAGCCGTATGCACTTTTGATTGATATTACCTACGTTGCGGTTTTCTTGACCTATGTAGCGGTCATTTTTGCCACCCTGTTTGAATGTCGGCCGTTCCCAGTGTGAGTGTTTATTTTTTACGCTACTGTCTAAAATCTTACTGATGTTGATATAGATATTGTGAGAAACTACCCAGCTCCTGGAGCCCGTTTGAGATCAGGTCTCACGATAGTCATATGCTAACATGATTTTTTCGAGACCCTTAGGGCAGATGACACCTGATCCAGGACGTGAGCCTCCCCCGACTCAATTGTGGGAAATTATGCTGACCGAATATCCAGATTGCGTACAGGCTATTGCGCAGCTTGTGACAATGGGCTCTTTTAATATTTCTACTGATGTAGTCCTTATTCTCATTCCTTTACCCTTGGTCATTAAATCTGGTCTCCCGTCCATAAGGTACCGCTCTCTAGAGATATCCTCGGAGATAGAAGAGATACTAACAGACTACAGGAAACTCCAGCTATTCCTCCTCTTCAGCGTCGGTCTCTTTGTCGTCTGCATAACGATTATCCGCATGCCCGTGATTATAAGCGACAAATCTGTACAGAAAGCCCGGACATTGGTTTGTAACAGCCTGCTACCATCTCGCCCCGAAATCCCGCCGAGTCACATATTAATTCACCTTTCATTTAAAACAGTGGGCATCGATAGAGTGCCTGGCAGCCTGCATAGTCGCCAACGCACCTGTCCTAAACTCGCTCCTCCGGCGGAGGGCGAAAAAGCCTAGTTGTGACAATTACAATCTCCCGGTGAATTCGCGGCGACGGAGGATGCCCGTCACCGGCCAGGATAGCGTTGGTTCGTTGACAAGGAATGATGGGAGTGATGGGCTTGATTCTGTTATTGAGGTATCTTGTCACCTTTTTGCCGTTGGGTAGAACGTAAGCTAATAATGATAATCCAAGCAGACGCGCACGGAAGTTACTCAAAAGATAGACGTCAACCCTTTGGAATCTTGCAACCGCTCCAAAGTCACACGCTCGCCGTGGCGCGGGGATTTCCTCGGAACGCAGATATGGACTGAGCGGGATAAGGACGGCTTCCCAACGTGGCCGGCCCCTACACTCGCGAGAGGGAGCAAGAGTTAATGTTTTGTTATCCTTCTATTATATGAGGCACGTTCTAGTTTTGATTCTCTAACTCATGATATTTTTATTTTATTCTCTCATCTTCGAGGAGGTGGCTTTTCAGTTCCAATGTACGTTATGGCTTGGATGACCGTTCTCCCATCTTCATATATTATCTAATTCCGATTTCTTTTGTCCGAGGGGGAGGGGAGCATGGCATTTAGTCTTTGGCGTTCTGATCATGGCGTTTTGTTTTTTGTTTTTTCTTCTTCGCTCCTCTTGTGCCTGATACCGTGGGCGGACAGGTGGCATGGAAAGAAAGAGGAAAAGGGAGAGGGATACATTAATATAGAATTTGATCGAAGGGGTGTGCATACCGCGTGAGTGTAGTATCAAAATCCTTCAAACAACCCTTTGGTGCTTAGGATAGGAAGGAAAAAAAAATTTCCGGAAGGCCGGGAAGGCATCTAGGGGAAGACACTATCTTATAATAACTATAGCTGCTACGTCGTTCCTTATACTAGATGAGCGAATAGACGGGCGGGCGGAGGTAGGATGATAATATGGGGTTGTACTGACTAGTACCACGGGGTTTGACTAGAGAAATTATACCCACCGTATCCGCAATCCTACTGCTATCATACAAGTACTTTAGAACTCTGCATACCGGCATCGGGCATACGTACCGGGACTTGAAAGAAGCACTACGGGTGCAGTACCGATGGATTAGGTTTAATAAATAAATAAAAACAAAAAAAACAGGGCAATCTTAGAACTCGGCTCCTAGCCGGGAGCAATAAGAGCCCGGATTGTGAAACGGGGATTGGAAGGGGTTAGCCTTGGCCTTTACTTAATTTATAGTAGTACCTCCCGCACTCGGTTAAGCGACTAGAATCACGGGTAATCACGCGTCCAACCAGGATGGGAAGTTGGAGTACGCACTGCATGTATGATACGAGTGCCCGGGTAGGCAAGTAGGTAGCCAGGGTATGGTGCGTGATTGGGGGACGGATCCCGTGGAGGGGCAATGTTAATGTTAAATCCATGGATTAGTCGGGCCGCCGTGCGAAACTCTACAATAGATCTTTTCACCACCGCGCAGCACTGACCATAGTACAAACAACGACTAAAACCTGGGCTTTCTACTACAACTTGGCACAGCCAATTAACTTATTGTCCAACTTTTGATGAGGTGTCTTTTGAGTGGTGAGATGCTTAAGGTAGAGACGCTATGCTTGACTCTAGGAGGCTAGTCTTGCTTAAGGTATTGCTGCTGGCACCCTCTAGGACTAGTAAAGTATATGGCATTAAAGCCGATGAGGCGAGCAAGATCATGTGCTTTTTCCCCTTTCCAACTCTACCGTTTCTTGCTCGGCTCGGACAGCGCGCACCCGTATAATATCTAGAATTGGGCAGAAAATTGTTGCGGGGTGGAGCGATTGCCGAATAATATGGGCTAGGATTTTGGTTGCGGAATAGCTTTTGGAGTATTGCTCGTACTGCAAGGAGGAAATAGTGTCTTGGGTGTACTGCGCTTGGAGTGCGCTTTTCTGGTAAATTGTGCTGTATTAGTAAGGAGGATTACTGGGCTTTTATGCTATTCTATCTGTTTTATACCGAAGCTACGGTATACTCTTGAACAATTGAAGGACTCAACAAAAATGAAAAGGCAAGAAGGAAGGATTACTGAGCATGGGCGGTCCTTGGGTCCTTAGAAATGATGAGACTACGGGTATATCAAGAATTTCTTGGTGGACGATACTACATGACCCCCCCTCCAATTTTGAGTACTGTACAAATTCTCTGGATTTCGTCTGACTGTACTGTACCGCATGACGAAAACACTACCGTCGGAGATTACCCCCAATGCTTAAGAATTATTAGTTAGGTTTATAAGGGTCAAGATATTACGTCTGCTGTGTTATTAGTGAACGAGATTTAGGGATTTAGAGGTTTATGCTAAGGGGAGTCGTCCACTGCCGCACGGTGGCTAGAAGTCCTCGGCATTGCATAGTAACTAGTGCACGGCTTGCCCTCTTCACGATAGGAGGAGGGTTGTGGTGTCCGTTTTCTCGGGTTGGTACACGCTGTATCCCGGGAGGCACACCCAGGTTGGTAGTTTGGAAGTTATTTTCTTTGTTGGGATATAGAGCGGTATATTATTGGCGTGTCAAGGATTTCGGCCCCCCTACAGCCCCATGATGCCTATTATATAATGTCAAAAGCCCAGGAGGGGAAATGTGTAACCCCGTCGCTTTAGTTTCTTTAATTGGTTGATGGTAGTTAACTAGACTATCCCGAAGTTTGGAACCACGATAGATCTAACGTCTACGCGCAAGCCACCCCGCTTCGAGGGGGGGTCACACATTTCCCACTCTCTGGTTTCTTGCGCCATACTGTCGAATAGGTAAGTGGCCACGGCATGAATTACGGCAAAAGTGTGCGTATAGCACAGTACAGCTCCCGAGATGCGGATAATGGATATTGACCATGTATTTAAGGGTGCTGCTCCTTCCCTCCCAACTAATAACTAGGCACACCCGCTTTAATATCCGCACTCAACTTCTCGTCTTCCTTCGCCACAGCCTTAATAGCGGCACTCTTCTCGCTCAGTAAGTCCATAACCATCCTGCCAAACACGATACTGCCATTGGCGTTCAAGTGCGTGCTATCGCCTTTCTTAAGATCGAGTTTGCGCGCTGCGGCTTCTCCGATCTTCTCCAGGTACTCAACGGAGCTCTTCCAGAGGTCGATGTACATTGTTCCGTCCTCTTTCGCAACTGAGATGGCATACCCGGCCCAGTCTCCTAGTGAGTCCTTAATGGTGCCGTCGGAGTTGTACTTGCGGCGGGAGATGGGGGTTACGATTATCTGGCGGAGTCAGCTAGCTGTAATGGGAGGAGGGGGTGGGGAGGTGCGGATACGGGAATGGCATTATGGGCTTTAACATCGGAGATCATGCGGCGAAGGTTGGCTTTGTAGGTCTCGACATAGTCGGTGAGTTTTTGGTCATTGTGGCCGAACTGGTGTCCTTAGCTTCTTTGGTGTCCTCTAACTCACTCTCGGGATGGGGGGCGTTACCTGAACGGTAACATAAACAGTCTTAGTAGTAGAATGCTGCGAAGCATTTGACAATACCATCGCCCAGTCACCGCCCTCAATGAATGATGACGTCGTTGCCCCGTTGTGTCCGTAGTTGACCGCGAACGAGGGTGAAGTTAGGGTGAAGTTTTTGAAGCCGTCTCCCCAACCTACACATATCAATCAATTAACATGAATCCGCTCTTTTATCGCTAAAATAGCGCAGCGCCGGAGTAGGACTCGGGGAGAGTGAAACTTACCACCGCCATTCGCAGCCTGCGTCGCCGTCGTCGAATCACCAGCTAGCAAGAATACGGAAGCTGTAGCCCGATTGCGATGCGGAACCCCCAATACCCCCACTACACAAGCAAGGAACGAGAGGATTCCTTTCTTGAACAGCATTATCGAAAGTTCTCTTTTTACCCCACACACTTTAAGAATCGACGAAGGATGCACACTGCTCTGTGGGCGATTTAAGGCGGGAGGGGCTACTTCTTTATAGCTTGGGTATTCATTACTCTGATTGAGGGAATGGAAAACAGGGTGTGTTGATAGGGGGTGGTTGGGATATCACGGAATTTGCTCTCCCCGGTTTGAATTAATGAAAAGTTTGGAGACTGGACGCAGTGAGCACGCCAGCAGTTTCTTCAATGGAGGCTACCCTCAATGGGGAGAGCTCGATGGTATATAAATTTCGGGGGTGAGGACTTGAAGCAAATCGTCCCCGAGCTTGTGATATTTCAGCTCTAGCAGGCATAGAAAAGTTAGGGATATCACTAGTAACTTTAGGGTGCTTGTATCAGGCAATGGGTATCATCTGAAAATACTTCCAGCTAACGAAAAACCCCTTCTCATTTCCAGGTACCTTATGCGAGATACAAGTACAGTCGCACCTCGCTATCCCGGATGGCCATTTTTCGCGGATTTCATCCGGGACAACGGGGTATCCGGAACAACGGGGTATCATGAATAACAGCAAGAGATTCAGAGGAAGAACTTTGATTCCC
>Ga0307517_10004024_pt1 | contig 22745 bp, 24 predicted proteins | sample 23_EM_MG_FD_194515 | JGI IMG/M metagenome (GOLD analysis project Ga0307517, IMG submission 194515) | Populus trichocarpa ectomycorrhiza microbial communities from riparian zone in the Pacific Northwest, United States - 23_EM | ecosystem: Host-associated > Plants > Roots > Unclassified | place... | reverse complement strand
GTAGCGTTGGCGGGAACTCTACGGCAGGATTTTGATATCCGACGAACTCATTTCGCGTGCGCGATATGCCGAATGTGCTTCCGCATATGGTAATACACAACGCCTCCTTACCGCCCGTCATTCGCAACACTCATTACCCACTGGTGGGCCATCCAGCGTTTCCAGCCCCAAAATGGGCTATGAGTGCTCTTTAATGATATTTCTGCAATTTAACTCGTCCGATGCGTTGGAATAATTCGTTCAAAAATCATTGTTCTTCCTTTTCCGTCAAGTTCTGGGGCCATAAAGAAATTTGCAAGGTACTTGCGATCACTTGCTAGTGGTGATTAGCGAGTATAGAAAAGCGGCGCTTGGGACCCAAAATATGGTGAGATAATAAATTTATTCCTTCTCTGTGGTGACTTTCTAATTTTCGACATGGTGCTCATCATACCGGAAGAGGAAGAGAGCCACCCGGAATCCAGATTTTATGACGTTGAAAATATGTTTATTTAATTCTGCTTGATTATTGTGGGAATGCCGTCACTCAATCATGATGTAGATTATCCCCAGGGAAGCAACTTTTGTCCAAATTTTGGTTACTCCGAGTCACCCCAATTTATATAAAGTGCTTCGTTGTGAACAAAAATATTATAGAGGGGTGATATCTCCCCGATGAGCGAGGTTTTATGAGGACACTGGCAGATAGTTCCATTAACCAATGCAAATATATACGCCTCCTATATGTAATACTCATTCGTATCCTGGACACTCGGGAATGTACGTAAGTACATGCAAGTCCCATGGCAGAGATTAATTACACACAAAAGCGACGCAGTATGCATAATCTGGGTACTTACTGCTCCTGACTGAACATCTCAGCATCAATTGAAGGCCCAGAGCCTAGAAGAAGTCATTGTGGGAGTTGTGAGAAGCACGGTGGCTTAGACGCAGATTCAAATCCTGCCGTAGAGTTCCCGCCAACCTTACTTATATGCAGCTTTTGTACCTAGGTTCTAATAATGAAACAGTGAAAATTCTTCAGGAGCATGGATATAGCCTGTGTGAGATAAATATAGTAACTAGATAGGGATAATGTGAAGTGCTCTTGTGGTCGGGAGAGTGAAGAAGAGACGGCAAAGAGCAAGTTGAGAGCAACAGTGATCAAATTGATAAGATCAGATCGCTTTGTTCAAAGAATCTGGGATTTGGAAACACCGGCGTCGTTCACCGGCGGTGTGGACGGCGGCAGTACCCGAAGATGACCTAATCACTCCCAAAGCGCTTGCGGCAATGGACTGACCATTCGGCAGATCAACGGCAAATGACCAATTTGCAATTTGCCGCTGGTTTTGTCAGCCACCCGCCTTTCCCGCCCAACGCTCGGTGGTTGTACATTTTGACTGTAGGTCTTCGCGCTGTGTATAAATTTATGGAGTTAATAGTTGGCCGGGTTCCACTATTTCTTGGGACAATGGGAACATAAATTCCATGTAATAGTAGTACCAGTTAGCATTGGGTGCATGAAGCGGGCATATGAGACGATCCCGCCATGCTGCAACACTGATTGAGTATCTTAAAAACCTTCAAGAAGCAGCTGTGATGACCGAGGTTCCATTAAGAACCTGATGATTGGGCGAAGCGATTGGTATATATTTCTTTGTACTACAAATTTTCAACCTAATGGTATGTTGCGAGGCCATACCATCCTAGGGCTTTATTTAACCCCTGCTCGCTGCCATCTGTAACGGCAAACTCAAGTGTTCCTGGAGGCTGGCGGGGACACGTGCTGCAGCCTGCGGTGTTTGCCGCCGGTGTTGATGGCGTCGATCACCGCCGGTGTTTCCAATTCACAGATGCCCTCGTTTCTTCTGGTCCCGAAGTGCAGCTGGCCGCAACAACAAAGAACGGCTGATCGCATCCCTGGCATATACCAGCTACTCACCGCGATTCCACAGTTACGACACTTTATCGAAGACGTGGTCGCAACTGACCCTTACATTTTTACTCGCTCCCTAGCGACTCAGATGGAATATTTCATCATCCATCCTTTGAAGAAAGCATTCGAAAATAATCGGAAGGGACGAGTCGATTCCGAAGGCCCGAAGGTGATCATCCTTGACGGCCTCGATGAGTGTGCCACCCAAGAGGCTCAACGATCCATTCTCAGGGACTCTGTTCGAAAATTCCCCATTGTTCCTATCTGTTTTCTTATCGCCAGCCGTCCTGAAAAAGCAATTCGTGATTCATTTAACGATCAACCTCTACTCGCAATCACTGCCCGACTTGTCTTAGATGACAGGTATCACCCAGACGACGATATCAGGCCCTTCTTGGCGGAGAGCTTTGAGTCTGTGAAAAGGACACATGAACTGCGATCACTTTTACCCCGTGCTTGGCCTACTATTCACGAGATCGAGCAACTGGTCCGGAAGCCATCCGGGCAGTTCATCTATGCAGCTACCGTCGTGAAATTCGTCGGATCCTCCCGCGGTAGGCCAAAGGAACAACTCGACATTATTTTGGGCATCACTACTGCTGCGGATGCTGCTCCGTTCGCCGAGCTCGATGCTCTGTACTGCCGAATTTTCAGCTTCGTCTTGAAGGACCACCTTCCGAGGGCACTGGAAATTTTAAGTGTCGCCTTTCTGGTCGAAACGCATGGGGAGCACTTAACTGCTCGTCGCATTGAGACTATCCTATCGGGCAACAGGAAAAAGCCGTGGCACAGCCGTGCCTACCGTGCAATTACCGTGCAGGGTCTACCGTGCACTTCTGAGCCTGACCTTTATCATCAAAATTTCAGTATTTTAGGTACTACATACTTAGTAAGTAGTGTATATCATGGGTGAATACAAACTTTTGAGCTATTATTTACCACTCACATACATTAAAATGGACTGCGCATTGCCATGCATAACTATGCCTCCCGTGCGAATCCCGTGCATTACCGTGACCTACCGTGACCTACCGTCACCCGTGCACTCAGCAGTGCATTACCGTGCACTACCGTGCATAGCCATGTTGTAGCCGTGCAGTACCGTGGTATTAACGTGCATCCCTGCATAATAAATGGTAAGTAGGAGATCAAAATCTCAGATGCTGGGACAACTTTGGGAGTTTGTGACACTGCCCGTTTTGCGCATGCAGCACATCAAAACTTAATTTCGGAGTTCGAACTTGATAGAAAATAATTACTTCTTGTGATTCAAATTTGAGACCTTTGAAGCAACTTATTCAGTTATAATAGTATAGTGTGCTGCTCAAAAAATACAAATCTGGAAGAGATTATATTCAATCACCAGTCCAACAGGGTTATGAGTTTGATGAATAGATTAATTTTTCTCACCTGCATAGAATATCAACCAGCCACACCGCAATTACGTTCTGAAAGTAGGGAAAGTATCTCCATGTTGCGCTCTATTGCTATACCCACTCAATCTTTAATTATTTAACGTCCAGGATAAATTAGAAGAGGGTAAGTACCGTACTATTTTATTCAACTCAGATGTCACATGTGACGGACAGCTATCATAACAGAATCATAGTCTCCACGCTCCAGACAACGTACTTACAAATTAATCATCGGATGAACAATTTTCATTTATAGAGTAGATGTAATCCTACAAAAAGTATTAATTTTTATAGGGACGAAAACCCTAGGCCAGTTATTGGGTGATGATTTGTCCCAAATTTGTCCTGCCCTACAAATCCAATCATATAAATGCGTATCCGTCAGACCTCCCAGCCATTAATGGGACGCAGAAAATATTATATTGAGTTATTCTGTATCACTATTGTGCATAAATGCTACCGTGCAATTCCCAGTGCCAGCCGTGCAATTCCCGTGCCTACCGTGCCAACATGGCACGGTAGGCACGGGAGTGCCACGGCTTTTTACCTGTGCCCTATCCTATCCTATCGTCATGGAGAACTTCAACTCATTCTGATAGATTTGCATTCTGTTTTATATGTCCCAGTTCTCAAAGCTGAGGACGAGGAATACCAGTTTGATGAAGAGAACAAACTTCGCATCCTGCATGCCTCACTTCAATATTTCCTCATGGACCCATCTCGTTCCAAAGAATTTTACATAGATGAGGGGAAAGCTCACGCACGTAGCGCAGCTCTTCCTGCAATATATACGTGAATACTCTCCCGGCAAAGAGGATGTGCACTTATGTAAGTAATCCCCTCTCAATTGTTTTATAAATTTCAAGCTTATTTCCTTTCGTGGTCTCGTAGGCGATGAAATAGTATTTTGTGGACTTGAACGGCACTGTTACAGCTCGTCTGTGACGAAAGAACCACTCCTCGCTTGCTTTGATTTCGACCCTGAAAAATGGGCGACTCGATTGATCACAGGCTTTTATTTTTTGACAAGGGAATGGATTGGGAAGAGGTCGTTTCTTCCTATCTCGACGTGGTTGAGCTTTGTATATGGTTCCAGGCCCAGGTCCGCACTCATGCATCTTCCACTACTGATAATGGTTAACTTAAAGGAAGCAAAAGTACAGGTATATTGTGGTCCTGCAGGCTTATCCGCTCATCTTTCCCGCTCCTGGAAGGTTGCTATAGATTTGATGTGCGAGGAATTGTGCTGTTACCTTCTTGAGGAATAACCAAACGACTGGGCAAATGCAATCACGCATCCTGAAATTCTCCATCATACTTTGGGTTACGACGCTTTTGAAAAGGCCATAGGTGTTCGTTTCACCTTCGGTGGCCAGCTCAGAGCAGAATATGGAAACTTGGAAATGATTGAGATACAAAACTACCTCCGTGATCAGGAACGCGCTGAGAGATATTTCGTAGATGGCGCGATGTACGCAACGTTATCTCTGCGTCTGTTTTAAGGTTATCTTCGCTTCCGAAACATTATGAGTTAAAGTATTCGTCTTCTATAATTCAGTTCTCTGAGCGACATAATTAGCCGGTGTAATCCAGAGAAAGAGGACGGTGGCGAAAATGAGGATAACAATGACGAAACACCTTTCTACATTTCGAACGCAAATTCCAAGCCAAGGCTTGCCATACATGCCCGCTCATTGCTGAATCAGAGAATTGGAGACAAACAGGAAAAACTGGGTTCAGATATAATGCTTCTTTACGAGACGATTAACCTGTATTTAAAGGTGACTTCTCAGGGTTTTATATACTTATCAAGGTTTACTGGTGCCATAGAAGACGCTTGACCAACCCGAGGAGCGGTCCGAGACACCAGTCAATCACCCCATCAATTTGGTGAGTAGGTCCAAAGTAATCAGTACGCAAGATTGATCTAATTCTGAATGATAGAAGCCCGAGAAAAATATTGATAAATTTAGAACTGCCCCCGAATGGCGCGTCAGAACAGAGAAACGGCGTAGAGAGAACAATGAAAGCGTTGAAGATATTGATGCCACTATGCTCGTAGTCGCGCCATCCAAACGTCTGAGGATCATGGATATGCACATTCCAGCCACAGTATTAGAGGGCGATGATTAACGGTTGTAATTCATGCAAAAAAAGAGATCATTAATACCTAATTTTTTACCTCCTCGGCAGCTTCATGTTGTTTGAGATACTAGTATATTATAGATGAAACGGATGAAAGGGCAGATTTAACGAGAACTCCCGAGTGACTATCACTCGGGCGTTCCGTCTAGATCTTGTGTACAACTGTGGGCGCCAATTCCTTGATGATCGTCCTTGCTAGGACTCTCACCCCAAATATCATCACCTCAACTCACGCACTATCCTCCTTTGAGTCGACATATAACTTACCTCACACACCTTTTCCTGGCATCACCTGGACTGTCGGTCCACGGTCCCTGTCGGCGCTGCCTGGAGTCGGGACGGCGCCCGCCGACCCGTCCAGCCTTCACGCCGGATGTCATACCCGTTTTACTTGTATTATTGGAACAAACACACACACGCACTATAATACGAGATGTCCGACATCCTATTATTAATCTTCAGAGTTTTGGAAAAAATACTAGTTGCCGAGTCATGACTCAGTATTCGGCGAAAGAGCCTTAAGATTTTTATCTTCAAGCGAATCATAAATTTGCAAAAAATTATCATGTATCTCAAATATATTCCTGGAGAAACGGTGTCCGTCTCAGTTGCTCTGAAATAGGTACTGCCGAGAAACAACCGAGAAAAAGCCTTGAATTTTTTACGGACGGAAGATAAGATTCATGAGAGAATACAGGAGGTTTTTATAATGAAGATCACTATGCGGACTTGTCAATGAACGCCCCATACGACAAGTTGGCGTTCTCTAATTTTCCTTGGCTAGTACTACCCGTGGCGATATTCTAATCTACCAAGAAATCTTGACTTCATCGGCTTCCTGGAGGATCATAGGAAGGTTGTCCAACCTTGGCACCATTCTCAGCCTATATGGAAGGGGGGTGCGTCCAGATTCCCCGTCATATTCTTCAAGGGAAATTGGCTCATTTGGGAGTGCGTGGAATGTGTACGCCCACAACAGGCACGAGATTGCGAGCCATAACTCACGTTCGGCAGCAGGAAGTCCAGGGCAGATTCTGCGACTAATTTAGGATAAATTTTATCAGCATGACTAGAATTCGTACCAATGGAGATAGCTTACCCAGCGCCAAATGTCCAGTGATCTCGTTCTATGACGTTGGCCAGCTTCGCAGACTCGCCACAGCTCAGATCATCGCCCAGGTACCGCTCAGGGTTGAAGGTAAAGCTTAACGTACGTCCTTGTGAGCACATCAATGGGCTGGAAGAAATGGTATTTGCTCACGAATCAGGATAGCGTTCCTCGTTATGATGCAAGGTATAACAGTTAAGTACCACGGCGGTGTCCTTCGGTATGTAAGTTCCCTTGTAAGTGAAGTCTTTAGATGTACAATGCGGCGTAGCCATCCAAAATGGGGCATGAAAACGCTGAACCTGCCAATACGGAGAGTGGTCAGAATCCAATTACCCCTGTTGGATGTGTTCCTACCTCTTTGATGATTGCCCGAATGTATGGAAGATTGGGCTCGTCCTCTGTGTTGGGCCACCTTTCACGCCCTACAACTCGATCCAACTCCTCATAAGCCTTCTTAGCGACGTGTGGGTAAGAGGGTATCAGAGCAAGAAACCATTGGATAATGCCAGATGTCTGTAGAGAATTTGTAAATGCTTTACTGAATTCAAAGACAGCGCGCTCACCGAGTGAACTCCTCCGAGCGTGAAAACGGCAGAAAGCATACAGAGGTCCTCCCAGTCAAGCCTTTCATCCTTTTGAGATTGAATAAGCGTCTTCACCAGGCAGTCCGGAACTTCCTCGCCTGAGTCCATCCGAGATTGGAATCGCCGAATCATGGCCCCATAGACATCCATGAGTCCGTCATGCAGCTTACGGCCTCTGGACCGCTTCGGGGTCGGGATCCATTGCAATGGTTCAAAGAAATCTACTGCGTTGGCCCATGGTCCTACCACGATCTTCAGCCATCACGAAGGGGAGACCTAAGAGCAGGATGAGTACTGACCGGTTAGATCCATGAACTCCATGGCAAGGTCCAGAGCTTTCTCAACGAGTGGGTCTGTCGATGAGTCTGTCCGCATGCCAAATGAGATTATAAGCATATTACTGTATGTTCCGGTTAGTCTGAAGAGCAATATGCAGGAAGCAAAATGCACTGACTTCAAAGCAAAGCGGCCAGCATAATGGGCTGGATTGATAGGGAGATCTCCCTTCTGGCCTTCCTCATGCAGTGATTTGATGAAAATGTGGGACTCGTATTCCATGATACTGGCGAAGCCTTTCATGGCCTTCGGAGTAAGCACTTGAGTTGCAAGTCGACGATGCTGTCTCCTACGGAGGGATTATACCAGTGAAGCCATGAATGGATGATCGCTAGCGACTCACCACTTGTCCCCATACTCGGATGCAGTGATAGCTCTACCACGAAGGATGACTTGGTTTTTCATAAAATACCGCTTTCTGGAGGAGAAGACGGCGCCATGAGTGACCAAGAGATCTCTAGCAATGTGAGGATCGGAGATGACGACGAAAAGCTGGGTGCCCATCCAGATGGAGAAGAGGGGTCCGTATTTCTTCGCCCAGTAGTCCAATGCAAGCTCGGGATACTTGCGAAGAAAGGGATAACGAACAGGCGGTCCTGGCGGCAAGGTATTTCCATTTTGGTCGGAAATCCGGTTGCGGAGATATATGGGCGCCAAGAAGTAGAGGGTTGCGGCTACCACCGCCGCAATAAGAAGATAGTCAAGACGGGGGGGAATAAGCTGTAGAATTTTGCTCAAGTTGAAAACCATATTCTGTGAGTGAAGTCTAGACAACCCTTCCGCAAATCACAAGCATATATATCTCTCTGACCTGACATTTGTGGCGCAGTATAAATTACTTCGCAAGAAAGCTATGACGAAGTAAGTATTTGTACATACATTAGGTGATCTGCCTGTAAAGCACTCAAATGAGGAACTCTGACAAATGCCGATGAATAACGGTGAATAGTCAAGGGATGAAACGAGGAGAATATGTGCCAGTTGGTGCCCCGACGTCCTTGCGATGACCACATCCCTACCCGCATCAGCCCGGACGCGCAGGGTTTGGCTTAGGACTGAGGGGCATAGATTGGATCAGGTGAGAAGGAATCGGATATTTGTGATGTGTCGAATGCATTACATTTAGTCTACAATGAAACTAGAAACCCGTACATCGGACAGATCCCAATCTTCCAGATGTCACGGACTTGAGCATTTTTCATTCACTTGTAGAGACAGTAAGCATTTCATCAAAAAATGGATGAATATCATATCTGTAGTTCAAAAGTTCAATGAGATACTTCAACTCCGAGTCGTTCGAATGAGCGGCTGCAGGTCCGATGTGTAGCAGTATCGGAGTGTTACATAAATCCATTTATTTTTAGGACGGAGCCCTGAGAGAGGAATAATTTAAATATAACTACATAGGGGCGAGGACTCCTGGTTGATTGAAGATCATATGACGCCTGTTGAAATAAATCAGCAGGCATATGTATTACAAGCGTAGTTATTGAAAAGTCGACCCAGAACCGTACCTTAGCGACTCAAATACAAGGTGAACTGACCCAGATTAGTCTAGAAATGGACCTATTAATAGGAGGGAGATTGGGGTTAAAGGGGTGCGTGCAGAAATGCCGTGGCACGACCGTGCATGCTCATGCAATTTTTCACCGTGGTGCACGGTCATGCGCGGTCATTGCGGTCATGCACGGTGGTACAGAACCCTGAACAAAGCAAGCTCAAGCTAGGACGAATGAAGATAATTATGAAGATACCTAACATAGACAAGCGTTTTTTATTTGAGGAGGCCTCTGGCTGATGATCCGAACAGTGGATGATCATAAGATTGTTTCTGGTTGACGGATGCGTGATGTTGGTAGATGCCTCGAAATGCCAAGTTGCACTGCAGTCGGCATTGAAATTCCCAGTGGTGTTGTCTTAAATAAGTATGACAACCCGCTCAATTTTGGTTGACAGAAGTTAAAACACACACACACCGAGAAACTTACTTTTGGAGGTCAGCTGAGTGGTAGAATGACAGGTGTCGGAATCCCACTTGAGGCAAAAGCCAGGGCAGTTCAAAATAAACTGCCGTTGACTCCCTTTGTCTGGCAGTTGGTTGGGAAGTTGCCAGGGAAATGGGTGGAGCAGCTGGAGAGGTAGTTGGGTTTTGGCCATGAGGCATGCACGATGCCTTTGTTGGACTCCTTCACTGGGGGTCACTTCGGGCCTTATGTCATATAAAAAAAATAATAGAAAAAATTTCTGCGTGCTAAGCACCCTAGAACAGGACCGGGCCTTTGTTCAAATTGGCTTTTGCCCCCGGTGTCCGCACAATCACCGGCGAAAGGAACAGTCGGCGTGAAGTGACAATTATAGAGGGTCCATGTCAAGGGAGATAACAAAAGCGATAACGAAGTGCAGTATGCGTAGATCAACGAGGAGTTGAGATCTCAACTCAAGATGGCGTTCAAGACCCTGCGCAGTATGGAAGGGGTAGTTGGGCCGTTTGGTTGCTTCCGCCATGGGTCTTACCTGTAGTGTTCATGTTGTTGTCGCTTGTCGCTTCTTATTTTAGTTGGCCAATATTTTCAAAATACCTCAAAATACGGAGCTAATAATGAGACAAGAAATTATCAAGCGGTGTCGGGATTGGGTATGGGTGATAGTAAGTGGCATAGTAGGCGCCGCGGTGTTGAATTTGATATTGTACAAAGAGACTCAAGGTGCACATGAAATTGTGGATAGGCCCGGTGAGTATTTCATTGGGATATCCCGACCAAGATACTTAATATGTTGGACTTTGCCTAGTTAATTTACCCTAACTCCGAATTCACACCCAAATTCTAAGTCTTGGGGTGAGATTCGAAAATAGAAACAAATTAGGAGGACATCCAAGAAATGAGAAAGGCAGCATCAAGAATAGGTGATTACAGGCGACGGAACGGCGGCTGGTCATATCTCCCCGAATCCGAGCCCATGTTCAAGTCGGACCCGTCGAGAAGGCCACGGCCAGCAGTGCCTATGAATCTGATTCCCTATGTTTGAGCTCAATGAACTCGACGAGTCTATCGTAGTAAAGCTCTGAGCTGACGAGCGAGCTTGGGGAGCTAGTAAGGAACGCCAAACGCTGGACTTATATGCAGAAAGGAGAGAGCGCCATAGCACCGTCAGGTATGTATACAACCGCAAGATGACGGGTCGAGGGTTTCCTCACCTTGGCTTCGCCTGCGGGTGTGTTATTGGTCAACCGAATGCTTCCACCAATCATCGTCGATATCGCCGATACCGTGTACTTCAACTAAGATGTGTTCCCGTAGTTGCTATCAGCGCGATACGTATCATTGCGAAGGGGTGCGGTGTCAATGAGAATAAATTCGGTGAGCGGAGGACGAAGCTTGGACGAAGCCATGGTTTGATTAACCGACGAGGTGGACATGGGAAACATTCGAGGACGCTGGTAAGTTTCAGATATAACTAACAGTCAATTATTACTCGCCGATCTCTAAAAGGAGGAGCTGGGGAAATGAGAAGGATAGAAATCGTCATTAATGCCGATATGTCGACAAGCACAAGCCACACGTCCATTCTAGCCACTAGCCACGATGTCTTTGTATGCACTATGCTTTAAACTGGAGTTGGACACCGGAAATAATGCTGCGGTGAGACAAGGAGCATTGGGTCAGTGAGCCCTAAGCTAGTCTCTCCTAGACAGACTGCGATATATGTGATGTATCCTACGGCTTAGTCCTGTTCTTATCAATCATTCGACAGTAAAGTATATCACGTGATCCTTGGCTGTACCTCAACCAGTACAATCAATTCCCCAACTCATCCATACCGCCTCGCCGTCTCTCCAAATTTCAGCACAATGTTAATTAAGATGTTTCTGACAGCTTTCTCTCCAGAATTATATAAAACAATTTCCCCTCATCTCATTAATTGAGCGCGACTACACTTTCAAAGTTCGCACTTTACATAAGCATTTCCTGACACGGTTCGGGGGGCGTGATAAGAAACAGACCACATACAACGTAATTCATACAACACATAAAAAAAAACACTTGTATCGTGGTCTGTCTACGAGAGACTACCTACGGCTCACGATATATGAAGTCTGTTTATTACGCCCTCCGAACCGTGTCAGAAAGTTGTTATGTAATCTTCGGAGTTTGAAAATTCGGTCGAGCTCACTTAACAAGATGAGGGGAACCCTTTTTGAGATATTTTGGAGAGAAAGATCTTTATATAGCTAAAGTGAACCTTGTTTGAAAATTTGAGGATGCGCTGAGGTGAGATGGGCAAGTTAGGGAACTAGTTGCGCAGGTTGAGCCAAGCCGAAGATCATGTGATGTCGTCCTGCTCTTAAACCGACTGATACGAAAAGGACAATGAAATCTCCTCTTCACATAACAAATTTTTTTAATTAATTTTCCTTGAACCAAATATATATACTTTGTTTCCAAGAAATATACAAAGACTTCCTTCATCGCGTCGATTGGACCTTGGAACTCCGAAGATTACATAACAATTTTCTGACGCGGTTTGGGGGGCGCGGTAAAAAAAGGTCTTCGCTCACCAAAGAACGTAATTTGTCGCCCTCGCTGATGACTTCTCGTTGATGTCCTATTTTCAGATCTCGATCCTTCATGTATGTGGTAAGCACCCGTGTTCGACCGCGTGATAGATGTAAGCTCACTGTAATATGTAGCAATCCTCGAAGTCACGAACACTAGGATGAGAGCCTAATTGAGCTTTCTTGATCCGTTATAGCTAATCTCAGAATCTCAGATCAATAGTTTGGTTGTAAGTCACATTGACCTTATCCACAGAATGTCTTTGGATCTCCGTCGATTGTAGTGTGGAAAACGACATGTTAACTGTCAAAGGAAATGTATTACCAATGATTAGGGGAGGTTTACCTGTGGGAAGGGTTTACCGATGGTTGGGAAGGGTGCCGATGGTTGGGAAGGGTACCGATGGTTGGGAAGACTTTACCGATGGTTAGGAAGACTTTACTGATGGGAAGGTTTACCGGGGGTTGGGGAGACCTTACCGATGGGAAGGGTTTACCAGGGGTATAGAGAAGAGTACCGATGGTTGGGAATGACAATCTTCAGATGCAGCACACCATAGAATAAGACTGAGGACCCTTGATGTATTCGCTCAAGGTTTGCCCTTCCTCCTTTCGCGGCTCCTCCTTACGCCTGCGCGTATAAAAGTGCGCTCTTAGCGCGACGACTCGGCCGCCATGTCCCACATGTTTGATGGCGCTTGTATCCCAAGTTTGCGAAGGTTGGATGTGGCTAAACCGTACTCGTTAAGAGCTACGTAATTCTACATAGCGGTATCATTAGGTGTACGAGGGTTACCCAATAAGCTCCGAACGCCGAGGGGGAGCTACATGCCGTTATCATTGCCCAAGTTTATCTCAATGTTAGTGAACCGGTCACGGGTGCGCATCAACTGAAGAGGGAATTTAGACAGGATGGTGAGGGGAAAGGAGAAAATATGCCCACATCAGGTTTGTATACGTCCAACGAAGGAGTAAGGTGTATTCACTTTGGCTACGCACTCCAGGTGGCCTTTGGCTGGCCTCAGGAAGTCTCTGAATAATACACGTCGCAGTAGTGGTAGTGAGTACGGGCGTTCTGTATTGTGACAAAAATTACAGGATATCAACGGCGACGACGGTATTCAGTACAGTAGACCAACCCGACATTATGATGATGTTAGATTCAGCACTTAGAGGATTGTCAATGATTGAACGTCAATATCCAATATTCATTTTTTAATTTTCAACGCCCGCGAAAGATCTCGTCTGCTGTAGGAGGCAGAACTGCAGGCACGACACGAAGGATAGAGACAAGGAGCAATTCGGATTGCGGGACAGAAAACCGCTATCTGACTGATCACTTATATATATGTACTCGAGTAATCCAATCGGACAATTCACCGCGACCCAACCGTGACCTGAAGGTGTACTTGCAATGATCGTGATGGGCCAGTGCTCGGTCCCACCGCAGACCGCGAATTCATGAAGGAGCTCGCACGACGTGGCAAGCATGGGTGACGTAATCTCTCCCTCCCTCGAAAAACGGATTCGACTTCAGTGTCATCGCTGAATCTATCGGGTCCATTCAAGTTGTATGTATGCCTCTACGCTTTGCGTGGGACTGTATCACTTTACTTCATAAAAAAGGGTGGTTCGCAGCTGTAAGTAGTTGTGATTGCCCAGTGGTTGGATTCATCCCAAGCCACCGGCGCCTATGATTCATTTTGCCTAAAATGGAAGTCGTTCTTCAGCTCAACGTTCTCGACGACTCTAAGTATCGTAGTATATACGGGATGGAAAGTCTACATGTTGACTCGGAGGTAAAATATAATACATATATGATGATGCATGTTTAGGAAGGCTATATGCGTAAAACAAAGAACCCACAGCAGATGCGTCCCATAAGAAAAGAAAAGAAAGTGATGCCGCAAACGAAAAAAAAAACCAATGAAAAAAAAAACAGAGAAAAAAGACATCAGGAAAAACGAGTCGATGGAAGAGTTTAGCTAGCAAATAAAACAAGAAATATCGGGCCTATCACCCGCTCCCAACCAACCGTCCACTGGATCTCATCAAAGCTTCGCCAACCACAGCCCCAAGAGCACACACCCAATCGTCACGGGTGGAGTCACCACGCAATAACTCCAAAATATTGTCTTCGAGATCAACCGCTCGAACGCATCACCAGACACCGCTGCGGTGATTTGTGCCAGTGTCAACGCAGGTGGCGAACAAAGGAGGATAGTGTTAACAGTCACGAAGACGGGGCTAAGAAAATCATATAAACAATTAGGTTTTGTTTTCAAAAAACGGAAAAGCAACGATTAAACGCACTCCTCGAAAACAGCATGCCAATCTGACGTGGTCGCCCACGCCATAACTGGGACAAGTAAAATAGGAGTGATAATCATCCTTGACGCAATCGCCAACACCACCGTTTTCGTCTCGCCAGGATTTTCCTTCTTCAACGTGGTCCTATCTCCAAATGTCGCGTACTGTGGAGCGAGACCGAGGGCACCCTTGATGCGCTCACCGAAGGTACGCTGTTCCTCCCGCCTTTTCTTTCGTGGCTCCTCCTCGGGAGTGGGTTTGTAAAAATATGCTCCGAGCACGACGAGCGTCAGCGGAACAGCGCATGAGCCGGAGATGCTGATGGCCTCGTTGAGCGGCTGCATGTGGTGTTCCAGAGCATGCTTCACCGGATCGACACATGCCACCAGGAGAGAGAGCAGCGCGCTCCAAAGCGGAACCGTCATAAAGTTGTAGATGGATACGCAGAGGCGTTTCACCACCAAAAGGGGTGTGTGTAAGTGTAATGTGTGGTGGAAGAAGTGATGGATCCGATGGCTGAAGGAAGGGGGGTGTAAGTTCCTGGAAGGCGATGGGCCGGCTTCGACGTCGTGCTCGTCTTCGGTCTCAAAATCGGTAGTGGAATCGTCCCATGTGGGGAGGTCAGTACGACTGGCGTTCGGAGAATTCGGGAAGGAGTTGTAAAAGGTGGTGTTCCTCCTTAGAGACGCGGGCCGTTTGACAATCAAGGAAGCCGTGGTGGGTGGCGGTAAATCGGAGTGCGGAGGTCCTGGGGAATCCACGAGTGGTGGGGACGATGCGCGGCTGCTTTCATTAGAGGACATGATGGGTTTATAGAGAGACGGAGACGAAGGGAGGGCGCTGAGAGTGGAAGCGGATGCGTGCGTGCGTAGCCCACCCGAGCCATTGGCAGGTTCGGGATCAGAGAGAAGAGGTGTGCGTTCTTCGGCGATGGATGGGGCGAGGATGGTGTCGGCGCGCGAGAGCAGGGAAACCCCGTAAGAATAACGCACCTAAAGCGGAAATGAGTCTATCGGATGCAATAAACACGCCATATGACATGAAAAATAGACTCACAACCATGCCGAGCGTGCTGTACATCGTCAGGTATGTCAAAGCACGCCCCAGCATTGCGTTCTTGTTATCGTCAGTCCCCCATGCGAGGTCGGGGACGGAGACCACGAGGCTCTGCATGAGGGCGATAGGGAGTGCGTTGGAGTTCATGAACATGGCTGCGGCCATAACGAAACTCCTGCGGTGACACGTCAAAACTGACAGATTGTGGTGGTGTATGGTTTACGGACTGTTGAGACTTTTTCAAATTGAATAACCAGCCAAAGATACAGCCTATCGCCATCGAGGTAATGGTGACGATAACAAACCAAATTGGAATGATCCATAGTTCTTTCAGTTTCTCTATGAACAGAAGCAGTCAGTGCATAACCCACGGGTACTGTGAAAGAAACAAGGGAGACACACCTGGAGTCAAGAAGAAGGCGACCTTTGAGAACAGGAGGGCGGGGGTGAAGAGGGAAACATTCAGCCTATTGATTTGCTAAACGAGGCGGTAAGCCCTTCTTGCCGCAGCACAAATGGCTCAGCGGGATGTACGCGCACCTTTTGCGTCTTCTTGTCGAGGATGCCATTCCTAGCTAGGACATAACCCGCAGCGCATAGCAAAAAGACCTCAAGGATCGACTGAAGCGCGGTTCGTCATCGTCAACAAGGTGGGAGTGACCGACACAGATAAGGACGCACATTGAATACAGCAAGGAGGAGGTCTGCAAAGGGAGTCTGGTGCGGTGAGCCAGCGTCCTGCATCCAGTGAGAGGGCCAAGGTTTGTGGGGGACAGGATGAAGGACAACGCGTCGTTTAAAGAGTCCAAGACCTTAACGTCACATATAACACGCGCCGAAAACTTGGCATACGCACCGCCACCGCTATTCTTAGCTACGCACGTTTCTTATCTTGCCAAGCCACCTCGGAGTGTAGCATCGATTTGAGCAGTTGAGCAATGCACTTACGGACACCATTTGGCAATGCCAAGTGAAGAAGAGGAGTACGCTTTCATTCAAGGTCGGTTTTTTTGGGATTGGCGGTACCCAAGAATGGAGCCAAGCACTCGAGCGTCTTACGAGGTAACTTACCTACTCCATGATCAGGTCTTCGATATCCCACTCAAGGCAAGTAACGCCGGAGGGCTGTGTAATCTGGATACATATTAGAGCGTGCAAAAATGTAGAACATCCAAAGGCACTTTGTTACCATTCCAAGAACCTCCGAGTCTACTAAAGTCCATTACAGCCTCGACCTTCCTTGCGCCAAGAGGAAAGCTAGAAACCGAACAAGATGAAGCCCTGCCTTTACAGTAGTTCGCCAAGTGCAAGTGGGTACACCGGGTGGGGACTCTGGGGAGTACGTGGTCATCGGTGACGGTCGGGTCAGCCACAAGGACGTCAATTCGACAGCCTGGGCCACTCTAAGATCGTACGCCAACTCGTCGCAATAATCGATTGAATGACGAATTTGTGGTTGATCATGGGGCTCATGTATCATGGGTTTTACCCGACCGCTATGGTGCCGGCCACCTGTAGGCCGCTACTTTGGGACAGCTGTGTAGTGGCTGTGCAGTGGCCAAATCAGCGGAGAATTTTTCAAAAGTTAAAAATTTGCTAAACATGTCTCACTGCTGCAACTTTAGATGCTCGAAATTCTCAGAAATACGTCAAAGATGATAATTCTTGCAAATATACCTCTCACAGACCTTTCCTGAGACTCTAGCCATGCCAACTTGATCCCCAAAGATTATGATTAGATTAGATTAGGACCCTGAATTGCCTTTTTTAGACGGTGGCCAAGTCGAGCAGATGGTCACAATCAATAACTCGGTCAGTTTTTATCAGATCGCTTATCCCTCTAACAGTTTCGTTCCTATTGTGAAAAGGAAGCGTTTTGTTAGAGGGATAAGAAAAATACCCTTTTTTTGGCAAGTTATTTCGGCTGTACAAAAGTAGCGGCCTACAGGTGGCCGGCACCATAGCACTAATTATACACTAGCGAGCTTGCCTTCTGTCAATCGGAAAAGTTTTCGGCATCATCTTCACATGGTCCTATAATTAGCAACATTTTCTTCTTCCTAGAATCCCCCAAAAGATATCGAGGGTGCAAAGTGATATTCGCTTTACTCGAGAACAATGCCTCCATGACTAACATATTCGTTATTGGGACCGTGACTACCCATTTCCCAGAGTTGCACCTCCCGAACACAATACGTTCCCAGCGCAACGGGAAGCGGAGGGGGAACTTTCAACGGCGGTCTGTATTTGGGTTTTTCTTCCATCACTGGGACACCACCAGTAATGGCAGCCACTTTGACTTTTGGCGCAGACGAGTCGACAACGCGGCCGGCGTCGGTTGGGGTTTCAGCTGGTATTTCTGATAGTTCACTTTGAGGGACGACTGGATCGGCACCGAGCAACTGGCAAGCTGGTAAGGCGAGAATGTCCGAGTAGGAAAATGGAATTCTTCGTTTAGGCTTTCGATGACTGGCGTTGAGAATCGTGCAATGGAGCTAACGATAAAAATACAGTAATTCTTCGGTGAGGTAACAGACGTAATAATTACCTTGAGAGGTCTCGTATCCGTTAAATAACCCTCTTTTTTGAAACTGTGATAAATAAGGTCTGATTTCGTGATAGTGAGTAAGGATTAATATCGAGGGCCCGAGGCCCTGCGGATGAAAGGTGGTTTTAGGTTGACTTACCACATACTCGCTCGAGCTTGCGTCTGTCATCGTTTGGTGGTTGTCCTTGGCGCGGACCGAGGAAAAGAACCCCAGCGCCAACGTCCGTGCTTTCTTCTTTGCATGTGCTAGGTTTTTCTACGGCGCTATTTGGATCATCGATATGAGGACGACTGACTGTGCCAGGTTTAGTGTTGGGCCCCCGCATACGCTCAGTATTGAAAACGTGAAGAATTTCGAGTGGGATTTCTACGCCATTGGATCCGGACAATATATCGGATATGGTTGGTTTGAGAGACTTCAAGAGGGCCAGCGCCGATGTAATAGTCTTGCGAGGGAGAGTAGGAGTGTCGGTGCCGGGGGACGTGGACTCTTCAACGGTAGTTTGGTCAAGTGGTTCTGTTACGGTCTCCTGCGAAATATCCACCTTTGGAGGATTACAGGGTAAAGGATCTGTCACTGCCATATCACGATCGGATTTGGCCGGGTCTAGGAAATTCGTAGAAGACGAGTCGGGAACTATGACAGGGCATTCCGAAGCGGCTATTGGAGTTTCATCTGGCTCCAACGCCATTACTCCCAGCGTCATGTGTAATCTCCAGGGATCGATGACGATGGAGGTGTCCAGACCTTCGACCACGGTCGAGATGCGAGGAGGTGGGGGCTTCCCTTTCCTCTTATTGGTTGGAGGCGTAAGGTGGGGGTTAGGTTCGATACTTGTAGCTGGCTCGACTGTATCACCAAGGAGAGCACTTTGGAATGCGGAGACGCGATTTCGAAGGTCCTGATGGTCGTGCTAAAAAACGAGGATTATTAAATAATTTTGAGCTTGGAATTGGAATCGACGACGCACGAGAGGAAGGGAAAGGACTTGTCAAGGGCGTCAAATAAATAAATATTCATGGAGAATGACAGCCTCTCACAATGCGTTGGCCGGGGGCGCGGAGGTGGTTCGGCCTTGGTTGATGTTTGAGGATTTTCTAGTCCTTCTCCTGCCTCTGATGAGATATACCGTCCGCCTCTTCCTCTTCCTCGCCCTCGCCATTGACCTCTCCCTCCGCTTGTACCCCTACGTGCAGAGTTGGAGGGCAAATGAACCGGAGATGGATCCGATGAACTCAGGACACTGGGAGCTATCGAACTTGAAGTTGATAGTTCTTCGGCTGGATGCGACGACATGACACTAAGCATGCATGATCAGTAGTCGAATTTGAACATAAAGAATATCCAACGGATGTTGAGGAGAAGATGATGTCATCTCATTCGATGAGCATTCAAAATGGATTGATTGACGTACCGCTTCAAATTTGAGTCACGAAGTACTCTTGTATGTGTACCTTGCGACAAGTCCAAGGTAGTGACGAAGGATTTCGTGATGAGATGGCGGTGCATCATGTGGCAAAAGACATGAAGGGGCTCGGCTTGCCGGCAAGTTTCAAAATACACGGTCGTCAACAACCGTCACCAAGTTGATGGTTATTCTACGAAAACAAAGGAGAAACCAATCGATTCTCGAAGGGTATTTGTTATTGGCCATGGCGTCGAGTTTGCAGAGCTACATAGGATTTCATTTTCGAAATTATGGGGATACGAACCGATTTAAAAAAAATTACTTGAGGGGTGTTCGGGTAACAAGGGCAGGAAGTGACGTCTCAAATCTCCTTGAATGCTTGTGCGCACCGTGCATCGGAATTGATGTGGAAGTTTTACGTGAAAAGACCGACGACGATTGGAGGGGAATAAGTATGACTGAAAACATATGTCGACCTTGTGCCAAGCCTGATTCGGCAATCAGGAAGTCAGGCACGACCCCATTCACGGGATGCTGTAACCGCTCTCCCTCCTTCCCTCATCATCCCCTTTTCCTCGGTCTTTCGCCCTCCTTTTCCCCTCAGTGTTCTCGAGTCAGTGGCCAACCACGATACACACCGAACACTCTTCCATTTCCCTCTATTTTTTAATACATCTAGATCCTTTTTTTCGAATCGAGTTACCTACGGAACCGCTGGATCGCGTTTCTCTTCACCAACAAAAAAAAATTCCCCGATTCCATATTTTGCGCCCAACCTAGAGGACCGGCACCCTCTGGAATATTCCCAGCCAACTAGTAATGCCATCACCTCGAAGATGGAAGGGGAAGGAACGGGCGGTCGAAGTGAGAGACGAGGGAACAGGTGGTCAGGATGGGATTGTCCTACCGTTGGACCTGGTCGGAAGCGGCGTATACGACGTGTGAGTCTTGTTCGCGAGCGCGTAAACCCGCCCTGACTTCTCCTTTTACATAATAGAGCCTACACCATTCCCGTCAAGTTTGGTGATAACCAGCAATTCTCCCTTCAAATCGACACTGGTTCCTCTGACCTAGTCAGTTCATCTCTGCTATCTCACTGCCGTTCACTTCTCAATCGCTTTTCTCCCAGTGGGTCGCCTCAACATCATGTTCAACCTCAAGCTGTAGCGCCACCCAAGGTCGCCTATACGACCCAACCGGATCAAGACCAACTGGTGAAGATTTCAGCATTCCTTACCTTCAAGGATCGGCAGATGGGCCAATTGTATGGGAGAGCGTTTCTGTGGGAGGTTATACAATCGACAATCAAGCAATGGGTACGTTCCTCTTGTGTGCCTTCTTTGTTTTTTTTTTTTCTTTCTTTACTCACACGTATGCCAGCCGCTGCCAATGATGTACAAAACGAACCCCTCGGCCCCAAATTCAGCGGTATCCTGGGGATTGCCCTCCCTCTTAATTCCATCATTGCCTCTACCATCCCCCCTGTGACCAACAACAACCCAGATGGCGCTGCATGGGCTTCCAATCTCTTCTCCATTACACCCGTCGACCATGCACCTGCCTCTCGTTTTCTTTCTCTCTCCCTCTCTCGCCCAGGCTCAGACCGAGTATCTTCAGCGCTTGGTATCGGTCGGCATCCTACTGAGCTGGTACCGGATCCAAATCTGATACAGTACTCCTCTCTCGTCAGCGAGCAGAGTGGGACGCTCTTTTGGAAAGTCGGTATTCGGGCGATCACGGTGTATGTCAATGGAGAGGCGAGAAAAGTCGATGTAGGCAGATCTAATACGGGCGCCGTATTCCCAAGCGCCGTTCTCGACTCGGGCGTACCTCTCATCCTTACAACATCAACGATCGCGAACGCCATCTACGGTGCCATCGGTGTTAACCCGAGCAGTGATGGGACATGTACGTTCCTTACTTCCTTCCGTGATTTACCCCGACTAATCCATGCATGCAGATTATGTCCCATGTAAAACCCCTCTCAACATGACCATGACCCTTGATGACCGCCCAGAGATCCCTCTCCACCCTCTCGACCTCACAGCTGAGCCCCCAACGGACCCCACAGCCCAATTTTGCATCGGCCTCATCCAATCCGCCGACTCCCAACTATCCCGACCGGATTCTTCCATCGGCGACATGATCCTCGGCGTACCCTTCATGCGCAACGTCTACACCGTCATGGCCTACACCACACCCAATGCCGATGGTTCATTTCCTCTGCTAACTTCTTCGGATAATCAAACGGACGGTGGCGTCTCCCAGCTGATCCACCCTCAATTGGGTTTATTATCTCTAACTGATCCAACGACCGCGCTGAAAGAGTTCAACACCGTGCGAGTGCTCAACCAACCCATCTCGTCATCCTCGGCCGCGAACAACACCGGTAGCAACGGGAATACGAAAACCGTCGATGTCGGCGGAAAGCATCTTTCCATCGGTATTCTCGTGCTTATCGGCCTTCTTTCGTTCTTCGGTCTCTGCTGTATCCTGTTCTTCATCCGCTGGTTCATCGCTCGCAGGAGCTACCGACACACCTCAAGGAACGTGCCGCCAGACGAAGATGATGGATTGGTCATGGACAAAAAATCGGCGTATCGCCTCGCACGGCGCAACTCGGGTGGAGTGATTGCCACTGGTGATCTGACCGAAGATCAACTGCGCGAAATGAGGTTCCAAGCCTTCCTCCGAAAGGAGAAGAGGGTCCTGTCAGATGGTACGATGGACAGCGACCGAACGCTGGCGGTGGAGCAAGCGGGCGGAGTCCCGGCAAAGGCGAAGCAGAATGTGGAGGAGTTTGGTGTTGTTGGTTGGAAAGATTCCGAGTCGGGGCATGGACACCCGGTAGAGGAGGAGGACGATGAAGTTTGGGACCCTCGTACTGCGGGGCTACCATGGAAAGATTCAACACTTGTAGGCACGGGACAACGACAGCATCATGCACCTGCTGCCGCAGATTCGATCACCGCCACGCAGGTGCCCCTCGTCGCTGACCCGTCGCCGCCTTCGTCGCCTGAACGAGCTGTATTTCCACATCATCGGTCTACCTACAGCGATCCGGAACCCGCCCATCCGCATCGGCAAATGCCCAGCGTCGATATGCCGCTGCTGTCATCCCAACGGTACCCTCTTCCAGATGATGAATACCGTGACAACCCCGCCATCCCTGTTCCACTTCACCATGCGCACAAGGTGCCATACAATCTCGACCCACATAACGACTACGCACGCGACGCTGACGATCTAGCTGAATTCGGGTTGATGAATGGGGTGGGCATGGCAGGCGTTGGTAGCGCCTCGAGAACGACCAACATTGGCGCCCATCGCCTCGATTCACCCACGTTCAACCGTGACA
>Ga0307517_10004023_pt1 | contig 22751 bp, 26 predicted proteins | sample 23_EM_MG_FD_194515 | JGI IMG/M metagenome (GOLD analysis project Ga0307517, IMG submission 194515) | Populus trichocarpa ectomycorrhiza microbial communities from riparian zone in the Pacific Northwest, United States - 23_EM | ecosystem: Host-associated > Plants > Roots > Unclassified | place... | reverse complement strand
AAGTCGCGGATGTAGAGGTGGGACTCACTGAGGACCGGTGAAGAAGACTGTCTTGACGAAGCCCGAGAGGGAGCCGCCGAGGAAGGGAGAGGGGGGAGGTCATCCATCGTGACGATGGGGGATCAGGGACGCGAAGCCTGAAAGGCAGGGGAAGTTAGGGGGCGAGGGGGGATCGTGCACTGAACGACGTGGAGTTGTAATTTCAATGACTGGAGGTGTAGAGGGCGCGGAGCGTGAAAAGAAATAGGGGGCGGAGCCCCCTTTATATAGAAGGAAATCCTAGCACAGCCTTTGCCGCCCGACTCATACCCCAGTATGAGTCGCATATCCGCGCAACCAAGGAAACAATACAATTTGTCGTAACTATTACAAAGGAAATCCCTCATAGCAACCGTGTAACAAAGAAAAGAACACCAAAGTTATCCCAACACGTATATCATCAGGGGACCGTGATACCGAGTGAACATATTCGAGTGGGCAACCGGATCAATTGTCGAGACATGTGAATAGTCACTATACGGGCAGTGATTGGAGAGGCGCAGGTAATTCCTAGCAGTGAGAAGCAATGGATAGTGAATCACAGGATTGATCTGTGGACGTTTAATAAAATATATTAAATTATTCTATCCAATTATATACAGTATTTATTCGGCCGAGTTGAAACTGGCCACCTAAGGTGACCTTTCGCGTATTGCGTGTCCTACCTCACCTTGGCCGTGGGAGTACTACACGATCAGCAGGCATTTAAGGGAATGTTTTAAATAGGTTGAATTGTTCTGCATGAATATACGGCCAAGTTGAAGCTGTAAGCTTAGGGTGGGAGTGCCCATGGTCACTGTCCGGCCTCAACTTGGCCGGGAGATTACTAAACGATCCGTGCACGTTTAAGGCAATGTTTTAAATATGTTGAATTGTTCCACACAAATATCCAGCCGGGTTGAAGCTGGACACTCAAGGTGGCAGTTCCCATATTGAGTGTCGGGCTTCACCTCAGCCGCGGGAGTAATACATGATTCGCGGACCTTGAAGGGAATGTTTTAAATAGGATGAATTGTTCGGTATGAAAATACAGCCAAGTTGAAGCCGTACACTTATGGTGGCAGTGTCCATATTGAGTATCTGGCTTCCACTCGGCCACAGGAGTACTACATAATCCGTGGGGGTTTAAGGGAATGTTTTAAATAAATTGAATGGAATAGGCGGCCAAGTTGAAGCCGGCGACTTAAGTGAGAGATTCCAATAGAAAGTGTCCAGCTTCAACTCGGCCACCTCAGTTCTGCAGATGATTAATGCGAAACTATGCTCTCCTGCGGGGAGGGAAGCAAACGAACGTAGGGGGTCTCCATGGCGGCCGCGCCTGCAGTCTTGTGAACAGTAAGGGCATTATGGAAGTGACCGTAGAGTCCAGAATAAGAAAAAAGCGACGTAGGATGCCAGCAGACGGAAGCGGATGGAAGCGGACAGATCTAGGTCACCAGAGGTGGGAGGGTAGCAGAGATGACCGCCAGACGCGCGCAACAGAAAGGAGTAGGCAGGAGCCCAGTAGACGCGAGGTTAAAGGGGCGCATACAAGTGGGAGGCACTAGGAGGGGGTGGGGCCGCAACACGCACGTTGGACGCTGTGGAGGGAAAGTGGGGCGCCTAGGTGCACCAGACGCAAGAGATTAAAGGCAAAGAAGGCATGGGAAATCCGGGAGGACAGGACCCAAAGAGCGGACGCTATTCGTCCAGAAGCGGGCTCTGTCCATCCGGAGAACAAAGTTTCTTTGCTGATGAAATATTTGAGCTTGAGTTCGTATCATTGTCATATAGATATACTGCAAGTAGATAACATCTATATCACCTCCATCAAAGTCATCATATTTTTCAAATTTCACAAATAGGTTTCTCCACATATCAGTTTGACTATTTGCTAGTAGATTCCACCAAGACTCAATCTGTTGATTCTTAGTTCAAGTTGAGGTCCGATAGGAGTATGATTTTGCTGATGGAAGTTCAGGTTTTTGAACGCGACACAATACTAGATGTGAATCACATAACAGAACTGTTTCTCCTCCTTTGTCTGATTGAATAAGCTTAGGAAAGTTATTTGTTGTAGTCAGAGCAGAGAGATACTGTTTATTGTCTGAGACTGCAGTTCAATTGGAGTGACCGATATAATACCAGACAATATATCGAGAGTATGTATCTATTGATGCATAAATATAAAAGCCAAAACGGGCTAGCTTATCATAACCATCAATTGGCCAAACTCTATTAGGGCCTTTGATCGTAAATTGGCCTCGTTTTCTCCTTTGGCCTTGTCTCCGAGCATCAACCCCTTCTGGATCTAATCTCTGTACAGCAGCTCTAAGTGCTCGTCTAATATAACAAACCCTAGTATTAACATAACTCAGAATTCTTTTGATGAGAAATATAATGTGAAAATTGAATATTGAAATTTGATACTCAGAGATAAGAATACCCAGCCTGCGAATATTTGCAATAGTATAGGTACCAGCACCCCATCGTAATGATTGACCAGATCTTAGAGCTGACTGTATAGCAGAATTGGCAATTTGTTCTATCTCTTGAGCTGTACTTAAAGAGTTTTGAAATAAAATATGAATATCACGGTGTAGGCGAATGTCTCATAATTGTATAATATTTAAATCTTATCTGTAGGTTTTTAATGCATAAAACATTGATTTTGAGGAATTCTTTTCCAACGATAATTCTTTAATCTTCCCACTTGAGAATTGATTTTGAAATAATAGCTTTTGATTTCCCAACTCTTATTCCTTTAGCTTTGTACGATATGATTTGATACTATTTGGCTTATATATTAATTATTTATTAAACATTATAAGTAGAAGAATTTTCTAGTTACCTGAGTATAAATTGAAAGTCATTTGCAAGAATTATTCGTGTATCTTCTAGTGTGCTTGCTTCGATAATATAACGCTGATAAATAAGATTATTAAAGGAAGACCAGTCATATTTGGAAGGCATTGAAAAGGCTTAATAGTAATGAGAAAAGATGAGACAATTGTGGAAACTGGAAGGCTAATAGGTGTAATACTCATCATTCGTAAGCTCGGAAGCTTAAGTTATGGTATGATATAATGGAAATATGGTATAAGTGCCTGTGTAATGGGTAGTGTTAAAAATGGTATGAAAAGGAGAATAATATATGATGGTATGAAATTGAGTAAGCGGGGTAATGCCAAGAATGCTAAGAATTTTCAATTTACTTGTTATAGATTGGTTTTTATTAGTTTAGAATTACTGTAAAAAGAAATCAGAATGTGAGATTAAATAGTTAAAAATTAATATTTTAATATTTTATTTTAATACAATATAATCAAGTATTCATACCAAAAATAAAAAATAAAGAAAGTGAAGAAATACAGAAATAATACAAATTATAAAAATTATAACAAATATAACAAGGATAGCAAATATAAGTTAAATAAAATTATGATTAAGAAATGAAAATATGAAAGAAGTCAAAGCGAATTAGTAAAATATTTACTACAAGCTCTATACCATTGTGGCATATTCTCAATTGGAAATAAAAAGCCCAGATTACCTTTCTCCTCTGTAGAGTCAAAAACAACTTGATGTGTGAAATGTACTATACTAAACCTAAATACCCCCCAATGCCCCACATAATGTGGAATAACATGTGACTGTAGATATAAGATTTCCCCTAATTTAATGAAAGTAATAAACTATTAGTAAGTATATAATAAAAAAAATTGAATTGATAAACAAACCTACCTGCAGCCAGAGGAACTGAAATACCCAAGGTAGGAAGACAAATATTTCCTCCAGTAAATTTACCAACCGGAACTATAGCGTAAAATTCCCGACAAACATCCTTGAGATCCACATGCATATCTGTTTGTGCATTCAATACAATTGCCCTAGAAGCCCAAATACTAAAAGACTTTTTTACTGGAGTATTTGTATCGTAAACAGGAAGTAAGCGATATACTTTGTGATAGATATCCCATATCTCAGGGACAACAGCACGGAACATTGCCTCCACTAGGCGACTTAGTGATGTAATCGTATCAAGAAACTGATACAGTGCTTTTTCAGTATCGCGGGTAGTATTCCAGCTTTCTCAGGCACTACAAGCCAACTCAATATGTGATATTTATTGATCTTACTGGGCGGCGGCATAGAAATGTAAGTGATGGAACCTACTGCCTGCTGCACCTGGAACTGGAGATTGGGGGCTACTACTACGAGCATTTTCGCCAGCAATATTATTACTCTTGTGACGGGTATTGTCCCCTCAAAAAATAGAGTTATCTGCCAGGTATAGAAAAAGACCTTTCTCGACGCCTGTTTGTAGTCCTATAGGTAGAACTGACCATTCAGGTCCTGGGATTCCTGTCGTTCTAGCTTAATTGCTAATATTTCTCCTAGTCCATTTGTACTAGTAATCATTAGTATACAACTTCTTCAATATTAGAGCCAGATTAACATACCCATTTGTTGTACAATCACAAACGATAGTATTACCACTACCCAGAATACGCAAGGTCGACTCATCGCGCTCTGCATACTTAGATTCGTTACTTGCAACAGGTTGTCGTTTAGTGGAACTTTGACAAACCGCATTTAGATCAAATTCTGGTATGATCTCCGTAGTAAAGTTATTTATAAGGTTTTCCATCGAGATACAGTATTCCCGAAGGCGTTGACCCAGCAGGCGAAAAGGCTTTGGTTTTCAGCCAAATTCTTTGCTTTCCATCAACCTGGACTGCTGTAAGTAGGTTCCCCACTTGCCCTGTAGGCAATCACCTAGTGGAGAATCATTGGAGGAAGCCTGTTGGGAGGTTGGTAGAACTGATGGGCTATCAGTTCTACTATCTCTCAACTCTTCCTCCTCAAACTCCACATAGGTCCGCTTTGGTCTATTGCAGTAACTTTTTTTCATTTGTTCACGAAGGCTGCACCTTTCCTCCCAGAGTTTCGCCTAGGAGTAAAGAATCTCTGATTAAAGTTACTCCAACTTTCCAGAAAGTGGCCTGGTTCTCCCTATATTTTTCATATTAGTTTAAATTTCATCCCTGAATAGAGTGTGGGCAAACCTGATAGCCCTTGAATGAAGGACACCCTCCGTAGATATTAGGGTCCAAGTCATAGTAAGAGGCAACACCTTGAGGTAGAGTGGAATAATGACTAGGCAGAACAAAAAATGGAGAAAAAATGGACGTTTGAGGTCAACCGTGATGGTGGTCTCTCTTAACAGTTTTTGCCTTATAACTTTTATCCATAGAACCAAAAAAGAATGACCTCCAATAAGAAGTCTACTGGCAGGCACTTCCTACAAAATAATAGGTGTTGCTGTTGGGAAATTTTGATCGTGAGGAAGGAGTGTGAGTTTGAGGAAAAGGAAGAAGAAAAAAGAGTGTGGCCCCCTATTATTTTGAGGTCAACCCCTTTGCTATCAGAAACAGTTTGCCTAAATGGGATATGCCTTGGCTGCTTTGCCTCCTTTTTTTTCCAGTTCGCCAGCTCTCCACCATTCCCAAATTTTGCCCCCTCGCTGCCACTAAATTTAAAGATCTTCATATTGGCTCCCTAACCGGGAGAGGTACTCGTGCCAAGGTTGTGGTGGACCACAACCCACGATTGCTCGCTTGCTCGCAACCGTGGGCACTCTAAAGAGTGCCTGACAGCTCAACGGTGATTTACGGCTCAACGGTAATTTGTGGCTCACCATAGTAACTTTGTGGCTCAAAACCGCTTTGTGGCTCAATTTCACATTGTGGCTCAGTGGTGGATGGTGCAAGAACAGAAGAGCATCAACCATGTTGTGCTCACTGGCGCAACAAATAGCATTCCTCTAGCTTCTGGCCACAAATCAAACAAATCATACTTTTTTTCAGTCTTATTTTCCATACATTTCTATGATTTTTCTATATGATTTGGTTCAGTATTGGGAAAGCTATGCTATGTTGTGAACTGCAAAGTAAAATTCAGCCAGACAGTGGTTGAGCCACAATGTTACTATGGTAAGCCACAAATTACCGTTGAGCTGTAAATTACCGTTGAGCTGTCAGGCACTCTTTAGAGTGCCCACGGTTGCGAGCAAGCGAGCAATCGTGGGTTGTGGTCCACCACAACCTTGGCACGAGTAAGGTTCGTAAGCTAAACGTAGGAAAGAGGGTTGCCGAGAATTGAGGAGAGGAGGAGAAGAGGAGAGGAAAAATCTTTTAGAAATTCCAAGCTTTCCGAAATTGGTAATAATGCTGGATTGTTTTCCAGAAGGGCTAGAGGTCACACTCCCCAATGTACGGAAGTACAGCGTGTAAATTTTGTAGGTTACACAGTGGGTGCGGGTGGCAGTCCTCGTTGTGGAACCTACAAAACTTACACGCTGTACCTCCGTATTTCTCACCCCTTTGCTGGAGAAGGATATACAAGTATTGGAATACCTAGAAGGCGGTCCGACCATTCGGGATTCTGCTGTATCCCCCACCAAAAGCTGGGGTCATGAAATATCACTTACGCAATGATTACCTATTACCAGGTTGGATCAGATCACCCTGCTCGGCCTAGACAAAAGGGCCCGGAAAATGTAGGGCCAGACCACCCCATGGGATCATGCCGGTACGGTGCCACTTTCTCCCGAATGCTTTGTTTGTGTGACGACATCGGTATCGCCGACTGAATCTTCCATCCCCCGGATGTCTCATTCGGCGATAACAAACCTAGGGAGGTACAGCGTGTAAGTTTTGTAGGTTACACAGGGGGTGAGGGTGGCAGTCTTCGTTTGTGGAACCTACAAAACTTACACGCTGTACCTCCGTAAACCGTATTTGCACCCAGTCTCTGCAACAACTTCTCCCTGTACTCGAGTACAAAGTGCCGCACAAGGACAGTCACTTTGGATCGATGCCTGAATTAGCTGCCCCCATCTCCCCCGCGCCTACCCATACCATGTTCAGGCACAACCTAACCTCATACGCAAACAATGAGCCCGGCCCAGAGTCGATACCTGCTTCTACTTGCCCGTTCCAAAAGTGTCCGTGCCAAGATTTCCGAAAGTATCCGGAAATCTTGACACTCCATGGGGTTGGTGGAGGCAATGGTTTGCGGATACTTTGACGGGCGAGTACCGTACCGTGTTCTCGGATTCGAGTGGGGAACTCCTGCAGGTCAGACTGCCGCGTTGGACGGGGTGTTTGTCCCAGGCACGGAGGACTCAGCCGTACTGGCACTTGAACACAGCCGTCGGGGTAAATGTATGGCTAACAATTCCTGCCTCTCTTCCCACGGACAAAATTATACCGTGTCCTCAATACCCAGATACTATTAATTTGGATGTTGGGACAAGTATAAAGTACCGCTAATCTTCCTCTCCTCTTGGGTGTCAAAGTGCACATATTTCACTTCTCCAACCATACTCAGGGAGGTTCACTAACAGGAACAAAATGCTTGCTTATTGTCTGCTTGCTATCACGGCTGTTACCCGTGCTCTGGCGGGCCCGGTGGGGTTGGAGCCAGCTTTTACTTTAGTGGTATTTTTTTACGGATTTTCATTTCTGAGATAGAGCCGCACTGGGTAAAGCGAGGAGCTAACACCACCTAGATCGGTATTGAGAACCCCATTCCGGTCAGCCCGGTCATCCAAGGATATGGGCTTAGCTACACAGTGCGTCTCCACTACTTCATATCGCTGTTGGCTGCCTCAGGGGCTCGGGTTGAGATTGACCGGGTTTTTAGGTCTGCCCAAACGGTACTATCGTCAGCGCCCCGGGAGCCACAGTATCGGTGAATGCCACTATCCTCGCCGCAAGTGACCTGATCCACGTTGACCCAGACGGAAAAAGATTGAGACTCAACGTCAATGGTGTCGCGAAGTACGCAACCCGCACTCCCGAAAAACAACCCCTCCACTCCACCCTATATCTATCTGCAGATGAGCAAGCAAATGCTGACTAACACCACACAGAACCACCAGCGGAACCGTAGGCTCCTCTCACCGATTGATCATGCCCAACTCACCGTAACTAATATCTAGATCTTCGGCTTCGGCTACACCGGTATTGCTACTCCCAATGAAGAATTTAACGCGATCCTTAGCCATGCTCCGGGTTCGCAGTCCAATGGCTTTGGAACAATAGTTTCTCACCACACTTTTAATATTCCGGTGGGTGGTTACCCCGATTTTAGCGGCACAAGCGTTCAGCTGATGATGGGGTTTTCTATGACAGGTTGCGGCCCCGGAATTGGCGGGGTTGGATGTGAATGAATACGTGGGCGTGGGTAGGTTACTTGTTAATCCGGATCGGAGTATCTCGGTGGAGTATGTTGCTAGTAGGGTTATAGCAGTGGTTTAAGTCTGGTGGAGTATGAACTCGAGATGGGCAGAGAGGGGCGGGGGGTTGTCGCTATAAACACTGAATGATTAAGTGGTTATTTTTTAAGGCAGGAGATATGTTGTAAGAACAATTGTACTCTGCGAAATTGGGATGGGTTGACGGTTGTGATCGGGTGGTTATGGGTAATCATATAATACCATACATTCAAACCTGACTAGCCCTCTGAGGGATCTTGTACAGTTCTGTCTAATAGGTTTCCGTACGGTCCATAGCAACGGCAAAAACCCAGTGCCACCTTTTCATTTCTAAGGTCCCTGCGCTTAAAATATGTAAAATAATTATCAGTTAAGTTATAATTTAATCAGTGTCTTATGAGAAAATAGAATATCAAAAATTAAAGTTAATTGTAAAAATATATCCATTTGATTTAAGGATTTTCATACTTGATAAAAGTTTTAGTAGTTTATACTCAAAAAAAATACCAACTACCAGCTTTGTTCTAACAGCATCAGATTCAATCATAGGGAGTCATATCCTTAGTATGTATTTGTTTACATCTTAGAGTATCAGTTCTGTGAGGCTATTAGCTTAAGTTACTATTAATTATACAATAAATTATCATATCATCAAAGACCCCATATTGAGGATTTAAAGCCTCTTGTTAACAGCCAAGTAGAATATAATTGAAAAGTAAATTGATTGATATATCCTTTAGCTCTTAGATAACCTATTAAGATAATTCAATAAAGAATATACTCTTCCCCTAGACCTTTCTAGCCCAATAACCTCTATTGTAATTTTCCTAGCAAAATACAACAACTATAGTAGTAGCTCACTGGCTTGAGGAAAATATTAAAAATAATGTTCCAAGTGAAAGATATTGAAGCTCATGCAAGCAGAGTCCTCTTAGAACAATCAAATGTTTCCAATTGCATCTATCAATACTGGACTGAGTAAAATAACATCAAGTAGTAAAATACAATAACTTCATATATGATATATAAGAGGAACACATTTGGACTTTAAAATGATACACAAACCATCTCCTCTCCACCTCCGGCGATTGAAATCTCAACACCACGAGAAATCATCGTCACATTTCCCCACCTACCTCTCTTCTCCCACGATGGCTACTGCCTAGGAGTTGACGTTAGGCCACCTTTCCTTCTCTTCTGAGGCCTGTTGACCTCCCCTCCTTGGGGTTCTCGTTCTCGTTCGTCGTTGACTCGCTCATGATTTTCGGTTCTCCCTCTTACCCCGCACTTGCTTGGCACGTCGCTTAGAATTTTGCACGGTCGGAAAGCTTCTCGCTTTGTTCACGGTCGTCGTTATGGTGTCGGACTCTAGGTCGAAGTAGGCCTCGGCTTTCTGGGCTTGTACCTCTGATGGGGAAAGCCTCAGTTAGTAACATCACGGTCTCGCCTCAGTTTTGTCGTCGTCCCAAAAGCCCTTGCTATGGCCCGTTTGTCGGTTGTGGCTAGCCTGTTCGGGATCTTTCCTTCTCCCACCTCCCAGTTCTGTCCACTTGCACCGTTACTGCTACAGCAGCTGGCACCTTACAGCCTCGTCATCCTTCCCGATCGTTGGTCTACTGCTCGGTTACGCCCAGTCGTGGTATTGCACTATCAGCCTGCCTGGTGTCCAATGCCTTGGATCAATGTAATTACCGGCGCGACCGTACGTTTATGGTTACAATGTCGGCCCACAAGTCCAGTGGTTTTCTCTCGTAACGGCGATCACACATCCTCCCTTCCAGGCCCTATCGGGCCTTCGCAAGCCAATCCTTTCTTTGGTTTTAGGGGAGCCTGCTGAAGGGTTTGGGTCTCTCTCCTGTACGTCTCTATGAATTATTTCCTTAGGTGTCTGAGGCATTATTGTCTTAGGTGCTAGGCGAGGGGGATTTTTCCTATGGATTCAGGGTGTTTGATTTTTCCCATGAAGAGGTGAAGCTGGCGGTTGTTGGAATTAAGGTTTTCATTACGCCATATCTCACGATGCATGCGAGTTCTTGTACCTTAACAATGAATACATGATATAAAAAAGAAAAAAAAGAAAAAAAGAGAACTTTAAATTGATATTTTGAAAATAATATAACAATAGTAAAAATATATTCACCAGAGTACTATAAAGGTTCCTGTAGATTGTTGCAGTTTACAGTTAAATATGTGAGATGAGCTATAGTTTGCAGATATTGTTTATCAGACATTTGTAACAATCCTATTGTAGAGTTATATGGAACAGGCAACGACACTCGTTTATGCACTAAGGGATCCTTTGTCTTGATATCTTATAGGGAAGGAGAATACTATCTCTTCAGATAGTACGGGACTGGCTTGCTTATCCTGAATGATCCGTCGAAGGATACTATCTCATCAGATAGTAAGATGGGTGGATTGTCGTGGTTAACAGAGCTTTCACAATAGGTCTATGTTCGGGCGGCCCTTTAAGACTATCACAATAGTCTCAGGGTTCTTAGAGCGTAGGCTTTGGTACAGAAGGGGTGTATGTTAAGAGAGTAAAGCATAATCATATTGCAATATCTTAAGTATAAGAAAGTACTTAGATGGTTTCGTGAAGATCCTATCCCTTGGTAGATTTTTACTTATATTTTATTTATTTATTTCTATCTCCCTTTTCATTTTTGTTTAAGGTACAACTTGAAAGTCGGGTTAGCTCCAGCTATGTAGACAAAAAACCTCCTACTACAGTCCATCTCGCTTCTCCCCGCTAAAACCCTCTGACCCTGCCCAACCCGTTAACCACTTTGAGTAGAGGTGGAAACAACGCTCGGTACTATAGGTAGAAACTACAAGAAAATCAGAGGCCTGAATCCAACGAACCAAATAACCTCCACAGACGTGCAACCCTAAGAAAGAAACCCCTGACAGTGAACAAACAAACTCGCAAAACAACTTGAAGGAAAACCTCAAGCCTATCTAGAAAGGAAATACACCAAAGCCCAAACCTGTAGACAACCCACCCATAGCCCACGACAAACCCCATTCCTGCTAGAAAGGGGAGGGATCCAGGAGCCAGCAGGACAAAGACATAGGACGGCACCACACATGGGAGGTAAATGTAACTGGGCCGTATACAACCAGGAAGCCGAGGCGAGTGCAAACCCCAGAGGGAGATCGGGAACCGAGGCAGCACTTATGAGAGAGTGTGGCAGGACAAGAGCGATCCCCGAGTCTATCGGAACGATGGCGGGAGGGTGATGCATGTCCCCAAAAGGACAGAACCGGTAAGCATGAACTCCCGACACACAAGAAAAACAACCGCGCAGGCAGCCACGACCATCAAGCCAGGCGATCAAAAGGAGACAGAGGCCAGGAGGAGTGGCTGCAGGAGGTGTACCCGCAGTATTGAAGGAGTGGGGTGCTAGCCGATGTAACCGAGATTTGAAAGAGTGGAAGGGATAGTAACGACGAGAAGTGCGGACGCGACCGACCGAGATAGGATCACAATATTTCGAATGCCAACCGTACCGAGATGTTTCCTAGGAGGAGGTGCAATACCAGGGAGCAGAACCACCAGGGCAACTACTTGACCGATAACCCGAAACTAGCAGCCATGAGCTGACAAGTTGCGACTGTACCCGACCATTGCAAATGCTAAGTGAGGGGCCACGAAGCAAGTGTGGGGAAGAGGATGAAGATGTAACTGTAACCCCCTAGACAAAGGCTGCCCAATGACAGTGCCATCAGGAGGGGCCAGAGGGGAGAGGCGGATGGGAGGAGCTTCACCCTTCTAGGCAACGAGGCCATCAGAAAAGGGGAGAGGGATACCACCTGACAATGATTTCCCATGGTGTTGAGATTTCAATCGCCGGAGGTGTACGAGAGATGGTTCGTGCCTATCCCTTGGTAGTTTTTTCTTTTTTCTTTTTTCTTTTTTTTTTGTAATCATGCGTTATTTGTTTCTAGGTACAAAAAGCCTTACGCAGTGTGAGCAATGAAGAGAAAAACACCTATAAATGCAAACTCACCGCCCGCTTCACCTGTTCATGGGAAAAATCAAACACTCCGAGTCCATAGGAATAGTCTCCCCCGCCTAGCACCTAAGATAATATACCTCAGACACGTAAGGAAACAATACATAGAAACGGAGAGGTAGAAAGACCCAAACCCTTCCGCAGGCTCTCCAAAACAAAAGAAACGACGGCTTCGCTAAGGTCCTTTCGGCGCCCGATTGGAGGATTGGTGATCAGCGACAGGAGAAAGCACGGAAACCGTGGGCCCACAATAACCACTCGCACGGTCGTGCTGGTCATTACATCGATCCAAGGCATTGAACAATAGCCATGGAGGCAGTGCTATACTACGATTAGGTATAACCAAGGAAGGGTCAACCAATTGGAGAAGGAGCAGTAGGATGCAGCCAGAGAGTAGCAGTAGGGTGCCAGCTGGTGAGTAGCAGTAGGGTGCCAGCCAGGGGAGAGCAGTAGGGTGCCAGCCTGGGAGTGGTTTAGCAGTAAGGTGCCAGCTTATGGGGCAGTACGGTGCCAGCGGACGGAACCGGGATGTGGATGGAGGAAGGATCGCGCGCGGGCTAGCCACAACCGACAAAGGGGCCATAGCAAGGGCGTTTGGGACGAGGAAGAAACAGAGCGAGACCGTGATGTTAGTAACCGAGGCTTTCCCCATCAGAGGTACAAGCCCAGCAAGGCAAGGCCTACTTCGACCCAGAGTCCGACACCGTAACACCTACCGTGAGCGAAGGGAGAACTTTTCCGACTGTGCGAAATGCTGAGCGAGGTGCAAAGCAAGTGCAGGGTAAGGGGGAGAACCGAACATCATGAGTGGGAGTCAACGACGAACAGGAACCAGAACCCCAAGGAGGGGAGGCCGAGGCCACAGAGGAGGAGGGAAGATGGCTTAACGTCAACCCCTAGGCAGTAGCCATCGTTGGAGAAGAGAGGTGGGTGGGGGAGAGTGATGCTGATTTCCCATGGTGTTGAGATTTCAATCGCCGGAGGTGGAGGTGAGATGGTTCGTGGCCTATCCCTTGGTAGTTTTTCTTTTTCTTTTTTTTTGTAATCATGTGTTATTTGTTTTAGGTACAAAAAGCCTTATGCAGCGCTAGCTATGAAGAGCAAAAAACCTATAAGCCCAATAACAACCGCCCGCTTCACCTCATCATAGGAAAAATCAAACCCCCCGAGACCATTGAAGAAACTTCCTCCGCCTAGCACCTAAGACTCACACCTTAGACACGTAGGGAAACAACTCATAGAAACGTACAGGAGAGAGACCCAAACCCTTCAGCAGGCCCCCTGGTAACACTAGGAAAAGAATCAAAGAAATAATGAGATATAACTACTATTGCCAATATGCGTAACCAAAAGGCCCCGCGGCTAGTCGCCGTAAGGGGCAGGCCGGTTCACGGTTGGGACTGACCGGAGGATGGCGACGCGTCGGCGTTTAGGAGATACCAAGGAGGCAGTGCAATACCATGATCAACCGTAACCTAAGCGAGGTTTGCGACCGTAGAGTAAATCGCAGGAGGGAGAGAGGTAGGTGGGTGAGTGGAGCCACCGGGCAGAGAGGATGCCAGCCAATGATGATGAGCAGTAGGGTGCCAGCCGGTGAGTAGCAGTAGGGTGCCAGCCGGTAAGGAACAATAGGGTGCCAGCCGGTGGGGAGGACAAGCAGTAAGGTGCCAGCTTATGGGGCAGTACGGTGCCAGCGGACGGAACCGGGAGAGGGGTAGAGGAAGGATCGCGAGCGGGCTAGCCACAACTGACAAATGGGCCATAGCAAGGGCTTTTGGGATGACGACGAGACCGGGATGAGACGGTGATGTTACTAACTGAGGCTTTCCCCATCAGAGGTCCAAGCCCAGCAAGCCGGGGCCTACTTTGACGGAGAGTCCGACACCGTAACGCTGACCGTGAGCGTAGCGAGAAGCTTTCCGACCGTGCAAAATCCTAAGCGAGGTGCGAAGGAAGTGCGGGGTAAGGGGGAGAACTGAACATCATGAGCGGGTGTCAACGATCAACGGGAACAAGAACCCCAAGGAGGGGAGGCAGGCGTGCCTCAGGAGAGGAGGGTAGATGGCTTAACATCAACCCCTAGGCAGTAGCCATGATGGCGGAAGAGAGGTGGGTGGGGGAAAGTGACGATGATTTCCAGTGGCGTTGAGATTTCAATCGCCGGAGGTGAAGGAGAGATGGTTCGTGGACGGATCCCTTGGTAGTTTTTTTTTTCTCTTTTCTTTTTTTCTTTTTTTTTCTTTTTCAATCATGCGTTATTTGTTTCTAGGTACAAAAAGCCTTATGCAGCGCTAGCTATGAAGAGAAAAAAACCTATAAATGCAAACCCACCGCCCGCTTCACCTCTTCATGGGAAAAATCAAACACCCCGAGTCCATAGGAAAGTCTCCCCCGCCTAGCACCTAAGATAATATACCCCAGACACGTAAGGAAACAATACATAGAAACGTACAGGTAGAAAGACCCAAATCCTTCCGCAGGCTCCCTAAAACAAAAGAAACGACGGCTGCGCTAAGGCCCTTTCAGGGCCTGATGGAGAGGATAGATGATCGGCGACATAGGAAAACTCCAATACAGGGCCTACCGAAACCATGATGTACGGTCAGGCAGGTCATCACATCGATCCACGGCATTGGACAAAGCCACGGAGGCAGTGCTATACCACGGCTAGGCGTAACCGAGGAGGGGCCAACCGATCAGAAGGGTAGATGGCGAGCGGACCCACCGGGCAGAGGGGATGCCAGCCAACCAGGTTGAGCAGTAGGGTGCCACGCGGGGAGAGAATGGTAGCAGTACGGTGCAAGCGGACAGAACCGGGAAAAGGGGAGAGGAAGGTTCGCGAACAAGCTAGCCGCAGCCGACAAACGGGCCATAGCATGGGCTTTTGGGACGACGACGAAACCGAGCGAGACCGTGATGTTACTAACCGAGGCTTTCCCCATCAGAGGCATAAGCCCAGCAAGCCAAGGCCAGCTTCGACCGAGAGTCCGGCACCGTGACGCCGCCTGTAAACGAAGCAAGAAGCTTTCCGACTGTGCAAAATGCTAAGCAAGGTGCAACGCAAGTGCGGGGTAAGGGGGAGAACCGAACTTCATGAGCGGGAGTCAACGAAGAACGAGAACGAGAACCCCAAGGAGGCGGGGCCGTGAGGCCACCGGAGAGGAGGGGAGATGGCTTAACGTCAACTCCTAGGCAGTAGCCATCGTGGGAGAAGAGAGGTGGGTGTGGGAAAGCCACGATGATTTCTTGTGGTGTTGAGATTTCAATCGCTGCAGGTGTTGTTGCAATGGTTCGTGACCTATCCCTTGGTAGTTTTTTTTTTTTTTTGTAATCATGCGTTCATTGTTTTTAGGTACAAAAAGCCTCATGCAGCGCTAGCTATGGAGAGAACAAAACCTATAAATCAAAAACAAATAACAAAAGAAAGTCACGGCACCAATAAATATCCACTAACGCGCAGGTTTCTCCTCCGCCGGGCCATCGGCCACATATAACAAGGAAAGCACAAACTAACAACTTAGTCGTCTAGAAAGGAAAGCCTACATAGAGCAAAGGAAAGAAAATCCAGCGACCCTATACCTCAGCCAACGAAAAAACACGAAAGACCAGTGGGGGCACCCTGGGGGGAGAGAGAGAAAACGGGGGGAAGAGGGGGGGGTGGTGGGCAGGAACATCGTGGGGGGAAATCCCGTGGAGGTGACGCTTATGAAGGTGGCGAGCCTTTTTAGCAGAGGGAGGGATGACCAGAGTGGGGCTTCGGGACCTACATCAGTAACGCCGTGGAGGAGGCGCGACCTGCTGTGTTGTCTCAAGGGGCATGAAAGGATGGCGTGCTCGAAGGGTTCACGCTCCAGGCCGCAACGGGGGCAGGAGGTGTCGGCGTCTCTTGACCTCCAGGTTGGGTGGGCGGCCAGATAACTCTTTCAGGCTCTCATCTGGTGGATCCTCACGGCAACGAACTTGTCCAAGCCCATGAAGGGCCTCGGAGACAGGGCGGGAAGGTGTAGGTAGTACCCCGGGGTGGGGCAAACGGAGGCCCACTCCGCGAGGAGTTTCTCCCTCACCCTCTTCTTTAGGGCGGAATAGGTGTTGTCCATCAGCGACATGGACGGGAGGGTGGGGGTTGGCCAGACAAGGTGGGAATTGATCATGGGCATCCTAGAGAGCCCGAGCGTGAAGGGTATTGTCCGGTGAGCCACCGCGTCCACCGGCAGGTGGTTTTGATCGGGGGTACAGGGCGGGGCGTCTTCCAGTGTCGGGGGAGGTAGACCGATGATAGGCCTCTGGTTATGGCCGGCGAGGAGTCAGGTGCCCGGTGCACCGAAAGCCATGGGAAGGAGGGGTGAAGGCGGGCTGTCGCCGGGTTCACACTACGGGGGGAGCAGACAACCCTGAGTGCCGCCAGCCTTTGCCGGTGGGTGATCAGGAGCGAGACGGGTGGGAGGCATGACTCCACCGAAAGTATCCTGGTGGGCGTCGCTGAGAAGCAGTTTGTGGTCCACCTCTGGACCTTGCGCCAGAATGTGTCGAGGCGGTTTGTTGTGCCCACGCTAGGGGTGAACAGATCCGTGCCGTAGAGAAGTATGGAGGCAATCAGTGAAGTGGCCAATCTGTGGCACAGGTAGGGGGGGAGGCCCGCTCCGGGCGGACTGAGGCGGCGGATGAGGGCGAATGGACCCTGAGCAAGGGCCAAACGACGGGAGAAGTGTGCAGCGGGTCAAGGGCCGGAGTGAACCAGTGGCCGAGCCATCGAACGGAGTTGCTGGAGTGAAACATTTCCCCTTTAATTTGGATCGGTGAGACACACTTTGGTGAGTGCCTCTGACTGGGGGTCCTCCAGTGTATCAGTTCTGTTTTCCGCCACCGAAAAGGAGATGCCCAGGCGGGACGCCTTTCTTTCCAGCTTTTCTAGAGTTCCTGGAGTCGGCGGATGTTGCCACGATAGGAAAGAGAAGGTACAGTGAGGGCGAAGTCGTCCACATATGAGATTATCAGACCCCGAGGATTCCTGAAGTGAAGTGGCGGCACGTAGAGGAGAAAGAGGAGCGGGGAGATCGGCGAGGCTTGGGGGGCGCCGACGTTGACGGGGCCGTGGGTCCCTGGGGCCCCATGAAAGATCAGGGTGCAGCTTCGTTCCCCTAGAAAAGAGGAAACCCAGAAGACCAGGTAGGGGGGTATCCCGCCTTCCCTCAGGATTCGGACCAGAGAGGAGTTGTCGACGTTGTCGAACCCTGCTTTTATGTCCAGAAACAGGGAGGAGACCTTGAGACGGGGCCTCTGCAGGGTTTTGACGTCATTGGTCAGGGTGAGGCACGCATCGTAGGTGCTAAGCCCAGGGAGCGAACCACATTGGTTGGGGTCCAACAGCCCTCTGAGCCGGGCTGCCGCGAGTAGGCGGGCTGCTATTATCCTTTCTAGGATCTTTGAGAACATGCAGATCAGGACAATTATCCGGAAGGAGGTGGGTGATTCGTAGGAGAGCTTCCCTGGCTTGTCAAGTACCACCCCGTTTGAGCTTTTTAGCGATGCAGGATGATACCCCAGGAGGACCAGCGGGGCAAGTATTTGGAGCAGGATTGACGGTTGATCCTGTTAACCTGTTTCCAGGTAGAGTAGGGTATTCCATCCGGGCCAGGGGCCGAAGTTGGGGAGCACTTGGAGAGAGCCGCAGCTATCTCTTCTGTTGTCAGAGGGGGTACCGACTTGTGTGGCCTAAGCCTAGGCGGCGGGGAGAAGGGTTCCTTAGGGGGGAAGAAGTGGTCCAAAAGGACATTGTTCATCTGTAGTGGGGTCTCGGCCCCTGGGAGGCAGGGGAAGCGCGGCTGGGCACGCCCGTAGGCGAACTTCTTAGCAGTCCAAAGGCTCTGGGGGGTAGCGGTCAGCAGAAAGAAGGACCAGTGTTTGTTTTTGGCGGCCTTGTTTGCCTTGAAATACCTCACCTTGGAGGTGCCGGCAACTTCCCGCATGTGTGGGGTGGCGTGTCTTCTGGCCGCCCTAGCGGGCTTGTGAAATTCACGACGGAGGACAGTCAGGTGGGGGGTCCACCAAGGTTTGGAGTGATGGGAAGGTCTGGACACGGGGGTGTGTTCTTTAAGGATAGCTACAAAATGGTTTAGCGATTCTGACATCCACTCGTGCAGCTTCGGGGGGGTGGGGCATGACGGCGCGGCCGGGACCTTGAAACCCTTAATGATCGGGTCCAGGGTTTCCCAGTCCGTATCCGGCCATCGCGGGCGTTGAGGTTGCTGGTTTAGGGCGGGCGTGGCGAGACTGACTGTTATCGGTATGTGGTCGGAACCTGTCGAGGGGAGGGAGGCCTCCCAGCTATTCACCAGTGGGAGGAGGGGGGGGTTTCCAAAGGCGAGGTCTATGACAGAGGGGCAGGCTCTGCCTACCAGGGGGAACCTCGTGTACTCACCTGGGGGGTTGAGGAGGGCAAAGCGGGCTTCTCCCGCCTTTTCGAAATAGAGAGTTGAGGACGAGATCTCGCGAGGCGAAAAATGCGGTAGAGGGTCCGAGAGGGGGTTGTGGATGTTGAGGTCCCCCAGCTAGGAGGGGAAACCCAAGCTCGGGGAAAAGAACTTCTAGTGGGATGGAGTGAATCCTGTGGTTGACAGTATTAGTGGAGTGGGCGTTAATAACCCTGAAGGAGTGAAAGGGGGTGCCAAAGAGGGGCTCGTTGGAGGAGATGTCGAGGGCGAGAATATGGTCCACCCCCTTGAACCTGGGGAGCACCGTGTAGTTGGAAAGAAAAGACATATAAATATAGGCAGCCACGCGTGGCGTCTCAGCTGGGGGAATGAAGGACTTGAAACCATTGAAGGAAGGAAGGTAAGCCTTGTTGACAGGTGGATCCTGCAAAAGAACTATAGAAGGGTAGGTGGTCGCTTCTCTGAACGACTCAAACAAAGAAAGAAAAACATTCCAGCTCCCAAGGCAGTTATGTTGAATGATGGAAAGAAACGCGGGGGCAGGGGCCGGCCCTTGCCCCAGAGGAGGAGGCATGGGTTGATTATTCATTACCAGGACGAACCCGACGAGTAAAAGGGGCAGGGGAAGGGCTAGGTTCCTCCAGGCGGAGCGGACCACCGAAGGCGTGAGTCATGCCAGGACCCGTGGAGGGTCCAGCTGGGGGAAGTGGCCAGGGGGTCACGAGGTCCACCTCAAGGGGAAACTTCCCGGCCGGGGGAGTAGTGGGTGCTGGGCCGCCATCGACCGCCAAATCCATGGGGTCTTGAACGGTTGGGGCAGGGGCCGGAGAGCCGGTTCGGGAGGGGACAGGCGGGGGAGGTCGAGCTGGAGATTCCCTGAATGTGGCAGTGGGGGCGTGTAATGAGGGCACCCTAGGAAGACCGCTCCTAAGATTGTGACTGCACCGAAGACTCAAAGTAGAAGTCAGAATCAAAATAAAGAGAAAGATAATTCAAAGTAGAATCAAGTGGTAAAACTTAATATCGTTAAGCGTGAAAGCTTCACGCAATAAGTTCTCGCGAGGATCGTTGGGTATCAGAATAGGGTGTCTCTCGCTTTGATTAAGTAGAATGATGTAAAGCCAGAGAACACCCGGCAACCATTCTGACCTTTCGCGAGCACCCTACTCAGCTCAGGGCTGTCCAACTCACCCGCCTAGAGTGGGCTAACACTCGGAGGCAGTCGGACTGCTGGGATATTAACTATCTCCACAAATAGGAAGTGCTTCCGGTGATGTCTCTCCAACTACATCTGCATGAGTGAAAGGCCTTCCCTATCGGATTGCATATCAGTGGCCGACTGACATGCCCACCGTAGAGATAATATCCATTGGGACTCACTGGCCCAGCGGTGGTTTCGTCTATACAAGCTACGCAGTCCATCGGCAAATCTACTTGGCTATACTAAGCTTCTAAACCTGACTGCATGCTCCCTCGATAAGAAATCTCCTGCTGCTTGACTGCATGGGCGCTACCCACAGTCAACCATGCGGGACCTTCTTAAATCGTGACAAGACTCACACCTCTAGAGTCCACTAATAACCCATGGTAATGCTACAGTTCACGGGGTAGCCTGGGACTGGCTTTGGGGTGGTTGTCCTGGAAGCCTTGCAGCTTCCCCGGTCAGCCCCAAGCCCTCTACTGTTAACCATACAACTACCCGGAGGTCAAAGTATGCCCGTAGGTGGTTCCCAGGTGTTATCCAGGTGGCGCCCCAGGAGGCGGTCACCCTCACACCCCTTATATATCCTGCGAACAGCTTCTGGTCGGTTGGACGGCCACAACTCATGCGGTGTTGTGGGAGCGTTCCTATTGATGTCACTTTACTAGGAAGCACACAACTACACAGCCATACAGTCCTGTCGCGCCGTACCAACGCTGGGGCCGCAAGGGGGTGTTAGGAATATCCCCTGAAGGTTACAGGAGGTTCAGACCACTCCTGCTCCGTCAGTAGTCCGTTTCGTACCATACGAAGCGGTCCTATGAACATCTAAGAGCCCTACTATAGTGAGATAACTTTCCCCTAAGTCCGCAGATGACTTTGTCGGTAAAGGTAGGGTAACTGGGGTACCTCAGGAGGGTTACTGGGGTCCCAAGGTAGGGTAATCATCTTTCCAAGGTAGGCTAACTTTACCCTATCATGCCTTTATTGCCTTTGGGAGTCCGCACGACGACATATAATCTTGCCCCGGAGACACGTGCAACGTTTACTATGGGTCTTTTACGTTATACGAACATACCCTTCGAAGGTTACCCTGCCTAGTAGGGTAACTTTGGCCTACCTAGGTTAACCTGTCTAATCCTATATCACCAAGTGACTTTGTAGACACTTGTACCAACTCATGTCTACTGGTAGTATACTAAGTATACTGGCCAATCCTCAATATGGTTACCACTTGTTATACCATACGGGCTTGAGTCTAGTCCACTGTAGCCACCTATCTGTAGGGTCGTTACACCACTCCCCTCTTCTCTAGATCTGTCGGCAGATCTTAGCGTCGTCTTTTATTTCCAGGAATAGGTACATCAATAACCCTATGGTCTCTAGGTTTTGATGGGTATCTGTCTTGGAAGTTTACCAAGGCCTGCATAGCAGTGCCTTCCAACATCCTGAACGGTTCCCCGGAGTTTTCCTCTGGTTCATACCCGTTCCAAGGAACTAAATATTGCACAAAGCGGTGCGGAAACCTGGACTTAGGATTTCGATACCACCGACAGTCTACCACCTCCGCGACAACATAACTGGGCTCACTATCCACAATGTCTGGTGCAGGCATTGCCAACTAACGTCTTCCGATAGGATCCTCGCGGTAAGGCTCCAACAACCCGATATTAAACACGGGGTGGATTATCCATCGGGCTGGCAATTCTAACTCATAGGCTCTGGATCCAATTTTCCGCTTCACCACAAAAGGTCCCAACATTTTATGGTCCAGCTTTTCCATAGGCCTCTTTGTGCGAATGCTTTTTCGGTTCAACCTTACGCGGTCTGCTTTCTGTGCCCTGCCCTGGCTGACATCCTCTAGTGTGACATATTCAGGAGAACGCTGTCTTTTTTGATCATGCCATTTCCTTTGTCTCTCTTGTGCTCGTTGTAATGTCTCTCGGATTTGTTGCCATGTCCCTTCCCTGTCCTTTAAACACGAGCTCACTGTATGGGTCTATTCCTTGATTATCTGACACTATCCCCGACCACTGTGTCTGAGGAGTGAATCCGTAATTAATTTCAAAGGGACTAGCCTTAGCGGATTCTGATAGCGCAATGTTATAGGCGTGCTCCGCGAAAGGGCGTCGCGACACCCAATCATCCTGCTGATACAAACAGTAACTACGTAAGTACTGTTCCAGTGTCTGGTTAACCAGTTCACTTTGCCCATCGGTTTCAGGATGGAACGCGGTGGAAACATTTAACTTGACTTGCAATAGTTGCATTAGGCTCATCCAGAACTTGAATGTAAACTGGGTATCTCGGTCAGAGACAATTGTTGCTGAGAGCCCATTAATGCGCCAGATTTCCTTCTGAAAGATTAGAGCCAGTTGCTTGATGTGTTCTTCTGTTTTGAGGGCGACAAAATGTGCCATCTTTGAGAACCTGTCCACAATGACCGATCTGGTCATATACCCTTCTGATTTGGGTAACCCCACAATGAGGTCCATGGATATGGTGGTCCACGACCTTATAGGAACATCGATAGGCTCCCACAGCGCATACTTCGTGTGCCGGATGACCTGGGTATGTTGACATATGTCGCATGAGCGAACATATTCCGTGATCTGTTCATCCACATCAGCAAAAATAATACCCTGCGTTCTGTGCGTCCTGTGCGTCTGACCCACCTGACGCCGGAACGCAAATCGCGAATCAGGACGCAACGTCGGATCGACGTTGCGTCCTGACTTTGCGTTACTTGGCGCCGTCCGTCCTGACGCAATCAGGACACGGACCCCTACGTCCTGTGC